>Ga0209068_10000233_pt1 | contig 33053 bp, 22 predicted proteins | sample ColStrG_CSR_2012_FD_187200 | JGI IMG/M metagenome (GOLD analysis project Ga0209068, IMG submission 187200) | Freshwater sediment microbial communities in response to fracking from Pennsylvania, USA - Cold Stream Run_MetaG_CSR_2012 (SPAdes)... | ecosystem: Environmental > Aquatic > Freshwater >...
GGGCGGCTTTTCGCAAGCCGGCTTCACGCTGTTGCTGACTCCGAAAAACCAGCACACCCCCAACGGAAGCGTTTGTCCCGTGTGCCAGGTGACGGATATCACGGTCCGCTTCAGCAAGTTCAGCCACACCGGCTCGGGTTTCCAGATCGCGAACGCAGCCGACAAGGGCGGACTCTACGCTCTGGCCGGCCAACGCTACAGCTTTCATGATCTGATTCTGGAAGACGTGAATGCGACCGTGTACGGCGGGCAGGGACAACTGGCCCAGGTCTCCGCCGGACCGACGGCTCCCATACTCGCTGACGTGCAGTTCTCGCACGTGACCGCGTTCCCGTCCAGCATGCTGTTCGATATCGGGAACGACGTTTCCAATCCCAAGATGCCGAACTTCGTGTTCGCCAACAGCATCGTCACCACCGGCGCCAGTCCCATCTGGTCCACCGGGGGCAACCAGTCCAACTGTTCCTATACCGACATCCCGACCACTACCATGACGAACTGCTTCGCCAACTACACGTTCGGCAGCAACGCTCTGATTGCCGTTCCCAGCCGCTACCCCCCGTCCCTGTGGCCGGCCGGCAACTCCTTCATGCTCGATCCCAACGCGATCGGCTTCGTTAACTTTAACAACGGCAACGGCGGCGACTACCACCTGCAGCCCACCAGCAAATGCAAGAACGCTGGCTCGGACGGCAAAGACCTCGGCGCCGACGTCAACGCCGTCATCTCCGCCACCGCCAACGCTTACTAAACTTCCTACCTCCCTCCAAGCAGAAAGGCCAGCCCACAGGGCTGGCCTTTCTGCTTGCTACTGAACTCGGGTTGCTTTCGTTACTGCGCGGTCTCGGTGAAGTTCACTGGCGTGCCGTTTGTGAAGGACGCACTGATATTCACGATTCCGCTGGTTGGCGGCAGAGTATACGTTACGCTGGCTCTTCCCCCTACATCGGTATCGATTGTCGGTGTACTGAAGGAGCCGCCGACGCCGCCATCGCTGAAGGTGATGTGCGCTCCCGGCACCACGTTGTTGAATTGATCCACAACCAGAATGACCAGGGGATTCGCCAGCGTCGTCGAGACCGCGCCGCTCTGGTTATTGCCGGAAACGATCGAGATCGTCGTCGCTGGTCCCGCCGTCACCTTGCCAGACATACCCTGACTCAGGCTCCCGGAGGTGATCTTGAAGGCCAGCGCTCCGACTTTAGCACCAGTGGTGTAAAACGTCTGTGCCTTTCCGGAACCGTCCGTGACTACAGGATTCGCGGAGAAGGCGCCATTCTTGCCGCCGTCGCTGAAAGTGACGCTCAGGCCTGGAACTCCGTTGAGGTTGGCATCGAGAAGACGGACTACGAGGGGTGCCAAGTCAGTCGTTTGCACGGGAGTGGATTGACTATTGCCGCTCAGAACCTGGATCCTGACCGCTGCTCCGGCAGTGACCGTCAGACTGAAAGTAGTCGTCTTCGCCAACGGGCTGGTCGCCGAGACCGTTATGGTCCCGGTGGTCTTGCCAGCCGTGTAATTGGTTGCGACATTTCCATTGGCGTCGGAAACGGCAGAGACTGGGTTGAAGGTTCCGCCCTTCTTGTTGTCGTTAAACGTCACGGTGATCCCCGACATTGGCAGGCCCGTATAGGGGCTGGTCACCGTTGTTTGAAGCGGGGTTGGGAAGCCTGTCAGCGTCTGGGTTGCTTGGCCATTCCCAGACGTAGGCTGCGTGTTGGCGAACAAACCAAGGACCTGAACGCCCAGATTTGTGCCGACATAGACGTGTCCGTTGGCAATGGTCGGCGTGTTGAAATGAGCCGTTGTACCGAGCTTCGTGTTGGAGTAGAGTCGCGCGTTGCTGGGCAAGGATGCATCAAACGCCAGCAGGCCGCTGTTTGAATTTGGGATCCACAAAATACCGTTGGACGTTCCGTTGGCTGAGATCGACGGCGTGTGGGGAGTGCCCATCACGGTCGAGGTCTGTCCCAACAGTGTCAGCTGCCCCGTGCTCAGAGAGTACGAGGTAGCTCCGTGGCCTGAACCGGTGAAATAGACGTTACCGTTCCAGTAAACTGCGGTGCTCTCCATGAGCCCCACAGCAAACGGGAGAAATTGCACGATCTGACTGTTGTCGACCGGGTTGTATCCTCCCATGTTGTCGCGGTTTACAAGGTAAATGGAGCCTTCTTTGCCGGATCCGACCATCAAATGCGGATATGGGCCGGGTTGGTCTGGAAAAAGTGTGACACCTGCGGAACCGATATCGAGATCATTGCTATTAAGATAAGCCTGGTTATAGGGCGTGAAATAGTCCGTGGCGGTCAAACCACTTGTCCCCCAGCCAATCTTAACCAGGCTGGAGCCGTAGTCGCGGTTGCCGAGATTGGCGTCGAATGGGCCGTTCGCCGTGGAAAAGAAAATATTTCCATTCCCGTCCGTCGCCAGTCCATCGCCCGCCATCCAGATGTTGCCGTGCGCTCCGGTGGAATCAACTTCGTCGTTGAAGATGCCGAGTTGTACCAGGGACGAAGCGTCGTAGGCCAAGACCCAGCCGCGGGTTCCGCCGCCGTCGCAACCGTTGGAGCCGAAGGCGATATACACGGTGCCGTTTGAAAGCAGCATGCCGGGCCGCGACATCATGTTCTTTCCAGCCGTTAGCAGCGTGAGCGTGCCAGCTTTGCCGGTTACGGTGCCGGTCAAATCCAAAGGCGCTCCCATCTTTTCTATGCCTGTCGTGATGTCCAAAGCGTGGAGATGAAAGTGGTAGGTACCATTTTCCTTGGTCTTGGCGACGAGGTACATAGTGCCGGAATTCGAATCGATGACCGGAGTCCCGAGAATTCCCATTTCGGTAAAGATCGTGGTAGTGGTACATCCTAATTCAGTGCCAGGCTCGGTCGTAATGCCCGCTGCCGGATTCGTGAAGTTCACGGTCCACAGCGGCGTGGCGTTCGTGCCTTGGTTGCTGTCGGCGTCGAAGGCGTACACGCTGTCGTGCAGGGTAACCACGTACACCACGTTATGGACGCCCTGTCCGGGAATGTTCACACCGGAAACGTACAGCGGCTGCGCCGCAACCAGGCCATCCACCGCGTAAGAGAAAATGGTGCCGAAATTCGCTGCATTTACGTTCGCCGGAGTCAGAAAAGTCTCATTGGTATTGGAGCCCGTACGAAGGTTGTCGTTGTGCTGGGTGAGGACGTTCACCTGGGCGAGGGCCGGAAAAGCACAACTCAGCGACAATATGCCCAGGATCGCTGTGGTAGCGAACAGGTTCGCTCTGCGGGTATTACTCGGATTTGAGGCAAACTTAGACTTCATGGCCAGATCACTCCAGGAACGGGATACCTAAACTGAGGCAAGTGCAGTACCACGGCGGCCCTTCAGGCGGGCAACGGCATCTCGTTCATTCTTAAGATGCATACGCCCGCGCGGTGGAAAAATGACATGCAAAGATTTGCACATTCATGGTGGAGGGCTATCGGAATGACTAGGCGTAGGACGAAAGTGCTACCTAGACGAGGTTACTAGGCCTAGAGGACCCCGTGAACGTTGTGGGAGCTTACGCCGCGATCTTGGGAGCGATCTGGCCCTGTGGATAACCCGCAGCGGCCCGGACGAGGCGTGCCGGGAAGCGGGCACCACAGTTGCCTTCAGCCGAAATGTACTACCCATTCTTGACCCAAAACCACCCATCTGGCACTCTTACATAACGAATTTGAGCTGCTCGTCTGGTCGTATCCTCTGGCCGAGGAACTTAGTACTAGGGTCCTTAGTATCTGGGCCAAGGTGCGAAGACCAAAGATTGATCTCAAAACGAGACTGTTGGAGAGCTCATGTCACACTCCCCCCGAGTGGCCTGTGGATTTTTGTTGTTGATGATTGGGTCCGTTGTTCCGGCTGTCGGACAGACAACGACCCAGTACACCGTGAAGTACGGTAATCCCCCCGTTACGCGTTATTACGCGGTCACCGTTCCGCCGGCGAATGTGAAAGTTCCAAACCCGGCCATGATCGTTACCCTGCATGGCACACGCTACCAGTCGACTCCCCCTACAAATTATGACTACGGCTGGATCTATATGTGTAAGCAAAAGGGGAACGGTTGCATCGTGGTAACGCCAGCGGCAACCTACGATCCGGTGTGGAAATACTATCTTTGGAATGCGTCGTTTTTTGACAGCGGAACATTCTCGAAACCGCGACCACCGCAGACCGCGTATCCGGACGACATCGGATTTCTGCGGCAACTGATCACGACACTCGTGCCGAAATACAAAGCGAACCCAAAGAAGGTCTTTGCGGTGGGGTTTTCTTCCGGGGCATTCATGGCGAACCGGGTTGCGGTCCAACTCTCGGATTTGGTTGCTGCGGTGAGCGTGAACTCCGGGACATTGGATAGCCAGAAGGGCATGCTGGGAATTCCTCCTCCGCTCAAGCCGATTTCCGTCATGGAATTTCACGGCACGGCCGACAACGACAATGTTGGAGTTGGGCCCTGCACGAAGACTTGGCTTTGGAATCTCACGGTCCTGAACAAGGCAACCGTAGATGACACGTTCAACTACTGGACCAAGCAAAACGCCTGCACGAAGAAAGTGACCACGAGGGCGTTGTGCTCTGGATTCACGAACAATGACGCGACATCCTGCACGGGCGGAACCGAAGTCAAGTTCGTTTGGGAACAGGGCGTTGGGCATGCGTATGTGACCGCCAACAACAAGACGGTTTGGCCCTGGTTCCTGGCCCACGCAAAGCCATAGGATTTAGTTCTCCGAATAGGCGCATGGAGCGGATCGTGGAAATCACGGTCCGCTTCTTTTTGCGTTTCAGTATTTCCCCTGCCAGCCTGCATTTCTTTCTACGACCTCAGCCCTGCTTCTTCCCACGGCTGCGACGACCAGCTAAACTAGCTGGGTCATGAATAATCCAAATCAGCCCAACATCAAGCTCACCGAAACCGACGACTATCGCGAAACCTATGCCAACAGTGTGCAGGTTCGCGTGAACGTATGGGATTTCTTCCTCATCTTTGGCACCCTGCAACAGCAGAGCGAAACGCAGGTAGAAGTACGGAATTTTCAGGGTATTTACCTAAGCCCGCAGCAGGCGAAAGCGCTGGCTGCAATTTTGCAGCAGAATATCTCCGGATATGAAGGCACGTTTGGCGAAATTAAGCTCGATCCGCGGATGATGGGATCGGGGCCGGTGAATTAGGTAGCTCTCCTTAAGGACACATCCCTGAAACAGACAAGCCCGTCCCGGCTTTTGCACGGGATTCTCCTATTCCTGGCGCTCTTTGCCGCTTTGGTGGCGCTGCACGCGCCTTTGCTGCGGCTGCCGTTTTTCTGGGATGAGGCCGGATACTACATTCCGGCCGCGCACGATCTATTCCTGACGGGGAGTTTGATTCCGCAATCGACAGTCAGCAATGCGCATCCGCCCCTGGTACTTGCGTGGCTGGCACTGTTCTGGAAAGCGTTCGGCTATTCGATTCCGGCTGCGCGCATAGCGATGCTGGCCGTAGCTGCATTTGCGCTGACTGGCCTCTATCGGTTGGCGGAACGGGCGAACAATCGCACAGTTGCGATTGGGACGGTGCTGCTAACGGCTCTCTATCCGGTATTTTTTGCGCAGAGCTCGCTGGCTCACATGGACCTGGCGGTGGCTGGGCTGACGTTTTGGGCGCTGCGGGAGTACTTGGACGACCATCGGCTTGCCATGTGTATCTGGTTCGCCCTAGCGGCGCTAGCGAAAGAAACAGCGATCCTTGCGCCGCTGGCGTTGGCGGCGTGGGAATGTTCGCGATTCTTGTTCCGCTCCGACAAGGCGCAGCGTTTGTTCGTTTTCCCAAACCGCAGTTTCAGCCACATCGTCTGGCTCGTTGCGAGTGCAATTCCGTTGGCGCTCTGGTTTGCCTACCACTACTCGAAGATGGGATACGTCTTTGGCAACCCGGAATTCTTCCGCTACAACGTGCAGGCGACGACGCATCCGATACGAATTGTTTTTGCTCTGCTCGGGCGGCTTTGGCAGACCTTTGTGTACATGGGGCTGTGGGCGGTAACCGCTCTGACCGTATTTGCCATGACGCGACCAGCCCTAGCCGAAGACGCGAGTTCAGAAACGCGGACGCGGATCGCGATTCCCATCCAGCTTGTGCTTGGCGTCGTGATTTTGGCGTATGTCGGAGCGCTCTCTGTGATTGGCGGTGCGGTGCTGTCGCGTTACATGCTGCCAGTGGTGCCGCTGTTCATCATGATCGGCGTCTCTACGATTTGGCGCCGCCTGGCGTCGTGGAGGCTGATTGTCGGCGCACTGGCAGTCCTATTCATTGTCAATTGGTTCTGGAATCCTCTTTATACGTTTCCGTTCGAGGACAACCTCGCTTACCGGGATTACGTACAGCTACATCAGGCGGGCGCTGGTTATCTTGAGGCGCGCTATCCCAACGCGCGGGTGCTGACGGCGTGGCCCTCTTCGGATGAGTTGAATCGAACCTGGCTGGGATACGTACATCGTCCGATGCTGCTTGTTCGCATGGAGAATTTTTCTCTCGAGCCGGTGCAAGCGGCGGCGGCTTCGTCGACTCCGTTCGATGTCGCGCTCGTGTTCTCTACCAAGTATGAGCCTGCGTTCAATGTAGCGAGTTGGCCGCCGTGGGTGCGGGTGAGAACCCGATTCTTCGACTACCACCGCGATCTACCGCCCGAAGTCATTGCACAAATGCTGGGTGCGCGGATCGTTATGCAGGAGCACCGCGGAGCGCAGTGGATCGCTGTTCTCGCAGTGGAAAGACCGGTGGACGCCGAGGTACGTGCGCCGACTCTTCCCCAAGTATCAGGCTCAACCCGCCATTAAGTGGCACGAGTGCGTCTTGACCACCAGCCAGACGGCGCGCCCCTCCACCAGGCGCAGGGCATCGCGGGCGGAGAGCGTCAGGTGGACATCTACTTCAAGACCAGCCGCTTCGCTGCCCGAAGAAACACCGCACTTTACGCGGGCGACCACGATCATGTCGCGGCGCTCGGCGGAAATCACTACGCCGGGAATAAGGTTGCGGGCGCTGATTTCGCGAGGCTCGGCGGTGGCCAATAAGATGTCTCCCGAGCGAATTCCTATCCGCAGCTTGGCGCCCACATCAGCACGGACGAGCGGCGTTTCCAGGCGCACGCCGCTGTTTCCGACACGACAGGTCATGGTGCCTCGATCTTCATGGACAGCCTCGACCGTGGCGTCGAAGATGTTTTCGAAACCCGCCAGCTGCGCCACGGTTTCCATGTGCGGGGCGGCCAGCACTTCGTGAGGGGCACCTCGAGCGATGATCTGTCCACGTTCCAATACGAGGACACGCTCACCCAGAGCGAAAACTTCGTCGCGACTGTGCGTGACATAGAGGATCGGCACACGATGCGTTGCATTCCAGCGGCGAAGGTCATCGAGGATGTTCGCTTTCGTCGCATAGTCCAGGGCCGCCAGCGGCTCGTCAAGAAGAAGGACGCACGGATCGGTCACCAAGGCGCGCGCTAATGCGACCCGCTGGCGCTCTCCGCCAGAAAGTTGGTTCGGCTTGCGATGGCGAAGCTGAGCGATCTTGAGAGATTCCAGAATCGCTTGCGCGCGTGATTCCTGCTCTCTGCGATCAAGTTTCGCGAGGCCGTAGGCGATATTCTGCTCCGTCGTCATATGCGGGAACAGTGCGAGATCCTGGAAGACATAGCCGATTCGACGATCGGCGACCGGCGCATCAATGTGGCGATCCGTATCGACCAGCACGCGATCGGCGGTCGCAATGCGCCCAGACTCCGGTCGCACTAGGCCTGCAATGCAATTCAGCAACGTGGTCTTGCCCGCTCCGGAGGCGCCGAAAATGATGGTGAACCCTGCGGGAGCCTGGAAGGCTGCGTTGAGCTCGCCGGTTTTGCTCTGGCTGGATTGACTGGAAAACTTTTTCTGAATCGAAACATCAAGCACGCGGGGCACCGCCGTTCTCGCGACGTGCTCTCGATTGATTCATTCCGAAGAACAAAGCTCCGCGGTTCGCCGCGTAGACGCCGGAAAGCGCCAGAAAGGAAACAACGAGCAAAACCGCTGCAGTTCGATTGGCCGCTGCGTAGTCGACCGCCTGGACTTTGTCGAAAATATCAATCGAAACCGTGCGCGTAACACCGGGGATGTTGCCGCCCACCATGAGAACGACGCCGAATTCCCCCAATGTGTGTGCGAAACTCAGAACGATTCCGGTAAGAACACCTGCGCCGCTGAGCGGAAGAATGATGCGAAAAAACGTTCGCCAGCGGGAGGCCCCGAGCGTGGCGGAAGCGGCCAGCAGCCTGGGATCCACTGCGGCAAACGCTGCGGCGAAGGGCTGGACCGCGAATGGCAAGCTGTAGAGAATCGACCCGAGCACCAGCCCTTCAAACGTGAAGGCCAGCGTATGGCCAGTGAGCGTTTGCCAGAAGCGTCCTAGCGGGCTGCGCGGCCCCAGCGCGATGAGCAAGTAGAAACCCAGAACGGTCGGAGGCAGCACGAGCGGGAGGGCAACCACGGCTTCCACAAGAAACTTCCAGCGGCGGCGGGAGTAGGTGATCCAATAGGCGATGGGCAGGCCGAGGCACAGCAAGGCGGCCGATACCAGAGCCGCCAACCTCAGCGTGAGAGCGAGAGCCTGCCAATCCATGATCTATCTTTCTTCGGTCTGTGTTTCTTCCGTTGCGATTGTAAACGCCGGGGAAGGGAGTGGTGCGGACACTCTTGCCCGCAGGTCTCATTTCAAAGCGAGTTCTATCTGAAATTGAGTTTCGCGGACAAGAGTGTCCGCGCGACATCGCAGCCACACAACCTGCCAGTCGCGTGCGGCATCTGTCCTTCCGTACGATGTACGACCGGGCTTGGGAGTTCCTAATCGCGAATTGACACGCGGTCCGGCGACTCGCATACTGTTTTAGAGATTTCCCTGCCAATTCATATTCCGAGGTTGAATCATGTTGGGTCGGACCCAGACTTCCCGCGCGGCACTTCTGTGTTTCTTTGCTTACCTTCTGCTGAGCATTTCTCCGGCCCTGTTTGCGCAGGGAGCGCGCGTGAACCCGACAGGTGTGAGTAAGGACTCCGACCAGGATCGTCCGGCGGAACGGGACAAGTGGTTCATGCAGGGCCGTGTTGCACCCAAGGGCAAGACCGCCGCCGAAATGCGCTGGAATGCTTATCAGCAGAAGATTCAGATGCGCGCCGCGGCTATGGTTGCGGCACGACAGGCAGCGGCGCGCGGTATAGGAGTAGGCGCACCGCCAACAGCGGGTTGGGTTCCGCTCGGCCCAGCGCCGCTCAAGTCCGATCCCGGCTCAGGACAAGATTACGGCTCTGTTTCCGGTCGTGCCACGTCGGTGCTGATCGATCCAGCAGACAAGTCTGGAAATACGGTGTACCTCGGCGGCGCTTATGGTGGACTCTGGCGGACCACGAACGGTGCCGCCGCCTCCGCTAGTTCTGTGGCTTGGACTCCTATGATCGACGGGCAGCCAACCCTTGCCGTGGGTGCCATCGCCATCCAACCCAACAATGTATCCGGCACGCTCAGCAACGTCATTCTGGCGGGCACGGGCGAGGCCAACAGTTCAACGGATTCGTACTATGGCCTCGGCATCCTGCGCTCGGCGGATCATGGACAGAATTGGACCCTGATCACGCAGGATACGGGCGGCAAGCCTTTCCACGGCATGGCGTTCAGCAAGATTGCGTTCAGCACGGCGAACACAAGCCTGGTTGTTGCAGCAACTGCGAGCTCGGCTCCTGGTGTACTGGAGGGCGCACGCACGATGGATAACCGAGGATTGTATGTCTCCAATACGGCCGGAGCCTCCTGGGCGTACGAATCTACGGTGACGGACAGCGGAACCACGATCAATCCTCTAACGAATTCGGTAACGAGCGTGGTCTACAACGCGATGGCCGGGAAGTTCTATGCCGCGTTCCGCTACCACGGGTTTTATTCCTCGACAGATGGAGCAAATTGGACTCGGCTTCCGAATCAGCCCAATTCGGCCCAATTGAGCGCCGCCAATTGTCCTACAACTCTGAATTCTTCCGTCAGCTTCAACTGTCTCTATCGCGGAGAAATTGCCGTTGTTCCCGGTCGCAACGAAATGTACGCCTGGTTTACACATAGCTCAGTCATCAACAATCAGATTGTCGGCAACATTGATGGTTTCATCTGGAAAAGCATCGACGGTGGGGTTAATTGGACACAGATCAACGATAGCGGCATCACCAATTGTGGTGATTCTGACGGCTGCGACACCGCACAGGGTGGATACGATCTTGAACTGACCGCGATGCCCACGGCGACTGGCGGCACGGACCTTTATGCGGGAGCCCGGAACGTCTACAAATGCACCATCAACTCCTCCGTCAAAGACTGCTCGGGTACCGTTCCGAATACCATGATGAACCTGACGCATGTGTACGGGTGCACTGGCATTCAGACGACCGTGCATCCGGATCAACATGGGTTGGATTTTATTGTTCTAAGTACGGGGCAAGCCGTGATGTACTTCGCTCACGATGGAGGGATCAACCGGTCGCTGAATGGGTTTGCGTTGACCAACAGTGGAGGTTGCACGACCCCATTTGACGACTTGAACACTGCCACACTTGGTTCGATGACGGAGTTTGTTTCGTTTTCGCAAGACCCCACGAACTCGGCTGTATTGCTGGGAGGCACGCAGGACAACGGCTCGCCTTCCACTTCGCAGACAAACACGAATTGGCATAGCGTCCTCGGCGGAGATGGCGGTTACAACCAAATCGATCCGGCGATTCCGAACAATTGGTATACGGCGAATTTTGACGTGAGCATCCAACTTTGCACGAAGGGGTCGGCTTGTCTGCAGGGCAACTTCACTCCAATCGTGGATAACGCCGCTCTCGGCAATGATGCCAGCTCCTTCTACCCACCCTACATCCTCGACCCACAAAACACGGCCTCACAGTCGACCATTCTTGTGGGTACGTGCCGCATATGGCGTGGATCGGTAGCTTCAGGATTTACGGCCATCAGCCCTGATTTTTTCGGGGGCACCAGCGTTTGTCCCACTAATTCTGACTTCGTCCACTCGTTTGGCGCTGGAGGCCCGAAGGACGCCAGCGGATTTTCCAAGGTAATCTATGCGGGACTGGAAGGCACCGGCCCTTTGGTTTCAACTCCGCAGGGTGCGCTTCTGGACGTTACTACGGACTCTGGCGTAACTTGGCTAGACCGTACGCCGAGTACGGGTCTTAACCCATTCTTCACGATCGGCGACATCGCCATTGATAGCTCCGATGCCACAGGGAACACCGCCTACGTGGGCCTTCAAGGCTTCAGTTCTACCACTTTCCCTTCCGCCCACGTCCTTCAAACCACGAACGCCGGCGTCAGTTGGGCGGACATCAGCGGCAATCTGCCAAATGCGCCCGTGAATTCGCTCGTGGTCGATCCTGACCCGACGTTGCACAAAGTCTATGTGGGCACCGATGTGGGCGTATTCACCAGCGCGGCTGGGGCTTCTACGTGGACTGAAGTCGGCCCCGTGCCGACACCTGGCGGGAGCGGGTACATTCCGGATGCTCCGGTAACGCGGCTGCGCTTGTTCAACTCCGGCGGCAACAAAAGGCTGCGCGCTTCCACCTACGGACGCGGCATTTGGGAGTTCGTCCTGGCAGCTCCTGCCCCTGACTATGCGGTTGCAGTGCCTGCCCCAATCTTAACCACTTATCCCAATACCAGCGTCAGCTATGCCGGAACTGTGACGGCACTGAACGGCTACAACACCACGGTCAATTTAAGTTGCGGCAATGGCTCTCCGAGCACCTGCACGCCTGCACCTGCTTCATTTATTCCAGCGGTAGCTCCGGGAACGACGATTAGCTTGGCCGCCCAGAATGCTGTGGTGGCTGGCGACTTCCACTTCAACCTGCACGCCACCGACACAACCATCGTGCACGACACCGCACTGACCCTGCACGTAATTGATTTCGCGATGAGCATCCCAAATCCGGCAAATGTGACAGCCAACATTCCGAACACTTCCAATGCCACCACCTTCGTGGTCAGCGCGGCGGGACCGTTCGCGGACACGGTGACGTTGACCTGCAGCAACTTGCCGGCTGGAGCGACCTGCAACTTCTCGCCTTCCGCCAACGTACAACCGACGGCTTCAACTCCAGTCACGGTCACACTGACGATTGGAACCACTTCGAACACGCCTGTGGGCCAGTCCACGGTTACGATTACGGCCCACGACGCCGCCAACCCGGAACCCGCCGCGAAAACGCAGATCCTGATACTGAAGGTCACCGCCGTCCCCGACTACACGCTGACAATCAGCAACTCGCCGCAAACGATCACGGTCTTGACCGAGCCCGCTACCTTCACCGGCAAGCTGACGGCAATCAATGGATTCAGCAGCCCCGTCACGATTACCTGCGGCGCTGGGCATCCGGCAACTTGTACACCGCCAGCTCCGGTTACGCCCACGGCGGGCGGTGCGTCGTTTAGCGTCATCACCAGCAACAACGTGACTCCGGGCAACTTCACCTTCAACATTTCCGGTACGGGCGGAGGTCTCACGCACGCGCAATCCGTGACGATGACCGAGAAAGCCGACTTCCACATCACCACAACCACCTCATCGCAAACGGTAACGGCGGGCAATCCGGCCACGTATATGATCGATTTTGGACCGGATGGCCAAGCCACATACGGCAACCCAGTCACCCTCACGTGTTCGACCCCGGCGAACCTGACCACCTGCTCGATGAACCCGGCGAGCCTGAAGGCTACAGACGGCGCGATGACAGTGACGATGACAGTGACCACGACCGCCACGGTGACTACGAGGCTTGCGCCTCCAGCCGCACCGTGGAAACCCAGCGGCCCATTGTTTGCTTTCTGGCTCTCACTGCCGGCCATGGGTATTGTGGCAGTAGGTGCTGGACGGCGCTCTGGACGTAGCGGGAAATCGCGCTGGCTGGCGATCCTGGGTTCGAGCCTGCTGCTGCTGGCGGTGTTGGGATCCCTGGCGGGCTGCGGCAGCAATCACCATACGACTCCGGGAACCGCACCGGGCACTTATACGGTGACGATCAACGCCATGTCCAACGGCACAACCCACATGGCAACGACGCAACTGACTGTGCAGTAGGACGGTTCGGGCTTTTCGACAATCTCCCCACGCAGCTTTGGCGGCGTGGGGAGATTTTTGTCTAGCATCTTATTGGGTCGGTGGAAGTGCGGGCGTCCCGCCCGTACACGCCCATCCGCTTAGCAAGTGTCTTCTCTTTCCGCGCGGGCGAGGACGCCCGTGCCTCTCCACTGCTTCGTCCTCTCTTCCCATTTTGGAGACGCGCGGTTAATTTTTTTGACCCCGCATGACGCTGGCTGTGGGTACGGCTGCGCGATTCTGAATTCGCGGCGAGGGGGTCAATGGCTGCGTGGTATAAGAATGTAAGGCCCGGCAGCAACCTCGCAGCTCCGCGAGATGGCCGAACTTCCCTGCGCCCTCGGAGGCTTGGTGAAACGAAATTCGGCGGAACAGAGTCTGTCCAAGCTCGGTCTGTCCCAGCTCGACTTGTCGAATAAGACCGTCGCGGTCCTTGGAGCCGGGAAATTGGGCAGCATTCTGCTGCAGTCGTTGCTGAAGGCAAAGCTGCTTTCGAAAGATACGACGCGCGCCACCGTTGCGCATCCGGAACGAGCTCGCGCCTTGCAGGACAAGCTTGGCGTTCCCGTAGGAACCGACAACGTGGCAGCTGTGCGCGGCGCCGACATTGTATTTGTATGCGTGAAGCCTCAGGTCGTCGCTGACCTGATGAAGCAGGTCCGCAAGCACGCAACGCCCAAACAGCTCTTTATCTCTGTCGCGGCATCGGTTCGCACGGGAGACATCGAAAAGGCATTGGGCACGAAGAGTCCGGTGATTCGCGCCATGCCGAACACCCCATGCGCCCAGGGAGTGGGTATGACCGCCATATGCCAGGGCGCGCATGCCAAAAGCGAGCATGTACAACTTGCCTGCGCGCTCTTTAACTTGATCGGCCGCACGGTCGTTGTAGACGAAAAACACATGGACGCGGTGACTGCGCTTTCTGCGAGCGGTCCGGCGTATATCTATATCATTCTGGAATCGCTGGCGGAAGCTGGTGTAAAAGTGGGGCTACCGCGCGATGTGGCTACGCTGCTGGCTGCACAAACCACGCTGGGTGCCGCGACCGTCGTGCTGGAAACCGGGGATCACCCGGCGCTTCTGAAGGATGCGGTGACCACTCCGGCCGGATGCACCATTGACGGAATCATGGAGCTTGAAGAAGGCAAACTGCGCGTGACGCTGATCAAAGCAGTGGTAAAAGCGGCGCAGCGGGCCAAGGAATTAGCAACGGGATAGTGAATTTTAGAAGTTCATCGCACAAAAACCGCGCCCAAGGGCGCGGTTTTTACGTGCAATCTAAACTGTCTAAGCTACGGCGACGTGCTAAGGCTTCGACGGGCTCACCGGGTCGTCGTGGCGCAGCAGGAATAACACTGTCACTGCTCCGCCTACTCCCGCTCCCACATACAACGCCGTCTGCGAGTTCAAGGGGCCTGAACTGGCCGCGCTGGCTGCCCCGCCGTGCGTCGGTCGCGCCTGCCGCGCCTGCTCCGCCGCTGCCGGACACGCCTCCCGCTTCGTTTCCTGCCCCGCTCGCAGCAACTCCCCGCGATCCGTCTGCGGCTCCTGCACCGCCGTCCCGCCCAGATTCCCGAGCGGCGCTCCGTTCACGTCCCGGTCGCGATCCGCATCGACCATCTTGCTCACGTCGGTCGTCTTCTTGTCTTTGTCTTTCTCTTTCGCCCTCTGCGTGCGTCCGTACACCCGCACATCCGCGCCCCGCGCTTGGATCAGAACCTGACCACCTTCCGCGTAGCTCACCGCGAAGTCCGTCCACGCATCCCACTGCTGCGGCTTCACCGACCAGCACCCCGCCTGCACCGCGAACCCGCGCTGCGTGTTCACGCTCACTCCCCCACGCTCTAACACCGCATACGTGGTTTCGAACCGCAGCGCCGTCTCCGACCCCAGCATCGCGTTCGTCCCGCCCAGCGTGAGATTGCCTCCGCCATCCCGCTGCGTGACCGCCAAATCTCCTGGAAGCACCGCCTGCGTCGTCGTGACCGGGCGCCCATTAACCGCCACATCCCCGTGCGCTGTCAGCATCGCTCCCTTTGTGTCCTGCGCCAAAACCACCAAATTCGCCTCTAGCAGCAGTCCACACACTAGCCCGCACAATAGCGCGGCACGGCGATTGTGACTTCCCATGTACTCGGCTCCCTTAGCACACCCCAAAGTTGCATCCAGCTTACGACCAACTGCCTTGCAGGTCAACGACTTCCCGGCACAAAAGGACATCCCGCTTGAACGAGGCTATTCCCCAGCGCCGTGACACTTCTTGAACTTCTTGCCGGAACCGCAAGGACAAGGATCATTGCGCCCCACTTTTTCACTGGACCGCACGACCTGCTGCACGGGTTGCTGCTCCCCGCCGCCAGCCATGCGTGCCTGCTCCAGCTCTTTCTTCTTCTTCCTTTGGAACTCTGCTTCGATGCCATCCATCGACGTAGAAACTCCTCGCGGAGGCTTGCCGTTCGTGTTGCCCCGCGGCGCTCGCGGTTCGGTCGATGGAGGCAGAGCCTGAGGACGTTCGTTTTCGGGCCGCTCAATGATCTGCATCAAATACAGATACCGGACCGTGTCTTCCTGGAAGCGCTGCATCATGGCTTCGAACATGTCGAAGGATTCGCGTTTGTACTCCACAAGAGGATCGTGCTGCGCATAGCCGCGAAGGCCGATGCCCTCCTTTAGGTGGTCCATGTTCAGCAAATGATCTTTCCAGAGCTGGTCGATGACGCTGAACATGATCATGCGCTCGTGATAACGCATGGCTTCGGGGCCAATCAGGCTTTCCTTCGCCTCGTACCGATCCTTCAATTTCTGGAAAATTTGATCGCCAAGTTCCGTGCGATTCAAGGTTTCCGCCGGAATGCCTTCAGCGGCAATATCCACGCCAAAGCGCGTGAAGATGGCTTCCTTCAATGCCTTCAGGTCCCAGGTTCCCGCATGCGCCTTCGGCGGACAGTACTCTTCAATCAATCCGCCTAGGATGCCGGAAACATAGTCCTCAATAATCAGGTCTTTTTGGTCGACCCCTTCCAGCAACTGGCGGCGCAAGCCATAGACGGCGGTACGCTGCTTGTTCATCACGTCGTCGTATTCGAGAACGTGTTTGCGCGACTCGAAATTCTGCGATTCGACAGCTTTCTGCGCCGCCTCGATGCGCTTGGAAATCATGCGCGACTCGATAGGGATGCCCTCTTCCATGCCAAGACGCTGCAGCAGCGTTGAGACCCATTCCTTGGCGAAGATACGCATCAGATCGTCTTCGAGCGACAAGTAAAAACGCGACGACCCCGGGTCGCCCTGGCGTCCGGCGCGGCCGCGCAGCTGGTTGTCGATACGCCGTGATTCGTGCCGTTCTGTTCCCAGAATGTGCAGACCGCCCGCTTCGACAACCGCCTTATGTTCCTGTTCGGTGGCGTCGCGATGCTCGGTGAAAATCCCTTCCCACTGATGTTTGGGTACCACGTACTCATTGCCCTGGTAATAAAAAAGGAAATCCTTGGCTTCGTCGATGGCGGTGATGACCTGCCCCTGGGCAGCGCGAACTGGCTGCGCCAGGCCTTTCTTCACACACTCCTGCTTCGCCAAAAATTCCGCATTTCCGCCGAGCAAGATATCCGTACCGCGGCCCGCCATGTTGGTGGCAATCGTAACGGCGTCTTTGCGTCCGGCCTGCGCGACAATCTCGGCTTCCCGCTCGTGATATTTGGCGTTCAAGACAACGTGCTTAACACCTTTGCGCTTCAGTAAGTCCGAAAGCGCTTCCGACTTCTCAATCGAAGTGGTGCCGACCAGAATCGGCTGGCCATTTTCATGTAGCTTTTGAATTTCATCGGCAGCCGCAAAATACTTTTCTTTTTCCGTACGATAGACAACGTCGGGATATTCCTTGCGCGACATCGATCGATTGGTCGGAATCACAACAACTTCCAACTTATAGATCTTGTCGAACTCCGACGCCTCAGTTTCCGCCGTACCCGTCATGCCCGCGAGTTTCTTGTACATGCGGAAATAATTCTGGAATGTGATCGTAGCCAGCGTCTGGTTCTCGTTCTCGACCTTGACTCCTTCTTTGGCTTCAATCGCCTGATGCAATCCATCAGACCAGCGGCGTCCCGGCATCAAGCGTCCGGTAAATTCATCGACGATAATCACTTCGCCGTCTTTCACCATGTAAGCGACATCGCGACGATAGAGCGAATGCGCCTTGATGGCAGTTTCGACGTGATGCTTCAAGTCCCAGTTGTCCGGGTCGGCAATATTGCCGATCCCCAGCAACTTCTCGACTTTATCCCAACCTTCATCGGTGACGGTGATCGTCTTATGCTTCTCATCGACCGCGTAATCGCCGGTCCAAACTTTTTCGTCGACTGACTTCTGAATCTCCTCGCCTTTTTCCAGATGCGGAATGATCTTGTTGACGCGATCGTACTTGTCGGTCGTCAGCTCGCTCGATCCGGAGATGATCAGCGGCGTTCGCGCTTCGTCAATCAGGATGGAGTCGACTTCGTCGACGATAGCGAAGTTGTGGCCGCGCTGCACGCAATCGTGCAGATCGAACTTCATGTTGTCGCGCAGGTAGTCGAAGCCGTACTCGTTGTTGGTGCCGTATGTGACATCGGCGGCATAGGCGGCCCGGCGTTCTTCATCGTCCAAGTCATGGACGATTACACCGACGGTCAGGCCGAGGAAGGTATAGATTTTGCCCATCCACTCGGCGTCGCGCTTGGCCAGGTAGTCGTTGACCGTGACCACGTGCACCCCGCGGCCAGAAAGCGCGTTCAGGTAAACGGGCAAGGTAGCGACAAGCGTTTTTCCTTCGCCCGTCTTCATTTCGGCGATCTTGCCCTGGTGGAGAACCATGCCGCCGATCAGTTGCACATCAAAATGGCGCATGTTCAGCACGCGCCGCCCAGCCTCGCGCACCACCGCAAAGGCTTCAGGCTGGATCTCCAGCAGAACTTCCTTCAGCGCAGCCTGTTCGTCTTCCGGGGAAAAGCCTTCCGGCAGGGCATGCAGGCGGTCCTGGATGCGCTTGCGGAACTCGTCCGTTTTGGCGCGCAGTTGATCGTCGCTGAGACCCCGAGTGCCGGCGTCCAGCCCATTCATCCGCTCCAAAACGGGCATCAGGCGCTTCACTTCGCGCTCGTTCTTGGTCCCAAAAATCTTAGCTGCAATCGTATTGATCAATGCGAAAATCCTTGCCCAGGGCGTGCTATGGCCACAAATATGAGTATCAAAAGCCTAACATAGTTGGATGCCCACAAAACGCCGGAGTTGCCGCGCGGAAATCCACAAACCATAGCGCACGAACGCCGCATTTACTGTATATTCAGCGCGATACCCGATGGCGGGACCTCAGGCTGGCCCTGCTGACCAATCCTTCATAAACTATGGACCTTTTCTACCGCCGTTTTACCGCCAGCGCGGAACGTCGCCCCAGCGAGACCGCCATTGAAGTGCAGCGGCGCGACGCCGTTGAAAAGCTCACCTATTCCGAACTGCGCCTCATGGCCGAATGCGTCGGCGCGTGGCTGCGAAGGAATAACATTGCCCCCGGCTCCCGCTGCGCAATTTTTGCGGACAATAGCGCGCGCTGGGTAGCCAGCTACATCGGCACGTTTGCCAACGGCTGCGCAGCGGTTCCGCTCGACAGCAATTACCACGCCGATCAGGTTCAAAAGCTACTGGCTGATAGCGGCGCCGTCGTTCTGTTTTGCGACGCGCGGCACTGGGCGCTGGCCGTGGAAGCAGTGGAAGGCTCGGCGGTGAAGATTGTGCTGCTGGACGAGCCGCCGTCGGTCGACCCGAATGCTCGTGTGAGCAAGCACGCAGCCCCTCCCAAGGCACCTCTTCCACCGCCCACTGCCAAGCTGGATGCAATTCTTGCCGCGGGATCGACGGGATTTGTCGCGGTTGAGGCAAAGGAATCGGACCTGGCGTCTCTGCTTTACACCTCAGGGACGACTTCTGACCCGAAGGGCGTGATGTTGTCGCAGGCGAATCTGTCCAGCGAAGTTACGGCGATCTGCAAAGTTGTTTCGTTTACGGAGCGCGACGCCATCCTTGGCATCCTGCCGCTATTCCATTCTCTGGCGCAGGTAACAAACCTCCTCTTGCCGCTTTCCATCGGCGCACGCGTGGTCTACCTTGAAACCCTAAACACGACGGAGCTCCTGCGAGCGTTGCAGGAACGCGGCATTGCCGCTTTTTGCGTGGTGCCGCAGTTCTTCTATCTGATTCATGAGCGCATCCAGAAGGAAATTGGAAAGCGCGGTTTCTTTGCCAAGAAAGCATTTGCCTTGCTCGTGAGTCTGAATCGCTTCCTGCGCAAGGTGGGGATCAACGCAGGGAGAGTTTTCTTCGGCAAGATCCACGCCACGTTTGGCGACAAGATGCGGTTCCTCGTCACCGGAGGCTCGCGCTTCGATCCCGCGATTGCCCACGACTTCCACGACATGGGCATCGACATCCTGCAGGCCTACGGCTTGACGGAGACCACAGGCGGTGCGACCGTCACTCCGCCCAAAGCGATTGCCATTGGCTCGGTGGGCCAGCCGCTACCTGGCGTTGAAATCAAGATTCTCGATCCCAAGCCGCAAGAAGACGGTTCTCCGGCCACCGGCGAAATTGCGATTCGCGGTCCGAACGTCATGCTGGGCTATTACAACCGGGCTGACGCGACGGCGGCTGCGATGCAGGATGGCTGGCTCTCGAGCGGCGATCTCGGCTACATCGATAAACGCGGCAACGTGGTAATTACCGGGCGTAAGAAAGAACTCATCGTTCTAGCGAACGGGAAGAATATTTATCCGGAAGAGATTGAGTCCTACTATCTGAAGTCAGCGTTCATCAAAGAAATTTGCGTGATGGCCATGCAGGGCGCTCCCGGTGATCCGGGTCAGGAACGCCTGCACGCAGTGGTTGTCCCGAACTTTGACGTGCTCAAAGAGCGCAAGATCGTGAACGCCAAAGAGGCGCTGCGTTGGGATATTGAAGGCATCTCGCACGACCTCCCCAGCACCAAGCGGGTCCTAAGCTACGATATCTGGCAGGACGAACTGCCGCGCACCACTACGCGCAAGATCAAGCGTTTTGAAGTGGAAAAGCGAGTGAAAGAACTGCAGACTCGCCGCGGATCGAATGGTGAAGAAACGCCAGCACCCGAGAAGAAGGAACTTACTCCCGAAGAGCTCGACTGGCTCGATCTGCCCGATGTGCAGCGTGTGATGCCAATCCTGCGCGAGGCTGCCAACGAGAGCGCGGATTCCATCGGGCCTGCTAGTAGCCTCGAACTCGACCTTGGCCTCGACTCCATGCAGCGCGTGGAGTTGCTCACTTCGCTCGAGCAGGAACTCGGCGGCAAGGTCGAGGAATCTCAACTGGGAGAAATCTACACCGTCCAGCAGTTGGTTGACGCGGTCGTGGCAAGCGCCGCGGCAAGCGGAGGCGCGAAGCCTGCTCAAATTGCTGGCTGGGATTCCCTTTTCAGCGAGGAGCCAACGGACCCTGAAGTCCTCGCGCTTACCAAACCGCATGTGATTTCAGCGGTTTTCTGGTTTGCGATGGCCAAGCTCGCATACGCGTTGGCAAGAATTCTTTATCGCCTGGAAGTCACGGGCATGGAAAAACTCCCTGCCAAAGGACCGTTCATTCTTTCTTCGAATCACCAGAGTTATATTGATCCCGCGATTCTTGGCGCGATTTTGCCGTGGAAGCACTTCTACAACCTGTTTTCCGTGGGCACCAGTGAAATCTTTGGCAAAGGCATCATGCACTGGCTCGCACGGCAGCTGCGGGTGGTTGTGGTCGATCCCGACGCAAATCTTGTTCCAGCCATGAAGGCCGGGGCTTATGGCCTGCGCAATAGTAAAATCCTGATTCTCTATCCCGAAGGCGAGCGCAGTCTGGATGGCTCTCCGAAGCGCTTCAAAAAAGGCGCGGCGATTCTTTCCACCCACCTGAAGGTGCCCATCGTTCCGATAGCGATCGAAGGCTTCCACGACGCTTGGCCGCGTGGCAAGAACTTTTTTCAAAAGATCACAAAACTCACCATGGCGTTTGGCGATCCGATCCAACCGCCCCTAGGTGAGCCCTCGGAAAGACTTTACGCGGAGATGATGGCGACGGTGAAAGCGCGAGTCGTGGAGATGTGGACGGTGCTCAACCGCAACTATCGCGGCGAAACGGGGAGCACGGCGAAGGCTGCGGACTAGCCTGTTTCATGGCCATATTGATTCTTTTGTCATTCTGAGCGTAGCGAAGAATCCCTTTTGAATACTAACAGTCTCTGCAACGAGAGGGAATTCTTCGCTAGCTCAGAATGAAAAAACTCACTTCGCTTTCGGATGAGTCTGGTCGTAGACCTGCATCACATGCTTCACCGAAAGCTGGGTATAGCGCTGCGTGGTAGAAAGCCTCTCGTGCCCCAATAGTTCTTGAATCGCCCTTAAGTCCGCACCTTCCTCCAGCATGTGCGTACCGAAAGCGTGCCGCATCGTGTGGGGATGGAAGTCCGGTGATAATCCTTTCGCGACGGCGATTCGTTTTACAATTCGTCCGACACTGCGGGAAGTGATGCGCCCGCCGCGAAGGTTGATCAACAGCGCGGGAGTGGGTTTTCTGTTTTTCTGCACCGCCGCCTGCCTCACAAGCAGGTACGCGCGCAATGCGGTTTGCGCTGTCTCGCCGAACGGCACGTAGCGCTCTTTCTTCCCTTTGCCGCGGATCAGAATGGCTTTTTCCGAGTAACGAATGTCGTCCAGATTGATCCCGGTCAGCTCGGAATTACGGATGCCGCAGCCGTATAGCAACTCCAGCAGCAGTAAGTCGCGCTCCGGAAATGACGCAACTTCCGGCATTCCCGTATCCAACACGCGGTTCATTTCTTCCATGGAGGGAACGCGGGGGAGCTTCTTCGGCAACTTTGGCGTGGAAACAAGGGCAGCGGGATTTTGCTCGACGACTCCCTCTCGCGCCAGCCAGCGATACAGCGACCGGACGGCCGCTAGCGCCCGCGCTACTGAGGGTTTACTCAACCCGCGCTCGTAAAGATGTGACAGGAATCCGCGGATACGAATGTGGTCAATCTTCTTCCACTCGCTGGCGCCAATGTACGCCGAAAACACGTCGAGGTCCTGCGCATAGGCCTTGATCGTATGCGGCGAGGAGTTCTTCTCGCGCAGATGCCGCAGGAACTCATCGATTGACTTTTCGACGACTGTGCGGCGGATGGCTTTCGCAGGTGCGCTCATATCTGCTTACGCGCTTTCGCCCTAGGATGATGCTGCAGGTACACATTTTTCAGCCGATCGAGGGCCAGGTGCGTGTAGACCTGCGTCGTCGAAATGTCCGAGTGGCCGAGAATTGTCTGCACGGTTCGTAAGTCTGCCCCATTCTCGACCATGTGGGTAGCGCAGCTATGACGCAGCATATGGGGAGACGCCGACCGCCCCGTTGTCAGAGAAGCCGCGCGCACCATTTGCCAGACACGCTGGCGGCTTAACTTTCGCGCGCCGGTGCCGAGGAATACATGCGGAGAGCTTTTGCCCGCTGCCAGCACCGGACGCGCCTCCGACAAATAACCAGCCAGCGAATCCATCGCCGACCGTCCCAGTGGCACAATGCGTTCTTTGTCTCCCTTGCCGCGCACCAGCACGTAGCCAAGATCAAGCTTCAAGTCTTCCAGCTTGACGCCTGTCATTTCAGAGACGCGGAGCGCACCGGCGTAGAACATTTCCAGCATCGCGCGGTCGCGCTCCGCCAGTGCCCGCGAGAGTTTCGTATCCCCAATAGCCTTCGGCGCGTGCAGCAACGTCTCCATCTCTTCTCGCGCCAAAGCTTTAGGCAGCACTTTCCACTGTTTGGGAGAATCGATGTTCAACGTCGGATCGTGCTGGATGAGGTCGTCCAGCAACAAATAGCGGTAGAAATGCCGCAGCGCAGAAAGCTTTCGCCCGACAGAACGCCCGTCCACTTGATTGGCGAAGAGTTGCTGCAAGAAACCGCGCACATCTTCACGACGCGCCGAAAGCAGGGTTAACTTGTGCTGTTCTAAAAACTCAGCAAACTGAAGAAGATCGCCGAGATAGGCGCTGACGGAGAGACGCGCCAGGCCCTTCTCCACCTTCAGGTAAGCGGTAAAAGACGCGAGCAGCTTCTCGTTGGATAGGCGAGTTGAAGATACACGAACAGGCACCTAGCTAGCCTATGCGTTATCGGACGCTGGGGGCAGTAACACGGTGGGTACCGGAAATTTCCGCGCCTTCAAGACCCTCTGAGAATTGTCATTCTGAGCGCAGCGAAGAATCCCTCAACTGCTGAGAGTGGCACGAATGTCGACAAGTTTCTCACGAGGATGCCACACCGTGAGAAAGGTCTCAGCAGTTGGGTGGCTCGGAGAGTGCAGGGGTCCTTCGACTTCTCAACAGCTTCACTTCGTGAAGCTGTTGCTCCGCTCAGGATGACAAACGAAAAGAGTGTCTTCTAGGCACGCAGCAGATCCCTCGCGTACAGCACCCCTTCCGGCGTCTCCTCATGCTTGAAGTACGCATAGACATCGCGTCCCTGTTTGGTATTCGCTCCCAAGATCTTCAGCATCGCGTCACGCTCCTCGGCGGGATAGCTGGCTTTACGAAACCGGTAGTAGGCGAAATCCGCTGTCGTCACATCGGGAGATGCCATCGTTTCGCTTTCCGCGACGCAGAGCGCGACGTTGCGCTCTTTCATCAAATTCCAGGTCTCGTCCACAAACCACGATGCGTTCCGGAATTCGAATGCAGCATGAAGCGTGCGCGGAAGCTGCGCGAGAAAGTCTTTGAGCAGCACGGGATCGAGCTTCAAGTTTGGCGGTAACTGGAATAACACCGGACCCAACTTCCCTGCCCTCGCCAGCGGTTCGATGGAAGTCAGGAACCGCGGCAGAAAATCCTCCACACCCTTGAGACGCTTGATGTGGGTGATCATCTGGTGCGCCTTCACCCCGAATCGAAAATGCTCCGGCGTTTCCGCGAGCCAATTGGTGAGCGTGCTTTCCTTCACCAGCTGGCGGAAGGTGAAGTTCACTTCCACCGTGTTGAGCTGGGTGGCGTAGTGGCTTAGGAATTTTTTCTGCGCCAGCTTCGCCGGATAAAAATCCGGCTTCCATCCCGCATATGCCCAGCCTGAGGTGCCTGCATAGAGTTGCGCCATGCATTCATTCTAAACTTTTCAACTTTGTCATCCCGAGCAACGCGAGGGATCTGCTCTTTCCCTGGAAATAGCGGATCCCCACTACGTTCGGGATGACAATTCCTAAAGTGTGCGGTGCGCGTCAGCGGTTCCGCACAGCCTTCTTCTGCGATGTTTTGGCTGGTTCCGCCGACGCGGCAATCTCAACGCCCGTACTTTGAGCTGCCACCGGCCCCAGCTTCGGCAATCTCTGCTCCAGCGTCAGCAGCGGCGCAGACAAATCCCCCATCTTTTCGCAACGTTCCAATACCTGCGGCGCTTCAAACACCAGTTTTTCAGCTTTCTTCTTCTTCCACGCCTCTTCCACTTCTTCCCATGTCACAGGTGTCGAGACCGTAGGCCGTTCACGCGCGCGCAGCGAATAAACCGAGACCGTTGTCTTATGCTCGTCATTCTGGCTCCAGTCGATAAAGACCTTCCCGCCGCGCAGTTCCTTTTTCATCTCTGAAACCACCATGTCCGGATGCCGTTCCGCCAGCAGCCGCGCTACCGCGTGGGCAAAACTTTTTGTCGTTTCGTAAGTCACCGCCGTATTCAGCGGCACATAAACCTGTAGTCCCTTCGATCCCGAAGTCTTGGGAAAGCTTTGCAATCCAAACTGCTCAAACAACTCCCGCAGCCACAAGGCCACCTGCGCGCACTCCACCACGTTCGCGGGAGGCCCCGGGTCGAGATCAAACACCAGCATCGTCGGACAATTCAGGTTCTCCGCCCGCGAGAGCGACGGATGCAGTTCCAACGACGCCAAGTTCGCCAGCCACACCAGCGTGGGCAAATCGTCGACCAGGATATATTCCAGCGTCCGCCGATTGTGCCGGCTGTAGACCGGGGCGGTCTTCACCCAATCGGGACGGTGCTTCGGAGCATTCTTCTCGTAGAAATATTCTCCATCGACGCCATCGGGATAGCGCTTCATGGTCAGCGGACGTCCGGTCAGATGGGGAATCAGGTATGGCGCAATACGAACGTAGTAGTCGATGACCTTCCGCTTAGTAAATTCGGCAGACGGATACAAGACCTTCTCCAAATTGGAGACCGTCAGCCGACGGCCTTGCACGTCAATGGGAGTGGAATCGGCCATGGAGCCTCTTCATAAAGAATGAAATCGCCCCTTAATTTTGTCATATTGTGCAGTTTTGTCATCCTGAGCGGAACATTCCCGTTCGCTTGCGAACGGAAATGTGGAGTCGAAGGACCCCTACACCATCAGCCCCGCCCGACTGTCCAACCCTTTCTTTTCACACAGCATCTTCGCAAGAAAGCGGGCAAGAGTATCGCCACGCCAGCATTCGAGGGATTCTTCGATACGCTCAGAATGACAATTCGAGGATTGGATTTTGCATGTCAATTGGGGCAATTATTGGGCGAGCCGTTGCAATAAGTCCCTTCTACCCCCGAAATAGGTATTGTCTGAGACTCTTGAAGTAGAATCATTGTAGGCTGTCTGATTCTGAAACAGACCGCCCTCGCCTTGACTGAGGTCTTATGAGGGAGCTGATCCTTGATGGCGCAAACTGGAAGAATAGAGACGACGTTTACGACGCATTTTTTCGCGCCGTGGGTGCACCGGAGTGGCATGGGCGAAACTTTGATGCTCTCAACGACAGCATTGCCAGTGGTTCGATTAATCAGGTGGAGGTTCCGTATAGGCTGATAATCACGAACTACGAACTAATTGGCGATGGCGCGAAGAAAATGACGAATGACTTCGTCGATCTGATCCATGAAATTGAGGAGCGTGGATGTCCGGTTGAGATCCGCCTAGTCGACTCACAGTGAGAAGGTCGAACGTATGACGAAAAGGGCAAATGTCCAGCAGAGAAGACTCGAGGGTTTGGAGTCGGATTTTCGTTCGCTCTTGCCCAGGGTCCTCGCGCAGTGTGCGGCAGGGCGCTGGGGTTTGTTCGGGCAAAATGATCATCCTGACGGAACCAAGTACCTGCACTGGGCTGAGGCTGAACAGTTAAAGCACATCGCACGCGAGATCCAATTGATCCGGCTGAACTTTCAAGAATCAGATCCGCTAGCCGAGCGATTCCTCCACTACTGTTCGCTGCGCGGATCGAACCTCCCAGGGGAACCGAGGCTGGCTCAAAAGTTTCTGCACGAAATCGAGTCGGGCATATCTACCCGATAACACTGGCGAAAACCAAAGACATTCACCACCCGTTTGACAACCCCCATTTCCCCCCACTACCTTCAAACCATCCGCCCTGCATCACGTCCAAGACAGTGGAGGTTTCATGAAATCCCGTTTACTGCCACTTTTCGGCGCCATTTTCCTGGTGCTGGCCGCTTTCTCCGTCGCGGATCCGCTCAGGACCTCGCCTCCTTCGAGAAGCACGTCACCGTGAAGAAACTGCCCAACGGACTGACTGCCGTCATTTGCGAGCGTCCGGAAGCGCCCGTCTTCTCTTTCTTCACGCACGTCGATGTCGGATCGGCGCAGGAGGAAGTCGGCCAGTCCGGGCTCGCGCACATGTTCGAGCACATGGCGTTCAAGGGCACCGATAAGATCGGCACCAACAACTATCCCGCCGAAAAGCTCGCCCTGGAGAAGGTTGAAAAAGCCTACGCCGCCTACAATCTGGAACGCCGCAAGCGTGTTGGACGCGATGAAGCGAAGCTCAAGACCCTCGACAAGGCTTGGCAGGACGCTATCGCGGAAGCCAACAAATATGTCGTCGTCAACGAGTTTGGGCAAATCGTCGAAAAGAATGGTGGCGAGGGTATGAACGCCACTACCGATCACGATGAGACGGTTTACATGTATTCCTTTCCGTCGAACCGGGTTGAGCTGTGGGCCTATCTGGAATCGGAACGCTTCGTGCACCCCGTACTGCGTGAGTTCTACAAAGAGCGCAATGTCGTCATGGAAGAGCGCCGTATGCGGACGGACAGCAATCCGATCGGCCGCCTGATCGAGCAGTTCACCTCGGCCGCGTTCGTCGCGCATCCGTATCACCGGCCCGTGGTCGGCTGGATGTCCGACCTGCAGTCCTTCTCGGCCACCGACGCACAGCGGCTCTACGACAAGTACTACGTTCCGGCGAACATTACGGTGACGATTGTCGGCGACGTAAAGGCAGCGGAAGTCCTGCCCGTCATCGAAAAGTACTTTGGCCGCCTACCCGCTAAGCCGAGGCCGGAAGAACTCAGCACGGTGGAGCCGCCGCAAATCGCAGAGCGTCGCATCATTTTGCACGATCCGTCCCAGCCGTTCTTTATTGAGGGCTATCATCGTCCGGACTATCGCGACCCCGACGACGCTGTCTATGACGCCATTGGCGACCTGATGTCCAATGGTCGTACTTCACGCCTCTACCGTGCCTTGGTTCGGGACAAGAAAATTGCCGCGCAAACCGCCGGCTTCGGCGATTACCCTGGCCAGAAATACCCCAACCTCTTCGTCTTCTACGCCGTTCCGCTTCCGGGTCACACGAACAAGGAAATGGAAGAGGCGATTCACGTCGAGATCGAGCGCATCAAGAATGAAGACATCTCCGCCGACGAGCTGAAGATGGTGAAGACACGGGCAAAGGCCAATCTTCTACGCAGTCTTGGCGAGAATGAAGGATTAGCACAGGCTCTGGGCACTACGCAGGCCCGTTACGGGGATTGGCGCGAACTTTTTCGCGACGTTGATCGCATCGACAAGTTAACCGCCGCCGATATTCGCCGCGTCGCCAATAAGACCTTCCTGCCGACCAACCGCACCGTTGGCGTGATTGAAACCGATCGTGCCGGAAATGACGCCAGTTCCAAGACGCCAGCAGGCCAGGGAGCCGAATAGTTATGAGCCGAATCGTCGTACGCCGCAGTCTTATTGCCTCGTTCTTTGCCGCTGTCGTCGTTAGCATCGCGTCCTCGCACGCGGCCGCGCAAGCTCAATCCTGGAAAGACGTAAAGATTCCCGCTTTGCATGCATTCCAACCGAAGCAGCCCAAGCGCATTGAGTTGCCCAACGGGATGGTACTCATGCTGCAGGAAGATCATGAATTGCCAATCATCGATGGCTTTGCCCGGATTCGCGGCGGTTCGCGGGAAGAACCTGCCGAAAAGATTGGCCTGGTCGACACTTTCGGCGATGCCTGGCGCACCGGTGGAACGAAGACGAAGACTGGCGACGAACTCGATGACTTCCTCGAGGCTCGCGCCGCCAAGGTCGAAACCGGAGCCATGCTCGACTCGACGAACGTTTCCTTCTCCTGCCTGAAGGCCGATTTCGACGACGTCTTCGCCATCTTCAACGATGTTCTGCGCAATCCCGAATTCCGCCAGGAAAAGATCGATCTCGCTAAGGACAACAATGGCGCGGAAATCGCCCGTCGCAATGACAATGCAGCCGGCATCGCAGGGCGCGAGGCGAACAAACTCGGTTATGGCGCTCAGAATCCATACGCTCGCGTCACCGAGTTCGCGACGATCGCCGCCATCACCCGGCAAGATCTGATCGACTGGCACAGCACACACGTTCATCCCAACAATATTCTGCTGGGCATTGTCGGCGATTTCGATACTGCCGCTCTCGAAGCCAAGCTGCGCGCGGCGTTTGAGTCGTGGCCAAAAGGTCCCGTTGCGACCAGCGCCAAGCCCGATCCGCAGCCCGCCAAGCCCGGCTACTACGTGGTGGATAAGAAAGACGTCAACCAAAGCAACATCCACATGGTCGAACTGGGGACGAAGCGGAACAATCCCGACTATTACGCGATTACGGTTTTCAACGAAGCGTTCGGGGGCGGGTTCTCTTCACGCCTATTCAGCAACATACGTTCTAAAAAGGGTCTAGCCTACGGCGTTGGAGGCGGCGTCGGCGCATCCTTCGATCATGACGGGCTAGTCCACCTCTCGATGGGCACGAAAAGTTCGACGACCGTCGAAGCGATTCATGCGCTTTATGACGAGGTCGACAAGCTCAAGACGGAGCCGCTAAGCGCCGAGGAAATTCGCCGTGCCAAGGATTCCATTCTGAATTCGTTTATCTTCAATTTCGATTCGCCCGCGAAAGTTCTTCGCGAACGCATGGCCTACGAGTTTTACGGGTATCCCTCCGACTACCTCGAGCGCTTCCGTTCGGGCATCGAGAAGGTGACGCCGGAGGATGTCGCGCGGGTTGCCGCCAAGTATGTCCACAAAGATCAGTTTGCCGTGCTGGTCGTGGGGAACACGGCCGAGTTCGACAAGCCGCTCTCCAGCCTGGGGGCCGTGTCGAACGTAGACATCACGATCCCCGGCGCGCAGTCCGCCGACGCTCAGTCCGAAGAGCAGGAAAAGCCAGCAGCAGCCTCCAACCCAGATGGCAAAGCTCTGGCCGCGAAGGTTGCCGGCGCGATGGGCGGATTGGACAAGCTGAAATCCATCCACGCCGTGAAAATGAAAATCAATCTTATCGAGAAGACGCCGCAGGGTGAGGTCAAGACGCCGATGGAGTCAACCTTAGTGTGTCCCGACGCGCTGCATGCGGAGATCGAAACCCCGGGCGGGAAACTTACGATCGTCGTCAGTCCCGACACTGGATTTGTGGTGGTGCACGGTGGCGTTCACGACCTTCCGCCCGCCCAAAAAGCCGACACCGCGCTTCAAGTGAAACGAGATCTCATCTGTCTCGCGCAGCACGTTGACGATCCCGCCTATTCCTTTACTGCAGGCGGAACGGAAAAAGTAGGCACTGTCGACACGCGCATCGTTGATGTAGCGGGGCCGGGCGTGACGATTCGCTGGTATGTCGATCCCGCCAGCGGACGCATCGTTCGCGAGACGTACCAAGCGATGGGTCAGTCCGGCCCATTTGAAGGCGCGACGAACTTATCGAACTGGAAGACCGACAACGGCGTGACTCTGCCAGCCACACATGCGAACCAACAGAACGGGAAAGATTCCAGCACCGCTGAGTCGCTGTCGGTAGAGTTTAATCCCGCAATCGATCCGAAGCTGTTCCAAAAACCTGCGGCCGAGGCGAAGGCGGCGCAATAAAGATTGCGTTCGTCATTCCGAGCGCTAGGCTAGTGAACCCTGATCTAGTTCTTTATCCATCAAAAGCAGGTCCCTCCACTTCGCGGAATCGCCGGAAGACCGGCGATTCTGCTTCGGTCGGGATGACAAATTGAACTTAGTCAGGGGTTCGGGTTAGTGGTTACTGGTCCGCGATTTATCCCTTCAGCGACGCCATGTCGATCACAAACCGATATCGCACGTCGCTCTTCAGGACGCGCTCGTAGGCTTCGTTGATCCTCTGGATCGGAATTATCTCGATATCGCACGCAATCTTGTGCTGGTCGCAGAAGTCCAGCATCTCCTGCGTCTCGCCAATGCCGCCAATCGCGGAACCCGACAGACTGTGGCGTCCAATGATGAGCGGAAATGCGCCGACGGATAGCGGCTTCTCAGGCAATCCCACCAAAACCATCGTCCCGTCCACGCGCAGCAGTTGCAGATACGCGCTCCAGTCGATCTCGGCTGAAACGGTGTTCACGATCAGATCGAAAGAACCCTTGAGGCTGGTAAACGTCGCCGGGTCGGAGGTCGCGTAAAAGTGGCTGGCCCCCATGCGCTTGCCGTCGTCGATCTTTTTGAGGGTGTGACTTAGAACGGTGACCTCCGCACCCAGAGCATGCGCAATCTTCACGCCCATGTGGCCAAGCCCGCCCATGCCGACGATCGCGACTTTCTTTCCGGGACCCGCGTGCCAGTGCTTCAGCGGTGAATACAAAGTAATCCCGGCGCACAGCAGCGGCGCGCAGGCATCCAGGGGCAGATTCTTCGGCATGCGCAGAGCGTAATTCTCATCCACCACAATTTTGTCGGAATACCCGCCATAGGTCGGGGCGCCCTCTTTGTCCTTGGCGTTATAGGTCCAGGTCGCACCATTGATGCAGTATTGCTCCAGCCCGCGTTGGCAAGAGGTGCACGTACGACAGGAATCGACGAAGCACCCGACGCCGACCTTGTCGCCGGTCTTGTGTTTGGTGACCTTGTTGCCAACCGCCGCAACAACTCCGGCAATTTCGTGACCCGGAACCATCGGGAACGTGGCCCCACCCCACTCATCCCGAGCCTGGTGAATATCGGAATGGCAAACCCCGCAGTATTGAATGTCGATAAGAATGTCGTGTTCGCGCAGATCGCGGCGTTCAAATGAAAATGGCCCCAGGGGAGCCTTGGCAGACCCCGCGGCATAGCCTCTGGATGCAGTCATAAGTTCCTTCTTTCTAACAATTTCGCCTAAGATGGCTTCGGTCTCATCAAGGCGACCGAGCTTCTACCGTAACCGAATCTGCCCTCGCCCGTCTATAATTTCAGGGCAATTTTCCCGGAACTCGGGAACTTCAACCTGCGTATCTGAAGGTAGCTGTTACCGGAGGTGTAGTGTGTCTCGTCGCTCAATTCTAGTCGTCGCCGCCCTTTTTGCCGCCATCACCAGTGCCGCTCATGCGGATGAGTGGAAGAAGACGTACACCACCACGGGTCGCCCGGAAATCCGTATTTCGACGAACGACGCGTCCATCGAAGTTCGCGCCACTGATCGCAAAGATACCGAGGTTCGCATCGTCACCAAGGGCTTCGATATCCCCGGCAAACTGCGCATTACCGAGAACCAGAGCGGAGACACGATTAACGTGGAAGTTCACCGACCCTCTCACGGCCTCCACATCAGCTGGAGTGAAAACTCGACCCAGGTTACGGTCGAAGTCCCCCGAGAGGCCAACCTGGACTTGCGCTCCGGCGACGGGCACATCAGCATCGATGACGTGAAGGGCGATATCCGGCTCGATACGAGCGACGGCCACATCGACGCCAACCACGTAGACGGCAAGCTCCACGCCCGCACCAGCGATGGCCACATGACGATTGATGGTCGGTTCGACGATCTCGATCTGCGCACCAGCGACGGCCACATTGACGCAGCTATCCGGCAGGGATCTGTGATGAACAACGACTGGAACGTCCAAACAGGCGATGGCAGAGTGGACGTACGCATTCCGGAAACGCTCAACGTCGACGTCGATCTGCACACTGGCGACGGCCGGGTCACGTCGGATGTCCCACTAACCATGTCTGGCGAGATGGGGCGCTCCAACGTCCACGGCAAGCTCAACGCAGGTGGATTCCAGCTCAGGATCCATACCAGCGATGGCAGCATCCACCTGGGCAAAGTCTAGAACCGGAAATTCTCGCGAATCGCTGCCAAGGAACGCTCAACCGGGCGTTCCTCTCGTGGTGCAGCACACTCGAACTCCGTTTGACGCGCTCATGTGCAGCCCACTATCTTTGAGAGAGTGGGAACCGGCCATCGCCTGGAACCCGACTTCATTTCAGAAGGGTTCGAGCGGGTATCCCCTCAACTGATGGTTAACACACAGCAAGACAGATCGACGCCCGTAGCTGAAGCCCCAGCGACCTCTTCGGAGAGCCCTTCGTCTCAACATACCCCGAACGGCAATCGTCCCCGCGTCGTAGCTATCATTCAGGCCCGCATGAGATCCTCCCGCCTGCCCGGCAAGACGATGGCGAGTGTCGAAGGCCATCCCATGCTCTGGCATGTGATTAACCGTGTCCGCCACGCCCGCAGAGTCGACCGCGTCGTAATCGCGACCTCTACAGCGACCACCGACGACATCATTGCCGATTTTTGCCAAACCGACGGAA
>Ga0209068_10000234_pt1 | contig 32996 bp, 26 predicted proteins | sample ColStrG_CSR_2012_FD_187200 | JGI IMG/M metagenome (GOLD analysis project Ga0209068, IMG submission 187200) | Freshwater sediment microbial communities in response to fracking from Pennsylvania, USA - Cold Stream Run_MetaG_CSR_2012 (SPAdes)... | ecosystem: Environmental > Aquatic > Freshwater >...
TACTATGTCGCAAGCGCCGGTCTGGCGTCCTTCCTGGAGCTGATCCATCGCAACACCAGCCTCCTGTTGGCGCTCACCGCACTGGCGATCATGTACGGCATGCATCGCTCCTTCCGCACCTACTTCCGGACGATGCCGGCGGCACAAGCCGCTCCGGCACCCCTGGCCAGTGCGGCCCGCGCCTAAACCAAACGACTGACTGCTAACCTCGATTCTTGTCTTAAGAATTTCCGGCTCGAATCCAGCAGGACAGTCACTGATCCCAGTCCGCTTCACAGGCGTTGCAGTTGAATCGGCTGGGTTGACTCGGTTGGTAGGTCGCTCGCGCTTTGGACTTATGGCTTGGATCGAGCACGAACGTAACGTGAACGGTCCTTATGACTGCGATAACATCGGCTTTCTTAGCCTAAGGACAGCACGCCTTCATGTCTTCCCTTGAGAATGACGCACCGAAAGTAGCGCCTGCCCTCGCGCGGCCCGCCCCAACTCCCACGCCCACTTCTGTAGTAGTTCGTCCGGCGGTCTCAGCTGCGGCTCCAGTTCGCGCCGTAGCTCCTGTTTCAGCCAGCGCAGCAGGCGTCGCTCCGGCTCGCGTTTCCGCGACGGCTTCTCCTGCTGCGCCAATACCTGCCCCGATGTCCACTCCTGCATTGCTGACGGCGATGCTGAAGAGTTCCGCGAAGATCAGCGACCTTTTTTTCTCGCCCGGGAAACCGCCGCTCGTCGAAATTAACGGAAAATTGTCCCCCGCGGGAACTGCCCGCGTTCTCACCGTTGACGATACCCGGCGCATTGGTGCCGAACTCATTGGCAACAACCAAAATGCGATTGACAACTTGAAGGAGCGCGGCTCCTGCGACGTGTCCTACAGTCTGCCGGGGGCCAACCGGTTTCGCGTGAACATTTTCATGCAGCGCGGCAGTTGTGCCATCGTCATGCGAGTCATTCCCGCCACGGTCCCGGACTTTGAAGCACTGAACCTGCCCGCGGAACTAGGGAACATTGTCGGGTTGCGCAACGGAATCGTGCTGGTGACCGGCCCCACCGGCTCGGGCAAGTCATCCACCCTGGCCGCAATCATCAACAAAATCAATAAAGAGCAGTGCTATCACGTGCTCACCATCGAGGACCCGATCGAGTTCCTGCACGCCCACAAAAACTGCATCGTGCATCAACGCGAGTTGCACAGCGACACGCCCAGCTTCGCGCTGGCTCTAAGAGCGGCATTGCGGCAGGCTCCAAAGGTGATTCTGGTGGGAGAGATGCGCGACCGCGAAACCATCGAGATTGCAATGGAAGCGGCGGAAACCGGCCACCTGGTGCTCTCCACGCTGCACACCATTGATGCCTCAAAAACGGTGGAGCGCATTGTGGGAGCTTTCCCCATGTCCGAACAGCACACTCTGCGAAATCGCCTGGCGAAAAGCTTCCGCTACATCGTTTCGCAGCGGCTGGTTCCGCGCAAAGATGGAGCGGGACGCATCGCTGTGATTGAAATCCTGAAGTCCACTCTGCGCACGCGCGAGTACGTCGAAAAAGGCGAAGGCGACGGCAAAACCTTGCTGGACGCCATGCGCGTCGGCGGACAGGAAGGCATGCAGGACTTTGACACCGACATCCAGAGACTGATCCGCGCCGGCCTCATTGATGTGGAAACAGGCCTCGCCTATGCCACCAATCCCGGCAATCTGCAGCTGGAGCTGTCCGATCTGGCCGCACCCAAGCCCGAAGATCCGCTGCTGGAGTAGCGCGCCGTTCTATCTCAGGTATATCTCAGGAAGTGCGCAGGTCGCGACGGATCATTGCCGAATCCAGGAAGAAACCAAGACCAACCGTCAGCGGGATCGCACCAAAAGAAGCCGCCACCCAGGCATCGGGTTCAACCCGCGCAATCAGCGTGAAGGTGATCATGTAGCCGATCGCACCGGCCACCAGAAGTATGCCGGAGCGGCGCGAACGCGCGGCTTCGGTGAGATCTGGCGCCATGGGGACGCTAATTCCGCGAGTGATCGCCGCCATGCGTTCTTCGCTACGCAGCTTGCGCACGCGATAAAAGGTGTACATCGCGAATGCCGCCGTCGGCATTCCCAAAAGCATCGCTACCGCCACCAAGCCCGTTAGACCGTCCATGATTTTCTCCTTCCCGTGCGCCGTGCGCGCGGTCGCGGCGAAAAAGCCGCTGTCACTTTGAGGTACGGAGAGGGCATTAAGATAGTTCCCCTGGTTTGGCTCACATCACTTTTAGAACGCCCTGCCCGAATCCAGTAGGATCGTCACTGGCCCGTCATTCACCAACTCAACCTGCATCATCTCCTGGAAGCGCCCCGTCTCGCAGCGCAGGCCTGCCGCTCGAATTCGTTCTACAAAAGACTCATACAGTTCCCGCGCCAGTTCCGGACGCGCCGCCGCGTCAAACGACGGTCGCTTGCCCTTGCGCGCATCTCCGTACAGCGTGAACTGCGATACCGCCAGCAAACTCCCGCTCACATCCTGCACGCTGCGGTTCATCTTTCCCTGCTCGTCTTCAAAGATTCGCAGCCCGCACACCTTCTCGGCTAGATACTCGGCATCCGCCGCGGTATCGCCAAGCCCTACGCCCAGCAGCACCAGCAATCCGGGACCAATCTGGCCCACGATCTCGCCTCGAACGGTGACGGAAGCGCTGCTCACGCGCTGGATAACGGCTCTCATGATTCGCTACGTGGTTTGACGGCGCAAGCGCCCGCAGTTAGGATTCTGAAGGTTAGCACGGGGCGCGACGATGAATCGTCAGCGCCTTCCTTTACATCAGTTTACCGTGGCCATTACACTACACGTTCGCTATTTCCCGGCGCGGCAAACGGCGGATACGGCTTTTTGCCCTCGCCCGGCCCGGATGTTCCGGCACAAACACTTCGTATCGTAAAATGCTCGCGACTCAACCTTGAATCGAGTGAGGACAAAACATGGCAGCCGTTGAAGAAAAAGTAAAGCAAATCATTGTGGAGCAGTTGGGTGTGGATGAAGGAGAAGTCACCTCCAGCGCCTCGTTCGTGGACGACCTGGGCGCTGACTCGCTCGACACCGTCGAACTGGTCATGGCCTTCGAGGAGTCCTTCGACATCGAAATCCCCGACGAGGACGCCGAAAAGATCCGCACCGTCCAGGATGCGGTGGATTACATCTCCAAACACTCGAAAGGGAAGTAGTTGGCGCGCAGGGTCGTAATCACCGGGATTGGTCTGATCTGCGGGCTGGGCAACACCACGCCGGAGGTGTGGAAGGCCCTGCTCGAAGGGCGCAGCGGTGTGGGCCAGATCACCCACTTCGATGCCTCCAGGCACGCCTGCCAGATCGCCGCCGAAGTCCGCAATTTCGACCCTCTCGATTACATCGAGAAAAAAGAAGTCAAGAAGATGGGCCGCTTCATCCACCTGGCCATCGCGGCCGCGGACGAAGCCATGAAGATGTCGGGCCTGAAGGTCACGGCGGAGAATGGCGAACGCGTGGGCGTCCACATCGGCTCCGGGATCGGCGGTTTCGATGTTATCGAACGCGAACACATCGCCCTGCTCGAAGGCGGCCCCCGGCGCATCTCCCCGTTTTTTATTCCCGCCGCCATCGTGAACCTCGCCGCCGGACATGTTTCCATGCGCTTCGGCGCCAAGGGCCCCAACGAGGCCACTGCCACCGCTTGCACCACCAGCGCCCATTCCGTTGGCGACTCGTTCCGCATCATCCAGCACAACGATGCCGACGTGATGATCGCCGGCGGCTCCGAGGCCGCCATCACTCCCATGGGCGTGGGCGGGTTCGCCGCCATGCGCGCGCTTTCCACCCGCAACGACGCCCCCGAGAAAGCCAGCCGCCCCTGGGACAAAGACCGCGATGGTTTCGTCATCGGCGAGGGCGCAGGCATCCTGGTGCTTGAGGAGCTTGAGCACGCACGCGCGCGCGGCGCGAACATCTTTGCCGAGATCGTTGGTTACGGCATGAGCTCGGACGCTTATCACATCACGCAGCCCGCGCCCGAGCATGAAGGCGGCTTTCGCGTCATGCGCAACGCGGTTCGCGACGCCGGCGTCACGCCTAGTGTGATCGGTTACGTCAACGCCCACGGAACTTCCACGCCGATCGGCGATACGCTCGAAGCCCACGCCATCCGCAACTTTTTTGGCGACCAGAAAATCGCGGTCAGTTCCACCAAATCCATGACCGGCCATCTCCTCGGCGGAGCAGGCGGTCTGGAGGCCGGCGTCACCGTGCTGGCCCTGCGTGATCAGATTCTGCCGCCCACGGTAAATCTCGAGCATCAGGATCCCGACACGGCAGGCATGGACTTCATCCCCAACCACGCCCGCAAAGCCGCCGTCGAGTATGCCTTGTCGAACTCGTTCGGCTTCGGCGGCACCAACGGCGCTCTTTTGTTCCGCCGCTGGAACCCGTAGGCTGCCGGTTGGTCCGAGGCTGATTTGGCGTCTCGCGACACGGCGTCCCTTGGCCACACGGCAAGTGCATTGCAATCAACGCGTTCCGTTCCTGGATTTCGCTTCCCGTCCATTACCTTTTTCGCGCAGCAGTGCATGTCCCCGCATGCCCTGTTTTGCGCCCACAGAGTGAACCTTAGGGACTTTCCCGGCCCTGCTGAAAAATCAACAATGGTTCACTGTGATGCACCGCACACCCCATACAACCAGCGCCTCCGCCTCGGCAATCCTCCCCCCTAAAAAAGCGGGCGCCCGCACGGCGCTCGTCAACCTCAGCGATCCTACGCGGTCGCTGCTGGCGGATTGCTTCCGCCAGTTTGGCATCGAAACCGTTCCGGTCACCATCAATGCGGAAGAGCGCCTGGGCCGGGAAAAATTCGAGGCCTGTGTGTTGCCCGTGGCCCCTGAGTCGGCAGCGTTGATGGAAGCAGCGCGCGGCTCGGCCTCGAACAGCCGCATGATTATTTATGCCCTGGGCGGCACCGCCAAAGACGCGCTGCGCTACTCCAAGTTCGGCGTGAACGCCATGTTCCACGAACCACTGGAGCGGTCGGCGGCGCTCAAGATGGTGCGCGCCACGCAGATGCTGGTGCAGCACGAATTCCGCCGCTACGTACGCATTCCGGTCATGACTGAAGTCTCCATTGTCACCAATGGCGGGGGAAGCTTTACGGCAACCAGCGCCGAAATCAGCTCGGGCGGTATGTCCGTCTCCACCGCGCAGGAACTCTCCAAAGGCTCGCACGTGGAAGTGTCGTTTGCATTGCTGACGCTGCCCCGAGTCTGGGTGCGCGGGACCGTGACCTGGCGCCGCAGTCGCCTCACCGGTATCCGTTTCGATCCAGAAGACGACCGCCGCCGCAAGGTGAAAGACTGGATCACTTCTTACCTGGAAAACTAAGTTGAGTCGCAAGTCTTGACAAATGCCAGCTGTCGTTACCACAGCGGCTGAAGCCGAAACTAATTCGGCGACACTTGCGGCACCGCTTGAAGCGTGCCCTGATACGAATCGCGTGGGGCCCAGCACGCCGCGCCAAACCCTGCCCCAGTACAATGAATTTGTGACCCTGGTTGCCACACCCGGTGCGGACGCTCCCGCCGCGACCACTACCGGCGCGCGCCGCTTTACGCTCGGCCAGCGCATCGTTCTTCGCATCATCATTTTTGTGGGCTACTGGTTCATCCGCTGCATTGGCCCCACGCTGCGCGTCTGCATTTCCCGTGAAGACGGCGCGCAACAGACGATTGGACAGCGCCCGCTCATCGGCTCCTTCTGGCATGCCTGCATCATCCCAGCGACCTACATGTGCCGCAATCTCGGCGTGCGCGTGATGAGCAGCAACAGCTACGACGGCGAATACATGGGACGCATCATCCACAAACTTGGTTTCGTCGCGGTGAAAGGATCAAGCAGCCGGAATGCTGTGCGCGCCCTGCTCGGGCTGCGCCGTGCGCTAGACGATGGCTGGTCGGTCGCGTTCACGCTCGACGGCCCACGCGGCCCGCGCTACCAGGTAAAGCCCGGCCCGGTCGCGCTGGCGCGCTCCGCCACCGTTCCCATGACCATGTTCCACATGGCCGTAGACCGTGCCTGGGTGCTCAATACCTGGGACCGCTTGATCATCCCCATGCCGTTTTCCCGCGTGCTGATGCGCTTCGGCAAGCTGATCGAAGTTCCACGCAGCGCCAGCGACGCCGACCTCGCGCGCTATACGGAAGACTTGCAGGCTTCTCTAGACCGCGTCCGCGAATTCGCGGAAGCCAACGTCAGCCGGGTGGGAACCCCGGAATTTCCGGTGAATGCTAAGCAGTTTCAGTAGCCTTGCAAACGGCTGGAACGATGCAAGAAACTGCACATTGACGCTAGCTGGAATGCTCCTATACTTGTTGTACAAAGTTTGGTCACTCGTCCCGCCAGACGGGCTAAGGCCGTCATACCCAGGAGCACAACCATGCAGGGAGTACAGCGGGAACACGTCCAGCCCCGGGGCTGGAAGGTCGTAATAACGGTGGCGATGTTCTGGGTAGCCGCCGCGCAGGCTCAGATTTTCACTCCACTGGCCGATTTCAGCTCGGCTACCGGCGGAGGCCCGGGTGCGCCTCCAATTCAGGGCCTGGACGGCAAACTCTACGGCACTGCTGGAAGTTCCGGTCCTAAGGGCCGCGGCACGCTTTACAGCGCTACCACCAGCGGCACGCTCAGTGACATTTTCACATTTTGTAAGGTGAGCACATGCCCGACCGGCGCTGGCCCATATTTGAGTCTGCTGCAAACCTCCGATGGAAGTTTCTTCGGATTTACGCTGGAACCGCTGGTAACGACCGAGAATGGAACTATCTTCAAGTTGTCGCCGGGCGGCGGCGCCAGGAACCTGCACACTTTCTGTCCGAGTGTGTGCACGGACGGGCAGTCGCCCCGCGGCAACCTCATCCAAGCCCGCAACGGCTACCTCTACGGCACCACCAACGCGGGTGGCACTGGAGCTGCCAACCCGGGGACAATATTTAAATTAACCACGGGCGGCACCCTGACCACGGTCTACAACTTTTGCCAGCTCGCGAATTGCGCCGACGGCGAAAATCCATTGGGCTATGGCAGCCTGATCCAGGCCAGCGACGGCAATCTCTACGGCGCAACGCGCAACGGCGGCGCCCACGGGAACGGAACCATTTACCAGCTCTCGCTGACCGGCACGCTTAAGACCATCTACAAGTTCTGCAAATCTGGTGGTTGCACTGACGGTGCTCACCCGGTGGGGCTCGTCCAGGGCCTGGATGGTGACTTCTACGGAGTGACCACCAGCGGCGGAGCCAACGGATATGGTGAAGTTTTCAAGATGACCTCGCACGGTGGCCTCACTGTCCTCCACAGCTTTTGCTCGCAAACCAATTGCACCGATGGAAGCGGCCCGACGGGCCTCCTCCTCGGCAGCGACGGCAACTTTTACGGCGCAACGGCGAACATCGGCAGTAACGGTGCGGTTCCCAACAACATTTACCAGATCAAGCCTGCCGGCGCGTTCACTGTTCTCTACAGCACCGATTTGAACACCGAGACAGGTGTCCTCTCGCTGATGCAAGCCACCGATGGAAATTTCTACGGCACCTACTCCATCGGCGGGGCCAGCAACCTGGGCACTTTCTTCAAACTCTCCACCGGTCTGGGCCCCTTCGTCAGAGCGCTGCGTCCTTACGGCGCAATCGGGCAAACCGCAACCATCCTTGGCACTGGCTTGACTGGAAGCACGGCGGTGACCTTCAACGGCACGCCGGCAGCCACCTTCACCGTGGTGTCGGATTCCGAGATCACGGCGGTCGTTCCGGCAGGTGCGACGACCGGATCGCTTCAGGTCGTGACCCCGGGCGGAACGCTCTCGAATACGGTTGGGTTCCAGGTCTTTTAGTAACCAAGGCTGTTTTCTCCGAACAGGTGCGGAGTTTGAAGCTCCGCGCTTGTTCCATTTGACTTCTTTCCCACCCGCCCGTAGATTCACTGCACGTTCTTTTTCGGTTCTTTCACAATTCCACTAGGTGTGCGCGTCCTTGCCGTGTGGCAAGGACAGGGAAGCGGGTGCAAATCCCGCGCTGCCGCGCAACTGTAAGCGAGGAAATCGCTGCCGGTCACTGGGCTTGTCCCGGGAAGGCCGACGGCATTGTCCGGACGACATCCAATCGTCCTCACTCGCAAGCCAGGAGACCGGCGCACACCCTCGACCTCAGCCCTTTCGCGTGCAAAGGAGAATGCCATGCGCACCGTTTCTGCTTTCTTATTTCTTTTCTCGCTGGTGACCGCAGCCGCGGCCGCCGATTTCACCGTCAAAGTTATTGACCCGCAGTCGCTGCCCGTCGCGGGAGCGCAGGTGCAATTACTGCGCGCGGGTTCACCGAAAGTTCTGGCGACGCGCACCACTTCCGGCGACGGCACTGCCGTCTTCCACGCCGACGGAACCGAGCAACTTGAGGTACGCGTGCTTGCGCCGGGTTTTGCAGCGGAAACCGTCGGCAGTCCACGCTCCACCGAAGTCCTTGTCCAACTCCACCTCGCGCCGGCTTCAGAGACCGTGGTCGTCAGCGCGACGCGCACACCGGTTGCGGGAGACGCCGCCGGCGCGGATGTTGACACTCTCAACAGCACGCAGCTCAACACGCTGCAGCCGATCGCGGCCAACGATGCCGTACGCTTCCTGTCTGGCGCGGTCGTCAACACGGCGGGACAGCGCGGCGGACTCTCTTCGCTGTTTGTGCGCGGCGGCGAATCCAACTACAACAAGGTCATCGTGGACGGCGTCACCGTCAACGAGCCCGGAGGGACTTTCGACTTCGGCACGCTTTCACTGGCGCAGGGTGATCGCCTGGAATTCGTCCGCGGCACTCAAAGCACAATCTACGGTTCCGACGCCATGACCAGCGTCGTGCAGGTGTGGACGCGAACCGGCAACACAAAAACACCAGAGCTCCGCCTGGCGGCCGATGGCGGCAACTTGTCGACCGCCCACGGCAACGCATCGCTGTCTGGAGCGCGCGGGCGTTTCGACTACAACGCCTTCGGCGATCAGTCCACCACGAGCGGATATGGGATTAACAATTCCTATACCAACTCGCTCGAAGGCGCGAATGCGGGGGCTTCGCTCAGCGAGTCGGTTTCTCTCCGCGCCCGTTTCCGCCACTTCAACACCCACACCGGGGTCCCCGGCGAATGGAGCTTCAATGGATATGATCCGTTGGTTCCGGTGAATGGGTTCTCGGCGCCTTTTGAACCGTTGCCGGCGAACCCGAGCGCGTGGTCGCAGTACAACAATCTGTTGGGCAGCGTGGAACTCGCCGTGGGCGCACCCAATGGATGGCAGCACCACGTCACCGGCTTTGACTACGTCTATCGCTACAACGAGCTGAATCCGGGCGATGCGCAGCGGGTGAACACGCAGAATTGCGCTTTTTCCGGGCCGCCGGTACCGTGCTCGATTGATTTTCCCTCCCACGAAGTAGACCGCATCAATCGTGCCGGATTCGAGTATCAGGGGGACTATTCCGAGCGCACCTGGGCCCACACCACGTTCGGCTACCGTGTCGAAAATGAAAACGGTTTCATCGGGGACGTCAATTTCGGACAGAGCCACGGCCAACGCCTGAACAACGATGTCTATGCGCAACAGCAACTCACCCTGGGCAGGCTGGGAATCATCGCGGGCGGGCGGTTTGTGCATGACAGTGCTTTTGGCAGCACGGGAGTTCCCCGCATCGCGCTGACGTTCCAGGCCATGCGCGGGACATGGATTTTTTCGGGCACCCGGTTCCGCTTCTCCTATTCCACGGGATTCAAAGAGCCGCGGCTTGAAGAAACGTTTAACGGGATACCTGCAAGTCCTTACAACATTCCAAATCCCGCATTGAAGCCTGAACGGGTCCGCGCCTTTGAAGCTGGCTTCCAGCAGGGCTTCCTGAACGATAAACTCGAATTCAGCGCAACCTATTTCAACAACCTGTTTCACGACCAGATCCTCTACATATCGGGAAATACACCTCCGAACTTTCCCGGCCAGTACGTGAACGTGAATCAGGCTTTTGCCCACGGAGCGGAGCTGGTACTGCGGGCGAAGGTGCGTTCGCGGGTGCTGTTCAATACCGCCTACACGTATACTTCTTCGCAATACCTCGATAACCCAGCACCGTACAATTCGATTTTCGATCCCGGCAATCCCCTGCTGCGCCGCCCGCGGCACTCTGCCACTGCGTCATTGTCTTATCTCGGTCCGCGTTGGGGAGCGAACCTTGGCAGCAGCTTTGTAGGCCGCCGTTCCGACTCTGACTTTGACAGCTTCGGCATTACCCACGCCGCAGGCTACGTCCGCGCCGACTTAGGCGGATGGTACGCGATCCATCCTCGCGTCACCGCCTACCTGAATATTGAAAATGCCTTGGGCCGTCGCTACAACGAAGTTGTGGGGTATCCGTCCCTGCCAGTGAATTTCCGCGCAGGGCTTAGGTTTAGGATCGGCGGGGAGTAGGCGCCAGGAGTTGTGTGAGGAAAGCAGGTTCCTCCACTTCGCTTCCCTTCGACTTCGCTCAGGGTGCGCTTCGGTCGGAATGACCGAATCAAAGGGAGGCAGCTCAGCTAGCCCGCTCCGGCGGCGTGCTCATCATCGGCATGGCCATGGTGGCGGCCTTGGGACCGAAATATTTCACCCGCGCGACCAGCAGCTTCTCCAGGTCTGGGCCGCGTAGCGGTTTCTGGCGGCCCAGCAAGTGCGTGACCAGCGCGATTTTCGCAAAATGCTCCACGGTCTCCATCCTCATGTAAGCCTGCTCGATGGTTTCTCCGTAGGTCACCACGCCGTGGTTCGACATCAGGATTGCATCGTAGTTCGGCACGTAAGGTTCGAGAGTCTGCGCCAGCTCGGACGTTCCCGGCGTTCCGTAGCGAGCCAGGGGAATCGCGCCCAGGCCCATCACCACTTCCGATACCAGCGGTTCGGTCAGAGCCATGCCCGCCGCCGCAAATCCGGTGGCAGTCGGAGGATGAGCGTGCACAATCGCCTTCACATCGGGCCGCAGACGGTAAATCAGCAGATGCATGCCAATCTCGCTGGTCACCGCTCGCCGTCCTGAAAGCCTCTTGCCGTCGGGGTCCACAATCACCATGTCAGAAGGCTTCAGGCGGCCCTTGCTGGCACCGGTGGGCGTCACCAGGATTCGGTCCGCATCCAGCCGGACGGAGAGGTTCCCGTCGGTGGCCGCTACCAATCCGCCGTCGCAGAGCATCCGCCCAAACTGGACTATTTTTTTCCGGTAAAACGATTCTGTTGGCATGGCAGGCAAGCCCGGTCCTGGGCAATTCTTTGCCCAAATTTATTGTCCGAGAATGTTACCCCAGAAGTTCAATCCAGACAATCCCGAGTTGATCATTTTTGCTGCACCTGGCTCCGGCAGGCCTCGGGCGGAAAAAGCCGCAGGGAGCAGGCGCTCGGCACGACAAGTTTGCCCTCCGTCGCGTGTGGCTAAGCTTGCCTTCTGTCATGCGGAGCGGAGGGACAAGAAACGCACGGCGCTTCTTGTCCCGCAGTCGAAGCATCCCCATCTCCATTCCCGCTTCGCCTCCAGCAGGGCTTCCCCGGCCGTCCAGCGCCGGGGAGCACGTAGGGATGCTTCGACTCCGCAGGAGGACTGGCATCCTCCCGCTTCGCTCAGCATGACAGGGTGAGGATTAGGCTGCGGCATGACGGGGAAATTAGGGCATGCGAACCGCTATAGTTTATAGGTGCGCGTTGCCGACTTCGATTTCCACCTGCCGGAAGAACTGATCGCCCAGCAACCCCTGCCCGACCGCGCGGCGTCGCGCCTGCTGCATTTGCGCCGGGACGGGGACGGGCCAATGGATCGCGCCTTTCACGATTTTCCCGACCTGCTTCGTCCCGACGATCTCGTTGTTTTCAATAACAGCCGGGTGTTTCCGGCGCGGCTATTTGGCCGCCGCCTGCCATCGGCGGCGCGATCGGCGGCCACCGATCCCTCGAAATTGCCTCCGACTGGCCGTGTCGAAGTCCTGCTGACGCGCCAAATATCGCGTGAGCCAAACCATTGGGATTGTCTGGTGCGTCCCGGCCGCAAGATCGGCGTCGGTGATCAACTCTGTTTCGGCCCCCAGAACGAACTCCGTGCAGAGGTCTTGTCCTGCGGCGAATTTGGGGAACGCCGCATTCGGTTTCAGCCGGTGCCGGACTTTTTCGCGTTGGTCGAGGCGCTCGGCCACATTCCTTTGCCTCCGTACATCAGCCGTGACGACACCGCCACCGACCGCGACCGTTACCAGACTATCTATGCCCGGGAGCGCGGATCTGTCGCTGCCCCTACCGCCGGCCTCCACTTTACGCCTCAGGTTCTGAACCGCCTCCGTGAACGCGGCATTGAGACCACCGAAATCACTCTTCACGTCGGTCTCGGCACGTTCCAGCCCGTACGGGTGGAAAACGTGGAAGAACACAAGATCCACGCCGAGACCTATTCGATCTCTGAGGACTCCGCAGCCCGCATCAACGCGGCCCTCAACCGCTCGCGCCGGGTCGTTGCCATAGGCACCACCACGTTGCGCGCGCTCGAACACGCCGCGCTTACAAATGCCGGCCGCGTTTCTTCCGGCACCGCCGAAGCTGATCTCTTCATCTATCCCGGTTTCAAGTTTCAGGTGGTCGGGGCGTTGCTCACCAATTTTCACTTGCCCCAATCCACGCTGCTCATGCTGGTATGTGCCTTGGGCGGAACTCCCGCAGTGCTGGCGGCTTATCGCCACGCCGTCGCGCAGGCGTATCGCTTTTACTCCTATGGCGATTGCATGTGGATCGAGTAGCACTGCGGGTGAAGCCTTGAAAAAGGCCCTTCGGCCTGCGATACTCGTGCGGGAGAGCCGTTATGACCACCGCCGTTCATACCGTTTCGATTGAAGAGCTTGTTTCCGGCTTGCGCCAGTTTCCCGAGTCTGCTTTCGATGAGACCCCCACCATCCGCCGGTTCCTGCAGCAGACGCCGGTTTCGACCGAATCGCTCGCGCCCTTTCTGTGTTGGAACCCCCAGCACTACACCCGCAACCTGATTGACCGCACCGCGCTCTACGAGCTTATGGCCATCTGCTGGGAAGTCGGCCAGGCCAGCTCCATTCACAACCATCACAATCAGAATTGCTGGATGGCCGTGCCCGTGGGCCGCCTGCACGTGGAAAACTACCGCACCTTGCGGCAGGACCTTACAGCCGGTACTTGCAAAATCGAGCCGTTCGAAACCGTCGAAATGAACATTTCCAGTCCCTGCGCGGTGGACCCCAAGGAACCTGTGCACCGCGTCATCAACCCCCGTGAGTTCAACCAGCGTGCGGTCAGTCTGCACGTCTATTCGCGCCCCTTTGATCGCTGCGTGGTGTATTCGGTGGAGCAGGAAACTTGCGGCGAAATTCAGCTGCACTTCAACACGAAATTCGGCGAACAAGCAGGCTAGACGCTGGAACCGCCAGGTGCTCCACTTTTCGCCTCTTTTTTCGAGTTACGAGAAGTGGGAATTCCGCAAGCTGGTAAAGAGTTTGTGTACAAGTTTGTCCCGCGCCTTATGGATATCGTAAAAAGGCTCGCCCCTTTCGCGTTGATTCTCTGTGCCGCGTTGTTCGTGTATTTTCATTTTCACCACGTGCCCGGCCCAGGGCGGAAACCCGCCGCCGCAGGGCCGCAAATCGCAGTGCGACCGCGCTCCCAGACCGCCACGGCTGAGTTGGACTCTCCTGAGCCGGCGGTAACAATCGCGGGGCCTCTCGCCAACTACGCGCGGCATGAGTACGAGACTTCCTCGCAGGCCGCCTATACAGCGCCTACCCCGGCATCGTCCGATACCGGCTCCGCTTCGCCATTTGACCGGGTAGTGCCGGCTGAACTCGGGCCCGGAGGTGAGGTTCTCCAAAAGAATTTCGTGATGACGGGCAACGCCGCTTTTTCTTTCGATGTTCCGCCGCACGCCATCCATCCAAGGCTGGTCGGCTCTTATCGCGCGACGATCGCGAACCCGGGTGCCAACCTGGATTTTCTAGTGCTCACCGCCTACCAGTTCGCCGCTTTCTCGCACGGCGCTGCAGGAGATGCCTTGTTTTCCGCGGCGGCATCGTCGGGCGAGAAAGTGGATCTGGCCCTTCCCATCACCAACGATGTCGCCGTGCGTTATTACATCGTCTTCAGCGCCGGCGGGAAGACGAAGAAGATCATCAACGCGAGCCTGCGCCTGGAACTCTAGCGAAATTCTGAGTTAGTTATTTTGTCATTTCGGACGGAGTCGAGAAACCTGCTTTTGTTGAACTTAAGCAGAATCTCCCTGGCGTAGTTCCACGATCGAGCCAGTGCGCGGACGCCCGTGTCTTGCGCTGCTAAACTAGCTGCTTGCCACCACCGAAATCATCTTCGCCATCTTCCGGTCGCATCTTCCTCATGGACACCATGTCGTTCGTCTTCCGCGCCTATCACGCTATGGCGCGCCAGCGTCCGATGTCCACCAAGTCCGGCCTGCCGACCGCCGCGATTTACGTTTTCGTCAACATGCTGCGCAAGCTTCGCGAAGACTTCAACCCAGAATATCTCGCCGCCGTCTTCGATCTGGAAGGCCCCACCTTCCGTGATCAACAGGCCGAAGCGGTCACGACGGTCCGCAAATTCGACATCAAGACCCAAACCTTCCAGACCATCGAATACAAAGGATACAAAGCTAACCGCGCGGCCATGCCCGGCGACCTAGTGCAGCAGTTGCCCTACATTCGGCGCGCGCTGGAGGCTTATCGGATTCCGATGCTTGAGCACACTGGGTTTGAGGCCGACGACGTAATCGGCACGCTTGCCCGCAAAGCTGCGGCGGCCGCGCATCCCGTCTACATCGTTTCCAGCGACAAAGACATGATGCAGTTGGTCACCGACCAAGTTCTGATCTTAAATCCACCCAAGGACAATCTGATTTGCGACGCCGCCAAGGTCGAGGAAATTCTCGGCGTGCCGCCGGGGCGCGTGGTGGACGTGATGGCGCTGCGCGGCGATTCGGTGGACAACATTCCCGGCGCGCCCGGCATCGGCGACAAAGGATCGGTTGAAATCATCAAGCGCTTTGGCACCGTCGAGCAGGCCCTTGACCACGCCGCCGAAATCGAAAAGAAAACCTACCGCGAGTCCCTGCTGAACAACCGCGACATGGTGATGTTCAGCAAGAGCATGGCCACCATAGACAGCAACGTTCCCATCGAACTCGACCTCGCAGCCATGCGCATGGGCGAGCCCGACGTGGAAGCCCTGCGTGCTCTCTTCACCGAGCTCGAGTTCAGCTCGCTGCTCAAGGAACTGCTGCCGGTCGCCGAGGTCCGCGAGACTCACTACAGCGAAGCCAAGTCTGCCGCGGACGTGCAAGCCGTGATCGCGGTTGCCGTCAAGAACGGATTCCTCGCCATCGCAGTCGAAACTTCATCGCACCACAACGCTGAGAAAGATGAGGAAGACGCCGAATCCACCGATGCTCAAGGCTCGCTCATGCTTTCCGAAGTGGGCGATCCCGTGCAGCCCGCTCCAATCCGCGTCGCAATTTCCGGCGAGGCGGGTTCGGCAGTCTCGGTCGAGCTTGACTCATCGCCTGCCGCATCTGCTCTGCGCCGCGCTCTTGCCGACGCCGCTCTGCCCAAGGCAATGCACGATTTCAAGTCGGCCAGTCATGTCCTCGGCGCAGCCGGCATTGAGCTTTCCGGAGTGCGCCACGATTCCGCGCTTTATTCTTACCTTCTCGATCCGACCTATTCGTCCAAGCTGTCGGAGGTCACGCTGCGCCATTGCAATCTCAAACTCTCGGACGACCTCGGTCAGGCCGCCGACGTCACCGGACGCCTGGTAACCGCGCTGCGCGCCCAGGTCGAGCAAGCGGGATTGCTGAAGCTTTACGACGAAATGGATTTCCCGCTCATCCCCGTTCTCCTCCGCATGGAGCAGGCTGGCGTGAAGATTGATACTTCAGCGCTCGCCGCCATGTCGGCCCACCTGGAGCGCGAGGCCGCAGCCAAAGCGCGCACCATCTACGAAATTGCCGGCACCGAATTCAACATCAACTCCCCCAAGAAGCTCGGCGACGTGCTCTTCAACCAGATGAATCTGCCCACGCCCGTGAAATACGGTAAGGGCAAGAAGATATCCACCGCCGTGGATGTGCTGGAAAGTCTCGCCGAAGACTATCCAATTGCACGCCATGTGCTCGACTACCGCCAGCTCACCAAGCTGAAGTCCACCTACGTGGACACGCTGCCCGCGCTCATCCATGCCGAGACCGGACGCCTGCATACCACGTTCGATCCCACGGGCACGGCCACCGGCCGCCTGTCGTCGGCGAATCCCAACCTGCAGAACATCCCCATCCGCACCGAACTCGGCCGCGACATCCGCGCGGCGTTCACCGCCGAGGCTGGATGCGTTCTACTGACCGCCGACTATTCGCAGATCGAACTGCGTCTGCTGGCGCACTTCTCGCGCGATCCGCTACTGACCGAAGCTTTCCGCCGGGGCGACGACATCCACACTCTCACCGCGTCGCAGGTTTTCGGCGTGCCGCCGCTGATGATCACTCCCGAACACCGCCGTCAGGCCAAGGCCGTCAACTTCGGCATCGTCTATGGGCTTTCCGCGTTCGGGCTCTCGCAGCAACTGGGCATCGAGCAGGCCGAGGCGAAACAATTCATCGCCGCTTATTTTGAAAAATACGCAGGCGTCCGCATCTGGATTGACGAGACGCTCGCGCAGGCCCGCCGCGAGATGAAGGTCCGCACACTGTTCGGGCGCATCCGTCCCATCCCGGACATCAACAGCAAGAACCCGAACCAACGCGGCTTCGCTGAACGCACCGCGGTCAACACACCGCTGCAAGGCACTGCCGCCGACCTGATTAAAGTCGCCATGATCCGCATTGACGCCAGGTTGCAAGAGCGCGGGCTGAAGTCACGCATGACGCTGCAAGTTCACGACGAACTGGTCTTTGAAGTCCCAGAAGATGAAGTGGAGACGATGAAGCCACTGGTGCGGGAGCAGATGGAAAAGGTCCACGCACTCGCCGTGCCGCTGGAAGTGGAAGTCGGCGTCGGCAAAAACTGGAGAGATTTGGACTAGCACGTGTGGCGACAGTCACCTCAACTGTCCCAGCGAAGCTCACGGCCAGGGCAGCGCCGGACGCAATCCTTGAACGGCCCCTGCGCCGCGCCGCTACGGAATCAGCAACAGTTTCCCGGTCGTCCGCCGCCCTTCTAGATCGCGGTGTGCGCGCTGCGCGTCGGCCAGCGGATATTTGTGGGCGATCCGCAACTTCAACTTCCCTGCCGCGATCATGCCAAATACCGCGCCGCTTCTCATCAGCAATTCTTCGCGATCGGCGGTGAAGTGGGCCAGCGTCGGCCGCGCCATGTAAATGGACCCTTTCTGCGACAGCGTGATCGGGTCCACTGGCGGCACCGGCCCGCTCGAGGCCCCATAGAGCACCAGCATCCCGCGCGGCTTCATCACGTTCAGGTTTTTCTCGAACGTATCTTTGCCCACGCCGTCATAGACCACGTCCACGCCCTTGCCGCCGGTCAGTCGTTTGACCTCGACCTCGAAATCAGCTTTGGCGTAGATGATCACTTCGTCCGCCCCGGCTTCGCGCGCCAGCTTCGCCTTCTCATCGGTGGACACTGTCCCAATCACGCGCGCACCAATATTGTGCGCCATCTGTACCAGCAACAATCCCACGCCTCCTGCCGCTGCATGCACCAGCGCCGTGTCTCCGGCTTTCAGCTTGAACGTGTCGTGGCTCAGATAGTGGGCGGTCATGCCTTGCAACATCGTCGCGGCGGCATCTTCAAAGCTCACACCCTCCGGCACCGGAACCAGCATCTCCTCCGGCACTGAGCGATATTCCGCGTACGAGCCCAGCGTCCCACTCCATGCGACGCGGTCTCCGGGCTTGACGGCCTTCACGGCCGAACCCACTCCCGTCACCACTCCCGCGCCTTCCTGACCCACCACAAACGGCAGCGTCGTCTTGTACCGGCCCTCGCGGAAATAGACGTCAATGTAGTTCACTCCGCACGCGCCCAGCTTCACCAGTGCCTCGTTCGGCTTCGGCTCGGGCACCGGCAAATCCACCAGTTCCATCACTTCCGGCCCGCCCGATTGTTTGACTTGTATGGCTTTCATAATGGCCTGCATTTTAGCAGGAGGACTGAGAAAACGAATGGAAACTCCACAACCCCGTGTCCTCTGTGGTGAATGGAATTCCGCCACACTACTTCTCTGTTAAACTTTGCAGCGCGTTAGTACCGCGCCCGCAAAGGAGCCTCCCATGTCCGACGCGCCTCAGTCCTATGCTCATCACACCCGCTGGGACCCGCTGTTTCATTTCTTCATCCTGCCGGTCACCGCGCTGACGGTGCTGGGCGTCATCATTCACTCCGTCGCGCATGTCGTCAAACATCCCGGCGCGGAGTCCGCGATTCACGCCCTCATCCACATTGTCATGGCGGCCGCCTTCCTGGCGCTGGTCTTCAAAATTCGCCTCTACGCAGTCAAGGTGCAGGATCGCGTCATACGCCTCGAAGAACGACTGCGCCTCGCCACGGTCCTGCCCGAGTCGCTTCGCGCCCGCATTCCGGAACTGACCACCGATCAGCTCATCGGACTGCGCTTTGCCTCGGACGGCGAACTGGCCGGCTTGGTCCAACGGACGCTGAACGAAAAATTGTCGCGCGACGATATTAAAAAAGCGATCCAACACTGGCGGCCCGACAACTGGCGCGTGTGATCTTTTTGCGATCGCGTGGGGATTGAGGTCGCGTGGGCACAGCCAGACTGAAATCAAGCGGGCAAGATCAAATCACGTGGGGACAGCCGCCCGCGGCTGTCCGCCGGGCGAGGCCAGGCAGGGTTCCGGTTCGTGTCAGGGTACCGTTTTAGCGATACCGCAACTGTCCCAAATGCCCCTTCAGGAGCTGGCGTTTGACAGCGACTCTTACTGGGCCGCCACGCTCACGTCGCTTATCCGTATCTCCGGATACTGATGGTTCCACTGGGAAGAAATGCTTTCAAACGTCAGCCGGAAAGGCTGGCTCTGCCCCCGTCCCAGCGGAGCTGAGCGCAGGTCCACCGCTTCTGGATACGGCCCGCTCGTCCTAAGCACTTTCAACGCGACGGCCTCGTTCTGCACTACCTGGCCCAGATCGTCCTTGAACACGACGTCCGCTTCCACATGCGTGACCATCTGGCTGCCCGTGTTGGTCACCGTGCCATCCACGTAGCTGACGGTTGCGCCGACGAAGTTTTCCGCAGCGCTCATCTTGAAATCCGATAGCTTGATGTTCGCCGCATAAGGTGGCGGCCCGCTGGCTTTTTTGGGCGCATCACGGAACACCAGAAACACCGCACCCAGCAGGATCAGCATTGCCGCGCCGGCGATTGCAACCATTCGCTTGCGGGAGCCGCCCTCCTCGCCGGGCCGTGAAAATGGCTGGATATCCGGCGGTGACGAACTTTGTGTGGGGCTGTCCATGCAGGAAAATTGTACATCGCGACCTGGAGCGGCGGACGCCCTCGTCCGCCGAAGTGGCGCCACGAATCCCGATCCACGCCCATGCGCGCTCCCCGGACCAGGGCGTCCGGGGCTCCAACCCCGCGTCCCTACTCCCCGCCCACGATCAGTCCGTCCATGCGTAGCGTAGGCGCGGCCACCGACCCGCGAAATTCCAAATCGCTGGCGATCTCGGAAATGTTGAGGAACATCTCCTTCAAGTTCCCTGCCACCGTGATTTCTTCCACCGGATACGCCAACTCGCCGCCGGAAATCCACATCCCCGAAGCGCCCCGCGAATAATCGCCAGTCACCAGGTTCGCACCGTGTCCCATGAACTCGGTGACGTACAAACCTTCCTTCACATCGCCAATCAGCTGCTTCGGGCTTCTCGCTCCCGCCTGCAGGAAATAATTCCCCGGCCCAATGCCCGGCGTGCCCGCCAGTCCGCGCGCCGCGTTGCCCGTGGTCTGCATGCCGAGTTTCTTCGCAGTATAGGTGTTCATCAAATACGAACGCAGCACGCCATTTTCCACGACCACGGTACGACGCGTGGGCACTCCTTCGCCGTCAAACGGCGACGTGCCAAATCCACCGATCATCGTGCCATCGTCAATGATGGTCACATGTTCGCCGGCGATTTTCTGCCCCAGCTTGCCCGCCAAAAACGACGCTCCGCGATACACCGAGTCCCCATTCACACCCTCGAAAATATGTTCGAGGATCGAGGCCGAAACCATGGGATCGAAAATCACCGGCACCTGCGCGGTCTTGACCTTGCGCGCGCCCAGCCGCCGCAGCGTGCGTTCCGCCGCAATGCGGCCCACCTTCTCCGGAGCATCCAGCCTGGTCAGCGTGCGCGCCACGCTGTACCAATAATCGCGCTGCATCGCACCATCGTCGTTTTGCGCAATCGGAATCGCCGCCACCGAACAATACGACCGGCGATACTCACCAACGAACCCGTGCGAATTGGCCAGAACTTTCCGCCCCGTCGCCGCGTCGAACGATCCACCTTCTGAATTCTTGATCCGCGGATCAACATCGAGCGCGGCCTTCTCGGCGCGGCGCGCGTAGTCAATCCGGTCCGTACCGGAAAGCGAATACACGTCTTCGTGATAAAGATCGAGATCGCCGGGAATCTGTCCCAACTGCTCGGGCCCGGGAATGCCTCCGAATGGATCTTCCGAAGTGATCTTCGCCAGCGTCAGCGCCGACTTGACCATGCGCTCCAAGCCTTCGCGCGAGAAGTCACTGGAATAAGTGCTGGCCGCGCGCTGGCCGAAAAACACTCGTACACCAATGGACCGCGAGCCCGCTTCCTTCAGCGTCTCCACTTGCCCCAGCCGCACCAGCGTGGAGAACTCGTCACCTTGACGGACCACACATTCAGCCGTGGTCGCGCCACCGGTCATGGCGCGGCGGACAATATCCTCCGCCAGTTCGCGCAGGTCAGTTTCGAGCTTCGGGTTTCGAGCTTCGATATCCGTCGTTGGCATGAAGTCTTATTATCCCAGTAAATGGACCAGTTTGAAAAATCTAACACCTCAACCTCTCGGGCGTCGTCCCGAAGGCCCGCGTTTTCTCCAGCGGGCCGAGGCATCTCCCAACACACCGCGCATGCGGGTAGCCCTGCCCATCCTTTTTGCAAGTAATGTAATTATGCATTACCATAGAGTTAGCGAGGGATAGGCCATGACCACTTTGATGGTGACGTCGCGGGGGCAAGTAACCTTTCGGAAAAAGGTGCTGGAACACCTCGGAATTAAGGCGGGAGAAAAGATTGAGCTCGACTTGCTTCCCGACGGCCGGGGCATGATCCGCGCGGCCAAGCCGACTGGGAAGATACAGGACTTCTTTGGAGTGCTCGCCGGCAAAACGAAGAAGGTCGCAACCATTGAAGAGATGGACGAGGCGGCGGAGCGTGGCTGGGCTGGCTTAAACCAAGCCGACTCGAAAGCGACGAGCAAAAAGTGAAGATCGCGGTGGACACGAATGTTCTGGTGCGAGCGGCAGTGCGCGACGAACCTGAACAGACCGCTGCGGCAATCCGACTGATGGGTCGCGCCAAGATGGTGGCGATCGCCGTGCCTTCTTTATGCGAGTTCGTCTGGGTGCTAGGTAGCGTCTATGGCTTCAAGTCGTCGGATATGGGCAAAGCTATCCGTACGTTGCTGGCAGCAGACAATGTGGAGACGAGCCGGCCAGTGCTTGAAGCGGGGTTGGCGATGCTGGACGCGGGTGGAGATTTTGCAGACGGCGTGATCGCCTACGAGGGCCGATGGCTGGGCGCGGAAACGTTCGTCTCCTTCGACAAGAAGGCGGTGGAGATGCTCACGGCGCAGGGTGTAGCGGCACGGTTGATATAGGGGTAATAGGAGAACCTAACCTCTTGTCATCCTGAGCGTAGCAGGTGCTTCGCGTACGCGAAGCACTTGCGGAGTCGAACGATCCCTAAATCTTCCCATCGCCCGCTAACGAAGTCGATCTCCCCTATCCCCTAAGTCCCGCGACCTCTCCCCGACGCCAGGCATCCCTTTGCGACGAAAGCGAGTCTACACTAGGTGAGCGGCGGGGATCGCAGTGCCGCTGGAGGAGTTCCCATGTACAAAAAAATGACTCTTGCAGTTTTATTCTGCACCGCCGCGGTTTGGGGCCAGGATGACTCGGCAACGCAGAGAATGGCGTCAGGTTGCGGTCCCAACGAAGCGAAGTTTGCAGTCAAGCGCGAAGCCCACCAACATCCCACAGGAAAGCCCGAACCGGGCAAGGCGCTGGTGTACGTCCTTGGCGACTCTGAAATGGACCATGTTGCGTTCCACATCGGAGGCTTGATTACGCGGGTCGGGTTCGACGGCGCGTGGGCGGGGGCCTATGAATACAAGTCCTATGCGTACTTTTCAGTAGATCCGGGCGAGCACCGGCTGTGCACGAGCCAGCAATCTTCCTTGAAGTCGAGGACAGACAATGCTTCCGCGATCACTTTCACGGCCGAAGAAGGCAAGGTGTACTACTTCCGGACGCGACCGTCTCCTGAGGCGCTGACCGGGTCGTCAGTCACCGGGGTCCCGAATGGCCAGGTGGAACTTGCCGTGGTTGATCCCGCGCAGGCCCAACTCATGATTCCGAAGTGGGCCTACAGTACGTCGCAGCCAAGGAAGTAAGCGGTGTGGCATTTGGCGCGCAAGAGCATTGTCGTCCTGAGCGCAGCAAGCGCTTCGCGAACGCGAAGCACTTGTGGAGTCGAAGGATCCCTAGCATGCTCCACTGGCTCGAGAGAAATCCCTGGGGACTTTGATTCCACGACACTGCAAGGGATCCTTCGACTGCGGTCGATCTCTGCGTGGGCGCAGAGATCAATCCTCGCTCAGGATGACATGCCTTTAGAATCCGTGTGATCCGCTTTCATCCGTGGCTAAGCCTTACTGCATGAACCCGCCGCCTTCTTTCCTCGCGGTCCCGCCCACAGTGAGCCGGTCTATCTTGATGGTCGGAATCCCCACGCCCACCGGCACGGCCTGGCCATCCTTGCCGCAGGTGCCCACGCCCTCATCGAGCTTCAAATCGTTACCCACCATCGAGACCCGCGTCAGCACGTCCGGCCCGTTGCCGATCAGCGTTGCGCCCTTGATTGGCGCGGTGATCTGCCCGTCTTCGATCATGTAGGCTTCCGACGCGCCAAACACAAACTTGCCGTTGGTGATGTCCACCTGCCCGCCGCCAAAGTTCACCGCGTAAATTCCGTGCTTCACCGAGCGGATAATGTCTCCCGGATCGTCCTGCCCCGCCAGCATGTAGGTGTTGGTCATGCGCGGCATGGGAATGTGCTCGTAACTTTCGCGGCGTCCGTTGCCGGTGCTGGCAATGCCCATCAGCCGCGCCGAAAGCTTATCGCTCAGGTAGCCTTTCAGGATTCCGTTTTCAATCAGCACCGTATTTTGCGGCAAACCGCCCTCATCGTCCACATTCAACGATCCGCGCCGCCACGGCATGGTGCCATTGTCCACAATCGTGCAAAGTTCGCTGGCCACGCGCTTGCCAATCAGTCCGGCAAACGCTGATGTTTTTTTACGGTTGAAGTCGGCTTCCAGTCCGTGACCGACCGCCTCATGCAGCAGCACGCCCGGCCATCCCGGCCCCAGCACGACTTCCATTTCGCCGGCGGGCGCTTCCCGCGCATCGAGCTGTAGGATCGCCTGCCGCGCCGATTCCTTTGCGAAATATTCCGGCCCTTTTTCGTTGAAGAAGAAATCCAGCGCCACGCGACCGCCACCCCCCGATGATCCGCGCGCCGAATTGCCTTCCGTCTTGGCGATGCATCCAACATTCATCCGCGCCAGCGGCTGCGAGTCTTCGGCAAACGTCCCGTCCGACCCGCACACCAGAATGTTGCGCAGTTCATCGCCATAGCTGGCCCGCACTTCCTGAATGCGCGGATCGAAGGCCCGCGCCGCCGCGTCGGCCCGCATCAGCAAAGCGACTTTCGTGGTGATCTCGGCATCCACCGACGGCAGCGTGATCGGGTACAGGCTGCGTGCTTCTTTCTGTTTGAATCCCGCCACCAGCGACTTGGCTGGCGCGCTGGCAATCAGCGCCGCCGTCCGCGCCGCGTGCAGAATCCGCGACGAGGAAAGATCGTCGGTGTAGGCATAGCCGGTGCGTTCGCCCGAAACCACACGGATTCCGCATCCCGCCGAAATCCCCTGCGATGCCGACTTCACCATGGACTCATCCACCATCAGCGAGGTCGAAGAAAGATATTCGAAGTAGAGGTCGGCGTAGTCGCCGCCCGCCGAAAGCGCGGCTGACAAATACTTCTCGAGATCGTTTTCAGTCAGCCCGTAGTGCTCGAAGAAAAATCGCGTTTGATTCACAGACATTAGACGCCCGCGCAAGTGGTATGGATGCAATGAGATACCCTGATTATCCCACACCCATCGGGGTCACTGGCCAGCTCCCGGCTTTCCACAGCACCTCCGTAACTGTGTTCACTCGTCACAGACGGGGGCCCGCTTGATGGGTCACAATTGCCGTCGTGACTGCCGAATCCCTCACCCGCCTCGTCCAGGATTTTCTCGAAAGCTCCGCTTCCGGGGCCGTACTTGAAGACGGCGCGGTCGTCTTCGACCTCGCCCGCGCCAAATATTCCGTCGCCGGGGAACACAACAAATGCCTTCTGCATGTCTGGTCCGCCGAGCGCAATTTCGTTCGCCATGTGGTGGACGCCGAAATCAAGAATGGCGCCCTCCGCCTTGCTGTGCGCCGCCTCGGCCAGTCGCGCCCCGCCCGGATCGAAATTTGCCGCCACCGCGACCCGCGTTCGCCCTCATCCAAACGCGCCGCGCGCATGGCCTATCAGCACAAACTTCGCCGCGCGCTCGACCGCCACTGGCCTGATCTTCCCGTCGTCCACATGACCACCGGCTCGGACCTCGAAAAATCCTTCGGCCCCGTCTACGCCCGCGGACTCATGCGCCGCGCCCGCTCGGCCTTCGCCGTGCTGGGCGTGAACGATCAGGAATCTCAGAGTTCAGTGGATGCCGCGCTCACCTTTGGAATTCTCTGGCTCGAGGAATGCCGCAGCAGCCAGGCCTCCAAATGTGTCGTCGAAGGCCTCAAGCTCGTCGTGCCCTGGGGCCGCTCCGCGCTGATTCGCGAGCGCATGGCCGGACTCAACCGCAGCGCCGCCAAGTGGTCTCTGCTTGAATTCCACGAAGCGCACGACACCATCACCGAACTGGACTGCGCCGACCGCGGCAACCTGCGCACCCGGTTGGTCCATTCCGTGGACCAGGCCGCCGTGCGCCAGAGATTTGCCGCGGCGATCGCGCAGGTCCAGGCCGCCGCACCCAACTGCGAAATCGAAGTGCTCTCCACCGCAGAGGTCGCCTTTTGTTGCCGCGGCCTCGAATTTGCCCGCGCCCGCATCGCCACCGAAACCGCGTCCTTCCGCGCCGCCGAAGAAATCGTCTTCGGCATCGGACCGGAGCCGCCTCTGCTTCTGAACTCCGCCAACGGGCCTGCGTTTCGCCAGCTCGCCGACCACGTCCGCGAAATCCGCCATCCCTACGGCCCCAAACAGCATCCGCTCTGGAAGATGGCTCCCGAACGCTGGCTGGAATCCGTCGTCGCCGCCGACGTGCGGTCGCTTGACGACCGGCTCAACCCCGCCTTTGTCTATTCCCAAATCCCCGCCTTCACCGCCTCTGACCGCGCCATGCTCGACGTTCTCACCTGCACCCGCGGCAACCGCATCGTCGTCATCGAACTCAAAGCCGATGAAGACATTCACCTTCCCATGCAGGGCCTCGACTACTGGACCCGCGTTGCCTGGCATCACGGACGTAACGAGTTTGCCCGCTTCGGCTACTTCCCCGGCATCGCGCTGTCGGTCCAGGAACCTCAGCTGATGATGGTCGCGCCGTCTCTGCGCGTTCATCCCGCGACCGACACGCTCCTGCGCTATCTCTCACCGGAAATCGAATGGGAACTGCTCGGCCTCGGCGAACACTGGCGCGAGGAAATCAAAGTCGTCTTCCGCAAACGCCCCGCCACGCGCCACATCTCCGCCGCTTAGCCGGAGTTTTTCACCACAGAGTCACAGAGGCACAGAGAAATTCTTAGAGGAAAGCCTGAATAAATCGGCTCACCGTCAGGTTTCCTTCGAAGATTCACTGTGCAGGTTCCCGGTTTCTCTGTGTCTCTGTGACTCTGTGGTGAATGGTTTTCTATTTATTTCGTCACACCCCGAAGGCCCGCGCCGATGGTAACGCCGGCACCCACTCTTTCGCATTGACCCGCTCCCGCCCAGAACTTACCATTTTTGGTAGAATCACGGGGCTTTGGCGGCGCTCCACAAACTCGCATCTCATTGAGTCTCATGCAATTGGCCAACTTTCGACTCACGACGGCGGCACTCGCGGTTCTGGCTCTGGCATGTTCTTCCTGCCAGACGGCCCGGAAACCCACGTCTTTGTTGCCCCCCGCTACGGCCCCGGCCCTGACCAGTCCAGAGCCAGCCATCGCGGCAGCAATGCCAAAGGCCGCGGGTCCCCAAGCCGCCTCAGCCCCTACGCAGGATTCGCCCCAGGACCAGGCCAGCCCCGCCAAGAGCGCCTCCACACCTCAACCGCCCGACGAAAAATCGGCCACCGATCCCGTCACCGATCTCATCGCCCGCGTCCAACAGCTTTATCAGGCAGGGTTGGCCAGCTACGGCACCGGCGACACCGAAGCCGCGCGCAAGAGTTTCGACAGCGCCTTCAATCTCTTGCTCGAGAGCAACCTCGACATCCGCTCCGACGACCGCCTGCAAAAGGCCTTCGACCAACTCGTTGCCGATGTGGACAAACTCGATGTGAGCACGTCCGGCCCCGACGCCGACGCGCAGAAATCCGAACCCGCACCCATTGACGAAACCAATGGCATCGCCCCAGCCGCGGATGCCGACGCGATCGCCAAGGCCCAGGCCGCCTTTCGCGCCACCCATTCCGACCTGCCGCTCATGATGACCGACCAGGTCGCCGGCTTCATCAGCTATTTCTCCGGGCGCGGCCGCACCGGCTTCGAACGCGCCCTCGCCCGCTCCGGACGGTACCACGACATGATGTTGTCCATCCTCAAGGAAGAGGGCGTCCCGCAGGACTTGATCTATCTCGCTCAGGCCGAGAGCGGATTCCATCCGCTGGCGGTTTCCCGTGCCGGCGCTCGCGGCATCTGGCAATTCATGGCCAGCCGCGGACGCGGATACGGCCTGCAGCGCACGCCTTACACCGATGACCGCCAGGACCCGGTCAAATCCACGCGCGCCGCGGCACGCCATCTCAAAGACCTCTACGCGCAGTTCGGCGACTGGTACCTCGCCATGGCCGCCTATAACTCCGGCCCCGGCAACGTGCAGGCCGCCGTCCGCCGCACCGGATTCGCCGATTTCTGGGAACTCTACCACCGCAACGTTCTTCCCAAAGAGACCCGCAACTACGTTCCCATCATTCTCGCCGTCACCATCATGGCCAAGAACCCGTCGCAGTACGGACTGGATTCGGTGGCCATGGAAAAATCCACCGCCTACGACACCGTCACGGTGGACTATTCCGTAGACCTGCGTTTGGTCGCCGACTGCGTGGATTCCAATCTCAGCGAAATTCAGGACCTCAACCCCAGCCTGCTGCGTTTGACCACGCCCAAGGACTCGAAGTTCGAACTCCACATTCCCGCTGGGACCAAGGACCAATATCAAACCGCGATCGCCGCCGTTCCGGCCGATATGCGGCTGTGGTGGCGCTATCACCAGGTCAAGCCCGGAGAAACGCTCGCTTCTGTTTCCCGGACGTATCACACCAGTTCGGGCACCATCGCCGACGTCAATCATCTGGATGGCTCCGAGCTTGCAGCCAACGCCAGGCTGCTGATCCCCGTCCCCGCCGGCAAACATCCGCTTAGCGACACCGTCGCCTACTCACACCACATCACTCGGTATAAAGTGCGCAAGGGCGACACAGTCGAGACCGTCGCGGAAATTTTCGGCGTGCCGACCCAGATGGTCCGCCGCTGGAACGGTCTGCGCGGCGACAGCCTGCGCGGACGCCGCGTCCTCGCCATCCGCCAGCCCATCACGCCCAGCGCCCACGACGCCGAGGCGGCTTCGTCCAGCCACGCCAGGACCACGACCGCGGCCCGCAAATCGCATTCCCGGTCCGCCGGCAAACTCCAGGCAGAGTCAGAATCGGCCAGCGTCGTCCACCACAAGGTCAAGTCCGGCGAGTCTCTTTATTCCATCGCCGCTACCTACAACACGACCGTCGCCTCCCTCAAGCGCAATAACCACAACGTGGCCAGCCTCCGTCCGGGCATGATTCTGATCATCCAACCCGCGCGCTGAAGGTATTTCACAAATTTATTTCCGCTCCTCTGCACCAGCGAGCCACGCGAAAACCGTACTCTGACGGTTCGGGAACCGCCAAAATGGCTGTGGACACAGCCATTTCCACAGGTTAGACTGAATTGGTCAGGTACTGGTGTGGAGGTTGTATGTGTGAACGCGGATTCTCCCCCTGCGTCCTGCTTGTGTCCTTTTTCTCTCTTCTCATTCTCTCCGCTTGCGGCGGTGGCGGCTCGTCAACCACTTCGGCTGCGGCGCCCGTTTTTTCTACCCAGGCGCCCACCGCAGCATCCCAGGGTGCCCCTTACACCTATACGCCCGCCCTCACCGACCCAGCCGGCGGTACCGTTACTGTCGCGCTTACAGCGGCGCCCACCGGTGCCGCACTGTCCGCCAGCACAATCTCCTGGACGCCCACCGCATTGCAGTCTCGCGTCCCTAACCGTTTCACGCTTACCGCCAGCACTTCCGAGGGCGGCAGCGCGACCCAGTCCTGGACCGTCAGCCCCAGCGGCACTATTACCCTGAACTATACAGATACCTATTGGACCGAAAATGGCCCAACGCAGCAGAAAGAGACCAACTTCGCGGTGCCAAACGCGCTCGTGCCCCAAGCGGACGGCTCGTTTCTCACTCTGAATGGTGTCTACGTGTCTCCCGGCGTTGCGCAAATTCTCAACGTGCCGGCTGGTTATTTCTGGCTGACTGCAGACTGGTTTAACTCTTTCTGGACCAGCAGTAGCACGGTTGATCTGGGCCAAGACTATATCGGCGCAAATACGTCGCGTTCAACGCAGGCGACGAGCTTTACTTTCAGTATTTCGGGCGTCAGCCCTGGACAAATCTTTCTAGACACTGGTGTGCCGTACTGCCAATTCGCCGATTACGTTCTGCCCGGCTCAACCACCTACAGTGCCAACATCACCATTGAGCCAGTCAACGGAAGCCTTGCCGGCTGGTCGCCAGTCCATACCATCTATTTTCATCAATTCGCGCCTGCTTCCCTGGGCTCCGCCAGCCCGCTTACCGACTATGTGCTGGGATCGTCACTGACCCTCTCCAACCTCACGCTGATCGACGGCGCGACGAACAATATCTCTGGTACCCTCCAACCTAGTCCGCAAACTTCTTTGAACATAGACATACTTGGCTCACAGTGGGCAGCGGCGTTCAACAACGTAGCGCCAACACCGGTGACGCTGCAAGCATCGAATCTCGAGGCCTTCGCCGAGCCTAACGTCGTGGGCCGCAGCGCCTATTTTTTAGCCTCCACGTTCCCGCTAGTCTCGCCCATACCGGGATATGATCTTGCCTCCGTCGAACCTTCATACGACAGGGTTGTCGGGCTCCCGCAACCCGCGATAAGCACAGACACCGATTTTGGCACCCTGCAATACGGCGACCCCTATCCGGCGCCGTGGACACGCGCGGTCAATTTTTACCAGGTGGCGTACGCTTCTTACGGCGGCGATTACCCCGCATACTATTACCTGCTCAACGGGGAGACCTTACCGCTATCAAGCCATTTGGCGCCGCTGGCACCGCTGGCCACACCTGTCCGGAATCCGACGATCAACGGCGCGAGCCTGTATACAGAGGCCACGCTAAACACCACGACTGTTTCTCTCAGTTGGTCTGCGCCCACAGGAGGGTCTACTCCCTACGGCTACTCTGTCGTGGCCGGACAGGTATTAACCGTAGACACCGGCGGCGGTCAGGGCCCCGCGGTTTACCCCATTGCCTCGTTCCTCACCGATAAAACATCTGCAACGCTCCCGCCTCTGCCCGAAGGCTATTACTACATCTTTTACATCACCACTCTAGTGGACGGCGCTGCCAACGTGGAAAGCAGCCCATATCGTAGGGCCTTGCCTAGCGCGTACGCACAGGTTGTGTCCGCGCCAATCGTGCTCATTTCAGCCCTCAATTCGGGTGCGCAGAAGCCAGTCACTCACGCCAACGCTAAAGCCCGCAGGCCCCGGTGGCAGCAGCGCCCCCTCCGGCCCTAGCCGCGCTTGGCTTGTTTCAATGAAAAACGCAGCGGTCAGCTCGCAAAGTGTCACGATGACGCCCGACGACCGTTGCCCGTGATACGATTTCCGCCGTTGTGCATCCCCCTTCCTACCGGGGTGCATCCGAAGTTTCAGGAGTACGACCCATGTCCGCTCGCAGGCTCCTTTCTCTGGCCCTGATTTCTTTGACTTCCTCCTGTCTTGCTCTGTTCACCGCTTGCGGCGGCGGGAGTGGTAACACTCAGCAGTCCATGCCCGTCTTCACCAGCGTGCCGGTAACTGCGGCAACGCAGGACGCCGCCTACACCTACACACTCGCGGCCACCGATCCATCGGGGGGAAACATAACTTTCTCTCTGCCCACCGCTCCCGCGGGCGCGACCCTCAGCGGCAGCGCCATTACCTGGACGCCGACGGCGGCGCAGTCGCGAACGCCGAACAGCTTCACCGCGACCGCCAGCACGTCCGGAGGCTCGGCCACGCAATCGTGGACCGTCAGCCCCACCGGCACCGTAACGGTCAGCTGGATCAATGATTACTGGGGGCCAGGCGGCCCCATCCCCGTTGCGGTCTCTCCTGCCACCAGCCTCACGGTCAACGCGGTCGTGCCCCAGCCGGATGGATCGATCGTGGTGCTTCCCGGCGCAAGCATCTCCCCCGGAACGATCAATATCAAAGCCGTCCCCGCCGGCAATTACTGGCTCACGTTCGGCAATTCCCTGGTCAGCGGCCTCACAAATGCGATCTGGACCAGCACCAGCTTCTTTGACGCTGGACGGTGGATCGCCGGGTTTGTCCCATCCACCACCGCCAGCGACACCACTACGTTCCAGGTCGCGCTTTCCGGTCTTGATTCGAATCCGGCCTCCACCTCGGTGTACTTCGATCCGGCGATCCCGAACGCGTTGTTCGGAGTGTTCCTGGACTCGCCTAATTCCACCACCCTTAACGCAAACCTCAACATAACCAGCACGACTGACTGGACGGTGACCACGCAGCAATTTCTCGCGCAGTACGAACCTTCCACCTTCGGGCCCTGGTCCACGCTCAACATCGGGGCGTCTGCCATGCTGGGACAGACGTTCACCAACGGTGGCACCAATCCGGTCACGGTCACGCTGTCGCCATCGGCCACCGCCAACCCGATTGACGTGAACGTGAAAGGCACGCAGTGGGCCGCTTTGTTCAACAATGCCGCTCCCGCGTCTGCCTCTCCCATGGCGTCCGGCTTGACGATCTCGGTTGAACCTTTTGTCACGGGCCAGGGGGTCTACACGCCTTCCAGTGAAAACCTGCTGCTGGTCGGCACGCCTCCCCAGGGCGGCCAAACCATTTTCTTCTTTCCGTCTCCGACCGGCTGCGATCCCGGAGGCTTCTTTCCGCTCTCCGGGAGCACTCAGCCCGCCATCACCACCGACCAGGACCTTGGCCAGTTGACCTACGGCGACCCTTTTGTCCCCGCCAATCCCACCACTGCGTGGGTCCACACCGAGACCTTCTGCGAGGAGGCTCAAGTCCCGGTCGCGATCCCCGGATCGAACACTCCCGCGCTCTACACCCTGGTTGACCGCGCAACCGTCGCCCCATCCAGCTCGGCGGTCGTGCCGGTGGTCAGCCAGGTGCAAAATCCGGCCATCAACGGCGGCAGCCTGTTCGCTTCCGCAATATTGAACAGCACGACGCCCATGCTGAGCTGGACCACACCCGCCACCGGTTCTCCATTTGCTTACCGTGTTTTTGCCTACGTGCTGACCACGGTGAACGGGACGCAGCTTTATGTGAGCGCCGGCAGTTTCCTCACTTCGCAAACTTCCGTCACCCTGCCGCCGCTTTCCGGTGGCAACACCTATGTGTTTGCGGTCAGCGCGCTCGTGGATGGCGGTGCCAGTGAGCAAGCGCAGCCCTTCCGATCCGTGCTTCCCGTAGGATCGGCAACCGTGATCTCGGCCCCGTTTACCATTCCCGCGGGTGCGGCCACGCCCAGGATCCGCGGCGATGCGCGCGTGGTGCGGCGCCTTACACAGCCTCAAACCGGGACCGCTTCGCGCTGACCGCGCATACCAACGGTCCGGTTTCACATCCCGCGCGCCAGATTCCCCTTTCCTGTCATGGCTTTACAAGAAAGCACCGCCGAGTTGCATTTCCTGCTTGCGGTACGCTGCAATCTCCGTGCTATAATCGCCCGCCGTGCGAGGGAATATTCCGGCGGTCTTTCCCGGTCTTTCTGAGTTTCGTGGCTTTCTGAGTTTCGTGGTAAGTTTCGTGTCGTCGGCCCCAGCCCTGTTTCGCGCCGCCGCTACGACAGAGTTCCGCTTTCAAGATCAGTTCAGGAGGAGTTATGAGCCTTTACGACCCGACCCTTTACGCGCGCGACGATGAAACCGACGAATTCGGCGACAGTGGTGCCTATAGTGAATCGCTCGAAGAGGACTTCGAGGAAGAGGAAGAAGAAGAGGAATTCGGCACACCCCGTCCCCCGGTGATGGAGCCTGAGCCGAAGCCGAAGCCAGTGATGGCGCCGCCACCGCGCCCGGCCCCTCCCCGTCCCGCGCCGCCCCGCCC
>Ga0209068_10000236_pt1 | contig 32778 bp, 24 predicted proteins | sample ColStrG_CSR_2012_FD_187200 | JGI IMG/M metagenome (GOLD analysis project Ga0209068, IMG submission 187200) | Freshwater sediment microbial communities in response to fracking from Pennsylvania, USA - Cold Stream Run_MetaG_CSR_2012 (SPAdes)... | ecosystem: Environmental > Aquatic > Freshwater >...
CATAATCACCATGCCGGATTGCGCTGGACCAGCTGCTGGTGTGGCGGTTGGAGCAGGAACCGGAGATGGAAAGACAGGCTGCGTCCCCGGCCGCTTCTCTCCGCCTGCGGCGGCGTAGATGTTGCCCGTCTTGTCAATCGCTAGCGCGGTAATTTCTTTCTTGGGCGCGCTGTAAAGCACGAAACCTTGGCCGTCAGGCTTGATCTGGTACACCAGCCCGCTGCCGTCCGAACCCGCAATCAGATTGCTTTTGCTGTCCAGGGCTAGCACCCGAATGTGGGCTTCATCGCTCTTGAAGAAGACGGAGTGCTCTCCCCGGGGCGTCACCCGAAAAATTTCCCCATGATCACCCGTGGCCACAAAAAGATTTCCGGAATTGTCGAACGCCAGATCCCAGATGTATTTCGTCCCCGGGTCGAAAAAGACGGAGGCGGAAAACTCGCTGGCGGATTTGGCTTTGTCCGTTTCACCCTTTGCCTTGCTCACTGCGGTGCCGGCGATGCGCTCGATGCGGTACACCTTGCCGTCCGGATTGGTGGCTGCGTAGAGGACGCCGTTCTTGTCCACTACCAGGGCCTGCACCTGCAGTTCCTGAGGCTCGAAAATGGTGGTCGACTGGCCCTGCGGCGTGATGCGATACACCCGCGCCGGTGCACCCGTGGCGGCGTAAAGGTTTCCATTCTGATCCGCCGCGATCGACCAGATGTAAGTCGACGGCGTCGTGGAGATTGCCTTGAAAGCGGGAGCCAGTTCCAGACCGCCCACGCTGCGAATGGCCACGCCGGTCGCCGTTCCCTTGCTCAGTTCGTCAAACTTGGATTGCTCCCAGGTGCGAGTGCCTTCGCCGAAACCAAAGGGAACGACAGCGAACAGGCAAATAGAAAAGACGAGAAATCGCGTACGCGAACGGATTGCCAATGTCATACCTCGTAGCTGATCTTGAGCGGGAGATTCAGATTATCACGATGAAAGTGTAGGGACGGGCGTCCCGCCCGTCCAGGCCAAGCGAAGCTCGGCAGTCTTGAGTTGCGAGAAAAATGCGAACGACGTGCGCTTACTTGATCGTAATGGTCAACACCTGCGCGCCCGCCACAACATAATCCAGCGGCCCGGTGGCGGCCTCGTTCACGGAGGACTCGTTCTGCACCACCATTTCCTGGGTACCACGCATGCCGTCCATCACGTTCATGATGGAGAGTGGAAGCGTCGGCATGACTTTGTCGGCCACGGTGGCTTCAGGATCGGCTTCGAGCAGCGAGACGTAAACGCGATTGTTGACGTGCTGTTTGTTCAACAGCGAGATGGTAGAAGCCAGATCCATTTTGCGGCCCAGCAGCGGATTTGCGCGGCGAATGCGGTCCAGCGTTTCCCCGTCACTGACCAGGACCCGCAGCGGCCCTTTGGAAGTGGAAGTGGGAATGTGAATCGGAATCTGGTGCAGAATCACCTCGCCCCGGTATGGACGCAGCAGCGTCTCGATGGTGATCTCATCTCCGGGACGGGCCTCGGTCACATCGGTGCGGGCCCCTTCCAGTCGGGCCCAGCGGCGCTCGCGGATCAGATCGAAATCCAGCTTCACCCCGCGGATGCCGGGCACATTGTAGGGATTATCGTAAATACGGCTGAAGCGTTCCCCCAGCGAGAGCGCTGCCATCACCGCGGCCGGCTGTCCGCCGTCCGATGGGGCAAACATATTCTGCACCGCAACGTCCGGGTATCCATCCACGCTGATCCGGCCATTCATGCGGTAGGTCGTGTCTTCCCCGTACTCGTTCACTCCATGCAGCGCGTTGAAAACCGTGGCCATCATGGCCAGCGGGCTCAGATTGGCGTTGTTCAGCACTTCGTAATGAAATTCCTTGTTCGCCGCCCCGCTATGGATATTCAACGTAACCGGAATCATCTCCGGCTGCTTGCCAAACTCGCCCAGAATTCCCGTGTGACGGTCCTGCACGAACGCACCCACAGCCTCGGTGGCGTTTACGATCTTGAAAGCATTCAGCGGCGAAGGCAGCGTGGCCAGAACCTGCGCCTTGGTCATGGGCAAATCCACCATGCCAAACTGAAGCAGAGGATGTCCGCAAGCCAGCAGGTGCTTCGCATCCATGTATGTCACCGTGCAGGTTGCGGCAATATCCATGTCGCCGCGCACCAGAATGGCGCTGATCGCCGATCCCGGCTCCAGAGGTTCGGGCTGTTTGACATCGCTGACCGAGCCTATCCCCAGCACGGGGACAATCCCGGCCTGGGCGAACTGCGGCGCGAAGCGCTGCATGGCCTCCTGCGAGAAACCGCTGAACACCAGCGGTGTTTCAATCGGCTTCAGGTAGTTGGCGAAGTCGCGGGAAGGCATGCCATCCGACGGAGCCTCGCCCAAGCCTGGCCCTGAGGTCCTGCTGGGAGCCGCGACCCCGGCTTTGGCGCTCACCGTGCTGCTTCCCGGAGTCCGATCCATGGCGTTGATCTCAAGCATCTCCGCAATGGGTGTGACCCCGGCGATCGGTTCCTTGGAAAATTCGCCAATGCGGAAGGCCAGCGCCCCCGCCAGCTTCCCATCCAGATACACCGGGCTGCCGCTCATACCCGCCACCACTCCGGTATATTCGGCCTTTTCGCCCGACAGTCGCACCAGAATGATGTCTCCCTTGGGGCCGTTGGCGTTTCTTAGGATCCCAAGAACCTCCACCCCCATCGATTCAGGCTTGGTGCCTTGGAACACCGTGTAGGAGACGCCACGCATGCCGGCGTGGATCTCGCTGACGGAAATAGTTTCAATCGGCTTTGAAACCTGGGCTTGAACCGATGGCTGGATTATCGAGGGCTGGGTTGCTGCACAAACAACGAGGAAAGCTATGACACCGTAGAAAAGCACACGTCGCATGAAATTGACCCTAGAAGCGACAGCTCCGCAAATCAAAACTTCGCGTTTTACGTCCGATTTGCCGGGTGGGAGAGGACAAAAGCTAATGCCAAGGCCGTGCAAAACATCCCAATCGCGAAGCCCTGCGTCTATACTAGCATAAGGGTTTGCCCGAGGGGTTCCATGTTTTCCATGCACGAGATTAGAATTTTGCCATTCTTGCACCGCCAAATTCTGACTATCCCATTGATGACACTGATTTTGGCATTCCTGACCGTGGGCAGCCCCTGGCTGATCGCACAAGACCAATCGCAGCCTGCGTCTAACGGTCAAAAACAGGAACCGCCGCCGGAAGCTGGCGGGCCCCAGAACGACGTGGGGCCCTACGCTATTCCCAAGAAGAAAGAAGAGCCGCCACCCCCTCCGCCTCCCGCAAAACCGAAGAAGATCGAGGGCATGCCCGACTATTCCATCAAGGTGGACGTGCCCATCGTAAACGTGGACGTGCTGGTGACTACAAAGGATGGCCAGTTCATCCCCGGCCTGAAAAAAGACAACTTCCGCGTGATCGAAGATGGCGTCCAGCAATCGGTCACCAACTTCGATATTTCGCAAGCTCCCATCACGGCCGTGTTGCTGGTGGAATTTGCCTCCACCAACTACTACTTCATGGTGGACGCCCTGAATGCCAGCTACGCCTTCGCCAACCAGCTCAAGAAAAATGACTGGGTGGCGGTGATTTCGTACGACATGAAACCGCACATCCTGGCCGATTTCACCCAGGACAAGCAGGCAGTTTACGGCGCCCTGAATCAATTGCGCATGCCAGGCTTTGCCGAAACCAATTTGTTCGACGCCCTGTACGACACTCTCGATCGCGTGGACCAGATCGAAGGACGCAAGTACATCATCCTGGTCACGACCGGCGTCGACACCTTCAGCAAACTCAACCTGGACCAGATTACGAAGAAGATCAAGGCCACGCATGACGTTGCCATCTTCCCCATCAGCGTCGGGTTTGCGGTGCGCAACTACTGTGAGAGTCATAGCTGCGGTTACACCCACGGCATGGGCATTCCAGTTGGCGAAATGGATTACCTGCAAGGCGACAATGAAATGAACACCTTCGCTCGTCTGACCGGAGGACGTGCCTACTTTCCGCGATTTCAAGCGGAAATGCCGGGGATTTTTCACGATATCGTCGGCGACATCCGAAACCAGTACAACCTCGCCTACCACCCCACCAACCCCAAACTGGATGGCACCTATCGCAAGTTAAAAGTCGAGGTCGTCGGTCCGGATGGGAGTCCGCTGAAGGTAAAAGATCAAAAGGGCAAGGATGTGAAGTACACAGTTATGGCGCGCGAAGGCTACACGGCGAAACATACCGTGGAATAGCTGCTAGTGGACGTGGGCAAGCTTATCTAGCAAGATCAGCAATCCCACTCCAAGAAACACCACCAGCGCCATTTTCCCGCCCGGTTCGCGATTGACCTCCGGCATCAAGTCTGAGGCCGCGACGTAGATCGTCACTCCCGCCGACAGCGGTAAGCCAAAACTCACCTGATGCCGGAAAATGGCCATGGTGAGCACCCCGGCCAGAGTCGATGCGCCCAACAGGATGGATGCCCCCCAGGCAATGCTCCGGCTTTGCCCGCTGGCCAGCATGACTGAAGCTATGGTGAATCCTTCGGGAATCTTGTGAAGAAAGACAGCCAGAAAAATGACCCACCCCAGCCAGTTGGAAACAATGAAGCCGGAAGCGATGGCGATACCGTCAAAAAAGGTATGGATGATGAGCCCCATCAGTACCGAGTATCCGCGGTGGCCGTGGACAAACGCATCCTTGTGGGTTTCCTCGCCAAAATGAAAATGGGGCGTAACTGTGTGCTCGAACAGATGGACGATGAGATAGCCCGCCAGAACAAGAACCGGGGCGCCCTTACCGCGCAGCTCCAGGCTTGCCGGGAAGATCTCAACAATCGCGGTAGCCAGCATGAAGCCCGCGCCCAACGCCACGAAGTATTTGAGATAGGAACGGTCCCAGTGCTTCTGGACAATAATGGCGCCGCCGAAAACATTGGCTGCGGCCGCCGTGAGACCGAGCAAAATACTGAGAAGAATGGGATGCATGTCGCGGGAGGATGATACCAGTTTCGACCTCTTTGCCCTGACCCCAGTCTCCAGTTTGCAGTTCTCTGTTCCCAGTTTGCGTTCTAGGCGGCTGGCCTGATGGCCCCGATCAATCCGTTCATGATCTTCCCTAATTCTGCCGCCTTGTCCAGCAAATGCTTGCCGTGCTCCGGAGTGAAGTAGGCCAGGTTCTGCGCGATTATCAGCTGGGTTTCGACCTCCACCAGCGATCCGCGGGCTCGTCCCAGGAAGAAATGGAACTCGTTTGGCGAGAAACGCGCCTGTCCTTCCGCAATGTTAGTCGGAACCGCAACCGCCGCCCTTCGCAGCTGACTGGCCAGGGCATAGGTCTCATCGCGCGGGAACGCCTTGGTAGTTCGGTAGACATCCATCACGAAGTCCATCGCCTTCTGCCACGCAATTAGTTGCCGGTATGACTGTCCCATAAATAATCCTCCTGGGACAATCATGCCAATATCCAATCGCCAAAATCTGTGACGGATGAACACTGAGAACTTGAGACTGAGAACAGAGAACTGGTTTGTATCAGTTCCCAGTTTTCAGTTCTTAGTTCCCAGTTCGGGAACGCTACCCGCTATGCCGGATATGCATTACATCGCCATCCTGCACGATGTAATCTTTGCCTTCCAGGCGGAGCGTGCCTTTGGCGCGGGCATTGGCTTCGGAGCCGGCCTCGAGCAGTTGGTCCCAGCGGATGGTTTCGGCGCGGATAAAGTGTTTCTCCAGATCGGAGTGGATCGCACCGGCAGCTTCAACCGCACGGGTGCGGACGGGAATGGTCCAGGCGCGGCATTCGTCCTCGCCTGCGGTGAAAAAAGAAATCAGGCCAAGCAGAGTGTAGGTAGTGCGAATCAGGCGGACCAGCCCGCTTTCTCTCAGACCGTAGCTGGACAGGAACTCGGCCGCATCCGCGTCACTCATTTCGGCAAGCTCCGCCTCGACCTTTCCGCAGATGGCGGCCGCCCCGGCATTGGGCCGCGACGCAACCTCGGTCAGATTGTATTTATTGACCGCATTCTCCAGATCGTTGCCTAACTCTGTGCTTTCACCGACGTTGAGCACATAGAGAATCGGCTTCTCGCTCAGGAACATAAAGCCGCGCAGACGCTTCTTGTCCTCGGGCGTCATCTCCATTTCTCGCAATGGCCGTTCGGTTCCCAGGTGCACGTTGGCTCGTTTGATCAGTTCGAATTCCTTCTCGAGTTCGGGGCTGCGCATTTTCTTCAGATCTTTTTCCAGGCGCTCCAGCCGCTTTTCGATCTGTCCCAGATCGCTGACCATCAGATCGAAATCAACATTCTTCATATCGCGAAGTGGATCCACCGGCCCCACATGGGGGATGGAGGGGTCTTCAAATGCTCGTACCACGTGCGCCAGCGCATCCACGTTGCGCAGGTGTCCGACGTAGGCGCTCTCTTTGAGGGCTTCCTGTCCGATCGCGCCTACGTCCACATATTCAACGGACGCGTGAGTCAGTTTCTTCGGGTTATACAGAGCGGCCAGCCGGTCCAGGCGCTCGTCCGGTACTTTAGCCACGCCAACGTGCGCCTCGCGCGGGTTGGCGTGCGCGTGATCGGACAAATGCGCTTTGGTCAGGATTCGGAAAAGGGAGGTCTTGCCTACCTGGGGCAGGCCAATAATGCCAGTTTTCATAAGGACAGGAATGATGATAACAGCCCGCTCATGATGTTACGGGAACGACCGCGAAGTCAGATAAGCCACCACCAGGCCGAGCAGTAGGACTCCGCTTTCCACTCGTGTAGACCAGTGGTGCAGGGCATCAAACTGCACCCGGGCAGGATTCTCGCTGGGCGCGGCATCGATCTGACCCATCGATGCCCTGAGTGTGTCCATGCGCGGAATGATGCCGAATTGCGAGACGAGCGTGAGTGCCAGCATCAGACAGATGAGAACATTGCGAGGAGAAAATATGCGTGCCTCGCCCGTGCTGATCCGGCTGTAAACGAGCGAGCTGCCCAGAAAAATGAAACCAGAGATCATGCCCATCCAGTGCAGAATTGCGAGCGAGCGTCGCACTACCGATCCGGCCAACGCTGGTGTGGGCAGTACCGAGAACGCCGTCTGTGCCACGACAGGGAAAAATATCAGCCCGCCCAGCCACGCGATCAAAGAGAGCAGCATGAGGAAACGAAGAAACGACATGACCAAGCATTATGCAGGGCACCAGGACTGAAAGCCAGCGGCAGGAGTCAAAAACAGAGAACTGAGAACTTGAAACTGATAACTGGTCTTAATTCACAACGGCCTACACCGGTACCCGAACCCTATCTAAAATCTCCTGAATCAGCAGTTCCGCCTGTTCGGATTTCTTCAAGGTAGAAGAGTAGCGGCCGTTCACCGCCACGCGATGGGCAAAAACCGGCACCACCAGCGGTTTGAAGTCTTCCGGAACGCAGAACGTCCGGCCGTCCAGAAATGCCATCGCCTGCCCGGCACGGTAGAGCATCTGCGAACCGCGGGGTGACACGCCCAGCGCAAATTGCTCTGAGTCTCGCGTCTCACGCACAATGGCGAGCACATAACTGACCAGCGAGTCATCCACTCGCACCTGGGCGACTGCCTGCTGCATCTCCAGCACATCAGCCCCCGTCAGCACCGGTGCCATGAGTTCCAACTGGGCCGCGCCCGCCTCCGAACGCAGGATTTCGCGCTCCGAATCGCCATCGGGATATCCCATCCGCACACGCATCAGGAAGCGATCCAGTTGCGACTCGGGCAGCGGGTAGGTGCCGTGGTGCTCCACAGGATTTTGGGTGGCGATGACCAGGAAAGGCTGGGGCAACGAGTAGGAGTGTGAGTCCACGGTAACCTGGCCTTCATTCATCGCTTCGAGCAAGGCCGATTGCGTCTTGGGAGTGGTACGGTTGATTTCATCGGCCAGCAGCACGTTGGTGAAAACCGGGCCGCGTTTGAACTCAAACTGTTGTTCGATGGCGGAGTAAATCGAGATGCCGAGAACGTCCGACGGAAGCATGTCGCTGGTGAACTGTATGCGCTGAAAACCGCAGTCGATGGCCCGGGCCAACGCCTGGCCCAGAGTTGTTTTTCCCACCCCAGGAACACCTTCGATCAGCAAGTGTCCACGTGCCAGCACTGAAACCAGCGCCAGGCGGACGACATCATCCTTGCCGCGAATCACTTTGCGGAGAACGTTCTCCAGTTGAGTCGCACGCTGGGACGCGGCAATGGCGGTTTCCGGCGACATCAGGGAAATTCTACTATGCGCCCGCAGATCTTGAAGCGTGGGGAGGGGGTTACGAACGTCACGGGGCAGCTATCAGCCTTCAGCTATCAGCCGTCAGCAAGAACCCAATGGTTACGGGCCTTGTGTTTAGCTGATGGCTGAGAGCTGACAGCTGAGCGCTTCACTGCATAAACTCCGCCGGACGCCCGGTCAACCGCTCAATCCGCTTCGCGATCGGCGGATGAGTGGAAAACAGGTTGCCAAAATTCATGCCCAGCAGCGGTTGAACGATGAACAGGTGCGCCGTCGAAGGCGTGCCCATCATGGGCACACGTCGCGAATAGGCGTCGAGTTTCGCCAGGGCGCTGGCCAGCGCATAAGGGTTGCCAGTAAAGTGGGCGCCGGTTTCGTCCGCCTGGTATTCGCGCGATCGAGAAACCGCCATCTGGATTAAGGCTGCGGCAATCGGCGAAAGAATCAGCATCGCCAGATCGGCCAGCCCTCCGCCGCGGCGATCATCCCGTCCGCCCATACCTCCGAAATATGCACCGTAGCGCAGCCATGTGATCGCACCGGCAATCGTGGCCGCCACCGAGCTGATCAGAATGTCGCGGTTGTTCACGTGCCCAAGTTCATGGGCCAGCACGCCTTCCAGTTCTTCGTCATTCAGCAGATTGAGGATGCCTTCCGTGACCGCAACCGACGCGTGTTTCGGATTTCTTCCGGTAGCGAAGGCGTTCGGCGAATCGGTTGGAATCACGTAGATCTTCGGCATAGGCAAGCCGATCTTCTGGGTCATCCGCTCAACCACATTGTAAACGCGCGGCAGTTGTTCACGCGTGACCGGTTGGGCGCGATAGGTGCGCAGTGCAATCTTGTCGGAGAAGAAGTAAGCAACAAAGTTGGTCACCACGGCAATGCCCAATGCCAGCAACATGCCGTTAGGGCCGCCAAAGGCGCGCCCGACTGCCATCAGCAAGAGCGTCAGGGCGGTGAGAAGAAACGCAGTCTTGAAAGTGTTTCCCATAGAGTTTCTCCTCTATTAGATGGTCTGCCCGGCTAATGGATGCATAGCGTCGTTCCTGGTAGCGCCGGCGCTGCAATCGACCTACTTCACCGCAGCGCGCTTGAGGGCTCGCTCCAGCGTCTGGTCCAGCGCCGCTCTGGCTCGCTCGTATTCCTTGTGCGAAATGCTCCCCTGTTTATGTTCCACTTCGAGCTGAAACATTTCGTCCCTAAGGGCCTCGAGGAGCAGGGCGGAGCGGTTTGGAGCCGCCTGCCGGACAGGCTGACGCTCAGGCAATTCCCCATCGGAGGCGCCGAAATCGGGGACAGCCCCGCCGCGCGAACGGCTCGTGATGTAGATAGCGCCGGCGGCCAGTACAATCCCAAATCCGCCCAGGATGTACCAGCGATATTTTTCCAAAGGATCGGGCGCATCAATCGGTGGGCCCAGTCCTCCGCCCGGACGGGAATCGCGTCCATTCGTGGCGGCGGCCCCGCTATCGGCTGCAGGAGCGCTCCCCTGACCGTCTTCCCCGGACTCACTCAGCGTACCCGTGCCCGAAATCTTGAAGGCAAGGGGTTGGCCAAGTTCGGTGTTCGATGCCACCTGCACCGTGGCCCCCGGCTCTCGCGGATTCGGCCTGGACTCGAACCCGCCGCCTGCTCCCGCCGAAAACTGCATTGTCCGGGGCAGCATCACGACGAAGTGCTGGGCGGGGTAGAGGGCCTTGGGATCGATGCTGGCTTCGCCACTGTAAGGCAGCTCGAAGCCCACCTGAAACAGTGTCTGACCCGGGCGCAAGGGGAAAATGAAGGCGTATCGGTTCCTCTCCTTCTGCGGAACCGGGGCAGAGTTGATGGGCTGTCCTCCGGCGGTCTCTGCCGACGCGTTCTGAATCTCGGCACCTTCGGGCAGATAGAACTCGAAGTTCTGGTCGTTCATCTGGGTGCGCGGCGGATCGGAAGTGTTGTTCACGGCGAACAGGCGGGTACCTTGCAGTTTGTTTCCTTGGGCCTGAAATCGCATGACGTCGGCGGTGACGCTGATGCCTTCGATTTTCTTCGCCACATCGAAAACTTGCAGTTCTACGGACTCCGTCCCCGGAGGCGCCATGCGGTGATAGGTGACGCCCTGGTGAATGGCGCGAATCAGGTGCGGGCCCTGGTCGGGAAGTTTGAAACTGAAGTGGCCGCCCGCATCCGCCTTGGTGCGAGCCGCTTCCTCCATCCCTTCGCCCAGCTTGATCAGTACGATGTCATCTCCGCCCGCAGGCTTGTTTGTGGTTCCGTTCTTAAGCGTGCCACTGAGGGTCTGTGCGGAGGCGGAGGGCACCAGCAAGACGCAAACGCTAACGATAAGGATAACGAAGCCCGCCTCGAGCTTTATGGCGATCCCGCCGGAGCTAGATCGCGTTCGGGGTCTCGCCCAGGTTCTTCGTGAGGCAAAGCACGCCTCACTCAGGACGACAATCGGATCAGTGAAGAGTCTCAAACTTGGGTTCCTTTTCTCAGACTGGGGGATACAGCTGCTTCTTCCAGTCGCTCCATCTCCGCCAGGATGGCGGCAGCTTCTTCTTCCATCGAAGTCTTCATCGCCTGGTAGTCGGAGTCGGGAAACTTTCCCGCCTTGTATTCAAAGCTGAGGTCGCGCAGGTTCTCGTACACCACGTCCTTGCGCTCACGCAAGTAGGTGAGCCGCGTCTTGGGAGGGCCAAGCTGCAACTTTCCCGGCAAATAGAAAACGTAGAAAAGCACGCACAGAGTGACCATGGCGCAAATCAGAATGGTCATAGTTCCGTCTCTCTGCGCGCCTGGTCGCGGAAGCGCTCGAACTCAGCCGGACTGGCGGGAGCCACTCCGCCTGCGGGCATCACCAGCGGGCGCGTTCGCCACGCCCGCACAATCAATACCACCGTAGTCAAACCCAAAGCCAGAGCAAGATACGGAATCACCCAGGCGACGCGGTTGAACCCCGTAGCGGTGGGCGCGAGTAACACGGTGGGTCCATACTTCTGAACGAAAGACTGCAGCACCAGGTCGTCACTGTCAGCACGATCCAGGGCCGCGGCGAGTTCTCCCCGCATGCGGTCCGAGTAACTGCAGCCCACGTGATTGCACTCAAGCAATACCTGGTTGCAACTGCACACACACATTAACTTGTGGCCCAACGTACTGAAGTGCGCGTTCTCATCGCTAGCGCCGAGGCAGGCAAACACGGCGAAAAGCAGTACCACGATTTGGATTGGGCGTCGCGAAAGCACGGTCCGGGAGGGCACGGCTTTCAGCCGTGCCGTTCCAACGAACAGAGCCGTTACGGCACGGCTGGAAGCCGTGCCCTCCCGGACCGTGCTCTCTTGCGCCGTACCCGAAACGCTGGCGTCGTAGGCCTTCATCAGTCTCCCGTCGCTACTGATTCAGCGGGGATTCGCGCCGGAGCTGTTACCCGCACCGCGGCGGCATTCGGAATCAGGGCGATGACCGTGCCGGCGATCATGATCCACACCCCGACCCAGATCCACATCACCAGCGGGTTCAGGTGCGCCTTGATAATGGGGCGCCCCGTGTCCAGGTTCCGGCCTTCATACACCAGGTAAAGATCTTCTCTCATGGTCGAGCGATTGGCGACCATGGTGGACGTCTGCTGGCTAGCCTTATAGAACCGCTGCTCAGGATAGAGCGTATCGATCTGCTTGCCGCCCTTGAAAACGTCGATGATGGCCCACTCGCTACCGTAGTTCGGCTTATCTTCCTGGGTATAAGACTGGCACACCAGGGTATAGGCACCGATGTTCATCTTGTCGCCGAAGCCCATTTCCTGCTCCGCATCTTTGTTGAACGCCGAACCGGCAAAGCCAATCATGACGACGATCACGCCGAAGTGAACGACGTATCCGCCGTAGCGGCGGGTATTACGGTGCGCCAGATGCACCATGGAGGCGAAAATATTCTGCCCCGAATGCCGCGCGATCACCCGTCCGCCGCGGACGAATTCGGAGATTACGGTGAGCGCCACCATCACCGACAGCATGATGGTCATGAGCGAGTAGAAATACGACATGTCGTTCCACGGCCGCATGCCGAATGCAATCAGCACCACTCCGGTCGCGAGCGAGCCCAGCACCGGCCACCGGAAATTCCGCTTCAGGCTTTCCAGAGACGTGCGGCGCCAGGCCAGAAGCGGTCCGACCGCGGTCAGCAGCAACAGTAGGAGGGCTACCGGAATCATGACCCGATTGAAAAAGGGCGGGCCGACTGTAATCTTGTGGCCCTGCACCCACTCCGACAGGACTGGGAACAAAGTCCCCCATAGCACGGTGAAGCACGCCACTACAAACAGCAGATTGTTGAACAGGAAACTGGATTCCCGCGAGACCAGCGACTCCAGCTTGTGCTCACTCCGCAGGTGCGAACGGTTCTTTACATAGAAGAAGACGCAGACCGCCAGAATAATGGCAAGAAAAGCGACGAACCAGTCGCCGATCGAAGACTGCGCAAAAGCATGGACCGAACTGACCACCCCGCTGCGGGTGAGGAACGTGCCAAAGATGGAAAGCCCGAAGGTGGAGAAGATCAGCCACACGTTCCAGGTTTTCAGCATGCCGCGTTTTTCCTGCATCATCACCGAATGCAGGAACGCCGTCCCTGTGAGCCACGGCATGAACGATGCGTTCTCCACCGGATCCCATCCCCAATAGCCGCCCCAGCCCAAAACTGAATACGCCCAGTGCGCGCCCAGAAATACGCCACAGGTCAGGAAGCCCCAGGTCACCATGGTCCAGCGGCGCGTGATGTGGATCCACTTCTCCCCCGGGTAGCGCATGATCAGTGCGCCCAGCGCAAAAGCGAAGGGCACAGTAAAGCCCACGTATCCGAGATAAAGCATGGGCGGGTGGATCACCATCTCGGGATATTGCAACAGCGGGTTCAGCCCGTTGCCGTCGGGAGGCAGTTCGCCTTGCATGATGGCAAAAGGGTGGGCAGCAAAGTTCAGTAGCAACAGGAAGAAAATCTGCACCGCGGCAATGATCACGGAAGCGTGCGCGAAAAGCCGGCTGTCGGTCTTATGACGCAACCGCAGAACCAGTCCGTACGCCGACAGCAGCAGGGACCAGAACAGCAGCGAACCCTCCTGCCCCGACCACAGAGTCGCGAACTTGTATGGCGCCGGGAGATCACGATTGCTGTGATGAAAAATATAGGCGATGGAGAAATCATCCTGGAAGGCGGAGATCACCAGAATGAGGGCCGCGAGAAATACCACGGCAAAGGTGGCAATGCCGGCGCGCCGGGCGGTTTCGCCAAGTCGCTCCGAACCCGGGCCCGGACGAGCCAGGGCCAGCACACCTGCGAGGAACGAGTACGCGCTCAGCGCCAACGCCAGAAGAAGCGCAAAGCTGCCAATCTGCGGCATAGGGGAACTCGAAGAGGTATTTTTTCAGAAAGAACAGGCTGAAGCAACAGCAGAACGCGGAAAGACCAAGTCACTAGGGCAGAGTAACAAGGTTACTCCGCCGGGACTACGTGGGGACAGCCGCCCCCGGCTGTCCGGCGGAGCGAAGCTCCGCTCGTGTTTCAGCAAAAAACAGTCGAGCTGCGCTCGACTGGGCAGCCGGGAGCGGCTGTCCCCCCGGTCCTTCGTAAACCTAGGCGCTCTGCTGGTGGTCGCCGGCACGGGAGAGAACTTCCCGCTCCGCCACGAGCCAATCCTCGTCCTCATGACCCGGAGTGTATCCGCGCCGCTCGTACAGTTCGTACGCGCGACGGCGGATTTCCGCTTCCAGGTCCGCGGTCGAGGGGTTCTGCTTGTGTTCGAAGGAGACGGCAGTCGTGGTTGCTACCTGTTTCCGGCGAGTGTTGCCATTACCAGAGGCCTTTGCGCGAGCCATAAACGAATACTCCTTAGATGCCCAAGTTCAGCAAATGAATTATTGGATGGATCAGCCACATACACTTTTGGCACCACGCGCGATGGAGCCCAACCATGAATTGTGGCGAATGATCACTTCAATAATAAACCGGATAGCTGTGGATGGGGGAGAGGGAAAAGAAAAAATATTCGTTTCGATCGAATAACTTTGGTAATCGTTTACATCGCGAGCGCTAGTAGAAATCATGCGAACTGGTTTCGGCCCGGGTAATTGATAACGGCATTACCCGCCGCGCTTTCACCGAAATAACGTTGCCCTGATTCTGCAAAATTCCTTCCACCATCAGAAACTGCCCGGATGTCACCAGCAGGCGGTTCTTCTGAAACAGGTCGGGCATGATGATGGCATTGGCCACGCCCGTCTCATCCTCCAGACTCAAAAAGACGAAACCTTTGGCGGTCCCGGGACGCTGGCGCGCGATGACGCATCCCCCGATCCGCAGGTAGTGACCATTGGGAATCCCGGCAAGATCGCTGGCCTTGCGGACTCCGATCGCATCCATCCGTGCGCGATGATAGGCCATAGGATGCGGACCAACGGTCATTCCCGTCCCACGAAAGTCGGCCACCAGTCGCTCCTCGGGATCCATAGGGCGCAGCGGAGACCTGGAATCGCGCTCGGAAAGATCGTCCAGCAGCGGCCCGGAGTGACGTACCGAGCGTTCGACCTGCCACAAAGCATCTCTTCGATGAAGTTTCTGGTTTCCAGTTTCTGGACGGCTGGAACTGGAAACTGGAAACTGAAAACTGGAAACTGAATTCAATGCCCCAATTTCCGCCAGCGTATTCAACTCATCCTTACGCAGTTCAGAAACGCGATGAACCAGATCGTGAATGGACCCGAATGGAGCGATATTGCGTTGACGAATGAGCGCCTGGGCAGCCTCTTCACGCAATCCACGAACATAGCGAAGTCCGAGGCGTAACACCGGTGTCCCTTCGGCCACCCCGACGACCGACGACTGACGACCGACGACTGTACAATCCCACTCCGACTTCATCACATCAACCGGAAATATCTTCAGACCATGCCGTTGTGCATCTTTCACAATCGTCGCCGGACGATAAAATCCCATCGGCTGGTTATTCAGCAAAGCGGCGGTGAAAGCTGCCAGGTAGTGACACTTCAGATAAGCGCTGGCATATGCGATCAACGCAAAGCTGGCCGCGTGGGACTCGGGAAATCCGTATAGCGCGAAAGAAGTAATCGACAGCACGATCTGCTCCTGCGCCTCCCGTGAAATTCCGTTGCGCTCCATGCCGGCACGAAGTTTGGCCTCGATTTCCTTCATGCGCTTTTCCGAGCGCTTGAAACCCATGGCCCGGCGCAGATCTTCCGCCTCGCCGCCGCTGAATCCGGCAACCACCATGGCCATGCGCAGCAACTGCTCCTGAAAAAGCGGGACACCCAAAGTCCGCGCCAGCACCGGCTCGAGCGAAGGATGCGGATAGGTAACTGCTTCGCGTCCCAGGCGGCGCTGTAAAAACGGATTCACCATCTGCCCGACAATCGGACCGGGGCGAATGATGGCCACCTGCACCACAATGTCGTAGAAACGCTTTGGCCGCAGGCGCGGCAGGCACGACATCTGAGCCCGGCTTTCCACCTGGAACATGCCAATAGTGTCGGCTTTTTGCAACGTGGAATACACCGTTGGATCGTCAGCCGGCAGGTGGGCAAGATCCACTTCTTCGCCGTAGTGATCGCGAATCAGTCTTAGAGAATCTTCCAGCGCAGCCATCATGCCCAGGCCAAGCAAATCCACTTTGATAATGCCGAGATCGGCGCAGTCTTCCTTGTCCCACTGCACCACGACGCGGCCCGGCATGGACGCGGGTTCGAGCGGCACCACGGAATCAAGCTGTCCCTGGCAGATGACCATGCCGCCGGAGTGCTGACCCAGATGGCGCGGCAAATCCTGCACCGCTTCGCACAACTCGAAATATTTGCGCAGGCGGGGATGGCGTAAATCCAACCCGGCATCGTGGAAGCGGTGATTGAGCGTGTCATGCGAGTCGCGATATTCCCAGGTGGAGACTGCCGTCGAAACTTTGTCCAGCGTCTCCGGATCGAAGCCCAGCGCCTTGCCCATTTCCCGACCCGCCATGCGGTTACGGTAGGTGATGACATTGGCGGTCATGGCCGCGCCGCGTTCGCCGTAGCGTTTGTACAGATATTGAATAACGCGCTCGCGCTGTTCACCGCTGGGCAGGTCGAGATCGATGTCAGGCCACTCGCCTCGCTCCTCCGAAAGAAAGCGCTCGAAAAGCAACTCCATGCTGATCGGATCGACCGCAGTGATGCCGAGCGAATAGCAGACGGCGCTGTTGGCGGCGGAGCCTCGCCCCTGCACCAGAATGTTCTGCTCGCGGCAGAAGCGAACCAGGTCCCAGACAATCAGAAAGTATCCGGCCAGCTTGAGCTTTTCGATCAGCGCCAGCTCCCGCTCAATCTGGCGCTGGGCGCGGCCTCTGAGGCCAAGGTCTGCTCGGCCATAGCGCTGCTGAAAGCCTTCCCCAGTGCGCTCCCGCAGGAAGGACATCATGGTCTCGCCTTCCGGCACGGGGTATCTGGGAAATTCATACCCCAAATGTTCTAGCGTGAATTCGAGCCGTGACGACAACTCCACCGTGTTGGCCAACGCCTCGGGCAGGTCGGCGAAAAGCTGCTGCATCTGTTGCGGTGATTTCAGATGACGCTCGGAGTTGCGCGCCAGCAAACGCCCGGCGGTGGCCAGCGTGCAATGATTGCGTATGGCGGTGAAAACGTCGCAAAGTTCACGCTCCTTCGGGATGGCATAACAGACGCCGTTGGTCGCCAGCAGTGGCAGATGAAGCGAGCGCGCGATTTCGATGGCAGCGCGGTTGCGGGCCTCCTGCTGGCGATGAAAATGACGCTGCAGTTCCACATAAACGTTGCTGCGGCCAAAAATCCCGGTCAGGGATTCGACCGCATGCCGCGCTTCTTCCATACCGCCCGGGGCCAGCGCAACAGCCAGTGGTCCATCATCGCCGCCGGTAAGGCAGATCAGCCCCGCAGCGTGCTCCTGCAAATCGTCTTTGCGGACGCTGCCTTCACCTTTCTTCGAGCGCAACTTCATCTTCGTGATCAGGCGGCAGAGATTCTGGTAGCCTGCGCGGGAGCTGACCAGAAGCGGAAGTCTGAATTCACCACGGAGACACAGAGGCACAGAGGCATTCGAAACAGCAGGCTTAATTTCCTTCTCTGTGTCTCTGTGACTCTGTGGTGAAAACTCGCATGTCACTTCCGCGCCCAGATGCGCCTTGATCTTTGCCTTCTTAGCCGCCATGTAGAAACGTGGCGCGCCATATACGCCGTCGCGGTCGAGCAGTGCCATGGCCGGCATGTTCAGGTGGGAGCAGGTGGCGATCAGGTCCTCGGGCAGGGTGGTGCCTTCGAGAAAACTGAAGGCCGAGCGGGAATGGAGTTCGATGAACATCGCCCCTGGCTGGAGGGAGGATAGTTTCGCTATTTGTTCGCCTATTGTGGCGAGGCTGAGACGGATTGTCAAGGGGGTGTTAACTAAGAACTGACAACCAGAAACTGACTACTGATTTTTATTTTTTAACGAATTACGAATTCCGTCGATGAAAACACCAACCGCATAAACCGAGGGCGAGACGCCCTCGGGACAGCCGGCAGGATGCCGGCGCTACGGTGAACCGGTGCCGATGAGACTACGCGGGAACTTTTGTCCGTTTGCTGGTTTGTTTCACGGTGACGGGATCGAGGAAGGTCATCATGCCGCGCAACTCCTCGCCAACTTTCTCCAGCTTCTGCTGCTGTTCTTTCTCGCGGGTGGCGTCGAACCATTCGCGGCCAGTCTCGTTCTCCGCAATCCACTTCTTGGCGAAGCTTCCGTCCTGAATTTCACGCAGCATCTGGCGCATGGTTTCCCGGGTCTGTTCGGTGATGATGCGCGGGCCTCCGGTGTAATCGCCATACTCGGCGGTATCGCTGACCGAGTAGCGCATGTAGTTGAGCCCCCCGCGATAGATCAGGTCCACGATGAGTTTCAGCTCGTGCAGGCACTCGAAATAGGCAATCTCAGGCTGGTAACCGGCTTCGACCAGGGTCTCGAATCCCGCTTTCACCAACGCGCTTACGCCGCCGCACAACACGGTCTGCTCACCGAAGAGATCAGTTTCTGTTTCCTCCGAGAACGTGGTCTCGATCACGCCCGCGCGGGTGGCGCCGATTGCCTTGCCGTAGGAGAGCGCCAATTGCTTTGCGTTTCCCGTCGCGTCCTGATGAATGGCCAAAAGCGCAGGGGTTCCGCCGCCTTCGACAAACACTTCGCGCACCCGATGACCCGGCGCCTTGGGCGCAATCATGGTTACGTCGACGTTGGCCGGAGGCTTGATCGTGCCGAAGCGGATGTTGAAACCGTGCGCGAACATCAGCGTCTTGCCGGCGGTCAAGTGCGGCGCGACTTCCTTCTTGTAGACTTCCGGCTGCACTGTATCCGGCACCAGAATCATGATGACGTCAGCCCAGGCGGCGACTTCGGCGACCGTCCCGACGGTGAGCCCGCTGGCCTTGGCCTTGGCACGCGATTCGCTGGTGGTGGGCAATCCTACGCGCACGTCCACACCGCTGTCTTTCAGGTTTAGGGCGTGAGCGTGGCCCTGGGAGCCGTAACCAACGATGCCCACTTTCTTCCCACGAATTAAGGCCACGTCCGCAGAATTCTCGTGATACATCTTCGACATGTGTTTCCCTTTCGAAAAAATGCGGTTTGATTCTTGCTAAAAACAGAATTGGGTCAAAGAAACTGGGTCAAACAAAATGTCAAACAGAGTTTCGGCTAAACTAAGAGCCCGCTAAACCGAATATGAAACGCCTTCATCGGCCGCGGCGATCTCTGGCTCCGACGTCTTTGCCGGATTCACCGTGGATGAAGCAGTGCCGCGCCGCATGGCGACAATTCCGGTGCGCACCATTTCCACTACGCCGTACGGACGAAGCACTTCCAGCAGTCCATCGATTTTGTCTTCGCCACCGGTAATTTCGATGGTCAGAGATTCAGGCGCGACATCCACCACGCGGGCGCGGAACACGCTGGCCAGTTCCAGCACATGCGAACGGGCCTCGTGGGTCGCGGCCACCTTGATCATGGCCAGATCGCGCGCGATCGCCGGTTCGTGGGTAATGTTCTCCACCAGCAGCACGTTCACCAGGTTATAGAGATTAGCTTCGATGCGCTTGGCCTGGTCCGGATTGGTGTCGACCGTGATGGTCATGCGCGAAACTTCAGGCTTTTCCGTGCGCCCGACGGTCAGCGAATCGATGTTGAAGGCGCGACGGCGAAACAGCGATGCCACACGCGTCAGAACGCCCGGCTTATTTTCTACGTACACCACAAAAATGTTCAGCATGTTGGCCTTTATTCGTCTGCGTCTATTCGTCTGCGGCGGTTTCGACAATGGGGCTGGGCCGCCGGATCATATCGTTCAATGAAGCACCGGCTGCAACCATCGGGTACACGGTGTCTTCCTGCTCCACTTTGAAGTCGATCAGCACGGCGCCGTCGTGATCGCGTGCTGCCCGCACTGTCGGCAGAACCTGCGAGCGCTCGGTTACTGCCATACTGCGGATGCCATACGCCTCCGCCAGTTTCACGAAATTCGGATTGAGCAGCGGCGTGGCTTCATAGTTCCGCTCATAGAAAAATTCCTGCCACTGGCGCACCATGCCCAGAAATCCATTGTTGATGATCGCAATGTTGACCTTCAACTTCTCCTGCTGAATGGTCGCGAGTTCCGACATGGTCATCTGGAAGCCGCCGTCGCCGACGATTACCCAGACTTCCGCGTCCGGCCGCGCCACCTTGGCTCCAATGGCCGCCGGCAAGGCAAAGCCCATGGTTCCGAGCCCTCCTGAAGTAATTAAAGACCGCGGCTTTTCGTGCTTGAAGTATTGCGCCTCCCACATCTGGTGCTGGCCAACGTCAGTCACAACCACGGTGTTGCTGTTGCGAGTTTCGCGCCACAGGTCGTTGATGACGTGCGCGGCATAAAGATGTCCATTGTCGGGAAGCTTCTGAACGTCCCGCACCGCGGAGTCGCCTTTTAGCTTGTCAATCGAATCCAGCCATTCGGTGTGGTCTACCGACTCCACGCGAGGCAGCAACTCCTTCAGCACCTCACGCAGGTCGCCGACCAGCGCGACGTCTACTTTTACGTTCTTGTTGATTTCGGCGGGATCGATTTCGATGTGGATCTTCTTGGCATCCTGGGCATAGGTCTTCAGATTGCCTGTGACCCGGTCGTCGAAACGCATGCCGAGCGCCAACAGGAGATCTGCTTCCTGAATGGCGTGGTTCACCCAGGCTTCTCCATGCATCCCCATCATGCCCAAATTCAAAGGATGAGAAGCCGGGAAGGCTCCCAGGCCAAGCAGGGTCAGGGCGACAGGAATGCCGGCCTTCTCCGCCAGGGTGAGAACTTCCGCCATGGCTCCGGAAACGATGATGCCGTGACCCGCCAGGATGAGGGGCCGTTTGGCTTTGTGGATCAACTCCAGAGCCTGCGCGTACTCCGTTTCTTCTGGCGAAAGGTCAGGACGATACCCCGGCAGCTGCGGACGGGCGGCTTCCCAATTGAATTCGCACGAAGATTGCTGCGCGTCCTTGGTTATGTCGACGAGCACCGGACCAGGGCGGCCGGATCGAGCTACATAGAAAGCTTCGCGCAACACGCGCGCCAACTGGTCCGCATGGGTGACCAGGTAATTATGCTTGGTGATAGGGAGCGTGATGCCCGTGATGTCGGTCTCCTGAAACGCGTCCGAGCCGATCAGTTTGCTGCCCACCTGGCCGGTGATGCACACGATAGGAGAAGAATCCAGCATGGCGGTGGCGATGCCGGTGACCATGTTCGTGGCGCCCGGCCCCGAGGTTGCTACCGCGACCCCAACTTCACCGCTGGCTCGGGCATACCCGTCCGCCATGTGGGTGGCGCCCTGCTCGTGACGCACCAGAATATGGTGGATGTCGCTGTGCTTCAAAGCATCGTAAGCCGGTAGAATTGCGCCTCCGGGATAACCGAAAACGTGCTTGACGCCCTCGCGCTCCAGGCACTCCCAGAGAATTTGTGCTCCCGTTTTTGTCATGAACCCAGTCCTTAAGTCTTGAATCTTTTCAGCTGCTGACGCGGAGCTTCGCTCCCCCGCGCAGACTACGTGGGGACAGCCGCCCTCGGCTGTCCGGCCGAGCGACGCTCGGCTGATTTTGCCGCCCCAAACATCCCTGTCGAGCTTTGCTCGACTGGACAGCCGAGGGCGGCTGTCCCCACGTGGTTGTTGCCGGTGCAATCATACTCCCCACAGATAGTCTTCCTGCTCTGCTTCCCGCTCCCCGCTGTGGGTGGCGTGTGTGGCGTGGGCCTTTTCTTTGGCGCCAGCGACGTCAGGATGTAGCGTGTCCTCTTTGCTCAACGGGGCCATCCACGTAGCCGCGGTCTTCGCCGCGGTGTCCGGAATGTAGGCCGTGCGGCTGGGCACATCACGAATCAGTTCCAGCAGGTGTCCGTCCTCAATCGTCTTGATTTTGTCGGCCAGGGCCACAAAACGGCGGTAGACGTCGTCGAGTTGCGCCCGGTCGAAGGTGAAGCCCAGTTTTTCGTAGCGTACCCGCAGAGCGTTGCGGCCCGAATGCTTGCCCAGGACCAGCGCATTGCGGGGAACGCCCACCGACTGAGGCGCTATGATCTCATAGGTCGACGGATCCTTGATCATTCCATCCTGGTGAATCCCAGCTTCGTGCGCGAATGCGTTTCTGCCCACGATCGCTTTGTGCGGCTGCACGTACACTCCGGTGATCTCGGACAAGAGCTGGCTGGAAGGAAACAGCTGTTCCGCAACTACTGCCGTTTCATAAGGATAGTGCTCCTCACGGACCCGCATCACCATCACCAGTTCTTCCAGGGAGGTATTCCCGGCCCGCTCGCCGATGCCGTTGACGGTGCATTCCACCTGACGCGCCCCAGCCCCTATCGCTGCCAGTGAGTTTGCCACAGATAGTCCCAGATCGTCGTGACAGTGAACCGAAATGGTGACGCCTCCGATGCCCCGGACGCGCGCGCCTAGCGTCTCTATTAATTGCGCGAATTCGTGAGGCACGCTGTAGCCGACGGTGTCCGGGATGTTGAGCGTGGTGGCTCCAGCCTCGATCACCGCCTCCATCACTTCACACAGAAAGTTGATGTCGGTCCGGCTGGCGTCCTCTGCGGAGAACTGGACATCTTTACAAAAGGAGCGGGCAAGCTTGACCCCGTCACGGGCCTGCTCCAGGCATTGCCGCCGTGAAATCTTGAGCTTGTGCTGCAGGTGGATATCGGAAGTCGCCAGGAAAGTATGGATCCGCGGTCGAGCGGCGCCTTCGAGCGCCCGCCAGGCCCGTTCAATGTCACCCGGACAGCTTCGGGCCAGCGCGGCGACAATCGGACGGCGAAGTTCCCGCCCCAGCGCCTTTACCGCTTGAAAGTCACCCTCCGAGGCGATGGGGAAACCGCCTTCGATGATGTCCACGCCCAGACGGTCGAGCTGGCGCGCCATTCGTACCTTCTCGTCGACGTTCATGCTGCAGCCCGGCGATTGCTCCCCGTCCCGCAGGGTAGTGTCGAATATGGTTACATGCGGGCGCTTTTTCTGGTCTGGTCTTGCCTGTTCCGGTGTCACGTGTTCTGGCTCCACCAAGTCATCCTCCCCGGCCTCGGTCGAGGCCCATGCGTGCAAGTGGTGCAGAAAACTAAAAAGGCCATCATCCGATGCGGTGGATGATGGCCTTTTGCCAAATCTATATTGTCGCTAGATCATCCGCCGCTTTCTTGAGGTGCAAGCACCAGGCCAGGAATGGCCACGCTAAGGGCGAGAAGACGCACTCGCACCCCCTGGGCAATTCGGCTCACGATGAATGCAGTATCCGTCATTTTCAGCGAAATCCGGCCTAAAACGTGTCCCCTGAGAGTATCGGCTGGGGTACGTGGGTGTCAATCCAAATTACCGCTCAGTAATATCAGTTTTTTCGATGCTCGGATTAAGATATCCGCGTAGCGCCGGCGTCCCGACGGCTACGCTCTGGGCAGGCCCGCCGGCTGTCTCGAGGGCGTCTCGACCTCGGTTTGTATTGTAGTTCTGCACTCTCAATACGTTATCGTCGTAATTCCGTGAAAGATAAAACCAGTAGTCAGTTTCTGGTTGTCAGTTCGCAGTTAGCTTCCCTTGACAACCCGCGTGACCGCCCCGTGCCCTCCATTCTCCGTTCGCTCCACGAATCGCCCCGAACACTGTGCAAGCCATGCACTTCGGGCAGGGCTATGCTCTAATAAAAGTCGTATCGCCATGCCTTCAGCTCGAACCGTCATGCGTCGCCGTCTGAAAGCTCTCCACCGCAACGTGCGTGGAGCGAGCATGATTGCGCGCGCCTTCGCGTCAACAGACCATCCGCTGCTGGCGCACATCATCCCCATCCGCCGCTGCAATCTGGCCTGCGAGTATTGCAACGAATACGATGATTTTTCCAAGCCCGTTCCTACTGAAACCATGTTTCAGCGCGTCGACAGGCTGGCCGCGCTGGGAACATCGGTCATCACCATCAGTGGCGGCGAGCCTCTCCTCCATCCTGAACTCGATCAGATCATTGCCCGCATCCGCAAACGCGGCATGATCGCGGGGCTGATTACCAACGGCTACCTTTTGGTCGCCGAACGCATCGCGCGCCTGAACCAGGCCGGGCTCGAATGGCTACAGATTTCCATCGACAATGTAACCCCGGACGAAGTCTCGAAGAAAAGCCTGAAAGTGCTGGACAAGAAGCTCGAGCTGCTTGCCGAATATGCCGACTTCCACGTGAATATCAACTCAGTCGTAGGCGGGGGCGTCCGCAATCCGCAGGATGCCCTCACCATCGGCAAGCGCGCCCTGGGACTGGGTTTCAGCTCCACCATCGGCATCATCCACGATGGCTCCGGTCAGCTCCAGCCCCTGAACGACGAAGAGCGCCGCATCTATCGCGAGATGAAGTCGATGGAGAAGAGCAGCTTCACTCGCATCAATGGCTTTCAGGACAACATCGCAGACGGCCGCCCCAACCAGTGGCGCTGCCGCGCCGGCGCCCGCTATCTCTACATCTGCGAAGACGGGCTGGTGCACTATTGCTCTCAGCAGCGCGGCTACCCCGCCATTCCCCTGGTGAAGTACACTACCGAAGATATCCGCCGCGAGTATCTTGCGGAAAAAACCTGCGCCCCCAATTGCACGGTTTCATGCGTGCACCAGGTGTCTGTCTTCGACTCCTGGCGCGCCCCACAGTTGCCGGCAGTCGCGTCAACAACCGGCGGACTGGTTCAAATCGAGTAGTTCAGCCAGGACCTTAATAACGCCCGCACAGGGCCGGAGCCACATGAACCGATCGGACGAATCCAAGAAGCTTGACCTCGACAAAATGCCAGGCGTAGGAGCGCGTCAGGGTTCGCCCAGACGGCGCTTCCTGCAGTCGGCCCTTGCGGGAACCATGCTGGGCATGGCCGCAAACCTTGGTGCGAACCTGTTCGCTCCCGAACACGCATCGGCGCAGAGCACGCTCACTCCCGATGCCGCGTTGCAGGAGCTCATGGCGGGCAACCAGCGCTTCACCAGCGGACGCATGACCTCGAACGAACACGATCTCGCCATCCTGAAGGAAAAAACCATCGACAAGCAGGAGCCGTTTGCGGGGGTTCTCTCCTGCGCCGATTCGCGTGTGCCGGTGGAGTTGCTCTTCGATCAAACCATCGGGCACATCTTTGTAACCCGGGTCGCGGGCAACGTCGTCACCCCGGAGATTATCGCCAGCCTGGAGTATGGAGCGGCGGTGTTGGGCACGAAAGTGATTCTGGTTATGGGACACGCAAACTGCGGCGCGGTCAAGGCCACCATCCTGGGCAAGGAAGTTCCCGGACAGATCAGCGCGCTCTATCCGCATATCCAGCCCGCAGTCGATCAGGCTGGCCATGATCTCGATGCGGCGGCCAAGGCGAATGCCAAAATCCAGGCAGCCCTTCTGCGCGAATCTTCCACTGTGATCTCGGGTTTGCTGAGAGAGGGCAAGCTGAAGGTCGTCGCAGCGTACTACGACATCGCGAACGGCAACGTGACCCTGCTGGACTAGCCTGTGATCGAGTATCTGAGATCATGTGTTTGCGGGTGAGACCATGTGGTCGGGGGCGACTCGCCTGCGGGGGTTTCCCGTAGATCGGCAAAGGCAGGTGGTCCATTTCGCCGGAGTACGGCTACTCCTGGTATGCGGGCATCTGATGCGATTTCAAGAAAATCCGGTTCGACCTTAGCTCCCGTACTTGCTGATCAAATACTTCCTGACCTCACCCTGCAGTTGTCCGTAGTCGTCGTGGATGGTGGCGCGCAATGCGGCTTCGGTGGAGTTGCCTTCGCCCAGCCGTTCCAGCAGGCGCTGGATATCGCTCATGCCGTAGGTGTCGATGACGAATTGCACTGCCGCCAGAGACTCGTCGTAGGCCAGGATGGCCTCCATTCCCGAGAAGCGCATAAAGCTGCCCTCGAGCGCGTTGTACGGAATTTCCTGCTGCGCCTTGAACAGGTCTGCCAGTCGGCGTCCCCGCGAAGACAGCGATTTTGGTTCCACTGCTTGTGCGATGCCCTCATTCAGCCACTGCGGGCAGCGTCCTCCGGAAAGCTGATTGATGAAGGAGTGCGCCAGTTCGTGCTTGAGCACCCGCGACAGCTCGGGCGTCACCGAACTCATCCCGTTCACCGGAATGCGCAGCTTGCCGTCATTCACCGCGCCCGCCCATGAAGGCGACTGGGTGACGTCGAAAAACGCCTGGTCGGTATAAAGAATGACCGCAATACTGCCGCGTGGCGCCACTCCGAGATCGCGCACCAGATCGTCATAGTGCGATTCCAGCGTGGCAACCAGATCGCGCCGCAGGGACTCCGGCGTCTGCCGGCCCTCATATTTCAGCGTAAAGTGGCTGCTCTCGTTTTGCGTGTAATCCGATTCGGCCTTTGCATCCCGCTCCGCCTTCTCCAGATATCTCTGCACCTGCGCGTCGGGACGAAGCGCCAGAGACTGTTTCCAGCTGCGGATGGCATCCTTGTTCCGGTCGCTGGCAAACTGCGCGTAGCCCAGGATAGCCAGCGTGTCGGGCGAGTCCGGCGCTGCCCGCACCGCACGCTCCGCGTAAGGCAGCGCTTCCAGCGCGTTCCCGGTTCGCAGCAGCAGAGCAACGAAGTAGTTCAGAATCGTCGGATTCTGGCCCTCGAAACGAAGCGCGGTCTCGAAGAAAGCCCGAGCCTTGCTGAAATTTTCATGCTCCATCTCGTGTTTGCCGGCGATGAAATACCCCGCTGCGGTCATCCGCGCATTCCCCTGTTGCTCCAGGGCAGCAAGCGCGTCGGTATCTACCTGACCATCGTGGATGATCTTGTCGCTGACTTCAGGTTCGCCCTTCAGATTGTCGGCAGGAGTAAAGGACGGTACGTCGTGGGATTCCTTGCCACCGGTGGCAGCCCGCTCCGGACGAACTCCCCCGGCTTCGACGCGCTCTACCGACGATTTCGGGATCGCGTACTCGTCCTCACCCACTTCATATTCCAGATGGGAACCATTTTCATGAACCTGGTCGGCATAGATCGTGCGACCATTCTTCAAATGGATGACTTCGGCTCGGGAGCAGACTGCGCCCAGCAACAGGCCCGATAATAGGATGACAGATGCCCGCACTAGGGCGCATTCTAGCAACAGGAGTGAAGGGCAGCCTACGTGACCGACGTAACCAGAACCAGTCCCGGAAATTCGCTTACGCTTATTTTTCTCGCGGTAGTGTTGCTTGCTGCGCCTTTCGCTCACGCGCAAAACCCGACCCCGCCTGCCACCACCGCCGCCCCCGGCTCAGCGCCGCAAGATCATTCAGCTGAAGCCTTGTACGCGCAGTTGCGGACCGTGGGGCTGGACAAGTTACGCGTGTACAACATTCGCGAGGTAACGCTCGATCGCGCCGCTCTACACATCACCTTCGATGACGGCACTATCGCCTTCACTGAGGACGTTGCCGGGCGGGTTACGGGGGCCTTTTTCGAAGGCGAGGGTGAAGTTCTTCTAGCTCCGCCGAATCAACCGGAACGGGCGTCCATGATGCTTTTTACCGGAGCGGCGATTCTGGAACAGCGCTTCGTCACCGCTTACTTCCGCTTCAATGACGACACCTTCGCCGAGTTAAAGCCTGCGCTCCGGCCGGCCGCGAATCCCCAGGAATTTCTCACCCAGTGGAACCCGGCGGCCCGCAACCTGGCGGAACCCGATGCCCTGCGATTGCTTCTGAGCTTCAGCAAATATCTGCCTTCATCGGGCGCCCCAGCCGATGCCCCGGAATCTGATCCGCCGGTTAAAGATCGCATGCTGCACGCCCGGGTTCAGGGACCCGACCTGGGGGCTTTCGATCTCTACTTCGACTCGCTCGCCGCAGAGCAAATCCTTGCCGGTCAACTGAAGACGGTAGCAGGCCGGAGTTATTACGATGTGTGGACTTCCTTTTCCCTGGGCCAGCCAGCCGGGACGCCGGCCGAAGCAACCGCCGTTCTGGGAGAAGAAGCTGGGCCCGAGGCAGTCAACGTGACGCAATACAGGATTCGCGCGCGAGTCGAGCCACCCACCAGACTCGATGCCGAAGCCTCCCTGCAACTTGATGTTCGCCAGGGAGGACAGCGGGCCATGCTCTTCGAATTGTCCCGCTTCCTCCAGCTTCAAAAAGTGGAGGCTAATGGACAGCCAGTAGAGTTCATTCACAATCAGGCGCTGGAGGGGACCGAACTGGCGCGGCGGGGTAATGACCTAGTCGCAGTCGTCTTTCCCCAGCCTTTGCGCGCTGGTGAAAAAATCGACCTGCATTTCGTATATCGAGGCGAGGTGCTCTCCGAAGCCGGAGGCGGACTTCTATACGTCGGAGCTCGCGGCACCTGGTATCCGAACCCTGGCCTGGAGATGTCCCGGTTCGATTTGCAGTTTCGCTATCCCGCCGGCTGGGCTCTGGTCGCCACGGGAAAACGTATAGAAGGTGAGTCTCCCGATTTGCCCGCGGGCGAGCAGGAGGGTCATTGGGTTTCAGACCGACCGATTCCCGTGGCCGGGTTCAATCTCGGCAAATACTCGCGGGTGGTGGCGCACGCCGGCGACGTTCAGGTCGAAGCCTACGCCACTTCCGGGGTGGAACGCTCCTTTCCGAAAAGTACGGTTGATACCGCGCAGCCGCTTGCGCCATTTCGGCACCCCCCGACGCCGGAATCCATCACTGTCGTTCTGCCCCCGCCTTCTCCCGCGCGAAATGCCCAGGCCGTCGCAAATCTATCCGCCCATGCGGTGGAGTTCTTCGCCCAACGCTTTGGGCCCTATCCCTATGCCAGCCTGGCACTGACCCAGATGCCCGGAGATGTCAGCCAGGGTTGGCCCTCGCTCATCTTCCTCTCCAGTTTTTCCTTCCTTACTCCCACGGAAAAATCCGAGCTGCACATGAGTCCCTTGGCTAAGAGCCTGAGCGATAACGTAATCCCTCACGAGACCGCTCATCAATGGTGGGGCGACCTGGTGTCCTGGAAAAATTACCGCGATCAGTGGTTTGCCGAGGCTCTGGCAACCTACAGTGCCCTGATGCTGCTCGAGTCCAACTCGCCAAATGAGTTTCGCGCCATCATGGAGAAGTACCGCCAGGATCTTCTCGCCAAAAACAAGGACGGCTCGCCGCTTGCGGACGCAGGCCCGGTCACGTTCGGCACCCGGCTAAATTCTTCTCATTTTCCTGATGGTTATGAAGCCGTCAGCTATGGCCGAGGTACCTGGCTTTTTCACATGCTGCGCTACATGATGCGAGATGCGGAAGTGAAGGGCACCAGCCGTTCCGCCAACCCTTCTCCCGCGGATGAGCCCTTCGTGCGCGCCCTTCGCAGAGTACGAGAACATTTTCAGGACAAATCAATCGATACCCGCGAACTTCTCCGCGTCTTCGAAGAAGAATTGCCTCCTTCCCTTTGGTACGAGGGAAAAAAGTCTCTGGACTGGTTCTACGAGGGATGGATCAACGGTACCGCGATCCCACGTTTCGAATTGCAATCCGTCAAATACAACCCGAAGCCCGGCGGAACGGTCGTGACCGGAACAATTTTGCAGAGTGACGCGCCCAAGGATCTTGTAACTGCCGTCCCGGTTTACGCAGTGCTTGGCGGAAAAGATGTTTTCCTGGGACGCGTATTCGCCGACGGCCCCGAAACCAGCTTTCGCTTGTCCGCTCCCGCGGGCACCCGAAAGGTCGTACTCGATCCCAATCAGACCTTGCTCAGCCGGCTCAAGTAGTCTCCGCCCAGCTCAGAGTCCAGCGTTCCCAAAGACGCACAGGCCTGTCCCGAAACGAAATCCTTTCTGACCAAGCGCTGTCTTGCCAGCTGCCCGGTGCCCTCGTAACTCTCCGCCAATCACGCGACTTCCTCTCATACGCGATAAACCGAAGATGGAAATAGAAGTGCACAATGCCCATCGGAACATTGGAGGTCAAACGTTGGGTCAAGCTGATCCGGACCAAACTGGGGTGGGTCAAACTGGAGTGGGCCAGACCGGGCTGAGCCAGCCTGGGCTGAGTCAAGCTGGGCTGAGTCAAGCTGGACGAGAAAGCGAAGTCGCGGCACCCGGCCCCGTACTGCTCGCTCCATTCCACATCCCGCGGATGCCCGCAACCATCCTGCTCGTGGAGGATGAAACTTTCGTTCGTGAGGTAGCCAGTCAGATCCTGTGCCTGGCTGGGTATCGTGTACTCGAAGCGCGAAATGCCGCCGAAGCCCACCTCGCCTTCCGCTGCCATGCGAACCATCTGCAACTGTTGCTTACCGATGTCGTATTGCCCGATCACGATGGCTCTGATCTGGCGCATGAACTCACCACCCAATCCCGCGACATCAAGACCATCCTTATTTCTGGCTACCCGGAAAACTCAGTTACCACGAAGGGGCTTCGGCCTGGATGGTCTTATTTGCCCAAACCATTCTCGGCCGGTTCCCTGTTGCACAAAATTAGAGAGACGCTGGAAGCGGAAGCCGGGTCAATGTAGACGCGAGCGTCGCGCTCGTACCTTCCGGACGGGCGGGACGCCCGGCGCTCCATCGGAGTAGCACTAGCATCTCATCCTGAGGGTGCGAATTTTCCCAGAATCACCAGATCCACGCGGCGGTTCTGCGCCCGCCCTTCCGCGGTGTGGTTGTCGGCGACCGGATGATACGCCGCGTAACCAGCGGCTGAAAGGCGCTGCGGCGCAAAATCGTATTTCGTCATCAACAGGCGAACCAGTTGTGTGGCACGGGCCGTTGAGAGCTCCCAATTGGAATCGAATCGAGAATTGTGAATCGGAACCTCGTCCGTATGACCTTCGATGCGGATGCGAAAGTTCCGCCGGGCCAGCAGTCCCACAATCCGGCCGAAGGCCGCTTGTGAACTGGACTTGATGTCCGCCGAACCGCTTTCGAAGAATCCAATCTCCCGCAGGCTGACCACCAGACCGTCCGGTACAGTGCGCAGCGCTACCTCGCGGCGTGAAATCTCCGGCGCCAGCGCCCGCTGTAACTCCTTCCGCAGAGAAGTGAGATCACCATTTTCATTTGCGCCCGAAAGCGCGCCGTTGGATGGACTGACAATCCGCCCCATCGCCGCAACGCGCTCGTTGTTCTCGATTGCCTGGACGGTGCTGAACGGCATGGGATCTTTCGCGTCGATCGGAATCTGCGTGTTGGAAGCGGAAAACACTCCCAGTTCCTGGAACGCGACCTGGATGGCAAGCGCCAGATGTCCCACCTTTCTCTTGTCCACTTGTGCGGTCGAGTAGTTCACATATACGTCCACCACATTGGTGCAGGTATCGAAAGAAAGATTCCACACATGCTCGATGATCATTGCCCGGGTGATGCGCCGCCCGGCGTTGCGCATCAGGTATTCCAGCAGACAGAACTCCTTCGAGGTCAGCTCGATCCGCCGCCCCGCCCGCTCCACCCGCCGCTCCACCCGGTCCAGCTTCAGATCATCCACCGCCAGCACTGACTCCGCTGGGATGTGGCTGCGCCGCATCAAGGCCCGGATGCGCGCCGAAAGCTCGGTGAACGAAAATGGTTTGCCCAGGTAGTCGTCCGCACCCAGGTCCAGGCACTGCACTCGATCTTCCACCCGGGTGCGCCCAGTCAGCACAAGGATCGGCATGCTTGGTTTCCGCGTTCGCAGAAAGCGCAGGATGGCCACTCCGTCGAGCCGCGGCAGGTTCAGGTCGAGAACCACCAGATCGAAGTCCAGTTCTCCCGCCATGGCCCGCGCCTGTTCCCCGTCCGCTGAAACATCCACCGCATAGTGTTCGGATTCCAGGCCTTTTTTTACGAAACTGGCCAGCGCCGTATCGTCTTCCGCGACAAGAATTCTCATAAGTTGGCTCTAATTCTGATTCTTAGTCAGGAAGAGGCAGGGAACAAGAGAATCAGCTCTGATCAAAGGTGCAGCGTTCCGCAAACGGAACCGAGTGCAAAAAGAGGAGCAAGATGAACACGTAGGGACGGCCGCCCCTGTCCGTTCAGTCGATCGCAGCTCGACAGTTCCCAAGACACAACTGACGTACCTGTGCCGTCACCCGGTTGCCCTTCCTGCCTTCGGGGGCAATCGCGGATAATGACCACATCGATGAAAGGCAGGCGTGGAGCTCTGGAACCAAAAAACGCTCAAGTCCCTGGCGCTACCCGGAGGTATTCTCCTGCTGGCCGCCAGTGTGGTCTTCCGGGGAACATTCGGGATCGTTCCTGCCCCGGCCATCAGCTTCTATTACTATGCCGTCTTCGTCGCCGGGATCCTGCTGGCCTGGCGTTTCCATTCCAGCCGTGTCCTGTTTGCTCTCCTTACTCTGCTTCTTGCCCATCGCGCCGTGGAATTTTTTTCCGCCGGGCGAATGCCTTCTTTCGGACCGGGCCGCATTGCTCTTGAAGCGGTGGCCTTCCTGCTGCCCCTGAATTTCATCGCCCTTTCGGTGTCGCGTGAGCGCGGCTCGGTTTTTCCCGCCATCGTCTCCAAGCTCGCAGTCTTGTTCTTCGAGTCGGTCTTTGTCGCCATTATCTGTCGCCCCGGAACCACCACCGGCCCGGGATTTCTCCACCCGGATTTTCTCGGCAAATTTTTCTCCGTCCGAATGCCGACGGTGGCGGTACTGGCCTTCGTGGCTGCTGTGGTGGTTCTGTTGCTGCGCTTCCTGCTCTACGGCAAGCCCACCGAGAGCGGTCTGCTGTGGGCGCTGCTGGCGACTTTTTTTTCCTTTCAAGCCGGAGGCGTCGGCCCCACAGCCACCGCCTACTGGGCTACCGCTGGCCTGATCCTGGTTAGTTCCATCATCGAGAATTCTTATCTTCTCGCTTACCATGACGAACTCACCACTTTGCCCGCGCGCCGCGCTTTCAACGATGCCCTGCTTCATCTCGAAGCACCCTACGCGATCGCGGTAGTGGACATTGATCACTTCAAGAAGTTCAACGACACCTACAGCCATGAAACCGGTGATCAGGTTCTGCGCCTGGTGGCCGCCAAA
>Ga0209068_10000238_pt1 | contig 32519 bp, 40 predicted proteins | sample ColStrG_CSR_2012_FD_187200 | JGI IMG/M metagenome (GOLD analysis project Ga0209068, IMG submission 187200) | Freshwater sediment microbial communities in response to fracking from Pennsylvania, USA - Cold Stream Run_MetaG_CSR_2012 (SPAdes)... | ecosystem: Environmental > Aquatic > Freshwater >...
GCCACGGAAGCCGTCGAAGCCGCCAACATGCGCTACAGCAAAACCACCACCGCCGTGCATTCCACCAAAACCACCAAACCGCGCTTGCGCCGGAGCCGCTGTCAACGCGATGCCGATCACCGTCGCTGCCGCGAGAGCGGCGAGTTTCTTGTGGATCATGGCTGTCCTCCTCTTTGGACAAAAGCCCCCGTTGATCATTTAACGAATTGCCAAATGAACAAAAGCTGACGAGTTTCCGTCGCGATCGTCTTTTGTAGCAAGTTAGAGATATTCCCAGCAAGTTCAGCACGATTGCCGTCGCAGCCGAGGCGGATGAACGATCGCTCACAGATTTGGTTTGCGACCCTTAGATTGCTCGATCACCCGGAGTTTCGTGACCCGGATCGTCGGTCGTAGAGGTGACACATCGAAATGACAAAACCGCGCATAACGTCGAAACGGGCCGGGCCGCCCGAGCTGGACATCTATCGTCCTGGTGGTACAGGAACTTCCGTGCGCGGCGGGGCCGTGGCTGAGGGTGCCATTGTCGGCGAATAAAGGATCTGCGGCGAGAACCAGGCAGGCTTTAGCAATTTCGATTCAGGATTGGTGATCGCGGCGTCGGGTCCGGGCAGCGCAACGGCTTCAGGCGATGCATTCGTACCACGCAGGGGCAACGTATTCATCGTGGAAGAGGTTTGCCCTGCCATCCAGGCCCATACTCCGAACAATGTTAGGGCCGCGACGCCGAGTACAAGGCGCTCTGCGATCCTTCGGACGAGGGACCGTGGCTGAGGACATAAAACTCGTAGAACTCTCGGATCCACAGCGATGGTCGCCTCGGCGCGGCCATGGCTTCGTAGTGATGGCGTGATGGACGGAGTCGGACACTCTGTCAGCGGGATGGGGGAATCTGGAACTGAGGCCAGTAGTTTTTTTAATGCGCCTGTAGGCTCTCGCGGCTCAAATTGGAATGCTTGCTTCCGGTCGATGCGCTCATTGTCGCGAAGCGGCGAGGATTTCGCGTACACTGGCTCGTCGGTTAGAGCGAAGAATCGTTCCAAGCTATCCAATTCGTCTTTCATGTCCTACCCTTTTTCCGATACATCGCGCAGGATTTGCTCAATTTGGAACCGCGCTACCGTCGACACCATCGACGGCTCTTCCGGCATACGTCGCAAAACTGGCGGTCTCCTTTTCTTGAATCCGTTATCGCCTTCGCCCAGTCAGCGGCTATCCCCAGTAAATTAGAGCCGAAGAAGCGGCAAAGTTATGATCAGCAAACGGAGCCTTGGTGCGTTGCGCGCGCCAGAGGTCCAGAACGGCGATCTCGGTATGGACGCACCTTCCTGCTGCGCGGTGGAGAGCAATTCCACGTCAATTTCGGGGGAGTCGCCTAAGATTGTCTATCAGCGAATCACGGCCAAATATGCGCCGTACCACACCGTGCCGGAATACTTTCACGGTTTCGGTGCCTATTCGCCGATGCCGAGCGACCCGTAAGAACTTGCCGCCGCGTATCAGCGCTGCGTCGTGAACAGCCACATCTGCGCGTGGTTGTCTTGGTGTGTCGCTCACATTTTTAAAGCATGATGCTTTACATCAGCTGTAAAGGTTGGTGATTACCCTAATCACTCAGGTGAAAACTGTAGAGCACTCGTATTGCCTTTCTTTCGCCTGCTATCTGATTGAAATGTTGATTAAGGGACTTCGGGGAGGGGTACTATGCGTCATCTAATTGTGGTGTCATGCGCACTTGTTATTTTTGTTGTGAGTTTTAGTGCAGTCTATATCTTCTTCAGAGCATCGGCTCCCCACGTCAGGGGGCTGGTCGGGGGAGGGTTCTTCTTGCTCACCTCGTTGCTGTTTCTATTTAAGGACTTTGCTCCCTCCACTTTAGCCAAAAATGCTCCTCGAACCCCTCAGGTCGGCGCGTGATGCGGCGCGGGTGGGCACAGATTATGTCGGTGTCGGCCTTTCAGTTGAGAATATTGGTCGTCGCGATTGTTGTAATCATGGCTGGTCAACTGATCCTGGTATTTTAGTCCACTGATTGGCCCTGTCGAGTCGACCGTCTCTCGTAGTAGGTAGCTGGACGTAACGAACGAATTGGCCAGAGCAAATTGCTGGGCACACTCCCTTCCGTGATCATGGGATGTGCGCAGTGATTCGTGGAATCATCTTAACCGTCCTTTGCGAGGAGCTGCCATGAATGACAGTCTTACAATCAAGATACGCAATATCATTGCCGGACATTTTGGAATCGATCCCAATCGTTTGACTGACGAATCGCACTTCCGCGATGACCTTAGGGCCGACTGGCTCGATCGTCTCGAACTGATGATTGCGATTGAAGATCAGATAGCCGGCATCGAGATCGATGACGTCGTGGTCGACCACATCGACACTGTTGGTGATCTCATGCGCGTTGTCGAAAGCTGTTACAAGAAAAAAGCCACTGCCGGTCGGCCTGGGGGCCAACAAAGGGTTGGCGCAAGTTAGTTAAATGGCCCCCCGCCCTATGCGTCGGCTGAGAATCACATGCATGTGAGAGAATGGAGGGAAAGAGAACGGCGCGAACTTCCACATCACGATGGACGGAAAAACTCGGTCGTATCGCGACACACGGGAGACGGCGCTACAAGCCGGAATATTCTTGAAGGAGCGTCCGGTGGCTTCACGAGATCGCAAAAAACTGCTCCGGGTGAGCGGAGCCAAGTCCAAGGAGGAACTGTCCCCGGAGAAAGGACGGCAGTGAGATAACTGATTCGGACGCTCGTAATGGTCGCAAAAATGCCACAGTGAGCGGTAATATGTTGCTGTGCTCCGCCTATCCCACCTCGAATCGCGTTAGCAGTTCCAAGGTCCGCATCTTCGGAACCGAAAATCATCCCGATCGCGGAAGCGAAATCTGAAATCATCCCGGTTACGAAAGCGAAATCTGAAATCGTCGCGGTCACGAAGGCGAAATCTGAAATCATCCCGATCGCGAAATCCTGCGAATGACCTTTGGAACTGGCCATCAAAACGTTGTCGGCCATATTGAGCGGACGCATCCGATACAAACAGCGCCGCTACTGCAACGGCAGCGAAAGCGAGTTTCTTACAGATCATGGCTGTCCTCCTCCTTTTGGACAAACAGCCCCCATTGACCATTTAACGAACTGTATAATGAACAGAAGCTGACGAGTCTCCGTCGCGATCATTGTTTGTAGCAAGTTAGGGATATTCCCAGCAAGTTCAGCACGATTGTCGCCGAAGGCCGGACATGACGGTTATTCCTTCAGTTTGGGTTCGTCGTCATCGACTTTGTTGCCGTGGTGCTCGTCGATCGCCTGGCGCTTGGTCGTCAACCGCCGTCGGTGTTCGCCGGGGGCCGCAGGCGGAGCAACGATGGGGCCGAGGAAGTTGGTCATCGGGTTCGGGGGATATTGGCCATGGGATTCGGATGGAGCCTATTGGCACCATGGTGCCAACAGGGCGGTTCTACAGTGCATGATGGTTCAGGGGAGGGTAGAGGCTAACGGTGCGAAGCTCTTGAATATTGGTGAAAAACTCGACTGAGTCGCAGAAAACTGACTGCGCCTTTTCACGAGTATTCGAGACTTTCGCAACGTGCCGCGTTAGCTTCCTGGAATTTCTGCAACTATTTTCTGGGGCATTTGATGACAGCAAGGGAGAGTTTCGGAACTGGAAAAGTTCTCTCTTTATGGCGCGAGGCCGTTGTATGGGCAATGATCGCCGCCTATCTCGCCCTGGTAATCCGTTTTGCGTGGAATCCAACATCTTTTGCTCAAATTCTGGCGGTGATCGGGTTTGTGGGGGCCGTGACTCACTCCACGTTCACATGCGGCTGGAAAAGCACACTGGTTTTGCTCACAATCTGCCTCGTCATAACCTTCACGATGGAAATTATCGGCAGTATTACGGGGTTTCCCTTTGGTCACTATCATTTTGAAGTCGGCTCGCAGTTTCCCCACATTGGCGTTATCGCGGTCATTGTTGGTGGCGTTTGGTTCGGTGCTGGTTATCTTGCGTGGATCGTTGCCGCAATCTTGCTCGACGGTGCTGACCAGAGTTTAAGGAAGCACCTTAACGTTATAGCTTTGCCGTTTGTTGCTGCATTCGTTTTGACACAATGGGATTTCGTCATGGATGCGCCTGAGTCGACGATTTCAAGGGCGTGGATTATGGCATGACGGCGGAGCTGATTTTGGCGTTCCGCTTACGAACTATCTTGGCTGGCTACTGACATCTTGGATGTTCTATCAGGTCTTTGCGCTTTCCTTGCTCAACGGTGTGAGGTGCGCCCACCTCGGCAAAGCCGCATGTTACGCTTTGTAGCCGTCCTGTTTTACCTTTTCTCAGGGCTCACGCATCTAACACCTTGACTCATGGGCCAGAGTGGCGAAGTTGCCGACGCTACGGGTCATATTTGGCGCATCCATGATCTGCGCGCGACGACCGTTGCGGTCGTGCTTTTCACGATGTCTGTTGGTCTCCAATTGCGACTCGATCAGGTTCAGAATGCCAAGGTCCCACTCGCAATCGGTTTGGCGTTCAAGCTCGTCGTAGGTCCGCTATTATTGGCAATCCTGTATGTCAAGCTGCTGCACGCGACCGGTAACGTTGCAAAGGTTACCTTGTTCGGGTCGGCGATGGGGCCACAGATCGGCGCCTCGATCGTGGCGATCCAGCATGGGCTTAATCCGCGGCTGATCACTTTGTTGGTGGGCATCGGCATCACGCTGTCGTTCCTCACATTGCCGATATGGTGGTACGTGTTACACGGAATATGAATCCCAAAAACGACTTCTGGCGAGATAGACCCGCGCATCGCATCAGCGTTTCCGGTTGTGGCCACGAAGTGGTTGTGCCGGATCAGTCAAGATACCACGGCATTTGCTGGTGTGGGGTTGCGTCGTCGTGTCGCGCTAAATCAAGAGTGGCAGTCGAAATAGACACCTTCGAGATTGGTGAGATGGAATTGGCCCATGGGGCACTGCTTGAAAACATCCAGTCGCGCCTTACCTTCCGACCCAGCCGAACGGCTTCGTCACCTTCAGGGGATTGCGCTGTCGAAACAACAATCGAACAACCGAAATGTATTGAGGTGCTTCTGGCTATAATTATTTACCGGCGCGTCGCAATATTAGCGTGATCGCGCAGCTGGATTATCGTACGTCACTTGACCCGGGTGCGGGCCGACATTGACCACGCCTCCTGGCATGATTCATTGTGACAGACCACGGATTTGCGAAGGCACAAAACTCCGGAACGACATTTGCATCGGCTTACCCGCCGGCCGGTCGTAGTACTCGAGTCCCTCCAGGATAACGCCCACGAAGCAAGCTCAGAAACCTCCGCAGCGCGGGATTGTCGTTGGTATTGCTCCAATAGGCGATGTTGCCGACCCGGGTTGGGCCGTCATCGCCATAAATCTCCCGATAGACGACGCCGGGATACATCGCTCCCGTCCCGCATTCATGGAGAAGACTGATGCCCTGTCCAGCACCCACCATGCTCAGAATGTTTTCGCGGCTGACGTCCTGGCTAAAGATGGTTGGCCGGTCGCCAGGAGCCGCAAATCGGGCGATCAGGAAGTCGTGGATCTCAAGACCAGGATCTCGGCCACTAAGCAAGAAGCGTTCCCCTTTGATATCTTTCCAGTGGATTCTCGAATGGGTCGCGACTGGGTGCTCCTCCGGCACCGCGACCATAATGCGTTCACTCCAGAGCGTCATGGCATCGCCGATCGTCCGATCGATTTCCCCGGAGACGACCGCGATATCGATCGCTTTGTTCTTGAGATCCGCGATCAGCTGAGATCGTAGCCCCTCCACCACTCGTACCATGACAACCGGATAGCGACCGACATACTCGACCAGTGTATCGCGCAGTTCACCTCTCGAGAGCGACGCGTAGAACCCGACCGCGAGGCGACCTGTTCCGCCAAGACCGGCCACTCCCGCAGTCGAGATCGCGGCATCGATATCCCGAAGAATTCTGCGGATTGTTGTGATGAATTCGATACCGGCATGGGTCAAGCGAACACCACCACTGTGACGTTCGAAGATCGACACGCCAATCGAATCTTCCAAGGACCGGATACGACGGCCGATTGCGGACTGGCTAGTACCGATTGCGAGAGCAGCCTTGCGGAAGCTGCGATGATCTGCAACGACGACCGAATAACGAAGCGATCGAAGATCGATCATTATCTACACGCTTTGGTTCTTCGGATTTGTGTCTCAGTTGAGCAGCGGCAAGCCGTCGATTCAGGCCACGGCCAGTCTCACTGGTGCCCAGAGGACAGGCCCCTTGAGGCTGCCAATGCTCCGCACGCGATCGAGGCTGTCCTCGGAAATCTCAAGATAGCCCGCGACGGCATGTGTTGTACCGAGCGTCCTCGGCTCGTCGATCCGCCTCAGGGGCCAACCCGCGCGTCGCAATATTCGTTCCATGCGAACATCGGTCACGGTGACGACGTCAATGAGGCCTCGCGATAGACCGAACTCGATCATGCCGGCGAAGAGCTCGTACGTAGCTATAGCGAGCCCGCTACGGGCTTTTGGTGCGCTCGGTGCCAGATCGAGCGCGAACCGGCTGCTTTCCCACACCGTTGGACTTGCAGGAGCAGGTTGCGTACCCAAGAGCACTGGAAAAATCTCGCGCAGCATAGTGGGGCCGGATGACGGCAGTAGACGCACGCACCCCTGGATACGGCCACCAATGTCCCGCTGCAGCAGATACGCTGGATGTAGCGCGTCGAAATCGTCGACCTCCATATCGCCGCTGACTTGGACGTCCCAGTCGAGCCGCTCCTTGAAGACGCGATACCGCAAGCGGTGCATCTCAGCGAGTTCATCCGCGAACTCACCATAGAAGTCGGGTGTAATGAGGTGCATCATGTTCGCCTCCTGGCAAAAATCGCTTTGCCGCATTGGAGGCGAATCGCCGTACAGAAACATCCTGTGCAGTTGCACAGGATGGCCGCGTGGTACGGCTTACGGCATTATGGATTTGGATGCCGCCAAACGTGCGACGGCCTGACAGATCGAGTGTACTCCGAGCTTCGCCTTGCCATTGTCAAGGTGAAAGGCTGCCGTGCGGCGTGAAATGCCAAGAATGCGCCCGATCTCCCAGGCGGATTTGCCCTGGGCGGCCCATTCGAGACACTCGAATTCGCGGACTGACAAGGGCACGCCGTCGACAGTCCGCTCGGACACGAGCTTGCGACGTGCGTGCGCATGGAAATAGATCCCCATGAGTTGGAGCACACGGCCATGGCCCTTGATGCAGCGCTCAAATGCCGGGCGGCGCTGATCTGCGGCGAAGGTGACAGCGGCAATCGGGCCCCGGCTGTCGTGGATCGGAATCGTGAAGCCGCAGCGAATCCCGAATGAGGAGGCCTCTTCGAATAACCCGCGTTGCGATTTCGACATTCTTGCCGGATACACCGCAAGGCCCCATTCAAAAGGATCCGGAGCAGCCAGTGCCTGAATGATAACGGGGTCGAGGCGCTCGTAGTGGCGGCGGAGATAATGGCTCGTCCAGGCAGACGGGTATGTCGAAATGAGCCGAGGTTTGTCGCCGCGTCGATGCGGTAATGCAAGATAAGCGAAGCAGTGCAGATCGAGCGCGGCTGCGGCCGAGGCCATACCATCGCAAAGGTCCGTCGCGTCTACGCTCTCCGCGAGGCGGTCGATAAAGGCCTGAAAAATGCGGTGCATGGGCACGCCCAATACGGGCTGCATTGGGCCGGCCTCAAGCGCCATAGGTGCTCACGGACGACTACTTTGCTGAAGCACTGGGTTTGGCACTAGTGGACAATCTTGATTGCATGGCATCGTCGTGTCTTCAGGCCTGCTTGACCGCCTGCAGGAATGGATCAATGGTTTTCTGCAGCGCCGGTCGGCTTATGGTTGATAGAAATTGCCTGCGGCGTATCTCAGCCCATTCGCCGTGGCCGCGATGACGTGGCTATCATTGGCGAAGAGGGAGCCGGTGACGCCGTGTGAGCTCATATCGTCGATCGTGCGAACGATATCCGCAAACTAGCCATCAGAATGGCGGAATAGGAGCCTGCATCGGCGGCGATCTTGGATCTGGTCACTTGAGCCGAGTCCGTGAACCTCATTTCCTGCGTCGCCTTGTGGATAATGCCGTGGATGCAGACTTCCACCGCGTCAGCAAAGCTCAACGCGACATCGCCGTCGTGAAGATCGACGACCATGAGGTTGATCCGTTCGGCTTCCCGGCGGGGAATGAAACTCACCGCGCGTCTCGGCCGAACACGTAAATTTCCGAAATCACGGCTCCTTCGGCAATCGCGGCCTGCTCACCGCCGAGCAGCAACCCATTGCGATTGTACGTGGCCTCAATAGTGATGAGTTGTCCGTTGCGGTTTACCGGCACGCTGATCGTCGAGCCAGCCCGGTAGACCGGGAATCTTCCAAGGTCTCTGCCGTCGACCCTGACAAGGAGGAGGTCGGTCCGCCGAGTCAAGCCAACATTGTCGTGGGCGTAAAGTTGGATCCGAGAAATGCGGCTGAACTGGTTGAGCTTCTGCGTATACACGGCTTTCACCTGGCAGCCCTGATCAGGCTTTGCGCAATGTTCGGGGCACAGCACATTGCCGACGCAATAGAGCTTGCCGAGATCCTCAAAAATGATGCGATCCGGCGGCGACGTCGACTCCGCTGGAGCCTGGCTGGGCGCCGGTTTAGATGGGGTCGCTTGTGCGGTCGGCTTCGCGGTGGGAACCGAAGGTTGGTCGGTTTCGGTCGCAAGCGCGGATCCGGCAATCATCGTGACGACAGCCGCGAGAAAAATGCGTACGCGCATGAGAGCACCCCCTTAATTCGTAACAGAGGATCAGCTTCCCAGCAGCGTAACCACCAATGTGACGACAGTGGGAGTTCGAGGCGGTCATTTTGCGGCGAGCAAAGCACGTTTATCTGCCCTGCCGCAAATCCGCTCGCATTCTTAAGCTGCGTCTAACATAGCGGTATGCATAGCGGTATCACTGCAACAGGCCAGCGACGCGGATACCGCCGATGGCACCGAGCCCGAAAAGCATATCCGTGGGTAGCAATTACCTATCGAAGCCTCTCGTACCGATTCGACACCAAGGTTGAATCACAAATCCCGCTTGGCGAGAACCCCCACCGATTTTGCCAATCCTGCAAATGCTAGCGATAGGGTATTTGATCTATCGAAGCGTGGGCGCGCCAAGAAATGGTAATTCAGGAAACGACGCATATATGCACTGCTGGTTCTACTCAGACCGCTTAGCTGCGGTTTGGGATCATGTCCGCGATGGTATGTCCCTGCTGCGATTCTCCAATCGCGAGACAGCTACGGCGCCGGAGGAGGGTCTCCGCATTGATCGGGCCGTCGATGACGCATGGCGCGTCGATTCGATCGCAGCGGCGCGACCGGAAAAGTGAGCGTCTGCCAGTGGCCGTGAGGAACCTTCGCCACCAGCCGTACACCGCGCGCGCAGCGCCCATGAGTGGGCGTCATATTGGTCTTGGCCCAGGTCCCATCGATGAGAACGACGCGGGCCGGATCAAGCTTGCCTTGGTGCTGCTTCCATCATGTCCGCCGCCTGGCGACGTCCGGTCGATGCTGCTGGCTGGCGTGCAGGCTTTTTTTGAAGGTGATGCCTTCGCGCTCGAAGAAGAGCCAGACCGCGTAGTAGCTTACCCAGCTCGAACGCCAGCGCGCCTTTCGCGATTTTCCGGGCGCCCGGCCACCTTATCGACACCGGCGGCAGGCAAATCCAGATCGATTGCCGAGGAGCTGGCAGCCCCACGGTCGTGTTTGAATCGGGGCTCGACCTCTTCGGCTCGCTGAGCTGGGCGAAGGTCCGTGACGCGGTTGCGAAATTCACGCGCGCTTGCGCCTATAGTCGCGCCGGGATCATCTGGAGCGACGACAAAGACGGGCCCCATGACGGCGAGGGCGTGGCGCGGGATCTTCGTGCCACTCTCGTGGCTGCTGGCGAGGCCGGCCCCTTCTTGCTAACCGGACATTCGATAGGCGGTCTATATATTACCATCTACATGAAGCTCTAGGGCCTGTCCTCAATTGAGCCAGATGACAATGGCGGCGAGGTAGATTCCGGCCAGGAAATTGATTGCCCGCTTGTCATAGCGGGTGGCGATAGCGCGGAACTGCTTGAGTTTGGCGAAGAAATTCTCGATGAGGTGACGCGCTTTGTAAAGCTCTTTGTCGTAGTCACGCTTGTGCTTGCGATTGGCTTTGGGCGGAATGACGGTGCTCTTGCCGGCTTTTTCGAGCGGCTCGATGACACGCGCGTCGGCATCGAAGCCTTTATCGGCGATCACGATGTCGGCCTTGATCTGCGGCAGCAAGATATCCGCGCCGTCGAGATCGCAGGCTTGTCCGGGCGTGAGCGTGAAGCCGGTCGGATTGCCCAAAGCATCAACCGTCGCATTGATCTTGGTGCTCAACCCGCCTTTGCTGCGGCCGATGGCTTCGTCTTGGCCGGCTTTTTTTGGGCTCCGGCGCTGTGTTGATGAGCACGCACGATGGTCGAATCGATCATCGCGTATTCATTGTCGGCGTCCTCGGCCAGATGCTTGAAGACCCGCTCCCAGACACCGGCCTTGGCCCAGCGGGTAAAGCGCGTGTGAACGGCCTTCCAGGCTCCGAACCGCTCCGGCAAGTCCCGCCAGGGCATGCCGGTCCGATACCGGTACAAAACTGCCTCAACAAACAGACGATTGTTCCTGGCGGTCACGCCCACGTTCCCCTCACGTCCCGGCAGCAAGTCCTTGATCCGGTCCCATTCGTCGTCGTGCAATCCATAGCGGCGCATCGGTCGGCCCTCCTCAAAGCCGACCGCCCATGAATCACTCGACAACTGATTTGGGAATCCCCTAATTGAGGACAGGCCCTACGGCGACGAGGTCGCAGGACTTGTTTAGGCCTCACATCCCGATCAAAGAAAGCGTTTCGAGGCCGCGCTCGGAAAGCCGCTGGAAGCTCCTGCGATTGTGAAAACGGCGAAAGTCGCGGTGGGCCTGTCGTGGACCGGCGTCGTGCGCCTTGGCGCGGCTGTTCTCCTTGGCGATGTGCCCAATGCGCCCGGCAAAACGGTGAGGATTTCAAACGCTTTTGCGTCCAAATCGCTCGGGCCAGTTCTCTCTGAAATGGATGCAGGTCCGACGACATTCGACGCCGCCGGAGCATTTCGCAACCACGGCACGCGCCCGATCGCCGTGCTGACGCGGATGATCCCGACGCCGGAAACGTTACCAAATTGCGCGAAAAAGAGCGAGGGCGAGAAGTTCGACCGCGTTTGGCTCGAGCTTCAGAACGACATCGCATCATGGTCGTCGCGTAGCACGCATCGAATTGTGTGCGACGCCGGCCATGACATTCAGTTCGATCCCCCCGACGCGGTCGTCGCCGCCATTTTGGAAGTCGTGAATGAGACTCGATCAGGCTCACCGAGCCGGGAGCCGGCCGACTAATGGGGGTTGCGGTCGCTCCAATCCGGCCATCACAGTCTGATATGCCGGCACTCGTGCTCGGCGTTAGGCGCAGCCCTCTCAAAATCCTCCGTTGTGCTGCGACATGAACTCCCGGCGCCAAGTCCCCCTGTACCTGACCCGATGGCGGGCCGGGGCGGTCGATGGCAGCAAGCTTCTGAAACCTCTCGCGGGTCTCCGTGACATGAGCACGCGTTGGGTCGTGACGCACGACCTTGCTGAGTGGAAGGACGAGATTGCCTGGATGTCGCTTTATTTCAGTGCGGCGGTCTGGGCCAGCCTCGCGCTTTGTGTTTTTTGCTCGCTCGGGGATCATCTCCCTGTCGTACCGAAGTGACGGTCGCAAGCCGGTCGTCGGACGCGTTGGCGGTAGTTAACAAGCATCACCCGGCAATGGCGCGCCACATCTTTTAGGCGCGCACGCCGGAGGATTGCGCCGCGGTTAGTCCGGCGCACACCCTTTGATGTCGGTCTTGGATCAAAGATCGGGATAGGGGGGAGCCTCGCGGCTCCGCCCCTCCCACACCACCGTACGTACGGGTCCGTATACGGCGGTTCGAGAAGTTACGCTAACGCGCTCCGATCAAGGACGGGGACCGAGCGATTTGAAGTGGGCATTGGAGAGTCCCACAGAGAGAGCTTTGCTCCGGGCGAGATGCCAGGGTCCACGGCCGCTACCAGCCGTGTTCGGTTGCGCAGCTCCCCCGAGACTCCCAGCGCGATGAGTGCCGCTCGCCGACGCCGTGGTGTTTTCCATTGGCGCCAGAGGGCGGCCCGCAGTCGCAAGCGGCCCCAGCGAGTGAGAGCGATCAACACCTGGGGCGTTTCACAAAAGCCGAAATAGCCGCGCCAGCCCCGCATATACTGGGCCAGATCGTCCATTGTCGTCTTGATGCTGACGCCCTTGGCCCTTCGCGTGATGTCCCGGATTCGGTGCTTGAACCGTTCCAGCGATTTCGGCGCAATCGTGCGCTTGATGTCCGGACCGGCCGTAAAGCTGAACCCGAGGAACTTCCGTTCCTGCGGTCGTGCTACCGCACTCTTCGCCTCATTTACCTTGAGCTTGAGCTTATGTGTGATGAAGCGCGAGATGCTCTCCATCACCCGCTGACCCGCGCGTTCGCTACGGACATAGATGTTACGGTGAGTGGCGCGGGGGAGTTTCACCCCCGCGCTCTCGCAGAAACGGACGTGAGACTCTCGCCTCATCCGGCTCCCATTGTTCGGCCGCGTCCCTGCAGAAGGCGCCAGTGAGCGAACAGGTCCGGCTGGCGGCGCGCGATGCGCTCCAGCCATTGCTGTGATCGTCGCCGATGCCGCGTCAAGGACTTGAACTTCCGATGAGCCCATCGCGCCAGGATGCTGTCGATGTGCCGAAGGGTCGGGTAAAGAGCTGACTTGTAGTAACGGCCATAATAGTTGATCCAACCTCGGATGGTGGCATTGAACATCCGCGCCAGATCATCAAGCGACTTGTCGCTGCGCTCATGTAGCGCCCAGCCGCGAACCGTCTGCCGGATCGTCTTGAGAGCTTTGTCGCTCGCTGCTGGGCTGAACGAGACGCCGAACCCATTCCAGCGGCGCGACAACCTCGGCCTGAACGTGTGGCCGAGAAAGTCGAACTTTTGGTCACGATAGGTTCCGCGCCGGTCATCTACCCCCTTGATCAATATTCCCCCGGCTGCCCGCTAGATAGACCTAAAGACAGCAAGATGTCAGCCCCCCTGGAAACATAGAAATGGTGCAGTGTCAAAGTTCTTTGAAGCGATAGCCGACCCCGTACAAGGTCTCAATCATATCAAATTCACTATCGGTAGATTTGAACCTCTTCCGCAGGCGCTTGATGTGGCTGTCGATGGTGCGGTCGTCGACATAGACTTGATCGTCGTAGGCTACATCCATCAGGGCGTTGCGGCTCCTGACCACGCCCGGACGGCTGACCAGTGCTTGTAAAATCCGGAATTCAGTGACTGTCAAAATGATGGGCTCGTTCTTCCAGGTGCAGCTATGACGCTCAGGATCCATACGAAGGTTACCTCGCTCAATTGGCTTGGCTTGAACCGCCTGGGCGGCTGTGCCCTTTGGCGTATGACGACGTAGCACGGCCTTTACGCGCTCGACGAGAATACGCTGCGAGAAAGGCTTGCGAATGAAATCCTCGGCGCCCATCTTGAGCCCGAACAACTCGTCGATTTCGTCTTCCTTTGAGGAGAGAAAAATCACCGGTATGTTGGACTTCTCGCGCAGGCGGCGGAGCGTTTCCATCCCGTCCATGCGCGGCATCTTGATGTCGAGGATAGCAAGATCCGGCGGACTGGTCTTGAAACCATCGAGCGCGGATACCCCGTCCGCGTAAGTCATAATGCGATAGCCCTCGGTCTCGAACGCGATCGAGATAGCGGTCAAGATATTGCGGTCGTCGTCGACGAGAGCGATAGTCGGCATGAAGCCTCCTGTTCCCTGACGGTCACCCTGAGCCTTGAGAGGCGCACAAAGCTGGGCCGAAGTGTGACTGTTACTCGACAATGCCGTGACTCTTCAATGGCTTTGCGCGGTAGAGGTCCATTCACCATTCGACGGAACATCCGTATTGGCCGCGATTCGGGTGAACAGCGCCGCCGGGCTGGTCCATTGCCCGGCAACGGCCTAATCAAAACTGCATTTAGGTTGGGCGGGGCGGTCAAATACGGATAGCATCCCGCACCCGATAACGAAGAACGTGGCACTCTATCGTGATTGCCGGTCGGCACACGGCGGCCTGTCGGCTACAAGATTTGTTCTTGTCTGCGAGCGGGACTTATCCGATACGCACTCGCGCGAATGGTTGAAGCTCCCGGACAAGATCCGTATCAAGCTTGGGACCCATATTCTTTAGGACTTGATATGCTGCCGCGCAGGAGGAAGGAGACTTATAAGTGCGCCGTTCGATAAGCGCTCCGAACACATCCGCAATTGTCATCATGCGAACAAGGTCTGACAATTCACTCGCTTCGAGCCCATGTGGATATCCCGTTCCGTCAAGATATTCATGGTGATGAACCACCGTATCCAGCATGTCCGGATCAAGTCTCTGCACGTCACGCAGCGCCGCAAATCCCAATAGGGGATTTTGCTTCATAACGGTGATCTCTTCCCCCTTAAGTGGGTTGGGCTTTTCCAAGAGAGCGACGGGAACCCCGGCCTTGTCGATATCGTGAAGCAGTCCTGCGAACGCCAGTTTCTGTTTGTCCGCACTCGAAAAGCCGAGGTGCTGGCCGAATGTCACGGCGATGCCAGTTACTAGCTACTTTCCGGCGCAAAAATGAAGTGGGCGGTTGTTGCGGGAGAATCGCTCAGAGCATGGAAAACTGCAAGGTCGGACGGATTTGAAGTTGACACGGGTGGCTGCGGTCTGATTCATTCTTATAAATGATTCTAGATCGAGCCCTTCGAGCGCGCGAGAAGCTTGTCGGCAAGCTGCCGGTCACCGGCGAATTGCTGCGCGGCTCACTGCTGGAGCGCACCGTCCGACATACCAAAGACTGCCCGAAATGCGCGCGTGGCGAAGGTCACCGGGTGTTCGTTTTGACGGTCACTTATGCTGGTGGACGCACGCGGCAACTCAGCGTGCGCCGCGAGCGCGTCGCCCAGGTTCGCCGCTGGCTGGACAACTATCAGAAGCTGAAGCAATCGATTGAGGCCATTTGCGAGGTCAATCATGATTTGCTGCGTCCGGAGCCGCATCGAAGGCGCTCAGGAGGACAGCATGATTGAGATGCGTCGAGCGCAGCTCAGCTTTGGCGACGGGTTGATCGCCGAAGAAGTGAGCGATCTTCGCGAAGGTTGGATGGAACACGCCGACCGGGTGCTGGCGGATGAGCAGATCGTAGCTGCGGTGTACGAAGCGCTGGCGCGGCGGCATCCCAAGAGCCGCAGTCGCGGTCGGTTGGGCGCACCGGCCGAGATGGTGTTGCGCTTGTTGATCCTCAAGCACATCCGCAACTGGAGCTATGGCGTGCTGGAGCGTGAGGTACGCGCCAATTTGGTGTACCGCGACTTCACCCGCGTCGGCGCCGGCAAGACGCCCGATGCAAAGACAATGGGACGTTGGGGCGTGGCGGTGGGGCCCGAGGTGGTCAAGCAGATTCACCAAAGGTTGGTGAAGCTGGCTCAGGCCAGCGGTTTGGCGGCGGGGCGCAGAATGCGCGTGGACACCACCGTGGTGGAGACCAACATTCACTATCCGACCGATTCGAGCTTGTTGGGCGACGGCGTGCGGGTTCTGATCCGTACCATGAAAAGGATCGGCAAGATCGCAGCCGCGACTGGCGCCAAGCTGTGCGATCGCAGTCGCAGCGTGAAGCTGCGGGTCCTGGGCATCGCCCGAGCGGCGCGCTCCAGAGCCAAGCAGAGCCGGGAGAGGCTCAATCGAGCCTATGGCAAGCTGCTCAATGCGACCAGCCGAGTGGTAGGACAGGCGAAGCGGTTCTCCAGAGAGATCGTCGGAGGAACGAAGCGCGCGAGGAACGTCCTGCAGCAGCTGGCGCTCGAAGGCCTGCGCCAAGAGCTCGACGCAATGGTGCCGCTGGTCAAGCAAGTGATGAAGCAGACGAGAGCGCGCATCTTCCGTGGCGACACCCACGCCGAAGGCAAGCTCCTCAGCGTGTTCGAGCCATCGACGGAGATCATTCGCAAAGGCAAGGCCGGCAAGCCGAACGAGTTCGGCAAGATGGTGAAGCTGCAGGAGGCCGAGGACCAGATTGTGATCGACTACGAGGTCTATGATCGGCGTACGAGCGACTCGGACCTGCTGATTGCCGCCATCGAGACGCATCGAGCAATGCTGGGACGCCCGCCGCACCTGGTGGCAGCGGACGCCGCATTCTACTCCGCCAAGAACGAGGCAGCAGCGAAAGCGCAGGGCGTCAAACGCGTCTGCATTCCAAACCGCTCGACCAAGAGCCCCGAGCGCAAACGAGAGCAGAGGAAGCTCTGGTTCCGCAACGGCCAGAAGTGGCGGACCGGATGCGAGGGACGCATCAGCGTGGTCAAGCGGCGGCATGGTCTCAACCGATGCCATTACAGAGGCGATGCCGGTATGAAGCGTTGGGTCGGGCTCGGCGTGATCGCCGACAACATCCTCAACATCGGCCGTGCCATGGAAAAGCGGGCCGCACCGTAGGCGCCGGCCTCCCACTATCAATCAGGCTCCTCAACACCCGCCGGCCACCTCCCGGCGGGTGTTGCTTTGCGCGCCTCGTCGGCCACAATACCGAAAACACCATTTTTGCGCCGGAAAGTAGCTAGTCCCAAACAAGTCTCGGGAGGGCAATTTCTAAGGTTACAATGGTTACAACGGACCCCGTATGGTCAAAATAATGATCCGTGGGTCCTGTCTGTTCAATGCAACAATTGATCTGCGTTTTATCGCTGTCCCAGTCCGTCACCGCCCGATAGGTTGACCGGCCGGTTGCGCAGGGGAAGGTCGGCGGTACTCGTGAATTCGTCGGCGGCCATCGTTTGCCAACAACGATCAGCCCTGATCTTGGCGCGGGCCGCAACCTCACAGCCATCTGCCAAGACTGGCCGGCCAACTCATGCAGCCTCTTGATGGTAGTAACGCAAGAGGCCACCCAGCCGGTCGCGACATTGTACAGGCCCGTCCCGACGAGTTTCCGCAACCCGACGGAACAACAAGACGTTGGACTTCCCTTGATGATTCCGCTCGCCATGGTAGTGCTCGACATATTCGCTCAGCGCCCGCCGCAAAGAGCGCTCACCAAAAAGAATGATCTTGGACAGACACTCCTCCTTCACCGACCTGACCCAGCGCTCCGCATAGGCGTTCAAATTCGGACTATGAGCAGGGAGTGGGAGCGGCTTAACCTGACCTGACTCGATAATCGCTTGGAACGAGTGAGTGTACTTCGTGTCCCGATCATGCAGGAGATAGCGACAGTCCTGAAGGATGCCGCATCCCTCCATGGTCACGTTCCTGGCCATCTGCTGCATCCACGGCTCATTCGGGTGGACGGTGATCCCGGCGATGTCAACCTTGCGGCTTTCGAGATGGATGAAAAACAGCACGTAGTAGGTTACCAGTCCTCGCAGCGTGAGGACCTCCGCCGTGAAAAAGTCGGTCCCCGCCAGCATCGCCAAGTGGGTCCAAATGAAGGCCGGCCAAGTGGTCGTGCGCTTGCGCTCCGGCGCGGGCGGCAGCGCGTGACGGTGCAGGATATTGCCAACCGTTTGATCGGAAATCGCATACCCGAGATTGGCCAGCGCACCCACGATCCGGTCATAGCCCCAGGACCGGTTCTCCTTGGCCATGCGGACAATCAGCTCTTCGACTTCTCTGTCAATCCGCGGCCGGCCCGGGATTCGACGTTCCTTCGAGCCATCGAACTTGCGAGCGATGAGCCTTCGGTACCAAGCCAAGATGGTATCCGGCAGGGCGGCGGTCGCCACCTCGCCAAGGGCCTTGCGGCCCAGCCGATGGCCAATTTCGCCCAGCTTCGCTCGCTCGGCGTCCGAGAGCTTCAGCCGCCCGTTCAACTGGCCCCTCAGGATTCGGTTTTCTGCAGCCAGATACTCATTCCGCAGCAGCAGCTCCTGATCCACCGTCCCCGTGATGAAGGCCAGAATGCGTGCCCACTCCATAAGTTCCCCCGTTTGCCGCTGATCCGAAATGGGCTCCATCGATCGGCCCAAAAACGTAGTGGACGCCACGTGGGGAGGCTACGCCGGCATCAGATAAATACCCGCCTTTCCTATAGTTTTAATTTTTGACCGTACGGGACCTGAGCGCCGTCCCGGCCGAGGCGGGAGTGATTCAAGTTACGATCGACCAGCTCATCTTCTCGCCGATTGAAATCGAAGCAAAGGTGGGCGACACGATCGAGTGGACCAACAAGGACATTGTCGCGCATACAGCTATGGTGCGCGACGACTGGGATGTGATAATTGCAGCCAACAAATCGGCGAGCTTTGTTCTGCAGAAGGCCGGTACCTTCGAATATTATTGCCGTTTCCATCCGAATATGAAGTGGCACATCATCGTCAACCCGAAATGAGCTGCGATTACGTTTCCGTACCGCCTGGTCCGTCGGCATCTCCACGTTTGTGATTGTCGAAGCGAACCCGGGTGGCTATCATCAGCTAGTCGGACTTAATCGAAAGTTGGCTTGATTGCACTGTTGGGAGCCGCACAAGGGAAACGAAAATGTCCAAGCCACGCATAAGCTACGTGGATTCGGCAATGGTCAAGGACGAGGCCATGCTGGCCGAGTTCGACCGTTGCCGCCAGGAAGGCACCCCGCGGCCGGAGAGCCAGGCGGTGCGCGCCCATGTGCCGGCCGTCTTCTGGTCGTTCGCCAACAGTTGGCGCGACGTGTTCAAGAACGGCGTTGCCGATCATGCGATCAAGGAATTGTGCCGCGTTTATGTCTCGCGCTCCGTCAAGTGCGAGTATTGCGGCAACCAGCGCTCAATGAAGGCGGCGCGCCAGGGTATGGTCGAGGACGACTACGGCGATCTGATCAATTTCGAGGGCTCGTCGCGTTACGACGAAAGGCAGAAGGCGGCCTTGTCCTATGCCGAGGCCATCACGTGGGATTTGCCCACGGACGACAAATTCTGGGATCGGTTGCGTAAGCACTACAGCGAGCCCGAACTGGTCGAGATCGGCTACTTCATCGCCTTGACGATGGGCCAGCAGCGTTGGCTGCGCACGCTCGACATCGAGCATCACCAGATTCTGGCCGGCACCGACGCGTCGATGGCTCCCGGATTCGGGAACGAGGAGGCGCTCAAGCGCTCGAAGAGCAACCCGGACTATTGGGCGAAAAAACCCGCATCCCCGTCGAGCGAAGCGGCCGAATAATCGCGCAACAGAATGGCACTTCTCATCAGAGCCGAGGAATTGAAGGGTCTAATCTCGGTCACGGAAGCCGTTGCAGCGGTGCGTGACGGCTTCAGGGACCAAGGTGAGCGACCCGCCTACTCCGCGCCGCGCATTCGAATCCAGCATGAGGATCGCCGGGTCAGCGTCCACCCGGGCGGGTGCCATCGGCTGCAGGTCGCGGGCACGTTCATCCATGTCGAGCGGTTCACCTTCAGGGGCGGGGCCCAGCAATACGAAAAGGCCGGTAAACGGATCTATGTCGCCTATGACAGCGAGACCGCCGAGCTCAAGACGATCATCGTCGGCTCCCTGCCGTTGTTCGACGAGCCGCCGGAAGATTGGTTCGGCACCGAGACGCCGATCACTAGCGCGGTCGGGACCGACATCCTGGCGCGGCCGGACTGCCGCGTGCTGGGGCTCTGCGGCACCGGCCGACAGGCCCGCAGGCACCTCGTCACCATGTGCACGATCCGCCCGTCGATCGAGGTCGTTCGCGTGTTCAGTCGCAGCGCGGAGAACCGCGCCCGATTCGTCGCCCGCATGCAGCCGCAGGTTCGCGCCCGGATCGTTGCGCTCGAGGAGCCCAGGGCGGTCGCAAGCGGCGCCGACCTGATCTGCCTCGCCACCGGGAGCAATGTTCCGGTGCTGTTCGGCGAATGGCTCGAGCCGGGCCAGCACGTCACCTCGATCGTCGCCAGCAACAAAGGTGTCTTCCTGCAGGGCTCGGTATCGCGGCCGCGGCGCGAGTTCGACGACGCCGTCATCGCACGTGCCGACCGCGTGGTCGCGACGCTGAAAGAGCAGGCTATCATGGACGAGCAGGCGGATCTGTTCGAGCCGGTCGAGAACGGCGTCACATCCTGGGACCAGATCGCCGACCTTGGTGAATTGGTTGCCGGCAAGGTCCCGGGACGGCGATCCCCCGAAGAGATCACGGTGTTCAAGCAGAATTCCGACCAAGGCGTCGGGTTCATGGCGCTGGCCAAGCTCGCCCATGACAAGGCGCGCGCGGCCGGGCTCGGCATCGAAATATGATTTCGGCTGCCCCGCGTGAGCGAGCATACCCTCAACGACCGATGACAGCCTTCGCTTTGTCGATCACGCTCTTCGAGTATTTTGCAAATTGCTCGAGCAACTCGTCCACCTGCTCGCCCGCAACGGGATCGATATCGATATTTGCTCTTTGAGCGTCGGCCAGAAAGTCCGGATCCTTCATCGTATCCATGAATGCCGTACGCAACGCAGCGAGACGCTCCGGCGGCATGCCCGGCGGTCCGGCCAACGGTCGGCCCAGCAATATCTGCTTGAAATGAAGCTCCAATACCTTTCGATCGTTCTCGGTTTTGACGTAGTCGAAGACGCTCGGGACTTTGCCGAATTCATCGGTCGTCCTCGGCCCCATTTGGATGACGAGCTTTAGCCGGCCCTCCTGAACGTCTTTGAAAAATTGCGATTTGATCGAGGAACCAAACAGGCCGCAGGCGCCATTCACCTCGCCTCGCTGCATCGCCAGGTTGACCTCTCTGCTGCCGGCGTATCCGGTGACGACCCGGACATTGGCGCCGAGAAGATTCTTCAGCACGAGCGGATGCTGGAAGCTGATTGAAGCGGGACCTGCCGACCCGAAGATCGTTTCGATTGTGAACATGTCCTGGAACGATGTCGCGGCGCCTGGCTTCTGCCAAACGCCGCAGAACGAGATGTCCTGGTTCATGCTGCCGATCCAGCCGAACTTGGCGGCATCGAACTTCGCCAACTCATTGCCCAACAGGGGCTCCATGACGGTCGATGCAGCCCAGGCGCCGAGCTCGGTGCCATCCTTGGGAGCGAGATTGTAGATGAAGTTGGCGGCCCGGAGCGAGCCGGCGCCCGGCATATTACGCGGGACGACGGCGGGATTGCCCGGAATAAGATGGCCGTAATGTCTGGCAAGCAAACGAGCGTAGGTATCATAGCCGCCGCCCGGGCCGTAGCCGATCTCGATGGCGATCGTCTCGCCGCTGAAACCGAGGGTTTGTGCCGCGGCCATCTCGCCCAGCATTCCCGAAAGCACAAGCAACCCGAGAAAGACGGGTCGAAGAGGCCGTGTCCCTTGGAGATTTGCAGACATAGTGCTCGGGCATCCTACGGGGTCCGCAACCGACACAGCCCGGTGCCATCTAATCACGGATGTCCTGCAGAAACCATTCGGTAGGGATTTCCGTTCCCAAGCCTTGCTGCCGCGCTTTGTTGTACACGGCGGCGGCGACACCCTCGAATTGCGCCCCGATCGCCCCGACGTTGAGAAAAAAACCTGTCTGCTTTTCGTTGGTGCGACCTCGTTCTTTGCCGGAGATCAGGTCGACCAGGGTCGGCATCCGGATGATCTGCGGGGGAAGATGCAGCCGCGGCACGCCAGCGCGCTCTTCCGGCTGGCCGGCCACATAGCCCAGAAAGCCGGCGCGAAAGTAGCCGGCCTCCGGGGGAAGCGCTTCCAGCCGCGGCGTGGCTTCGCCGACGCGCAGCGCCACGTCGACCACGCCCGGCAAGCTTGGCTCAATCTCGCTCGAGGTGAGATTGGTAACATGCATGCCGGGCTCGAGCCATTCGTTGAAGAACACGGGCTCATTGGTCGAGGTGCAGCAAGATACGATATCGACGCCGCGGACGGCCTCGCGTGCCGTTTCCGCTACTTCCACCTCGATCTCATGCCGTTCGGCCATCTCGAACGCATATGTGCGCGCGTTTTCGGTATTGGGACTCCAGACCTTGACCTTGGTGATCCGGCGCACTTGGCAGAAGGCATCGAGATACGTTCGCGCCATCCCGCCCGAGCCGATCATTCCCACGATATGGCTATCTTGCCGGGAGAGATATTTCACTCCCAGACCGGCCCCGCCTCCGACTCGCAAATGCTGGAGAAAACCATCCTTGATCATGGCCACCGGCAAGGCGTCCTTGGCGCTGAACAGAAACAGGAGACCGCAGAAGGTTCCGGGCTGCCCGGCCCACTTGTTTTCCCGCACTCGCCCGTATTCGCGCGGCCAGTCCACCATATCGGAGAGCATGCGGGCGCAGACATATCCGTCCTTCTTGCTCCCCCCGGTCATCACGGCCCAGCGATAGTAGGGAGCAGCGGTTTCCTTCGACGGAACGTAGACATCGATGCGCCCCATGCCGACCGCGTCCCCAATCGCCATCTCGTGAAAAATGCCATCAAGCGCCGACAAGCACAGCGGCATGTCGAGCACCTTGGCCACGTCGCCATTGTTGAGCAGAAGCAATTTGGCCCCCTGGTTGTTCTCGTACGAGCTCGACTCGGCTCCCCGCTAGATCACTTTTTTCTCCATGGCCAACTCGGTCCTGAGGCTGTCCACGTCGCGATTTATCGAGGCGACGGCGAGCACGCGTCCCTGGCGTTTGTAGCTCAGTAGGCAGTCCTTCGCGGCAAGATCGCCCTCGATCGTGAGATCGTCCCACTTTTCGGCATGTCCCACATAGTTGATCGGCACGTCATAGTGCTGGCTCCAAAAGAACGGAACGGCGGTAAACGGCGCGCGACCTCCCAGCATGTTGATCGCAGCGGTCTGGCCTTGGCGCTCGGCAACGACCCAATGCTCAACGCGGATGTTGTCGCCGCAATGGGGGTCGGGCCAGCGCGCGATATCGCCGGCCGCGAAGATTCCAGGTGCATTGGTCTTGAGATAGGAGTCCACCAGGACCCCACGGTCGAGCGCGATCCCGGCCCTTTCGGCGAGCTGCGTTCGCGGGCGCACCCCGATGCCAGCGACCACGATGTCCGCGGCCAGCGTCTTGCCGGTTTTCAGCCTGACTTGATTTCCCTCGATAGCGGTCGCCATGTCCTCGAGATGGAAGACCACGCCATGCTCCTCGTGCAGGGCACGCACGAAATCCCCCATCTGCGGGCCCAGGATCCGCTCCATCGGGCGCTTCTCCGGCGCCACCACATGGACCTCGATCTTGCGGGCCCGCAGGGCAGCTGCAACTTCCAGCCCGATGAAGCTGGCACCCAGCACAACAACCTGATTTGCGGCCGTGGCGAGCTTGATGATGGCGCGGCAGTCCGCGAGCGAGCGAAGTACGCGCACGTGCGTCAGGTCTGCCCCTGGGATCGTGAGACGGATCGGGTCGGCGCCGGTTGCAAGCAAAAGCCGATCGTAGGGGATTTTGTCCCCGTTTGCGAGCACAACCTGTCTGGCACGAACGTCGATATTGGTGACGTTCGCCTTGAGCCGCAGCTCGATGTTATTGTCGGCGTAGTAGCTGTCGGGCCGCAGCGGGACCCAGTCCTCCGGCGCGCTGCCGGCGAGATAGTCCTTGGATAAATTCGGCCTATCGACCGGAGATGCATCATCGTCGCTCAACATGACGATGCTTCCCTCCCATTGCTCGCGACGTAATCCTTCGGCGGCCGCAAATCCAGCCGCTCCGCCGCCCACGATCACGATTGTCCCGGGCAATCCGGCCGCCTCCGCTGCACCGAGGGTGCTTTTCGGTTCCGGCGGCTTCTTCCTCTGCCGGACAAAGACCATGTCGGCGCCCTGCTCGACGCTCCAGCAGGTAACCGGGTTCAGGGCCGGGGCACGCAATGCTTCCCCGGTGCGCAGGCTGAAGCAGGCGTGATGCCAAGGACACCGCACAGTGTCCTCGACCATGAGGCCTTGCGCGAGCGGGCCGCCATAATGGGAGCAGGTGGCGTCGATGGCGAAAATTTCGTCCCCGCGCCGTGCCAGGAGTACCGGGTCCTTGTCGACGTGGCCCAGGAGCATGTGCCCGTCGGACATGTTTTTGATCGAGACGCCCTTCGCCAAATCAGGACCGAGATCGTCCGATTGCGTTGATCCCATGGATTTCTCCAGAATCCTGCCGATCCGCTTAGGGCTGCTTGGCAGGTTCATTTGCGGCCGTCCAGAGGTAGATGAACGGCCCGCGAATAGGTTCCCGAAATTCCGGCCGCCGGAGCGGTGAGATCGTGCGGGAACCTTTTGGGTCGGCCGCCATCCAATGGACAGCACGGAGAAGGCGGTATGAACAAGCTTGCCAGGATCAATGGTGGGGATTTTCGTCCCGAATCGGAGGCAAAACCAGCGGGAGGCGTCCCCCGCCCCTCCCGCGAGCAGGCCGAGCAGGCCGTCAGCACCCTTATTCGGTGGTCGGGCGACGATCCCGAGCGCGAGGGGCTGGTCGCCACGCCGGCCCGCGTGGTTCGCGCTTATGAGGAATGGTTCTCCGGATATGACGAGAACCCGGATGAGCTGCTGCAGCGAACCTTCGAGGAGGTCGCCGGATATGACGAGATGGTGCTGATGCGCGACATTCACTTCGTGTCCCATTGCGAGCATCACATGGCTCCGATCGCCGGCCGGGTGCACATCGGCTATCTGCCGCGCAACCGGGTCGTGGGCATCTCGAAATTGGCCCGTCTTGTCCAAGCCTACGCCAACCGGCTTCAAATCCAGGAGAGAATGACGGCGGAAATCGCCAACACCTTGGACCGCGTGCTCGGACCCCAAGGCGTGGCGGTTGTCGTCGAAGGGACGCATGGCTGCATGACCAGCCGCGGCGTGCGCCAGTCGCACGCCACCATGGTGACGAGCCGCATGCTCGGGGCGTTTCGCGATCGGCCCGAAACGCGGCAGGAGTTCCTTTCCGCGATCAACCTGCGCGGGGCGATCGAGTCCGGAAGCCTTTCCGGCTAGGATGCATCCGATCGACTGAGCTACCGCGAGGACACTGCAATGCAGGGATACGACACCACTCGAAAGAAGGACCTGAATGCGCTCGGCGACGCGGAGCTCGTCGACTTGGCGTGCCGGAAGGTGGCCGGCGCTTTTCGCGTCATCATGCAGCGGCACAATCGACGCCTTTACCGGATTGCCCGCGCCGTGTTGCGCAACGACAGCGAGGCCGAGGATGTCGTGCAGGAGGCCTATGTGCGGGCCTTCACCAATCTCGCGGAGTTCCGTGGCGATGCCAGCCTGGCGACATGGCTGTCGCGCATTGCGCTCAACGAGGCGCTTGGGCAAATCCGACGCCATCGCCCGACGGCTGACCTGTCATCGCTGGAGAGCTCGCTAGCGCAGGCCGAGATCATCCCGTTCCCGCTGGCGTCCCCACAACTCGATCCCGAACGCACTATGGCTCAACGTCAGATTCAACTTTTGCTGGAGCAGGAGATCGACAAGCTGCCGGATGATTTTCGTATCGTGCTGGTGGCGCGCGTCATCGAGGAAATGAGCATCGAGGAGACCGCGGCACTGTTCGGCCTGCGCACCGAGACCGTAAAGACGCGGCTGCACCGCGCCCGCAAGCTGCTGCGCGATGCGCTCGAGAAGCAGGTCGGCTCCGTATTGAGCGACGCCTTTCCGTTCGATGGCGCGCGCTGCGCACGCATGACGAATAAGGTGCTCGAACGGCTGGCGCTCTCGGCTTGAAGAATAGTTGGGAACCTTTTGATCAGAGCTACATCTAATCACTTAAACAGCCTGTGACCTCGACTTGCCATTGCGTCTGATCTCCAGGTCAGAAAATTGATCACGCTTGGTTAAATCGCGGGGCGGCGTGCTCCTCCTATTGATCGCCCCAATGAACCGGGAGGGTCCGATGAATCTCAAAGCTATGATCGTTGCCGGAACGAGCATGGCCGGCGCGCTGGTGTCGGCGATCGCCTTCGCCGCCCCTCATTCGCAGAAGGGCTTCGATGGCGAGATCGCGCGCTCCGCGCAGGCGATGCTCGATGAGGGCAAGAAGACATTTCGCTTTGAAACGTTCGGCAGCGAGGCCTTCTGGGGTGATGCGCTCCAGTTGCACAAAGCCATCGTCGGCGAAAAGAACGGAGGCGTAGGCCCGGGTGTCTCCCCGAAAACCGCGCTGTCCGTCGGCCTCAAGGTGGACGCAGACGCGCTGCCGGATGCCTTGAAGAAACAGCTTGCCGCCGGGAAGATCAACCTCGACGATCCAACTACCACGATCGCGCTGCTCAAGCTGAATGCCGTGGTCGGGGTCACGGCCTTTGCCAACCCCGACGGCAGCGTCAAGTCGATGGGTATCCAGTGCGCATTTTGTCACTCGACGGTCGACGATTCGCTCGCGCCCGGCATCGGCAAGCGGCTGGACGGCTGGGCCAACCGCGATCTGAACGTCGGCGCGATTGTTGCCCTTGCACCCAATCTCAAGCCGTTCACCGATCTCCTCGGGGTCGACGTTGAGACGTGAAGAAGGTTCTCGCCAGCTGGGGGCCCGGGCGCTACGACGCGGAGCTGGACAAGGATGGCAAAGCCTTTCGCCCCGATGGAAAGCAAGCCGGCACGCTCATCCCGCCTGCGTTCGGCCTCGCCGGCGTAAACCTCAGCACCTGGACCGGCTTCGGATCCGTCACCTACTGGAATGCCTATGTCGCAGGCACCCAAATGCACGGAGCGGCGACATTCTTCGATGCTCGATTCAACAACAAGGATCAATATCCGGTCTCGGCAAAGAGCGGCGCTTGGAACACCCGCAATACGCCGGATAAGGCCACGGCCAAACTCGCCGCGCTGCACTTCTACCAGCTCTCGATCCCTGCGCCGAAGGCCCCGGCCGGGTCATACGACCAGGCCGCGTTCCAACGGGGCAAGACGGCCTTCAACGGTCCCGCCAAGTGCGCGACCTGCCACGTGCCGCCGCTCTACACCGAACCGGGACAGAATCTGCACGCGCCGGAGGAGATCGGCGTCGACTCCTTCCAGGCCGACCGCTCGCCAACCCACATGTACCGCACAGCGCCCCTGGCAGGTCTTTGGACGCATCAGAAGGGCGGCTTCTTCCACGATGGGCGGTTCGCCACGTTGCCCGACGTGGTGAACCACTACAATACGCAGTTCAACCTCGGGCTGACCGCCGGTCAAACGAAGGACCTGGTCGAATACCTCAAGGGCATCTGAGCTTTTCGATCAGGCCGCACGACGATCCGAGCAATGTACAATCAAAGGAGGTATCCATGCAAAACCCGCGAAGTACGGCTCAAATTGCCGGACATCCCATTCACCCGATGCTGATTCCGATTCCGATCGCATTCTTCGTTGCGACCTTCGTTTGCGATCTGGTCTTTTGGCAGACCGGCAATGCGGCTGGGTCACGGCGACGCTATGGCTTCTTGGAGCCGGGCTCGTCATGGCTGCACTAGCGGCTCTGGCCGGACTTACCGATGTTCTCGGCGATCCGCAAATCCGCGGCCTGAATGATACTTGGTTACACGCCGGTGGCCCGGCAGCTTCTGGCGGCCTTAGGGAGTGCCGAACGGGACGTTCGACATCGCGCTGATCAGCTCATCGGTCGGCGTCGGTCTTTTGCTGATTGCGTTGTTGACGAACGTCTTTGTCGTAACACGCCGATGATACGACGAAGATGCCGGAGCACGCGCTAACCACCGCAGCGATATGAAAAAGACACGAACAGAATCCGCTCTGCGGCGACATCGATTCTGTCACCGCTCCCCCGCTCGCTTGAAATACCGCAAGTCCGGCGGCGGCTGATCCTTCTTGGCAGGCATCAGGAGGCCTTCCGCGCTCAGAAAATAGGCCTCCTTGCCGATTTGAACGTGACTTTGCCCATCGGCACAAATGTATTCTGGCCACCAAGGCCGCGGGTTTTCGTTGCGACGGAAGCTCTTGGTTACGGTCCAAGGCCGCGTCAGGGCATGGTCGATCACCGTAATCTGATCGTAAAGGAGATTTGGGTCTTCCTTGTCGAGGTAAAACCGCTCCTTGATGACGCTCTGATTGTCCCGGTGCAGAGGAATCCCGCTGGCGTCGTAAACGCGGGGGCCCTTGAGGGCGCGTGTCTCGACCACCAACGCGCCGTAACGGCCATCGCCGTCCTCATCGACCCATTTGCCGATGGAATAACCGTCGAATGCGGGCTCGACCTCATCGGGCCAGTCGCGGCCATCGGTATATATTCTTCGATTGGAGAATTGAATCTGATCAATCAGAATGTAGGTGACATCCGGTGTGACGACGATTTCCATCGGTTGAAACACGGTCATGATGGCCGGCATGCCGTTCGCGAGACACCACCCCCACGGCACAATGCCTTGTCCGCCCGCTGCTTGGTCTTCAAGATTGGCCTTGAAAATCGCCTCATACTCAGGTGTCAGCGGTGCTTGTTGTCCGCGGCCCCATGGTTTGCTCGGGTCATAGGTTGGTTGCCCGACCGCGCCCGGGACCTGGGCCCTGGTCCATTGGCCTTTGAGGTTGGGATACTTTGCGTCATCAAATGCCTGAACGTCCGCCGTTGTCAGGCATAGCGCCACCAACACGATGGCACCGAGCAAGCTTCGATAGGGCATGGCTGCCTCCCCGTCATTTCGCGGCCTCAGAACCCGCGAAGCAAGCAACGGGCAGTTCAGGCCGATTAGAGTAGCCGTCAAGAAGCGGTGTCCGCCGACAGCATCTAGCTAACGCTAAAGCAGCACTTCGCCTCCTCTGGCAATTCTCGCACTACTTCTGGTCCTTGCGCGAAACATACAGTGTTGTCGGGCGGGGGGTAACCCAACCTTGCATAGTTGGCAAGCTAATCAAGAGGAGCGCGGCAAAGCGTCAAACCAATACTGAGGAAGCTTTTTGGTACACACGCGGTTGCCTGAGTTCAACTCTTGTGCCCAATGGTGCCCCCTTAACCAGCGGGTAGAGGGCTTCGCGACGGGCACGAGCGTCTTGCTTCGGAATATTCATCGCCTAGGCGGCATCGACGCATTTCTGCGAACCGTTACCCATGCGCGCTTGTACCGTCCACTGGATAGCGCGTCGAACTCGGCGCGGCCCACGGTGACGGTCCGACCATCAGGCAGAGGCACTTTTCCACCGGCGGCATCCACCGCCTCAATCAGGGTGCGCTCCGCGATTAAGTAGGTCTCGACGAGTGACTCTATTTTGCACATATGTGGACCACCGCTCTTGGCGCGGCGAAGATCAAGAAAAACGCGAAAACGCCGTCTCGGAAGGCTGTCGCCAATCAGATCGTTTTGATCGAAGGACCCGCACACGTGTATTGGCGCTCGGTAAGATCAGCTGTCAGTAACAGCTTGGCGGCGGGACCGCCGATCAGTTGCTGTAGCGCAACGGCGCGCCAGGAACGGCGAGATGTCGGACCATCGACCTGACGCCTACCCGTTAGCCATCCCGTAAGCGCACAACGGGGCAAACGCAGACGGCACATAATCCTAAGTTATGTGTTAGTCGGGACATCGAATGGCCACAGCTATCAAAGATGAAGACGAATCAGTCGCGGGGTTCTAATATCGCGCTTAGGCAAACCGCGCTTGATCACGAGCGAGCGCGGGAGCAGAAGCGGGAGAATTCAATCCGGGAGACGGCCATGAAAAGCATGGTGCTGGCGGTCGTGTTGATTTGTGCATCGGCCATCTCGGCTTTTTCAGCTCCGGGGGAGGCAAATGCAGAGGCTCCAGCAGTATCAGTTGGGCAACAAAAGAGGCTTGCTATCTTTCTCGACGGCACTTGGAACGCGGTCGATAACAATACCAACGTTTGGCGGATGAAGGCATTGTGCGCCCCGACAAGCGGCGACGGCAAACCCCAGCTGGTCTACTACGAGATCGGCGTGAATGGTTTCTATGGCGGTGTCTTCGGGAAGGGCCTAAGCGAGAACATCAGGCTAGCCTACGAATGGCTTATTGAAAATTACAACGACGGGGATGAAATTTTTATCTTCGGCTTTAGCCGGGGAGCGTATACGGCACGAAGCCTGGCAGGCTTGATTACCAAGCTTGGGATTCTCAAGCCCGGCTCACCTATAGGGGTGGCTCAGCTCTATGAGCGCTATAAGCGCTCAGATGAACAAACGATCTGGGAGCTTTATGAACTACAGGATGCTGGGACACTAAACGACGTCACCCTCGAAGAACGTTGGATGTTGAAATACTCGCAACGAGCAAAAATTAAGGTGATTGCAGTTTGGGACACGGTCGGCTCGCTCGGAATTCCAGCTTTTAGTATCGAGGGAATAAGCCGATCAACGTTCGGGTTTCTCCAAACCGGATTACGAATACATATTGAGCATGGCTATCACGCGCTCGCTATCGATGAGCACAGGGGGGATTTTGCGCCAACACTTTGGGATGTAAGACGCTCGAACGATCCGAACGCGGTGCATGCGGCTCCAAGGTCCATAACGAGCGTCGAGCAACGATGGTTCGTCGGCGCACACGCCAACGTTGGTGGCGGATACGCAAGTGACCTTCTTGCTCAAACTCCGCTTCGCTGGATTATGAAGAAGGCCTCACTTAATGGGCTGACATTCCGCAATGATGTGGACATCGATGGGGACGCTGTTATGGCGCCTATCACTGACTCCTACAAGGAATTTGCGAATGGTGCCTATTCGAAGTTCTCCAAGCCTTTGTTCCGCAAAATTGGCGAGGACCCCGAAGTGCGTGAAGACGGCACGCACACCAATGTAAATGAGACCATTGATCGATCGGTATTTGAACGGTGGCGTACCGTGCCTACTTATCGGCCACCAAATCTCACGGAATGGGCGACCCGCAAAAAGGTCGATCCGGCCAAGTTGACCAATTCTGTGCGGGCGGATGACCCGACCGTCATTGCTCCAGACTAACCGGTTGTACGCCTCTGCGCGTGACAGCGGACATCGACCCACTGTTGCTCGCTATTCTTAGGTGCGCGATCTCGCGTTGGAACCTCGCACGATAATTCCTAGTTATCTGCAGCCGCGTCGGGCCGCCGGTTGATTTTCAGCCGGAACGTATTCTACTTTGCCGACAGCATTTGGAAAAGTGGCAACTGTAGGTTTTTATGTGCCTACCAGTTCGAGCCCCGGACCCAGACAGGCACAGAGCGTCATCATCCCGCTCGACAATCATGGCGCAGGCGATTCAACTGCCCTAATCGCTACACGCGAGCCATTCTTCGGTACCCTCCCCTTGGAGGTCTGGAAGAGAACCCCTGCCGCGCGCCAACAATAGATAACCCGAGATTATGCGCCAAGCCGTGAGCACGTCATGGAGCATGACGGGCAGTCGATTGAAACTATTTCCGTTTCCGCCGACTTGTACGGAATTCACACGTGAGCGCTGCGCTGATGTCGGCGTACTGGCACTTTGGTGTAGCTGCGGCACCCTCGGTCGTGAACGCCAGGCCGAGACCTGGTTTCCCGGTCGTGGAATCTGCCGGGACTCGGCGAGCCGCACCGAGGCGACCGCGCCGGCGGGCGATCAGAATTTGGCCCCGCCCCATCAACGATGGCAGGGACGCGCCATGTATGATCCTGGTGCCGGAGCACTAGGGCGGTTAAGGACGATTGCGGCAGACCGCGAGTCCCTGCACTAACGCAACATCAACATTCCAGCGGGCGACAAAATGCGCTAAGGCAAACCGGCATCCTAGTCATCAGCGAGGTTTGCGCATGTCCCGGCTCGACGAACGCCAGCAGCGAATCTTGACCACCCATACTGGCAGTCTACCGCGCCCGGACGCGCTTTCCGGCCTGCTGTTCGCGCGCACGAGCGGCAAGCCCTATGACGCAGCCGAGCTGGCGCGCCAAGCGACCGAGTCGGTTGCCGCGATCGTGCGACAGCAGATCGACCTCGGCCTCGACGTCGTCAGCGACGGCGAACAATCGAAGGTGAGCTTTCAGGCTTACGCTGCCGAGCGGCTGTCGGGCCTCGAGCCGATGGCGCCGGCGGGCGGCGAGCGGCGCACACGCGAGAACGCCGCCTTCCCGAGGTTCTATCGCGGCGGCGCGCATTCGGGCTCGGCCTGGCCGCAATGGGCCTGCACCGGGCCGATCAAATATATCGGGCATGCGGCCCTGGCGGCCGACCTGCAAAATCTTAAGCGCGCCCTGGCTGGCGCTACTCCCGCTGCCTTCATGCCGTCGGTGTCGCCGTCGAGCTGCGCCGGCATCATGGAGAACCGCTACTACAAGAGCGACGAGGAGCACGTCACCGCGGTGGCGGAGGCGATGCGGGAGGAATACGAGGCGATCGTCGCGGCCGGCTTCCAGGTGCAGATCGACGATCCGCGCCTTGCGATGCACTACATGCTCACCCCGGACGAGAACGTCGAGCAGGCGCGCGGTTGGGCCTGGCGACGGGTTGAGGCGTTGAACCACGC
>Ga0209068_10000239_pt1 | contig 32431 bp, 19 predicted proteins | sample ColStrG_CSR_2012_FD_187200 | JGI IMG/M metagenome (GOLD analysis project Ga0209068, IMG submission 187200) | Freshwater sediment microbial communities in response to fracking from Pennsylvania, USA - Cold Stream Run_MetaG_CSR_2012 (SPAdes)... | ecosystem: Environmental > Aquatic > Freshwater >...
TAGGAAAGGTGATAACGTGCATTCGCACGAAGACTCTGGCAAATCCCGGCCGCGAGATAAGGAAGTCGAGAACACTCGCTCTGCGGGGCTGCGCGAAAAACTTATCGGTATTCGAATATGAGGGAGATGAAAATGAATGACCCGAGAGCTTGACCCAGCGGCCTCCAAGGCCGCTTCGGCAACGCTACCACCGAATTGTTTCGGTGTCCCATGCACCATGCTGTGTGGGTTGCCCGGCATTCATAGACTCAAGCGACCTGGATATTAGCGTGAAGTGATTTTGCGACCTAAAACATAGTTTCCTGTTTGCCGACAAACAAGAAAACTGACAATCCGTTCCGCTGACTTCTGGATAGCCTTAAGGTCGCGACCAGCGCCTCAACCTGCTTCTGATCTCTGCCAAATAGGCGGAACGCTACGCTTGTTTCCAAATGCCTCCACGCTTATACATATAGCGAATCTGCATATACTGGGCCAGCATAGCTCCTACGAACTGGCCTACCTGAGGCTTCCCGAGAATTGCTTTGAGAATTCGCGCGAATGTTCTTTTTTCTTTCTCTCCCAGGTGAACGAACCTGCCGACCAGCTCAAGGCTTTCCGCCTGGATCGCGCGGACCGGTGCGGGATGGGGGTCCACAGCCGGCCTGGGGATTACTCGAGGGTTGAAGGAGTCAATAAAATGCATCAGGCGCTCACCAAAAGCCTCAGGATCATACAAGCGGTTACAAAGCCCCTCAATACCGTCCAGCAACTCTGCGCGCGTCATCTGCTTGGGGATAATGTTTGTGCTCCAGGGCGTGGCAGCTACTTCAGAACCATCTTTCACCAAGCGGTTCTCGCTGGCCAAGCGCGCGTGGAGCGGGGTAGCCATCGGGGCAACCAGGGCCCCGAGAGTAAATATCGGAACCGGCAGAGACATTGCAAATTCGTATTGTCGTTCGAAGATGTCATGACTGTCCGAGTCAAAGCCTACGATCATCCCTGCAGTCACGGCAATGCCATGATCCAGAAACTGCTGGACTTGTTTGTTCAAGTCTATTCCCAAATTCTGGCGCTTTTTGGTCTCTCGCAGGCTCAACTCGTTGGGCGTCTCGATTCCAATAAATACGGCGTTAAGACCCGCTTCCGCGCACATGCGCAACATCTCGCTGTCCTTTGAGCAGTCGATCGAAACCTGCGTGTAGAACGAAACTCTTCCTTTTGTCCTGGAGTTGTTCCATTCCTTCAATGCAACCAGCAACTCCTTGGCGCGCGAACGATACACAGTAAAGTTGTCGTCTGCCAAAAAGACATAGCGATATCCGTGCCGGTAGAGTTCCTCCAACTCCGCCAGCACTAGGGCCGGAGCCTTATGGCGTTGTTTACGCCCGAGATACTGAATCACGTCACAGAATTCACATTCGAATGGACACCCGCGTGAAGTCTGGACAGTCCCAATGTGTGCCCGGTGGTTGGGATAAAGCGTCCAGCGGGGCACCGGGGTAGCGGAGAGATCAGACTTGTCACCAACGTATTCCGGCTTCCAACAGGAGTTTCTCAAGTCAGAGAAGAGCTGTTCGACGACGTTCTCAACTTCACCCTGTACGAGAATGTCGCATTCGGAGCGGAGGCATTGCGGCGACAACGAAGCATAGGGTCCGCCAATCAGGACCACTTTACCTCTGCGTCTGAACTCGCGGGCTATCCTGATCATCTGTCCCGATTGATTGATCTTTCCTGTTATGCCGACATAGTCAGCATCCGTGTAGAAATCCACCGGCGATATGTTCTCGTCACAAAGCTGTACATTGAAATCCTTTGGCGCGAGTGCGGCGAGAGTCGGTGTGGCCAGATCGGCCATCATCGTAGATGGCCCGAACCCGTGTGCAGCATACACTTCAGCAGTGAAATATGAAGGAAAATCAGAGCTCGGGTTAATCAAGTAGATTGACTTCGACATAGTTCTCCACTCTGCTAAATGAATCGCTCAACAAAGAGCCATCTGCTTGTTGTTCGTGACCCGACTGCACCGTTCACGTTTCACTTGCATTGACTAACATATGCGCTCAATCTTTGGCAAGCGCTACGAGGCCGCGCTGGAAGGAAGATCAGTCTGCGCTTCGGTCTTGGCCGTCCGCCATTCGAGCCGCACACGGCTTTCCAGGATCAACCCCAACGGTTCGGCGAACTCGCGGAAGGCGCGTTCGTCGTCGGCGCCGAACGGGTCGCCACCGTTCTTGTTCAGAAGCTCGGCCACCGCGAACACCTTGCGCCCGCGATCCAGGATCGGCATGCACAGGATGTTGCGCGTGTAATAACCAGTTTCCTGGTCCACGTCGGGGTTGAAGTCTGGGTGAAGATAAGGTTCGGCTACATTCAGTGGTGCCCCGGTCCGGGCTACTCGCGCGGCGATTCCTCGGGTCATGGGGATCTCGATGTGCAGACTCTTACCGCCGTCGCACTGCGCGATGCGCGATTCCAGCATGCCCCGCTCGCGATCCACCAGGAAGATGCTGCAACGGTCGGCGCGCATGAGGTCGCGGATCTTGCGCATCACTGCTTCCAGAACCTGGTCGAACAGTGCACCTGCCGCTTCCTGGTTGCCGAGGTCGACGGCGCGAAGGAACTGCTCCAGTTCGATGGTGGACTGCTCGAGCACCTCCAGAAACTGCTGGCTGGAGAGTGACGCGACATGCCTTTCCAGCTCGCCACGGTGCCTGAGTTGGGCGAAGGCGGTCAGTAGATGGCCAGTATTGGCGGCGAGTCTGGAAGCGAAGGAGTTGAGGTGCCCGTCTTCGAGGGTTAGGATGCGGTCGGCGATGTCCAGGATGCGGTTGTCATGCGTCACCAGCAGGATGGTGCAGCCCCGCGACTTGGCAAGATGATGCAGCAGTTCCACCACCTCACGACCGGACTTGCTATCCAGCGCGGCAGTAGGTTCATCAGCGAGAATGATCGGCGGGCGGCGGACAAGCGCACGCGCGATTGCCACCCGCTGTTTCTGCCCGCCCGACAACTGGTGCGGGTAGTAACCCACGTGGTGGCCGAGCCCGACCCGCTCCAGCATCTCCACAGACACCCGCAGAGCCTCGTCCTGCGGAACCGGGGTGCCCACTCCCAGCGCCATTTGCACATTCTGGCACGCGGTCAGCGCTTCTAGGAGATTGTGCTGCTGGAAAATGAAACCGATTTTCTCGCGCACTCGGAGCTGTGCCTTGCGTCCGGCACCATTGAGCTCCTGGCCGAGCACGCTCGCGCTGCCCTCATCCAACGAACGCAGGGCGCCGGCCAGCGTCAAGAGCGTAGTCTTGCCGGAACCGGAAGGACCGGTGAGGATCACGATCTCTCGCGGGAACACGTCGGCCGAAATGTCGAACAGCACCTGCTTGCGCAGCGCGCCGCGCCCGTAGTAGTGGCTCAGCTTGCGGAAGCTGATGACTGGTTCCATCAGAAGATCTCCGCGGGGTCGGCCAAACGGAGCTTCCGCATGGCCAGCGCCCCGGAGACGGCGCACATGCCCGCCGTCAGTAAGTAGACAGTCACGATCCGGCCAAGCGTCATGTGGAGCGGTAACATGGTGGCACGCTGCGTGACAGCGTAAAGCAGCTGCGCGATTAGCAGGCCGGGAACGAAGCCGATTACCGAGAGGATCAACGCTTCCTCGAGGACCACCGAGAACAGGTAACGATTGGGATAGCCGATAGCCTTTAAGGTGGCGTATTCGGCGAGGTGATCGGAGATGTCGCTGTAGAGGATCTGGTACACGATTACACAGCCGACGATCAGCCCCATCAGTACGCCGAGAGTGAAAACGTATCCGATTGGCGTTTCCGTTCCCCAATAACGCTTTTCGAGATCCATGTACTGCGGCAGGGTGAGGACAGTAACGTCTTCCGGCAGCAACTGCTGAACGGCCGCGCGCACCTGGGCGGCATTTTCGCCCGCCTTCAACCGGATTAATCCTAAGCTCACCAGCCCTCGCTGCTGCCCTGGGACCAGGCGTAGGAAGTTCAGGTCGCTGGTGATGAGGTTTCCGTCCGAGCCGAAGGAGGCGCCCAGGTCGAAAGCCCCTGCGATCTCAACCGTGCGGCCCGAGACTTCCGTAGTCACGCTGCCCCGCCGCAACAGTCGTGGGATGGGGCCGAACTCGGGACGCGACCGGGAATCGAACAGGGCCACATCCGGCTCGCGCAGTCGAGGAATGTTTTGTTCGACGGCAGGCAGATTGAGCACGCCGGATCGAGGCTCGAAGCCGATCACGAAGATCCGCCGTTCTCGTCCGTTCACCGGGTTCTTGAACGGCGCCTGGCCGAGGTAAAGCACGTCCACGGAATCCACGCCAGGCACGGCCAGCGCTTGGTAGAGCCGCCGCTCGGTAAAGCTCTTGGGGTGGATCAGGAACTCATACTGCTGGCCGATCACCACCAGGTCGGCACGCAGCACCGAATGGAGCACCGAAGCGCTGGTGAACAGTGAGTCCTCGAGGCCAAGTTGCATGAGCATGAGGATAACGGCAAAGCTGATCCCCGCCAGCGCCGCTAGCAACGTGCTTTTCTGCCACGTCAACTGCAACCAGGCGAGAGGAACGCCCGCGCGTTTAGCCCTGAGGTTCATGGTTAGGGTTCGAAACGCACCGTGACCTTGCCGTGGATCAAGCCTGCGACCGGCCTGCTGTCGTCCAGACGCACTTTGACTTTGACGATGCGCGAGTCGGCGAACGCTGCCGGGTCCAGCGGTAGGACCTCGTTCTTGGTGATCTCGCGGCCGATCTCGACTACCGCGCCGTGCAGTTCGCCGGGAAATAGCGCGCTGGAGACGGTCGCGCGCTGGCCCATGCGGATTTTGCCCACGTCGGTTTCATAGACCTCGGCGTTGGCGTATATGCGGTCGGTGCGTCCCAGGTCGAGCACGGTCTTGTCCGCCTGCTCGCCCGGACGAACGTGGATCCTCAGCACCCGGCCTTCGATCGGTGCCCGCATCAGGGTCAGTTCGGCGTCGGCGCGCGAATGCTTGACGTCGGCAATAGCGGCAGCCACCTCCGCCTCTGCGGCATGAATATCGGTGACCCGCACCTCCGCTACCGCCTTGAGTTTCTGCCGGGACCACTCTAGCATCTTATGCGCCGTCTCGTACTGCATACGGCGCTCGTCGCACTGTTCCGCCGACGCAACCTTTTCCTTGAACAGCTCCTGGTAGCGGTGGAACTCGGTCTCCGCGTTCGCTAGCGTCGCCTCATTGCGCGCAACATCGGCTTCCTGAGCTGCAATCTCACCCGCTTTTTCGCCCGCCTTGACTTGCGCCAACCGCGCCTGCGCCATCGCGACGTGCGCTTCCGCGGATTTCACCTCCGCCTCACGGATGTGATTGCCGTCGAGCACCGCCAGCACCTGCCCTGCGTGTACCCAGTCTCCCTCCTCGACCTGCAGTTCGGCCACAACCGAGGGCCGAGCGTCGAAATAGGGAGCGGCAACCTCGATGACGCCGTGCTCCGGCTCCAGCCGCCCCAAACAGGCCACTGCTACAGCCGCTGATGACGTCACCGCCTGGGCCGGACGACTGGAAAAGGAGAACATGGCTGCCAACACGGCGCCGATGCCGAGTGCCAGAATCCCGAGCAGAAGCCAAACCGTGGCGCTCACCTTGGTGCGGTGTTTTACGGTGCTGACGACCTCTGTCTGGGCGGTTTCTTCACCCGCTCCAGAAGGGCCCTCGCCGGCGTTGGGCATCGACGTAGGCTCCGATCACGAGTGGGAACCAATTAAAGGGTTTTGAACTTTACAAGAGTCCGGATGGAAAACAGCAGCATTCTACAGCAACCTAGTACAAAAAACCACGGCCAGCTTCTTGTGGTAGCGGGCTATTATGCCTTCCGAAACCTGCGCTGTAAGCGGCTTCAGCTCGATGAGATGTGGGCTTGGATCTACTGCAAAGAGAAGAACCGCACAGAGGAGATTGCCCGCAAACAGCCCGATGCTGGCGACGTTTGGCTGTGGGTCGCCGTGGATGCTGATAGCAAACTAGTGGCATCGTGGAGGCTGGGGCAGCGTGATCTAGCAACCGCGACCGACTTCGTGAACGATTTAGCTCGGCGAGTCAAAGGCCGCGTGCAGATCACCACAGATGCCCTCCGAACCTACGTTAACGTCATTGAAGATGCGTTTGGCACGGAAGCGGACTATGCTCAGTTGCACAAGGTCTATCGCGCTCCGATGGAGAACGAAACCCGCTATTCTCCAGCCCGCTGCATCGGCTGCTCAACAAAAGACGTGAGCGGAAACCATGACCCGAAGCACATCAGCACCAGTTTTGTTGTGAGGCAGAACTGGAGCGTTCGTACTAGCATGAGGCGCTACACGCGATTGTCGAATGGGTTTTCGCGCAAACTGGAGAACCATGAGGTGTGTCCAAGGCTTTTGTGTAAACAACCGAGTTTTGTTTTTGGGGATGGGGTGCCGGGGAAGGGGGCAGTTCCCCTTCCCCGGCCCATCTCTGTACAAGTGGGATGCGCATTCATTGCGTAATTCTCTCCAGGGCCGGCATCCGTTCCGGCCACAGAATCGTGAAGTGGTTCAGGGCTTCCCGCCAATGATGGATTCGTTTCTCGGTACTACAAGCCGTAAGTTCAGTCACTTTCCGTCCACCATCGCCGAATCTAACGATTCTTGTCCATCGACTCGCACGTTTGTTCCATGCCTCCTTCAACCCCGCCTTGCGGCGGTAGCCCTTGCATCTTTCACTAGTCAGGACCGCGACTAAGCGCCTTCACGGCGCACGCGGACCGTCACCGTCTCATTATCCCTTGACAGAATTAACACCTCAGGCGGATAATTCGTGCCATTTCTTTCGTACGCGGTCCGGGGTGGACGGCACTGTGGACTCACGCAGACGAGTGGAAGAACTACATTCCAAGTATGAGCGCGTGCGCCTGTGTCAGGGTGAATGTGCCCGGACTCGCAACCATGCTTCGGGGCCGAGTAAATTTTCTGCGCCTATTACTGGTTCGGCTCCTTTCGCTCGCGCTTCCCGTAGCGGCACAAGAAATCGGCACCACAGTCCTGCGCGGGCAGACGAAGGTATACAAGATTGCATGAAAGTGACACCCTTTCGAAAGCTCCCGTCCAGGATTTGTCTGATGGGAACTCGCCGGGCACTATTGCTTACCGTGATCGGCCCAGTTGAGTCGGCATTGGCTTCGGAGGGGGGATGAACAGCTTTCTCGCCTCGGTCGCGGCCTTCCAAGGTTTCGATGAACCTGCCTTAAACTTCCTCGAACAAAATAGCGAGCTCCGGCATTGTCCGGCCAGTGGGGTCCTGTTCCGGCAGGGAGATCGAGGTGATTCACTTTATGTCGTGGTGACCGGGACGCTGCAGGTGGAGGTCACTCTTCCAGATGGCCGAAAACAATCGTTAGTTAGGCTTGGCCCAGGTGATTGCGTCGGCGAGATGGCACTTGTCTTTAAAAAAAACCGCTCCGCAACCGTACACGTTTGCTCCGACTCTGAGCTACTGGAAATCCGCCAATCGGCACTGCACCAACTTTTCGCCGCCCATCCAACAGCACACAAGCGATTTCTCGATTTTACTTCCCGCAGGCTTTTAAGTCTTCATCTCGCTTCGTTACCGATGTTTGCCGGAGTGGATATAGCGACACTTCAGCAATTCGACCATGAAGCCAATTGGCTGCGACTTGCCGGCGGCGAAATGTTGTTCGCACAAGGTGATCCACCGGATTACCTTTACATCGTCATGCACGGCAGACTCGAAGTCATTGTCGAACGTGAGAATGGTGTGTCTGAAGTAGTCGACCAGATCGGTCCCGGAGCTTGTGTCGGAGAAATGGCCTTATTGGCCGGCGAGCCCCGCTCGGCGACTGTGCGCGCCATCCGGGATTCCGAACTGGTGCGGCTCTCAAAGGAGGAGTTCAATCACTTACTCAGCCACCATCCTCGCGCAGCTATTGAAGTCGCGCGAACACTGGTTGGACGCTTACGTCAAACTACAGCCAGGACGACTCCCAAATCGCAAGTTTCCACAATCGCCCTCTTGCCGTCGCATCCTAGTGGCTTTCCTCCCGGATTCACCGAAAAATTTGTTCAGTCGCTAGTAGCAGTTGGAGGCTCTACTCTTCATCTTGACCGGCGTCGCGCCAGCCAAGAGCTTGGGGACGCCCCAATGGCAATGCTCGCTGACGGGCGGCTTCCCACCCGCATCCTCAACTGGCTGAACGAGCAGGAAGACAGATTCCGGTATGTCGTCTACGAAAGCGATCCAACTCCGTCCAATTGGACGGACCTTTGTGTGCGACAAGCGGACCGCATCTTTGTTGTGGCATCCGCCGGTTCTGATCCTCACCGCGGGGAGATTGAAAGCCGGATAATGACCGGGGAACTCGGCAATTGTTTTACGCGGATGGAACTAATATTAGTGCATCGCGATGGAAGCGAGCTACCGGTGGGAACAATGGAATGGCTCGCTTCGCGTCGCGTTGCTGGGCACCACCATATACGACTGGATTGCATTGAGGACTACCGCCGTCTCGCCCGCTTTGCAACTGGCAAAGCGGTCGGCGTCGTTTTCGGAGGAGGTGGCGCACGAGGATATCTGCAACTTGGGGCAATACAAGCGTTGCGTGAAAGTGGCATCCCGATTGATCTAGTAGGCGGCGCCAGCGTCGGCTCCATGGTCGCCGCACAGTGCGCGCTCGGCAACGACATCGAAAAAATCATTGAGCTCGGCATGACGGGGTACGGTAAGGATATCGGGATCAATCTGCTCCGCGACGCCACGTTGCCCATCATGGCGTTCCTTTCAGCCCACAGGACGGTGAAGATCCTCAAGGAAGTCTTTGGCCATACCTTCATTGAGGACCTGTGGCTCCGGTACTTCTGCGTTTCGGCAAACCTCAGCACAGCTGAGGTTGTGGTTCATGAAGAAGGGCCGCTGTGGCTGGGAATCCGGGCAAGTGTTTCCGTGCCGGGGATCCTGCCACCGGTTATCGTTAATGGCAAGATGCTGGTCGACGGCGGTCTCCTGAACAATCTGCCTCTGGATATTATGCGCAGGCGTGCCGGCACGGTTGTCGCCATTGATATAGCTCTTCCAGTAGACCTCACTGTGGCTCCCCAGACACGTGTCGCGTTCTCAGGTTGGCCGCTTCTATGGAATCTGATCAATCCCTTTACAAAAGAGAAATCGCTTCCCCATATGTTCAGTATTCTCGGCCGCACAACGACCTTGAGTAGCATTCACAACACTGAGGCATGCAAGAAGCAGGCTGACCTCTACCTTCACCCAGTGGCCGACGGAGTCGACACTCTCGACTGGGCAGCCGGTCGAAAACTTATCAAAGCTGGATACCGCCAGACGCTCGCGGAGATTGCAAGGTGGAAAGAGACTGGAGAAGCTCGCGCAGCATAAGACCGGATGCCTTTGCCATTATTGGGATGGGCTGCCGTTTCCCCGGCAGTGCAAATACTCCGGAGCAATTCTGGAAGCTCCTCTGCGACGGGGTTGACGCCATTGCAGAAATCCCGAGAGAGCGCTTCGACATTGACGCTTTTTTTGATGCTGATCCGGCAAAGCCCGGCAAGATCTCCACTCGTTGGGGGGGGTTCATTGACTGCATAGATAAGTTCGACGCAGAGTTTTTTGGCATCTCTCCCCGGGAAACGTCTCGGATGGATCCTCAACATCGGCTGCTTCTGGAACTGGCCTGGGAGGCACTCGAAGACGGTGGACAGGACGCGAGCGCGCTTGCGGGGACAAGAACAGGCGTCTTCGTTGGTATCTGTTCCCACGATTACGGTGATATTCTGGCGCAGCCGGGTAATCGCCATCTAGTAGACGCGCATGTGACCGTCGGAGTTTCACTCAGCATCGCGGCCAATCGGGTCTCGCATTGCTTCGATTTCCGCGGTCCGAGTGTCGCCGTTGATACGGCCTGTTCGTCATCCCTCACCGCCTTGCACCTCGCCTGCCAGAGTCTCACCGATGACAAATGCGATCTCGCCATCGCCGCAGGAGTGAATCTTCTTCTAACCCCCGAATCAACCCTTGGCATCGCTAAAGCGGGAATGCTCTCTCCTGATGGGCGCTGCAAGGCGTTCGATTCTCGGGCGAATGGGTATGTGCGCGGTGAAGGAGCGGGTGTGGTGGTCCTCAAACGACTGGCTGGAGCTCTTGAAGATAGAGATCGGATCTATGCTGTGATTCGAGGAACTGCCGTCAATCAGGACGGTCACACCACTGGTATCACGGTCCCCCGCAAGGAAGCGCAGGAAGCGCTGCTTGGAGACGCACTGCAGGAAGCGAAGATCACTCCTTCTGAAGTCCAGTATATCGAGGCTCATGGCACGGGAACACCTGTAGGGGACCCTATAGAAGCATCTGCTATCGGCGCGGTCATGTCTAGGGGCCGGCGTGCAGAGGACCGTTGCCTGATCGGATCGGTAAAAACAAACATCGGCCACCTCGAGGCGGCATCTGGGATCGCAGGCCTCATAAAGACGGCGCTCGCGTTGAAATACCGGCAGATCCCTCCGAGTCTGCATTTTAGAGCAGCCAATCCATTGATTCCACTCGACGAATTGCAGCTTCGCGTCGTTACGGAGTTGCAGCCGTGGCCACTCTGCGACCGCGCCGTGGCGGGGGTCAATTCCTTCGGTTTCGGCGGCTCCAATGCCTTTGTAATCCTCGAAGAACCGCCGGCTATTGAAGCGCAGCCTCGATATATGGACCATGCCTCCAAGATACTGACGGTCTCGGCACGAAGTCAGGAGGCGCTGCGCGACCTCGCACAAAGCTACAAGCAGCTAATCAAGGATACGCCCTCTCTGTCCCTGACCGACCTCTGTTATACGGCTTCCGTGCGGCGCAGTCACCATCAACATCGTCTAGCAGTTGTGGCGAATTCACGCGAGGATTTTATTGATTGTCTCGAGGCCTTCTGGGTGGGCGAGGCTCGCGCGGGCGTAGCCTCTGGCCGTGGTGCAAAGAACCCTGGACCGAAACTGGCGTTCGTTTTTGCCGGCATGGGGCCGCAGTGGTGGGGAATGGGCCGTCAACTGATGAAGGAAGAACGGCTGTTCCAAGATGTGCTCGAGGAATGTGATCAACTCCTACGCCCTCTGTCGAAATGGTCACTGATCGATGAATTGATGAAAGACGAGGCAAGCTCGCGTGTGGGCGAAGCCGACCTGGCGCAGGTTACGAACTTTGCCATTCAAGTCGCATTGGCAGCCTTATGGCGCTCTTGGGGCATTTACCCTGATGCTGTTGTGGGCCATAGCGCGGGAGAAAAGGCCGCCGCATACGTGGCCGGGGCGATAAACCTAGCAGACGGGTTGCGCGTGGCATTCCATCGTGGGCGGCTGCAGTATCGCACGGCCGGAACAGGCCAGATGCTCGCTGTCGGCATGTCGTTTGAGGCAGTGACGAAGGCCATTGCGGGATACGAAGGACGTGTGTCGGTTGCCGCCGTCAACAGTCCCGCCTCAGTTACTCTTTCGGGAGAGGTTGAGGCACTCCAACAACTCGTTTCCGATCTTGGCCGGCAGCAGACCTTCTGTAGGCTTCTCCCGGTGACAGTTCCCTACCACGGCCCGCAAATGGAACTCATTCGGGACGAACTGCTGGAGGTGCTGCGTGATATCACTCCTCATGCCCCGGCAATTCCGATTGTCTCGGCGACCCTGGGCACGTGGAGTAACGCCCAGCGCTTTGATGCGGATTACTGGTGGCGGAACATCCGAGAGCCGGTTCGCTTTTCTGCCGCCATTGACCAGTTAATCCGGGATGGCTACGAGCTCTTCGTGGAAGTCAGCCCCCATCCGGTTCTGTCTGCTTCGATCTTAGAGTGTCTCGCATATCGCAAAAAGAATGCAGCGGTGCTTCCAACACTTCGACGCATGGAAGACGAACGTCTGGTAATGCTGCGATCGGTCGCGGCCTTGTATGCGCGCGGGCGTCAAGTGAGCTGGTCAGGCATCTATCACAGCGGTAACTGCACGAAGCTGCCGACCTACCCTTGGCAGCGGGAACGGCATTGGTTTGAATCGTCTTCTTCTGAAGACCCAGGGGAGCCGTACCGGCCTACAGGAAAGAAGAGCGGGCATCCCCTTCTGGGGTGGCGTCTGCGATCGGTCCAGCCAACCTGGGAGGCCGACCTAGGGGATTCGTCGCTGCAATATCTGGCCGGTCATGTGGTGCAGGGCAGCGTAGTCTTTCCTGGGGCGGCTTATGTTGAAATGGCGCTGGCGGCAGCCAGAGAGCTCGGTATCGACGGCTGCGTATCGCTCGAGCACCTAGCCTTTCGCAGACCGCTGCTGCTCGACGGGCATGAGCAGACCACCGTCCAGTTTCTTTACAACCCAGGTGAGTTGTCTTTTGAGGTTCACAGCGCCTCAAAGAACGCACAGCCGTCATGGACATTGAATGCGACTGGGAGGCTCAGAGATAACCCGGCCGGCACGAGCCAATCAGTCGACCGCGAAACGATCAAGCAGCGGTGCGAGTCTGGGATTCCTATCGTGCAAGCCTATGAATTTCTCGAAGAACGCGGGCTGCGATACAACGGCCCGTTTCGCGGGCTTGTCGAACTGTGGCAGGGCGACGGGGAGGCGCTCGGCCGGATCAGCTCGCCTGATTCGATTAACCTGGATGAGGATACTTATCAGGTCCATCCTGCACTGCTGGACTCAGCCTTTCAAGTCTTGATTGCTGCGGCCGGCCCGCTTAGCTCGAACGGTTCTCCGGCAAAGGATCTGTATATTCCGGTCTCCATTGACCGCATCGAGCTTCACAGCAAGCCCGGCAAACAGTTCTGGAGTCATGCCACCGTTCGCAATCGTGAAGCTATGGCTATCGAAGCGAATATCCAGGTAATTGATGAGCAGGGCAAGGTCGCACTGTCGGTTCAAGGACTGCGTTGCAGAAAAATTGAGGAGGCTCGATCGGCAAGGCTGGAAGAGATCGACGACTGGCTCTATCAATTGCGCTGGGAGCGCAAGCCGCTGCCCGTCAAGCCGGCGCCGACCCTACTAGGCGAAATTGGTTTCGAGAATCCATTGACCATCACGTTGAATGTTGAGCCAGTTAAGCCTATACAGACGGTTATTGTGGCTCAAACGCCGGGAAGGATACAGGGGGAGCCGGATCATTCAACGCTACCGGTCAAAAACTGGTTGATATTCGCAGATCAAGGAGGCGTTGGACGGAAAATCGCGGAGTCGCTTAGGCAACAGGGGAATGCTTCCATGCTCGCGCTTGCAGGGGTGGAATATCGCCAACGCGACAGCACCACGTTCGAGGTTGTGCCCGGCAGCGACGATCAGATGATGCGTCTGCTGGAGCAGATCGAAACCGCAGGTTTTCCTCTCGGCGGCCTACTTCACTGCTGGAGCCTCGACGCCACTTCGCCAGAGGCAATGACAACGGTGGAGCTGATGGACTTTCAGCGAGTCAGTTGCGGAAGCGTGCTCAGCGTCTTTCAGGCATTTGAGAAAAGTGGACGGAAGGTCCCCGATTTGTGGATGATCACCGCGGGTTCGCAGCCGCTGGACGAAAACCTGGAAGCGCTCAATGTCTCACAAGCGCCATTGTGGGGATTTGGACGCGTCTTGTTCAATGAGCTTCCAAACGTCCGCTCACGCCTGGTAGACCTTAGCGCAGCGTGTACAGGGGAAGAAATCGCATCCCTCGTTCGCGAATTGCACGACGATGATTTCGAGGAGGAGGTCGCATATCGCGGAGATCAGCGGTTCGTCAGAAGACTGCACCGGACTTCGCTCCAGGTGGGATCGAAGCCTGAAGAACCGCGCCAGCTTTCCGCCGAAACCGGGTCCTTCCGGCTGGAAATCATCTCACCCGGATCGCTCGAGACCTTGACTCTCCGCGGCATGCCTGAGATAAGACCAGGACCGGGCGAAATCTCGGTCCGGGTTTTGGCGGCAGGTCTTAATTTTCGGGATGTCATGCTGGCTTTGGGAATGCTGCCCGCTGAAGCCTTTCGAGGGGACACAGATAAACCGTTACTCGGCCTCGAGTTTTCCGGGGTCGTCCTCGAGTGCGGCGAGGGAGTGAAAGAATTCTGCCCTGGCGACGAAGTGATCGCAGCCGGAACAGGGGCGTTTGGATCGCACATCCGGATCCGATCCGAACTCGCCGCACGCAAACCTGCACACCTAACATTCGAAGAGGCAGCGACTATTCCGTCCGTCTTCCTGACGGCTCACTACGGGCTAAATCATCTGGCGAAGCTCACTGCCGGAGAGCGCGTGCTCATTCATTCGGCAACGGGAGGGGTGGGTCTGGCGGCGATTCAGATGGCTCAACAGGCAGGCGCCGAAATCTTCGCCACGGCTGGGAATCCGGAAAAGCGTGCGTACCTAAAATCGATTGGGATCGATCACGTGCTGGATTCACGTTCCCTCGCATTTGCCGGCGACATCTTGGATCTAACCCGAGGCGAAGGCGTCGACGTGATTTTGAATTCGCTCACGGGTGACGCCATACCGAAGGCCCTCTCTATCTTGCGTCCTTATGGGCGGTTTGTGGAGATAGGGAAACGAGACATTTATCAAAACTCCGCCCTCGGTTTGCTCGCGTTCCATAAGAATCTCTCGTTCTTTTCAGTAGCCATCGATCAGGTGTGCTTTGAGCGGCCCGCCTTCGCGGGAGCTATGCTCCGGGAAATCCTGGATCAGGTATCGGACAGGAGGTTGCACCCGCTGCCGCACACCGACTTTGATCTTGGGCAGGCGGAACAGGCGTTCCGTTTCTTGGCCCAGGCCAAGCACATCGGCAAGGTCGTGATCTCGGTTGGCGAACCGCACTATCCTGTAAGTTGTCATGAAAACCAATCAGTGGTTAGGCCAGATGCGACATATCTCATTACGGGAGGCCTGGGTGGATTCGGTCTAGTCGTCGCCAACTGGATGGTCCAGCAGGGCGCGCAACATATCGTGCTGATGAGTCGAAGCGGCACACCGATCAAAGAGAACCAGGCGGCTTTGGACGCGCTGTGCCAGTCCACCGAGCGGATCGTCATTGCCAGGAGTGATGTCAGTCAACTGGACGACGTTGCCCGCGTGCTTAATGACATACGCGACACCATGCCTCCCCTCAAGGGCGTCATCCATGCTGCGATGGTACTCGATGACGCACCGATCGTTCAGCTTAATCACGAACGAATGCGCACGGTGCTGGCGCCCAAGGTTGCCGGTGCCTGGAACCTGCACACGCTCACCTCGCAGGAGAATCTGGACTTTTTCGTCCTGTTCTCATCAATCGCTTCTGTTTTAGGACCACCGGCGCAAGGCAACTATAGTGCGGCGAATGCTTTCCTCGATGCCTTGGCCTTCCATCGGCGGGCGCTGGGGCTACCCGGGCTGGCGATCAACTGGGGCTGGCTTTCCGGAACAGGGTACGTGGCAAGACACGGGAATATCGGCGAGCTTCTAGTCCGCCTTGGATCAATAGCTTTCACGCCCGAAGAAGCTCTCGAAACCTTGGATCAAGTTCTTCATTGCCGCTTTGCTCAAGTCATAGCTCTTCGCCAGGACTGGCAAAAATGGTCACGGCGGTTCAGGAAATCGAAAAGGCTCTCTTATGTTGATCAGACTGGGCAGACCCACGACACTGGAGGAAAGGAAGAGGGAGATCTTGTTCTTCGCCTGGTCCGGAATGCTTCTCCAGAAAGCCGCCGCTTAATTCTCGAAGATTACGTGGTCCAAAAAGTCGCGAAGGTGCTTGGTAGCTCCCCACAAAGTATCGATCGGCAACGACCGCTCACCGATCTGGGTTTGGATTCAATGATGGCGGTAGAACTGCACACCATGCTCGAGTTCGATCTCCGAATTCAAGTGGCAATGGTGAGGCTTATTGAGGGGATTAGCGTCAGCGGGCTCGCGGAAGGCGTTCTTGAACAATTGGCCATGGACGCGCCGGCTGTGGTTACGAGCGTTACTGAGGAAGGGACCGTATCCCTGCCGCCCCAGGAACTAGTACAGGACAAGGCAGCCCAGGCGATGGGAGACGAGCCTGCGATTAGTCTCCGACATTCAGCCACCCTCGTTTGTGAGCCAATGCCGGTTCAGTTGTTATCCCCAAATGGAGGGGAACCTGCCAAGATCCTGGTTGAGCCGAATGCAGACGCACTGCACGGAGACGATGATTACTATGCGTCGCTCGACTACAGTGGTTGGTCACGCCGGCAGAAATTCGTACGGAGAATGATAGTTGCGTGTCTACGTTTGGTGGCGAAAATCGAGGTTGAGGGTCTCGAACATCTGCCTTCCTCAGGTGCATTTATCCTTGCAGGAAATCACCTCAGCCTTATCGATGCCCCTCTCATGGGGGCACTCCTAACGAGACGAACCGTACTAATAGCCGGCGAGCGATGGGAGACGATGCCGCTAATCCACCGGGCGCTCGATTTTGGAGACACCATTTACATGCGTCGTGGCGAAGGAGACCGCAAGGCCCTGAAACGCAGCCTGGCCGTGCTTCGAGCGGGCGGAGCGCTGGGGCTTGCACCGGAAGGCAGGATCAGCACAAGCGGTCTCGCCACAGGGCACACAGGGGTTGCCTATCTTGCTCTGGAGGCTCGCGTGCCGGTCATTCCTTTCGTTGTATATGGTCAGGAGCGGATGAGCAAGAACCTGAAGCGGCTGAAACGCACTCGTATACACGTACGCATAGGTCCGCCTATCAACTTGCCGCGGGGCGAGAGGACGGCGCCGAAACTGCAGCAGGACACGCAACAGGTCATGAAGACTTTGGCGGCGATGCTGCCTCCTTCCTATCGAGGTGTATATGGAGTCCCGAATGGTTCATCGGAACAATCCAACGTCGCAAGCGCCCAGTAAGAGATTCGAATCGTGCCCCTACCCGTGCCTGGGCGGAGGGGTGCTGCTCCCTGGGTTGCGAGGGGACCCAGCGGGCTCCAAGGCCGCTTCGGCAACGCTACCACCGAATTGTTTCGGCGTCCCATGCACCACCTCAAGACTGGTGATTCCATATCGATAGCATTCCTCGATTGAAGGGTAGCCACAAGGTAAAATCTTCATGGGCCGGATTGCTGACCATTCGGCGGCATGATGCGTCTCGCACCCGAGCGCGAAAGCCGAGGGGATCAGGAAAGGTGATAACGTGCATTCGCCCGAAGACTCTGGCAAATCCCGGCCGCGAGATATGGAAGTCGAGAACACTCGCTCTGCGGGGCTGCGCGAAAAACGCGAGAGAGAGGCTGAACTAGAGCGAGAGCGCGAACTCCGCTTGGACCGGGCCCGCCATTCGCACGCTGCCTACGTAGCGGGCGACACCTTCGCGGGAGACTTCCCCACTACACAATACTTCAACTCCACGCTCAAGCCGAAACAAGCGGCTTACGGCGGCGGGCAGGACGCATTCGTGGTCAACGTGGATCCGTGGGGCTTCCTGAACGAGGGCTACTCCACATAGCTGGGCGGATCGGGCGACGACTCGGCGACTGGCATCGCCGTCGACGGCTCTGGCTATGCCTACGTAACTGGATATACCTCCTCGACTAACTTCCCCACCAATGGCGCGCCGGAAATTGGCTTCCCTGGCGGCGGCGGGCAGGCTGCGTTTGTCACCAAGCTTCTTCCAGACGGGTCCGGCTCGGTATTTTCGATCTACTTGGGGGGGACTATGGACGCGACGCACCCCGCTCCGCTAGACCAGGCGAACGCGATTGCGTTGAATGCAACCAACGAAGTGTACGTCACGGGATGGACCTGCTCGCAGAACTTTCCCGTAACCTACGCCGGTGCGCAGACTAAGCAGCCCACCAATTGCTTTATCAGCCAACAGGTGCTAAACCCGAGTGCTTTCGTTGTGAAACTCAGTAACCAGGGCACGATGCTCTTCGCGACCTATCTCGGAGGCATCGGCGGGTACGCCAACGGCACCAGCATTGCAGTTAACAACGCTCAGGAAGTCTATGTCGCCGGGGACACCTCAACCAGCTCCGGCTTTCCCTTGGCGCCGCAAATGGCGCTGAACCCGACGGCGGGCTTTCTGACGAAATTTTCGCCGAACCTGCACACCGTCGAGTCGACCACGTTCCTGGGCACCATGATCACCGGGGTTGTGGCGCGCCAGCCCAGGCCGCGCACCGTCGTCACTATGAACCAGATCCCGACTACGCTTTACACGGCGGGCGACCGGTTCCAGCCCGGGCAGCGTGCCGCGCAGGTTTTTCTTCATTACGTGGACCGGAATGGCCCTAGTGCGGAATGGAAGTTCGATAAACGCGAAGGCTGGCGTGTTCTCGAACGGCTTTCACATATTCACTAGTGGCCTCGCACCGCGATGCTCGGTTGGGAGCCGGCTATGACACCGACGGAAAGAGACAAGTTTCGCGAAAGAATCAGGGTGGCAGACGGTTTCGTCCCGCGCGCCGTGTGCGAGGAAATCGTGCGCTCCGTGAACCTCACGGCTCTTCGCGATGCGACCGTAGCCGACGAAGCATCGGAGCAAGGAAGGGTGGACAAGACGGTTCGTAACGTTCTGGTGCACGATTCGCGTCCCGTTGGCTTGCAGGTGAACTCCACGTTGCAGAGGATCGTCGACCAGTTGATCCAGCCATTTTATCAGCTGAAAATTGATTATTGGGAATTTCCGGATATCCTCATCTATCCGCCCGGGGGGTTCTACGTCCCCCACAATGATGCCGAGGGGGTGGTACACGATGAGGAGCGTTTTGTCTGGGAATGGCGCAGGACAGCGGACAGGGATATTTCCGTCATCTGGTACTTGAACGACGACTTCGATGGGGGCGAACTTGTGTTCCTTCCGTTGCAACTCGCTATCCGACCTGCAACCGGAATGGTTGTTACCTTTCCTAGCACGCATGAATACGCTCATACCGCAAAACCCGTGATCAGTGGCATGCGCTACGCGTTAGTGACCTGGATGGCTGGGGTCGGCACTCCCAGGGTGCAGTTAACTCCGCCGGCACGCGTGCAGAACAGGTCCTGGCAGCAGTAGCTCGCCTGCTCGATTATCCGATCGGGCTCCGCGGTTGCAGGCCCGCCTGCCCTTGCCGTGTCAGCGGACAACAGTGTCGGGCCGACTTTCAGCGTCGGCTCCATCTGGTCCAAGTCGCACCAACGTCTGTGAATTCGATCCACGTTGAAGGGAGAGTTGCACTTCGAAAACTGATCCCTGACCGGGGGTGCTCTCGACTGCGATTAATCCATGGTGCCGCTGCACGATCCAGAGAGCGATGGCAAGACCCAGGCCTGCTCCTCCCAACTCCCGGCTTCTAGCCTTGTCAGCGCGGTAGAAGCGCTCGAAGATTCTTTTTTGATCCTCAGGGGCAATGCCGATGCCAGAGTCGACCACCTTGAGTACGGCTTTATCTTCTCGTTCCTCGAGAGAAAGGTTGATTTGTCCGGGCGCGGTTGTGTACTTGACCGCGTTATCGAGCAGGATATTCAGCAACTGCTGCAGGGCAGTCTTGTCTCCCACTACATTCAAGTCCACGTCGGGGACACTTTCGGTAAATCCCAGGGCCCTAGAACGGGCAACGGTCCGCCACTCCGCCGCCGCCCTCAACACGGCTCCCCGAAGGTCGACAGGGCGGATTTCGAGCACCTCACGGCCGGAGTCCGCGCGCGCCAGAGACAGCAGCTTTTCGACCATCGATGTCGTGGTTTCCGCCTCCCTCAATATGTGAAAAAGAGTGTCGCGGTATTCCTCTTGTGTTCGTAACTTCCGCAGGGCTATTTCAGCTTCGGTGCGAATCAGCGATATCGGAGTGCGAAGCTCATGAGACGCATCCGCAGTGAATTGGGTGATGCGCAAAAAAGCGGTCTCAATACGGCTCAACATCTCGTTCAACGTGTCGGAAAGTCGCTGCAGTTCATCTCCCGTGTGCAACGGCTCCAGCCGACGACTGAGGTCCGAGCCACTGATGGTACGAGCGGTACGGGTGAGGGCATCGACTGGTGACAAGGCCTTTGTACTGACCCAATATCCAACTAAGGACGCCGCAAGAAGGATAAGTGGAGCGAACATCACCAGATAGCGCCGGAACAGAGTCAGTGTCTGTGACACGTCGTCCATGGGTACGCCGGTTTGCACGGTAAAGTGGCGTCCGTGCACCATTATGTTCTGACTGAGAAAACGGAAGGGTTTGCCATCGAGTTCGCGATCTTCATAGACGGGCTGGAGGAGCCGATCCGGAGCACGCATCGGGAAGGACGCCTTCTGCATGAATGATGCGCGATAGATCCAATCCGTCGGAGGCGCGTAGATTTGCAAGTAGTCGCCGGAGTGCTCGAGAACATAGGCTTCTGTGACTTCCTCCTGAAGCTTGGCGATCGAGGCATCTTTCTTCTGAGCCTCCAGAAAATGCCGTAGGTCATCCACCTGGTTCGCCAGTTCGTCATCGGCGATTTCATAGAGACTGTGGCGCAGAATGAACCACATGCCGAATCCAAAGAGAAACTGAGCAGCAGCAAAGACGACAAAATACGAGAGCGTCAGTCGAAGACCAATTGACAATCGTTTCATCGCAGGGATTCTGCGCGTAGCATGTAGCCTACTCCGCGCACCGTGTGAATCAGTTTCGACCGTGTGTCGTCTTGAATCTTGCTGCGCAGCAGGCGCACAAAGACATCGAGGGTGTTGTCCTCAATGTCCCGGCCGAAACCCCAGACCGATTCGATCAGGGATTGCCGACGCACCACCGTTCCGGCACGGTAGATAAGTTGTTCCAACAAACTGTATTCGGTCCGCGTGAGTGAAACCCTCATTCCGCCGCGGGAGACTTCCCGTGTTGCAGGGTCGAGTACAAGATCGCCAACCTGAAGGAGAAGCGGTTGCGGCACACGTGCCCGCCGCTTCACCGCCCTCAGACGAGCCAGAAGCTCATTAAAAGAAAAGGGTTTTGTTAAGTAGTCGTCGGCACCGACATCGAGCCCATAGACGATGTCCGGCACTGAATCCTTAGCCGTCAGCATCAAGACTGGCGTTGTGATCTTTTGCGAGCGCAAGCGTTTTGCCAGTTCGTAGCCATCCATTTTAGGCATCATCACGTCAAGGATGATGACGTCGAAATCATAGTTCGCAGCCAGTTCCAGACCGCCCCGTCCATCTGTGGCGCATTCCACGGTATGCCCCTCTTCGGTAAGGCCCTTGTGGAGCAGTTCAACCATTCGTTTTTCGTCTTCGACGACCAGGAGCCTCATCGCGACACCGGGAAAGATGTAAGAACTTTATGCGTCGCCATCGTAATGGATAATTGTGAATATTCTGTTAAAACGGCGCAGCGGTGAAAGTCCGCATCAATCTGAAGAAAAATTAACGGTAACTTCACGTGCCGTTTACATTCCCTCCTTAATATTCGCAGCATTAGACCCACGCGCCAAGTCTCGAGTTTCTCTCTGAGAGGTCCAATGATCTCCGGGACAATGTACCCGATGTTCCTCGTGACTAGTGGACTTGGCTTGATCAAGCCTACACCCGTGACAGCACAAGTCAGTTCGGAGTCTCTATGCGCATAGCGTGTCCTTCTTGTCCAGCACACTTCTTCGCTCAGCGAGTCTTTTTGCTTTTGGCGCTGTCGACTATCGTCGTTCCGAACGCGTTTGCACAGATTGATCGCGCAGTCCTCGAAGGTGCGGTGATCGACCCAGCCGGAGGCGCAATCGTGGGGGCAAGCGTGAAGGTCGAATCCGTGGACACTGGTATCGCCCAGGAACAGCGGACCAACTCGAGCGGATATTATCGCTTTCCAGGTCTGGCTGTCGGCCTCTACACCGTCACGGTCACGAACGCCGGCTTCAAAACGCGCGTAATTGAAGAAGTGCGACTACAGGTTGGCCAGACCCGCACACTAGATACGAAACTCGAAGTCGGCGCAATCGCGGAAAGGATTGATGTTACGGCCTCTGAGGATCCTTCCGACCGCAGTTCCGCCGAAGCGGGCACAGTCATTGACATGACTCAGATCGAGAACCTCCCGAACAATGGTCGTGACTGGGCCAGTTTCACGCTACTTGCTCCCTTCGCTCAGGATGACGGTGGCGGAGATCAGCGCACGATCCGGTTCGCGGGCCGCGCGCGTGACGATAACAATTTTCAGTTTGACGGGGTCGACGCAGGCGGCATTCAGGAGCAGGCCCAGAAATCGCAAACCCGCCTGCAGATCTCGCAGGATGCAATTGCTGAGTACCGTGTCACCAGCGCTCTCTACGACGCGGAGTACGGTACCCAGGCAGGCGGCCAGGTGGACGTGGTCACCAAATCCGGCACAAATGAGTTTCACGGATCGATTTTTGGCTATTTGCGAAACTCAATTTTTGATGCCCGCAATTTCAATGACTTCGACATTAATGGGAATCCAGCCATTCCACCATTTCGCTTCGGTCAGTATGGGATGTCCCTGGGCGGTCCGATCGTCAAGAACAAAGTATTCTTTTTTCTCAACTACGAAGGCCTGCGCCAGTACGCGGCACAGACCACTCAGGTCGCCGTGCCTTCACCCAGCATCCAGCAGACGACTCTGGCCACCTCGCCACAAATGTGTTCCATTCTTCAAGCCTTCCCGTGGCGGGCATCCACCGGGTCTATTGGGAACTGCAGCCCGAGATTCGTTTTTCCAGATGGGGCTTTCGCGGACCAGACCAACCAGGGTCTGCCCGACTCCGATCTGTTCACCAATCCGGCGCCAACCACGGTCCACGAGGACACCTGGCTGGTTCGCATGGATTACAAGGTCAGCGATAAGACCACCTTATATGGACGCGCTCAGCGCGACATCAGCCTGGTCAGCGGCACGAACGGAAGCGCTGTTCCTTTCGACCTGATCCAGACAATCAACCATCCCGCGAATTACCTCGTCGCATTGCAGCAAACTTTGTCACCCAGGCTTCTCAACGAGGCTAAGGTCTTCGTCAATCGCTCCCCGTTCATCAATCCCCAGGCGGGCCCTCTGAATTATGCCGTCCATACCAGCAGTTGGGTCACGATCAACAACATCAATGCGGACCATGAGGTGGGCACAACCTTCGGGGTGATCGACAACCTTACCTGGGTTCGAGGCCGCCACACCTTCAAGACCGGAATGGAGATTCGCCGCGTTCGGTTAAATCAAGGTAAGACCGCCGACAACAATCTCGATTTTGGCAATTCGGATACGGGCTTCATCAACGGCAGCCTTTACGGAATTTCCTTTACTGCCCCCTGGTGCTGCCACAAACTTCGGCGTACTTTCTATCTACCCTACTTTCAGGATGAGTGGAAAATTACTCCCAATCTGACCGTCAATCTCGGACTCCGCTGGGAGTACTATGGGGTTGTGCACGAGGCCGATAATCGCACCACGGTTTTCGATCTCAACCAGTTCCATGGTGTGTGCCTGGGATCAGGCTCGACAAACGGTCCATATCCTACGCCGATCAACACACCGAGATGTCCCACAAACCCGGATCTATATAACTCAAACTATAAGAATTTCGATCCCCGGGTCAGCATGGCTTGGGCTCCTGGCGCTTTTCATGGAAAGACAGTCATTCGCGGAGGATTTGGAATCTATCACGGTGCAGCCCAGAACGACGATCTGAACGCCGGCCTCGAAAGCGACCGGTTCACGCTGTCAGCGAATTTCGATCCCTCGGGCCCGGGGACGCCTCTCCTGCCTGCCTACCAGCAGGAGATCCCCGATCTCAGCAGCCTGGCGAACGAGGTGACGCGTGCAGGACAGCATCCGCGTGGCTTGCAACGCCAGGGACGCCGCGATCTCTATGTTGAGACCTGGGGTTTGACCATTGATCACGAATTACCCGCAAACTTTTTGGCTTCCGGGCAATACATTGGTTCCCGCGGTGTGAGGTTGTTTTCGCGCGGCGCGGTGAACCTGTGCATCACCAAACCAGACAGCGACGGAAATTGCGTGCGCCCACTGGATCAATTTTATCCAGACCCGAACAATCCTGGCGGCACAATCGATCCCTTCGGTTCCGTTGATTTCAAATCTGATATCGGCGCGAGCACCTACCATGCCCTGATGCTTAGCCTGGATCGCCGATTCACTAGCGGCCTGTCATTCCAGACTCGCTATACCTGGTCTCATTCCATCAACGACGGCTCGGTCGGAGGAGGAGAATCCAACGGTCCGGAAAACGTGAATTGCCTGCCCTGCGACAAGGGGCCTAGTGTCTTCGATATTCGCCACAATTTCACCGCCAATGCCGTATATGAATTGCCCTTCGGCACCGGTAAGCGCTTCTTGAATGAGGGTGGGGTTCTGGGTAGGGTCGTCGGCGGGTGGAGTCTCAGCAGTGTCGGCATTTGGCACACGGGGCATCCACTGACCATAACTATGAATATTTCGCCGACTCAGCTTCCCGACGGCAATGATCAGACGAACCAGAGGCCAGACCTGGTTCCTGGGGTTCCGCTGTTTTTGCCGGGGGGTGTACAAAACCATACGCTGCCCATCAATCCAGCAGCCTTCGCCCCGCCACCGCTTGATCCTACGGGTGCTGACGACCCGGGCAATGGTGTGTGCACCAGCACGTGTGGCCTCGTCAGCCGATTTGGCAACGCTCCGAACGGTCTCATTCGAGCGCTGCACTCCTGGCAGATCGACTTCGCGCTCATGAAGGAAACCAAGCTCACAGAGCGTGTTTCCTTGCAGTTTGGGGTGCAGGTATTCAACATCTTCAATCACACGCAATTTGGGGATCCCAGCACCGACAATTTGGCCTTCAATTATGTTCAGTCGACGGATAGTGCGGGGAACCCGATACCCAACGCATGGGGGCTTCAACCTGTATCAGCTACCGGTTTGATCACCACGACAAACAATTTTAACAACAACAACGACAACGCGGTCTCCCCGAACACGGGTACTGGGCTGCCACGGCAGATCCAGTTCACGCTTCGCTTCGAGTTCTAGTCGAGGAATAGATGACGGCGCCCGGGACCCGGGTGGGGACTGCTGGATCAAGACCACGCTGGTTCGCGTCTGACGAGCACTGTCACCACAATGCCCCGGACGTTCAGGGGAACTTCAGATTCCTCAGAGTAGACTACGCTCGGAGAGCAATGCCGTATGGAAAGGAACTCGACAACATGGGAAATAAGACTGCCGCGTCTGCAGCCGTGTACTTGAGGGGAATCACGCTGGTGGCTCTTTGCTTACCTCTTTTTGCTGCGCCCCATCCTTCGAACAGCGGCTACGAGGTTACCAGGAAGATTGAGATTCCCGGTCAGGGAAGCTGGGATTATCTGACCGTGGATGACGCGGCCCGCCGTCTCTATGTTTCCCACGGAACCCAGGTCGAGGTGCTGGACGTGGATTCAGGCGCGATTGTCGGCAAGATTCCCAATACCCTGGGCGTGCATGGAATTGCCATCGCCCCTGAAGCGGGCCGCGGATTCGTCAGCAATGGCCAATCTTCCACGGTTACGGTTTTCGATCTGAAAACCCTGAAACCGATTGGCGAAGTGACGGTCGGCAAGAAGCCGGACGCAATCATTTATGACCCGGCCACGTCCCGCGTGTTTGCCTTCAACGGAGGCGACAACAGCGCCAGCGTGATTGATGCCGCCGACGCCAAGGTTGTGGGCAAGATTGATCTGGGAGGAGGGCCAGAGTTCGCAGTGGCCGACGGCAACGGTTTTGTGTTCGACAATCTGGAAGATGAGAGCCAGGTTCTGAAAATCGACTCCCGCAAGTTGACGGTGGAGAAACGCTGGCCCACTGCTCCCTGCCAGTCTCCTTCAAGCATGGCCATGGACAGGGTAAATCGCCGCTTGTTCATTGGTTGCCGGAGCCGTGTGATGGCAGTGATGAATGCCGACACCGGCGAAGTTATCACCACGCTCCCCATCGGTGACCATGTGGATGCGACCGCCTTTGACCGGGAGACCAGGCTTATTTTCAATTCCAATGGGGAAGGCACCGTCTCGGTCATTCGGCAGGAAACGCCGGACAAGTATTCTTCCGTGCAAACGGTGAAAACCCTGCCCCGGGCCAAGACCATGGCACTCGATGCGAAAACTCACCGGCTTTTCTTGTCTACGGCAGAAGCAGGTCAGTTTGAGGTCTTAGTGGTGGGAAAGGCCGATTGATTCGCTGGACGGAGGTGCAACCCCCGACAGGTCACATAAGGGGAAAGCAGGTCGCAACATGCTTTTTGTCCGCAACGTAAGGACGAACATTCCGGTCGGTTTGTTTGCTGTGATCACAATCGTGCTCGCCGCGACCGTCGCAACTGCTCGTACTCCAGATCCGGCCGAGGCTCCAAAGCTTCGGTTCACTGTCATCCTGACTCGTCATGGTGTTCGATCCCCCACCTGGAGTCCGCAGGACCTGAATGCGTATTCCAGCGAACCATGGCCGGATTGGGGAGTCCCTCCCGGAAACCTGACGTCACGCGGCAGCAAGCTGATGACACTGTTCGGCGCCTACTACCGGCTCTATTTCGCCGATGCCGGTCTGCTGCGCTCTACCGGTTGCGAAGACGCTGGCCATGTTTATTTCCTGGCAGATGCTGAATCGCGCACCCGCGAGACCGCCAGTGCCCTGGCCGCCGGCATGATGCCGGGCTGCAACCTGAACGTACATAGCGTCAGCGCCGGAAAAGATCCGTTATTCAGTCCGCTAAGCGCTGGACTCGCCAAACCAGATCGCGCACTGGCGGCCGCTTCCATATCTGGTCGGATCGGTGCCAACCCAAACGCTTTGACAGGAGTCTATCGACGGGCATTCGGCACGCTTCGTGAGGTGCTCTTCGGCTGTGCTCCAGATACAACGTGTCCTGCGGAGCAAAGGCCCGGCAAACGATCCGTGATGAATCAGCCTTCCTCGGTGGAAGCGGGGGAAGGTGATCATGCGGCTGATCTGCGAGGTCCGCTCCGGGTTGGTTCAACTTTGTCGGAGGATTTCTTGCTCGAGTACGTTAACGGGATGGACGGCAAAGATCTCGGCTGGGGTCGACTGGATGCCGGCAAGCTGCTGGAGATCCTGAAACTCCACGCCGCGTATGCTGACCTGGCACGTCAAACGCCGTATGTTGCGCGCCTTCAGAGCTCGAACTTGCTCAGCCATGTTCTTCGTTCCATGGAACAAGCGGTTAGAGTTAGCTCGGTTCCAGGTTCGCTGGGCGAGGTTGGGGATCAAGTTCTGATCGTCGTCGGGCACGATACGAACATTTCCAACATAGCAGGGCTGCTGGGGATTTCCTGGCTGCTCGATGGCTATCCGCCTGATGACACTCCGCCAGGGGGTGCGCTGGTGTTCGAACTGTGGCAGCAAGCGCAGGGAGAGATGGCGGTCAGCACTTACTACCTGGCGCAGAGCACGGACCAAATGCGCAAATTAGAACCGTTGACGCCGGACTCGCCACCCCTGAAATCTCCTATCTTCGTTCCTGGTTGCAGCACAGCGGACCAGAAGATGACCTGCCCGTGGAAGGCATTTCAACGCACCATTGAGAGTGCTATCGATCCAAGATTCGTGAAGCCTTAATACGGCGAGGGATTCGAACCCTCGGTACAGGTGTTAGCCCGTACAACGGTTTAGCAATTGAGGTCAACAACCTGAAACCCTTTACTTGTCTTGATTTTCCGCAGACCACATACCTCAAAACACCTCGAAAGCAGCCTATTTTTGTTAACGAATTGGTGACGAGTTTTTGCAGATCAACCTTCTCGACCCCGCATTTTCTGCAACAACGATTTTGGCACATGGCGCGGACGGAGCCTTACCGGCTGAGCTGAAAATCCGCCCGGCAGCCATGGTCGACCCAAACACGACGACGATCGAAACCCCAACTGTAACCTTGCCGGCATGGAGAGTCACTGCGCTGCTTCAAGAGCTGCACCCCGCCGCGAGTATCGGCCGGGCAATAGTGCCGGTGCATATCGTCGGAAGAGCACGAAATGATGTTGCCCTGGTCTGGCCCTCGGTACTGGTACGGATCCACCGCAAAATCTGCCCGGCAGCCGCGGTCCACCCAGATCCCCTCACGGTCATAGCCCCAACTGTAACCTTGCTGGCAGAAGGAGTCGCTATTCTGCTTCACCATCCTCACTCCACCCCGCGTATCCACCGGACAAGAATGCCGGTGCATATCGTCGGAAGAGCACGAAATGATGTTGCCCTGGTCTGGCCCTCGGTACTGGTACGGATCCACCGCAAAATCTGCCCGGCAGCCGCGGTCCACCCAGATCCCCTCACGGTCATAGCCCCAACTGTAACCTTGCTGGCAGGGGGAGTCGCTATTCTGCTTCACCATCCTCACTCCACCCCGCGTATCCACCGGACAAGAATGCCGCTGCATGTCGTCGGAAGAACACGAGATAATGTTGCCTCGGTCTGGCCCGCCGTACTGGTACGGATCCACCGCAAAATCTGCCCGGCAGCCGCGGTCCACCCAGATCCCCTCACGGTCATAGCCCCAACTGTAGCCTTGCTGGCAGGGGGAGTCGCTATTCTGCTTCACCATCCTCACGCCACCCCGCGTATCCACCGGGCAAGAATGCCGCTGCATATCGTCGGAAGAACACGAAATGGTTTGGGCCGAACTTCGAGGAGAGAAAATCACTAGCGCGGCCGCGACGAGACCGAAACGAACCCAATTCCTCCTGCAGCGATTGTGTCTATGCTGGTTCATTTGCTTCTCCTTTAGGCACCCGCTTTATTCGGCACGCAACTATTCTCTTGGCATATCCATACGCTCAATTAGTCTCAACATAATGAGAAGGCCCCACGTCCTAAGCCTGCTGGGATGCATCCCTTGCCAGGTCTGTAGTCGTTCCAATGGCACGCGAGCAAAAAGTCTACGCTCAACAAATCGGAACTTTCAACTGAACTTGCGCATACCTTGCTCCCAGCGTCTATCGCATCGAACTAGGTTTTCTTGTCGACATTGGCGCTGCGCCGGTTCTCGGCTCAAGAAGGATGAGAACCGATCTCGAATCATAGTGCCGAATCCGACACCTCTCCGGCAGCCCGTTGCACCGTATAACCGAAACTGCGGTTTAGCGTTTGGAAAGCGGACGGCAAGTTCTATGTTTTTGAATCGGTGGAGGGCGGAAATATCTGGGTCGTGGCCGAACCAAGCCGACTGTGGCATTCAACTCTGGTTCCCGTGCGGTTGACTACCGGACCGGTGGTGATGGAATATCCTGTCCCCTCTAAAGATGGAAAACGTTTGTTCGTAATGGGAAAACAAAGCCAGCTTCAAGTGGAAAAACTGGATTCAGGAGTTCGAAATCATTGCGGTCGCGAGCCGCAAGAAAGCCTAACTTCTTCTGCGCTATTTAGGGCACTCCAGAAGCCGTCGGCATGTCAAGGGTGCAGCTTACTTGGCAAAAATCAGCAGGGTGAACGTCTTCCCAATCACCTTTGGCCAGGGATGAGGATTCTCAGGTGTGGCGGGCGGTGGCGGTCCGAAGTCGGCGGTCACGGTATATACATTGTGGTTCTTGGTGTCGAGAGCCATGGTTCGCGCGCCGCGCTGCGTCGTGATCGTTTGGACCACGGTGTATTTATCGGGCGAGTCCTCATGCGCGACCGTGATTGTGCCGTCAGCGCAGGAGGCGAACACCAGTCCAGTCGCGGGATCGAAGCGATTCGCGTCTACACCCTTGCCGATCGCCCACGTCCAGGACAACGGCGCTGGCGACCTTGTGGATTCGCACGAATCCAGAGCGCCGACTTGTTCCTCAAGCCAGCTCCGATTGCGGACGACTCAGCAACCAAGGTTGCTGTCGCAAAATCGCCACTACACCAACTACGCTCCCCAGCCACCGCTCCAGAGGCGTCATGAGTGCAATCGCCTGTGGCTGTTGAAAAACCCCCTCTTTTGAAAAAACTGTCCCGGTCGAAGGATAGAAAATGTCCGCCAAAATCGAGAACGTCGTTTATAGGACATCCTAGCGCGATGAAATCTCTGCGAACTTCTAGAGTGTGAGTTTTTCAACACCCACGCCTGTCAGTGTAGGGCGCTACGTGCCCGCGAAATCTCATGAAAATCGCTCAGAGTTTAACCATAATCCTGAATGGTTGGGAGTGGCGAGATTGAGTAATCAGTGGAGAAGCTGAAACCGAACGCCTGTCTGATCCGGAGCGTGCGTGATAGAGCGAATAAATGGGCGTTGTCTTTCCCCCTGTGGGAGCGACGATAGCCCGAGACCCTGCTTAATGTAATCTCCGGCACGCTCCCCGCTCCCGCCAGGAGGAGCTTATGCCGTATAGGATAGCGGGAATCGATGTCCATAAAAAGAAGTTGGCTGTGGTGGTGACTGACGTCGAAGTCGAAGAGGAATACCTATTCGAGCGACGCTGGTACGGGAGCAACCCCGAGCAGTTGCAACTGCTGGCGGAATGGCTAATCGAGCAGCAGGTCGAGGAAGTAGTAATGGAATCCACCGCGCAATACTGGAAACCGGTTTGGGGAGCGATGGAGAGGTACTGGAAGCCAAGCCGTGAGAAGCGGGAAGGTGCGGGCCGGATGTCGGGCACCCTCCATCTGGCGCAAGCCTTGTCCAATCGTGGGCGGCGGGGACGCAAGAGAGACTTTCGCGATGCCGAACGTTTGCTGAAGCGGCTGGTGTCTCAGGAGCTGACCTTGAGCTTCGTGCCTAATGGCGAACAGCGTCTCTGGCGGACCGTGACGCGCACAAAGTACCAGCTCAGGCGTAACAAAGTACGGCTGCACAATCAACTGGAGGCACTGCTGGAAGAAGCCCATCTCAAGTTATCCAGTTTGGTTTCGGATCTACTCGGCGCAAGTGCACGGCGGATGCTGCAGGCCTTGGCGGAGGGAGAAACTGATCCAGCGGCTTTGGCCGCCTTGGCCGACCAGCGTTTGCGCGCCACGTCGGCGCAGCTGCGCGATGTATTGGGTGCGTGCACGGAGCTCCACCCGGTCTACCGCCGGCTGGTGAAGATAGCGCTCGAGGAGTTGCAATTGATCGAGCAGCAGATCGGCCAACTGGACCAGGAAATCGCAAGTCTTCTCCGGCAACATCAGGATGCAGTCCAGCGGCTGGCCGAAGTCCCCGGTCTCGGGGTGGATTCGGCGCAACAGATCATTGCCGAGGTGGGGGCCAAGGCAGCGACCTTCGCTTCGGCCAAGAATCTCTCCTCGTGGGTGGGGGCATGCCCGGGAGAGGAAGAGAGCGCGGGAGTGAATTCCAGCCCGCGCTCTCCGAAGGGGAACCGGAACATGCGTCGCCTTCTCAATCAGGCTGCCAATGCTGCCGTCAAACGTAAAGGAAGCATCTTCGAGATCGTCTACCGTCGTCTCGTTCCGCGTCTCGGCCACAACAAAACCATCGGGGCGATTGCGCATCGCATCTGTCAGTTGATCTGGATGATTCTGCATAAAGGCGTCCGATATGAGGAGCGAGGCCCGGCGGTGTCCGAACAATCCAAGCGAGTCCGCACTGTCCGAATGATCCGCACGCTCCGCAAGCTTGGCTACCGAGTCGAACTTCAAGCGGATCCGACATGAGCAGCGCGATTTTCGACCCTGTTTACGACATCTATCCTGGTCCTACTGTATCGGGGTTGTCCCCTCAGGGCCGCGCAGTAGAAGTTCAGAACGCAAAGCGTAGGTGCTGAGTTCTATCTTTTTGAAGTCCGTAGCCATGTCCAAGGAAACCCGATCGTACTCCTGATCGTTGGCAATCAACGAAACGACGATAGTTGTCGGTTTCCGAGTGCACTTGTCTGGGGGAATACTCCCATTTAGGAAGTGTGCATGAGCACGACTCTGTGTTAAGAACAAAATCGGAATGCGAAAGGACCCATCTTCAAAGGTAACGTCGCCCGACTCACCGATTCTACCCTTCGGATAAATCAGCTGGACCTTAACGATCCCTTTTCGAGGTGCATTTTCGACGTGACCATTCACAATGATCGTATCGATTGGACACTGGGCGCGTAAGAATGCACCCGAAGAGATCGCGCAAATAGACAGGGTGGCAATGAGGGCTTTGAAGACGCCGTAAACCATGGCGAACCTCCGCTCAACCGAGCGATTATTCCACGATTAGGTAGGTGTTGTAACATCCCCATTACACCGACAACCCCTCGGGCCAATCCTCCGGGACCTCGATTGTTGGTGATAACGCCTGATTACATCAGCAATCGGCAGTCTTACGCTCACTACGCATGCGTCCAAACGTCTATGCTCCGTTGACCACCGTCGAAGGAGTAAAAGTAATGGCCAAATCTGCGCTCTGGTCCGCTTGCCTTCTGTTACTGATTTCCTTAATACCCACTCCGCTGTTCGCCCAAGGTCATCAAGCAATATTTCACCTTCCCCCACCCGGTGGCTGTCATGCGGTGGGCACCAGGTCAGTGGTGCTTAGAGATGCGCACCGCAACCGCGATCTGATTGTCACTTTTTGGTATCCATCGCTGCGTGGGTCGACGGTTGCACCATACGTGGACAAAAGG
>Ga0209068_10000240_pt1 | contig 32352 bp, 30 predicted proteins | sample ColStrG_CSR_2012_FD_187200 | JGI IMG/M metagenome (GOLD analysis project Ga0209068, IMG submission 187200) | Freshwater sediment microbial communities in response to fracking from Pennsylvania, USA - Cold Stream Run_MetaG_CSR_2012 (SPAdes)... | ecosystem: Environmental > Aquatic > Freshwater >...
TGGCCAAGCCCGCGCCGAAGGCCGCGCCGTTGACCCGACACACGACGGGGACCGGCGAATCGTCGATCCGGGTAAGGACCGACGACAGCAACGATGTCGTCTTCTCAATCGTCGCCGGGTCGCCAAGTTCGGAGCGGTCGGCTCCCGACGAGAACGTGTTACCGGCCCCGGTGAAGACGATGACCCGGACCGATGCGTCCTGGGCGAGGGCCGCCAGGGTTCGATCGAGGTCCGCGAGCATCGTTGTGCTCACCGCGTTGCGGGTCGCGAGATCGTCCAGCGTGTAAGTGACGACGCCCCGCTCATCTCGAGTGAGCGCCGACGCCTTCAAGTCCCGAGCCAGACTCATCGCATCGCCGAGTCGATCAGACCCAGGTCCCGTCCTCGGCCTTTTCCGAGAACCGCGGGAAGATCTTCTCGGCGAACGTGTGCAGCATCTCCTCGTTCTCCTCGGGATCGAGGTGGCCCTGACCGAACTGCAACCACATTTCGGTGAAACCGAGTCGCTTCTGCGCGTCCTCGATCTGGCGCGAGACTTCGTCCACATCACCGATGAGGCAGTTGGCGTAGCCCTGGCCGAAGGGCAGGAAGAACGTGTTCCAGTACCAGTCGTGGTCGGCTTTGATCTGCTGGAGTCGGTCGTTGTCGGCGCCCAGCATCAGCACCCCACCCCACGCGGCGGCATCCGCGGGCTTCACGTCGCGGCCGGCCTCGCCGGCGGTCTTGATGTACCGGCCCCACAGCGCCTCGCAGAACTCCATCTGGTTGGCCATCACGATCGGCTTGCCGCCCTCACGCGCCCACATGTCGATGGTGCGCATGCTGTGCGCGAACGCGCCGTACAGCGGCGGGTGCGGATCCTGATAGCAGCGTGGCGCTATGCCGATCTCGTGCACCATGCCGTCCTCGCCCATGCCGGCGCCGTACTTTTCGTAGGCGGGGTGACCCGTCAGGCCGGTCTTCGGCGGGAATTGCCAGTACTTCCCCTGGTAGCTGAACGTCGAGTTGAGCCATGCCGTCTTGACGATCTGCAGGGATTCCTCGAAGATCTCGCGGTTCATCGTGTCGACATCGTCGCGACTCTTGGCCAGGTCGGGCGTCGTCGCATTAACTCCGGGAACCGCGGCGTAGGAACCCACCCAGCGGCTCTGGTACCCGCGGGTGAAGCCGACGTTCAGCCGGCCCTTGAGCATGTGGTCGAGGGTGGCGATCTCCTCGGCGGCGCGAACCGGATTGTGTGTCGGCAGTACGTAACCCAGGGTCGAGACCCTCATCCGCTTGGAATGCAGCCCAACGAAGAGGCTGAACATGCCGGGATGGTTCGTGATTTCGAACCCCTCGATCTGAAGGTGGTGCTCGTTGTGGCCGTAGCTGGCGTATCCCAGCTCGTCGGCCAACCGGATGTAGCCACGGATCTCTTCCAAGTAGCGCTGGTAGAGCTCCTTGTTCTGACCAGCCATCCCTTGCTCGATTTCGGTTTTCCGGCCGATCATGCCCGGCTGGATCAAGTGGAACTTCATTGTCAACCTCCATCTCACGACAGCTATGCCCTTCAGCGGCAGCATGCCCCAGCTATCGACCAGTTGTCAACTCTGGCGTTGACTCATATTTTCGACGCTCAACGCAGACGTTGACTGGGGTGTCAACTCCGCCGTAGACTGCGACGGTGCTCGACCTGCCCGGCGGTATCGTCGATGCCTGGATCAATCCGAATCTCGGCCTGTTGTCCGACGACAACGATGTGTCGTATCTGTTTCCCGGGCTGCGTGAACGCATGGAGCGTGGCACCACCCTCGAGCAGCTCATCGATGAGATGGACGAAGCCGGCATCGAGAAGGGTTTGCTGTGCTCGGGCTACTCCGGAGAGGGGGACCGCGAGTGGGTGGTCGCCGCGAGGGACAAATATCCGGAGCGGTTTGGGCTCTCCCACGTGGTCGATCCACGCCTGGGGATGGGTGCCGTGCGTCTTGTCGAAGAACTCGTTCGTTCCGACCAGTATCGGCTCATTCGTATGCTCGGTCTGCAGACTCGGCTGTTCTACAACGATCCGGCCTACTTCCCTGTGTATGCCAAGTGCATCGAGCTTGGTGTTCCCGTAGGGCTCAACGTGGGCTTTCCGGGCCCGCAGGTCCCGAGTAAGTACCAGGACCCGCTGCCTGTCGATGATGTGGCCGCGTTCTTCCCCGAGATGACGATCGTGCTGGCCCACGGCGGAGAGCCGTGGGTCGATATCTGCGTAAAGCTCATGGTCAAGTGGCCGAAGATCCACTACATGAGTTCCGCCATCGCGCCGAAGCACATTCCGCGGGCGATCATCGACTACGCGAACACCCGCGGTGCCGACCGGGTGATGTTCGCCAGTGACTATCCCCTGCTCACCCACGAGCGCTGCATGCGCGAGGCGTGTGCTCTGCCGTTCAGGGACTCCGACCGTTTCATGAAATTCCTGGCAACCAACGCGCAGAAGCTGTTCTTCGGCTCCTGACCTACCCGCCACCAGCGTTGCTAAAACACCCCTCGTCGGCCGAATGGTAGCGTGACCCAGCGTCAACCCACGTGTCGACAGGCATCGCATGCGCGCCGGATTCGGCGGTTGATGGTTGTCGGATGGAGGTAGTCAGCGGATGCCCAAAAGCGGTATCGATGCCCGTCGTAAAGCCGCACTGGAGGACGGCAGTGCGGCTTATCTGTCACGTCGCGAGGAGATCATCCAGGCGGCAGCGCACGTGTTCCGCGATCGCGGCTTTGAGGCGGCGACACTACGCGACGTCGCTGCGGCAATGGGCACAGACCGGGCCTCCCTCTACTACTACGTCGGCAGCAAGGAAGAGTTATTACAAGAGATCGTGCGCGCGGCGCTCGGTCGCGATATCGAGGCTGCGCAGGCGGTCAAAGCGAGCCGCGCCTCGACGCGGGAGAAGATCAGCGCACTGATTCAGGCAATGGTCAACTCCTACGCCGACAACTATCCACACATGCACGTCTACATTGAGGACCTGGGCCGAATTGCCCGACAGGACAGCGAGTGGTCGATCGACGTCATCGCACGCACCCGCACCTACGAGTCGCTGGTGCATTCGATTCTCAGTAAGGGACAACGTGATGGAACACTGCGCAAAGACCTTCCCGTCGAGCTGTCCGCGCTCGCGTTGTTCGGCATGATCAACTGGATGCACCGCTGGTTTCGGCCGAACATCAAATGGAGCCCAAAAGAGGTCGCGCACACCTACACCGAGATCTTCCTGAACGGGTTCGGCAACAACTAGCATCACCGCCGGGCCAGCCGGATCGTTCGCAATTTCCTCAGAATCCCGCGTCGGCCGCGGCTTTTCGCAGCGACTCGCGTTGCTCGGGTGCAGCTATGTCGATGATTCGTTCTGCCCGCTGGGCCCTGGTCAGACCTCGGATCTCCGCTACCCCGTGCTCGGTGGCGATGACGTCGACGTCGCTGCCCAGCGCGGATACGTGATCCACCCGGGGCACGATCCGCGGACGTCCTTTCGGCGTCGTGCTCGGAAGTGCCACAATCGAGTGGCCGCCCACCGACCGGATCGAACCGCGCAGGAAGTCCACCGCACCGCCGAGTGCACCGACGTAGCGTCCGCCCGCGGTTTCGCTGTTGACCTGTCCGAGCAGGTCGACCTCCAGCGCCGAGTTGACACAAACGAAGTTCGACATCGCTTCGATCCGCGCCGGGTCGTGCGTCTGGGCAATGGAAAGCAAACGCAAATTTGGCTCCTGTGCGGCCAACGCCAGCGCTCGCGCTGAGCCGAGGATGGATCCCGCGACTGCCAGTCCCCGGTCGCGCTGTTTGGCGCTATTCGTGATCACGCCGTCCCGCATCATCTCGAGCACCGTGTCGCCGACCATGCCGGCATGGACGCCGAGCGCGCGTCGATCGGACACGGACTGCAGCACCGCCTCGCCGAGCTTGCCGATGCCGATTTGCAGGCAGCTGCCGTCGTGGACGTAGCGGACCACGTTCTGCGCAATCCGTAATTCGAGTTGGGTCGGCGTTGCGCGGTGGTATTCGGGCAACGGGCGGCTGGTCCGCATGGACCAAGCCAACTGCGACAAGTGAATCCTGGTGTCGCCGGCAACTATCGGAACATTGTCATTGATCTCGGCGAGCACGACGCGGGCCGCGTGCACGGCATGCCACGCGTAATCCGAGGTGACGCCAAGACTGCAGTAACCATCCGTGTCGGGCGGGCTGACCAGTACCAGAGCGACATCTGTTTTGAGTGGACCGTCGGTAAGCAACCAGGGCAACTGCGACATGTGGCAGGGAATCAACTCCATCCGCCCGGCCTCGATGAGCTGGGAATTGGGCGCCATACCCACCGACGAGACCAGCTGAACACCAGGGGGCACGCGGGTCAGCACACTGGTGAGGCTCATGCCCGCGAACACCCGAACGCCCTCGAGATGGTCTGCGTGACTGATTAATTCTTCAACGAGCGGCGTCGGCTCGCCGAGCACCTGCGCCACCGTGATCATGTCACCCGGTTGCACGTATCGGACGATGTCAGGAACGCTCACCGGGCCGACTGTTCCAAGTCCCCTCGTTGTTGTCAACACTGATGTTGGAAGCATAGCCTCTGAGGTGCTCCGCCAGCGACAGGAGGGCGTGATCCATGTACCGATTCGACCAGCTAGGTGCAGCGACAACACCCGCCGTGCTGGCGGCTGTCGCCGAGGCGCTGCCCGACCGGAGTTTCGTTGTCGCCGACGATGGCGAGCTCACCTACCGCGCGATGGCTTCGCTGTGCGCAGACCTCGCCGCCGGTTTCACAGCGCTCGGATTCCAGCCCGGCGAGCGCATCGGAATACTGCTTCCCAATGGACTGCGTTGGTGCGCAACACTGTTCGGTGCGCACGCTGCGGGGTTGAGCGTGGTCCCGCTCAACACCTGGTACCGCCGCGATGAGCTCGCCTCGGTGGCCCGCCGCGCGGGCCTGCGCACGATCATCACCCAGACCGAGATTTTCGGGTTCGAATCGGCGTCGGCGGCTGCCGGGCTTGACGTTGCAGGATACATCGAGCCGTTGCTGTGGCCCGCGGGCGCTGCCCGACCCGTTGGGCTGGCGCCCGCCCTGGGGCCCGGCGACCCGATAGCCGCCCTGCTTAAGTCGCCCGCCGCCGAGGCGGCCGACGCTCTGGTGGTATTCACCAGCGGCAGTTCGGCCGAGCCGAAGGCAGTACGCCTCACCCAGGGCGGACTGGTGCGAACCGGCCATGCCATTGGCGAGCGGCAGGGCGTTTCGGCCGGCGATCGGTTCTGGTTTGCGTCGCCGCTGTTTTTCGTCTTCGGTTGCGCAAACGCGCTGCCCAACGCGTTGACACACGCCGCGACGCTGTGCGTGCAGGAGAGGTTTGAGGCAGCGTCGGCACTGGAATTCATCGAACGCCATCGCTGCACCGTTTACTACGGCGTCGCGCCGGTGACCCGTGCCCTTGCCCTGTGCGCGGATCTGCCGCTACGCGATATCTCCTCGCTGCGGACCGGCACCGCCAACGCGACCCCCGAGGATCTGCACGTTGCGATGGAAGTGCTTGGCGTGCAACAGGTCTGCAATGCCTACGGATTGACCGAGGGTTACGGTCACTCCACGATGACCGCGCACACCGATCCCGCCGAAGTCCGCATCAGCTCCCAAGGCACCGTGCTGCCCACTCAGCAATTACGCATCGTCGCCGACGGCGCCGTGGCGCCGACCGACGTGGCAGGCGAGATCCAGATTCGCGGGCTGATCACTCCCGGATACCTCGACGACGCCGACACGACCACCCGCGCCTTTGACCGCGACGGCTGGTTTCGCACCGGGGATATCGGGCTGATCGATGCCGACCACCGACTCCACTACCTCGGACGCCGCGACGACACGATGAAGGTGCAGGGCATCAACGTCTCGCCGATGGAGATCGAGTTGCTGCTCGTGCAACACGACATGATCGACGAGGCGTTCGTCTTCGGCCTGGCCACTCCGGAGGGTGACCAATCCGTGGGATGTGTGCTTGTCTCGTCCGTCCCACCAAAGGAGCGCCGCCGGCTAGGGCGCGACGTGCAGACGTGGATCCGCCAACGCGCGGCCTCTTACAAGGTGCCGACGACGATTCGAATCGTCGCGGCCGGTGAGCTTCCGCTGACGCCGACCGGGAAGGTCAGCAAGCGGCTGCTCAAGGAGCAAACCCAAACGTGAGGCCCGGTCCCTTGCCAACTCATCAACTTCTACGTTGATGATGAAAGTTGTACTGTCATGCTTGTGACCAACTCGCCGCGCCACCCAGGGCCGGTGACTTCCCTCGACGGACTCGACCTCGCCGCGCTGGACCGGCATCTGCGTGCGACCGGCATTCCCCGGGCCGGTGCGCTGCGCGCAGAGCTGATCGGCGGCGGTCGCTCCAACCTGACCTTCCTGGTGTTCGATGACACCGCGACATGGGTACTGCGGCGTCCGCCACTGCGCGGATTGACCCCGTCGGCACACGACATGGCCCGCGAGTACCGGGTGGTCGCCGCGCTGGCCGGCACCCCGGTTCCGGTGGCGCGCGTGGTCACGATGCACGACGACAATTCGGTGCTCGGCGCGCCGTTCCAGATGGTCGACTACGTGCGGGGCCGAGTGGTTCGCAGCCGCGCCGACCTCGAGGCAATCGGCGGGGCCGACGCGATCGATGGCTGCGTCGCCGCGCTGATCCGGGTGCTGGCTGGTCTGCACACGGTGGATCCGCAGGCTGTCGGCCTCGGCGACTTCGGCAAGCCGAGCGGGTATCTACAACGCCAGGTGCGGCGTTGGGGTTCGCAGTGGCAGCATGTCCGGCTACCCGACGACGATCGCGACGACGACGTGGAACACTTGACAAGCCTTCTTTCACAATCGATTCCGCAGCAGACACGGACTTCGATCGTGCACGGCGACTATCGCATCGACAACGTCATCCTGGACTACGATGACCCGACAGTGGTTCGCGCCGTGGTGGATTGGGAGCTCTCCACATTGGGTGACCCGCTGTCGGATGTCGCGCTGATGTGCGTCTACCGCGACCCGGCATTGGATCTGATCATCAATGAGCACGCCGCCTGGACCTCACCGCTGCTGGCGTCAGCCGACGAGCTGGCGCATCGTTACTCGGTGGTGTCGGGGCAGACGTTGCCGCACTGGGAGTTCTACATGTCGCTGGCGTACTTCAAGCTCGCCATCATCGCCGCAGGCATCGATTTCCGCCGACGCATGGCCGCTGACACCGGATCGGGCAAGCGCACGGCCCAAGCCTCCGAGGAGACTTCGGACCGGGTCGGCCAGACGGTGGCGCCGCTGATCGCGAACGGCCTCAAGGCGCTGCGTATGTGATCCCGCCCGATGCGGCGAGTCTCCGACGGGCTGACCATGTCCTAATGCACAGCGGGGCCGTGGGAGAAACGGAGTAGCGCCTATTCCTGAGTTCTCGCCGGTAGGTGTTGTACTGGAAGTGGTCGAGTCCGATGCGTGGTGACTGGACAGTGGACGTAGTCAGAAATCGGACGATTGTTTCGTCGACGTGAAATGTGGTCAGAACCAAACGGCCGTCGTGACTCTCGGTGGTGAGGATGACCTGGCCCGGTTTAGCGTGCGGGTACCCGCAGACTGTTCAGCCGGATTGGTCGCCAGTTCGCCGATGTCCGCCGGCGCCGGCCGCCTCGACGGCGATGAGGCGGCGATCAACGTCGAATGGCTCAGGCGACACACCGAGGCCCGTTCGCAGCAATGGCAGAAGGATTTTGAGCGCATGCTCGCGAACGCGGCATCCAAAGGGTGGATGGATCCGGCCGGCACGGTGGTCGTTGCCCACATCGAGAAGGGCGATGCCTCGCCGCGCGCAGGTGGATAAACTGGCCGCCCGGGATTGCAAATGTGAGCTGCTCCGCGCCCATGAACGCGCCGGTCTACTGGAGAAGCTTTCGGTTGACCTTGCCAGTCGGTGTCATGGGTAGCTGGTCGAAGAACTCCACGATGCGGGGTTTCTTATACGACGCCAGCCGCTCACCGACGTAGTTCTTGACCTGCTCCTCGCTCAGCGCAGAGCCGGGTACCCGGACGATGGCCGCCTTCACGAGTTCTCCCCACTGCCCATCTGGGACGGGGAGGACCACTGCCTCGGCGATCTCAGGATGATCACCCAGGCAGCGCTCGACTTCACTGGGGAAGATGTTCTCCCCGCCCGAGATGATCATGCTCTTGATGCGATCGACGATGAAGAAGTATCCCTCATCGTCCCATGTCGCGCCGTCCCCGGTACGGATCCAGCCGTCACGGATCAGCTCGGCCGTAGCGCTCGGGTTGTTCCAGTATCCGACCATGTTGTTAGGCCCGCGGTGGCACAGCTCACCCATCGTCACACCGTCACGCGCGACAGGATTGCCATCCGGGTCCAGCACCGCCAGTGTGCTCAGCAGCGCTGCGCTGCCGCACGAACGCAGCAGCTCGGGGCGCTCACCGCTCAGCGCCCGCCGGTGCGCCTCCGGTCCGAGGTAGCTGCCCGGACCGAACTCGGACATTCCCCACGCTTGGAGCAAGCCTGCCTGGAAAAGCTCGCCCGCCTGACGAATAGTCTCCGCACCCATCGGTGCGCCCCCGTACTCGACCTGGCGCACCGATGGCGTCGAGCCGCCATCCTTCTCTAATGCACCGATCAGCCGCGGCAGCATCGTCGCGATCGCCATAAAACCGCTGACATTTTCCGATCGGATCAGGTCGATGATGCCGTCAGCGTCGAAGTTCGTGACGATTACCGGGCGGCCCAGCATCAGGTACGCGAGTGACATGTAGCCGATGACATGGAAGAACTGGCCAAGCATCAAGTAGACGTCTGTCTCCGCTATCCGCGCGGCAGCCTGGTAATCCAGAACGCATGCGCCGTAGCTGTATTGCGTGTGGACCGCGCTCTTCGGGATTCCCGTCGTCCCACCTGTGGAGACTGCGAGATAGGGCTGGTGGACGAGCGAAGCCTCCTGCGGTAGATCCGGCCGGACCGTGTCGATCCGTCCGCTGGCCCGAACCAGCAGATCCTCGTATTCGGTGTCTTTGTTGGTTGCCCACTCGATCCACGTCACGTCAATCTGCGCCCGCATCGTGTCGACGACGTCGGCGAACTCGGCTCCGTAGAATACGACGGCGGGTGTCGCATCGCGCAGCGCGGCCGCGACCTGCGAGGGCGAGAATCGCCAGTTGAGCGGGAACAGCATTGCACCGGTCCGCGCGCACGCGAGATAAAGCTCGACCATCTCGAGCGAATTGCGCGAAAGCGCTGCCACCCGCGTGCCGGGGCGGACCCCGATGACATCGAAAAGCGCGCCGGAGAGCAGATCAACCCGCCTGCTGAGTTCGCCGAACGTTCGGGTCACGCCCGCCAACGGATCGATGAGCGCGGGAGCGTGCGGATTTCGGGCTGCAAACCTCTCCGCGCTGCCCGCAAGATTGATCATCGACCTACCTCCTCGTAGAGCGGGCCGACTCAGCTGAAGGCGGGCAGCACCTCGGCGCCGAACAGCTTGAGGGCATCCATGGTGTGCTCGTGCGGCATGTCTTTGTATTGGACGAAGAGCAGAAGACGGTCGACACCGATCGACTCATACTGCTTGGCCAGCTCGATACACCGATCCGGGTCGCCAACGAGAATCATGTTTCTGCTGTCGAGGTAATCGTAGGTGAACTTGTCGTAATCGACGCCGACGAACCGACTGTAATAGTCATAAGAGCTGTCGGCCTTCAGTTCCGGGATCAGCGAGGTAAGCAGCGCGATCTGGTCGTGCTGGTAACCCATGACGCCTGCCTCGGCACGCTCGCGCGCCAGCGCCCTGGTCGGAGCGCAGTGGGCCATGGTGAACACCGCGGTCTGGTTGTTCACGAAATCACCGATCGGGGTCGCCGTCTTGATCCGCTCGCGGTATTTGGCGATGCGGGAGGCTACCTCGTCGAAGGACAGCGCCAGGGTGAACGACAGCAGACCCAGGCCGAGCGCACCAGCGACCTCGTGCGACTCGGGACTTGTGCAGGACATCCACAACGGCGGATGCGGCGACTGCAGCGGTTTGGGCACCATCGGCCGCGGCACCTGGTCAAAGTACTTGCCGTGGTGCTCCACGACCGGTTCCTTCCAGGCCTTCAGGATCAGCTCCAGCGACTCCCGCCACATGTCGCGCGTCTCAGCCGGATTGATGCCGAAGCCACCAAGCTCAGCAGCGGTGGCTGACCGGCCGCTGCCAAACTCGAGGCGACCACCAGACAGCAGGTCCAGGGTCGCCGCCTGCTCCGCAGCGCGGATGGGGTGGTTGTAGGGGTAAGGCAGCAGCCGTACTCCGTGGCCAATGCGAATGGTCGACGTCTGCGAGGCGATCCACGACAGCAGTACCTCGGGCGCAGACGCGTGCGAGAACGATTCCAGGAAGTGGTGCTCCACCGACCACACCGAGGTGAATCCCACTTCCTCGGCAAACTTGATTTGCTCCATCATCTGAAGAAAGTGCCGGGACTCGTCGGCTCGCGAGACGCCGGCCGGCATCTGCCATTCGTAGAGCAGTCCGAATTCCAACTTGAGCTCCAGTGTTCGTATATGACTCGGGGCGCGGACTTGCGCACCCAGCGCCTAAACTTTGCCCCGTTTCATCGCAGCTGTCAACTTCTACGTTGACGATGAAACTTGTGCGGTCGCCGCTCGCGCGCGATCAGTTTCGTTCGCACAACCAGGCGCGTGTAATCCGGGGTTGGCTCGATAACAATCCGCCGAAGCGCGGGCGCAACGTCGCGCAACTTGAGCGCCCCATGGTGAACTGGACCAGCTCAGCGTGTTAATGCAGCGGGGTTCGACCGGTCGGGGCTGTCGATCCCGCGCGCACCGGTAATCGCGTTATCGCCGGGCGCGCAGGCTGCCTGCGGTTCTGTGGTCCGCGAAAGTACGTCCATGCGGGCGCCCAACCAGGAGTAGTGACTACTCCGCCTCACATAGTAAATCGATGCAATTATGGGGGCATGGATTTAGCAGCCGCCGCCAAGTACGCAGAGACGGGCGACGCAGCAAACAATGGGCCACACCCGGGCCTGGGAGCAGATCTGCTCGCGGTGGTCGCGCGCCTCTATCGGTTTGGCACGCAGCGCATCCCGATGTCGCTTCCGTCGGCGCAGGCCAGGCTGCTGGCCAATATCGAAGCCCATGGAGACGCTCGGCTCGGCGACCTGGCCGCCGTCGATCACTGTTCGCAACCGACGATGAGCACGCAGGTGCGACGGCTCGAGGAGGCAGCCCTGGTCGCTCGGACCGTCGACCCCGCTGATGCCCGGGTGGTCCGCATCCGCATCACGGCGGAAGGGATCCGCACGCTTAACGCGGTGCGCGCAGACCGCGTTGCGGCGATCGAACCGCAGCTGGCCCTCCTTGGGCTCGCGGACCGCAAGGTGCTGGCCGATGCCGTCGAGGTGTTGCGGCGCGTTCTGGATGATGCGGTGGTCGCACCGCGCCGCAACATAGTGTGATCAGCGCATTTTTAGTTGGATAGACCACCTGCGGCGCGTAGACAACGATAAATCGTTGGAATACGGGATCAATCGTCCGAAGACGGGACCTTTGCGGTCTGACCGCACGGACACCGCGTCCGGAATTACCGGGCAACCTACCTATCGGTTAACGTTTCCCGCTATGCGCGCTTCGATCCGCGCGAAGCCGGCACGAAATTCCGGCTGGGTAGTGGACCACTGCTGATCGGCGGTTTCCTCGGCCAGCGCCTGCGCGTGGTCGGCGACTACCAGCGATCGACGCAAGGTGGCGACCAGCCTGCGGACGAAGGTCGCGGTGTGCCCGTCCAGACGTCGACCCAGCTCGACGGCCGCTGCGAGCACCTGGCCTTCGGGGTAGATGTCGGCGACCAGACCAACATCCCTTGCCGCCTGCGCGTCCCACTGACCATCGAAGAGACACGCCAGGGTCGCCTGCTGCTGACCGACCGCTCGCGCCAGCAACCAGGCGTGCCCACCACCGGGATGGATGTGCAAGCTCGAGAATCTCGATTCGAACACGGCGTTGCGATCGGCCAGGCGAATGTCGCAAGCCAGCGCCAGGTTAAAGCCAGCTCCAACGGCAGGCCCGTTGATCGCGGCAATAGTCGGCAGCGGCGAGCGGTAGACCCGCAGGAAACCGTTATAGACCCTCGTCACCGCAGCGAAGTCACCGTCTGCAGCCTCCCGCAGGGTATCCATCCGCGCACCGGCGCAGAACGCGGTGCCTGCGCCGGTGAGCACGACACAACGCACACTGTCGTCGGCTTCCACTTCGTCGAAAGCCCTCGCCACGGCGGCGACAAGCGCCGGGGACATGGCATTGCGGCTCTTCGGCTCGTTGAGTGTCAGCACCGCCACCCCACCGTGTCGGGACACCAGCACTGAGTCGCCAGCCATATGGAACCTGCCTTCGTTCTTGTGAGAGTTAAGCGGACTAGACGGCGGTCAACGACTCCCAGGTCGGCCCGGCGGCCGTGGCAGCCAACGCGGACACCAAGGTAGAGCCCCACTCGTGTTCATTGCCAAACTCATCGCGCCACGACCACAGGGCCCGGGTGTAGGACTGCAACGGATACTCCAAAGCGATGCCGATCGCGCCGTGCACCTGATGCGCCAACCGCGCGGCGCTTCCCGCGGCCAGCGCGGTCCGGACCTTCGCGGTAGCGATAGGTGCGGTGGGCAGCCGCTCGCCCGGTCCACCCACCCGGCTCAACGCATGGTCGACGGCCGCAGCGGCGGCGCTGGCTTCGGCGCGCAAGGCCGCAAGATGCTGCTGTACCGCCTGGAAGTCGACCAGCCTTTTGCCGAACTGATGGCGTGCCATGCAATGCGCGACAGCCAGTTCCACGATTCGTTCGATAGCCGCGGCGCACTGCATGCTCCGCACGAGCGCACCCACCAATCGCAGCTGCAGGGCCGCCTCGGGCATCGACATGTTCAGCGACGCCGCTACCATCGGCGGGCGAGCCTCCAGCACCACGCTGTCACGGGGTTCACCGACGAAGTTGCGGCCGTGCTCGATCTCCACACCGGAGGCGTCGACGACACCGAGAGCCGCACCGCCGTCGGCATCAACGTGCAACACCAGCAGGTGGGAGGCCAGTCGCGCCCATGGCACACGGGATCCGCGCACGGTGAGTCGTCCCCGCGGATCCGATCGGCCCTCGGCGGCGACCACGAGCGGGCACTGCAAGTTCGCCCCCAGCGGCAACTGCGCGAGCTCGACGAGCCGTGCGCTGATCACCATGTCGGACACTGGCAGCAAGTGTCCGCTCGCGGCACAAGCCGCGATGACAGCGGCGGCGGCGCCGATGTCGCCTCCCGTTCCGCCTAGGTCTTCGGCCAGCCCCACCCGCGTCCAACCCTCGCCGTCGAGTCGGTCCAGCAATCGGCGTGCGCTAGCGTCGGGATCGGGGTCCTCAAGCTGCACCGGGATCGATCTGAGCAGATCGGCCAAGGCCTGCCGGACCTCGCTGCTCATGACGCGACCATCGAGCGCGCGATGATCCCGCCCAGGATCTCGTTGGTGCCGCCCCGCAGCGTCGCATCGGGCCCATGCAGGACCGCTTCCGCGAACAGCCGAGTGAGGTCGTCGGGCGAGTTCTGATCCGCCGGCACGGGGTGCAGTCTGCGCACCGCATCCACCACCTTCGACTCGAACCGCGTTCCGAGATCTTTGACGAGCGCCGCCTGCGTCGCCGGTGACTCACCCTTACCCAGGGCGTCGGCCACCTCAGCCGCCATGCCCCGCAATGTCTGCAGTTCGGCCAGCAGCACACCGAGTTCGGCATCGACCGTCGCCTTGCGGCGTCGAATCAGCTCGAAGAGTAACGGGGCGGTGGAGAGGAACCGTTCCGGTCCGCTGCGCTCGTTGGCAAGCTCTGCGGTGACTTGCCGCCATCCCGCGCCTTCGGCGCCCAGGAGCGCATCGTCACTGACCTCCACGCTGTCGAAAAGCACTTCGGCGAAATGCGCTCGGCCGTCGAGTGTTCGGATCGGTGTCACGTGCACGCCGGGCGCGTCCAGGTCGATGATGAACTGCGACAGGCCGGCGTGGCGAGCCCGCGAGTCGAGCGGTGAGGAACGCACCAGCGCGAGCACGTGGTGTGCGCGGTGGGCGTGGCTAGTCCACACCTTGCGCCCGTCGATTCGCCAGCCAGTGGCGGTGCGTTGCGCTCTAGTCCGCACCGACGCCAGATCGGACCCACTTTCCGGCTCCGACATGCCGATGGCGAAATAACTCTCGCCGTCGATGATTCCCGGAAGATACCGCCGTTGTTGTTCGACCGTCCCGTTGCGGATCAGTGCCGGACCGATCTGCCGTTCGGCGAACCAGTGCGCAGCCACCGGCGCGCCGGCGGCCAGCAATTCCTCGTTGAGGACGAGTCGTTCGCGCTCGCTGCGACCGCCTCCGCCGAACTCTGTCGGCCAGGTCATCCCGATCCAGCCGCGTTCCCCGACCGCGCGGCTGAATTCGGCCGACCAGGCCGACATCCAACAATCGCAGCGCGCCGAGAAGCCGATCTCCATCTGGGTCCTGGCGACAAATGCACGCACCTCTGCCCGCAGGTCAGCGAATTGGCCGCCGTCGGCGGCTGGATCCGCCGTCGGGGTGTGTTCGTTCCGGGCGGCGTTTTCGACGGAAATCACGGCTGAACTTCCCATCGGTTCGCCGGCGCTGGGCCGCGGTGACACGAGCTCATCGGGTCGCTCAGGACACCGTCTCGCCGTTGCGGAATACACGGCAAGCGCTGATGACCTCGTGGTAGCCGGTAAGGATCCACCCATCCCAGCGCTTGTTCCAATTTCAATGAAACCTTTTCCTGTCTCGCGATTCTTCGCGGTTGTCAGGCCGGGATAGGTGCGAGCGCGGCTATGGCAGCGCCACCCATCTCTTTGCTCGCGGCAGCGAACATCCCGCGTGCGACGGTGAGCTTTAGGATCTGGCTGGTGCCCTCCAGCAGGTCGAACAGCACGGCATCGCGGTACCACTTCTCCAGGAGGTACTTCTCGGAGGAGCTCTCGCTGCCCATGATCTGCAGCAGTCTGCGGTAACCACGGTCGACGATATGTGGTCCCTGGGACTTCGCCATCGCGGCTTCGGTGCGGTGCGGCAGGCCCCGGTCGGCGCGCCACGCGGCGTCGAGTATCAGCCGCATCATGTCGTCAAGCGACGCGCGGATCTCTCCGAGATCTTCCTCCACCCGCCGCCACCGTCGCGGGTTGAAGCCGTTGGGCTGCGCCTTGGCCCAGTCTGCTACGAAGTCTGTTGCACCCCTTAGTGTTCCGACATTCCATGCCATGCAGAATGGGCGGGTCCGGTTCAGCACGTTGAGCCCCTCGAGGAACCCCCCCGGGTTGTCGGGATCGCCGAGCATGTAGTCCAGCGGGATCCGCACGTCGGTGAATTCGATCGTCGACTGGCGCAAGCACCGCATGCCGAGTTTGCGTTCCTCGGTGGCCCGCAAGATCCGGATTCCGGGGGTCTCTTGCGGGATGACCACGCCACGCAGCCCGTGCATGCCGAGCGACCGGTCGACCGTGACGAAGACGAGCATGACCGTCGCCTCGGCACCCTGCGAGCTGAATCGCTTGCGGCCGTTGATTACCCACTCGTCGCCGTCGCGGACAGCGGTGGTCCGGATGGCAGCGATGTCAGATCCGCAGTCCTCTTCGGTAAAAGCGAAGGACGTCTGGTAGTCACTACGCTGCGTCTCCGGGGTCACCCATCGCTCGAGCTGCTCGGGCGTCCCGATTACCTTGAGCATTTTCTCCAGGTTGGCGTTTCGTGGCAGTGCACCCCACGCCCACCCGTCGCCGTAACACATCGCCTCCATAGCGAGCGCACCTAGGACATGATTGTCCTCCTCGGCGCTCGACGCACGGAACCTCCTCCCAGAGGTCCTCTCGGTCAGCCCGTACTCGGGGATGCTCAGCGGCGAGGTGTCCAACGGACACGACTCGATGACGCGCTTGCTTTCCGCGAAGAACTTCGTCTCCTCGCGATCGGCGACCCGCGCTAGCGGGCGCACCTCGTGCAGCGACCAGTCACGGATGTCCGCGAGCATCTTCTGCGCGTCCGCTGGGATGTCGAACGAGATCGGCATGATGCTCCTAGTTGAGGCCGAAGGGCGTCTGCAGGATGTCGAAGTCGATCGCCGCCAGTACGGCCGCCACGCGGTACCACCGTTCGCACGGCAGATCGCGGGAAATGCCGCGAACGCCCACAAGTTGCACGCCGTTACGGGTGGCCCGCAGACCCAGCGACGAGGCACGGTTCACCGCCCGCGTCACGTTTCGCTCGATCTCCTCGACGTCGTCGAGCCCGCCCAGCCGGGCCGCGACGTCCCACACCAGCAGGCGCACCTCCCGCAGCTCGGTGCTCAGCTCGACCAGCGGGAACGACACACCCTGGTATTCGGCCAACGGCGTGCCCCAGGTAGTGCGCCGGGTCGCATACGCGCTCGCGAACTCCAGCGACGCCCGCGCCACCCCCACCAGACACGCGGCCAACAGCAACCGAGCCTGCCCGACCGCGCGATGCAAGGCGATCCCCCCGCCGAGCCGGTCCTCGACCGCCACAGTCAGATCGTCGATAGTCACGGGCCCGCTAGGCACCGCAGTCAGCGCCAGCTTGCCGACCTCCCGATCCTCGCGTTGGACGGTCAGGCCAGGCCGAGACCCGGTAAAGCAGAAGGCGGCCAGGTCCTCACCGTCGAGGCCCACGAGCAGCGAAACGTCAGCGCCCCCAGGGTACGCGACGGAGCTCTTGCGACCCGTGATCACGACCCCCGCCGGCGACGCAGTGACGCTGGTCTCGTATTCGCTTGGCTGGCGGCCGAAGTCCTCGTAGAGCAACACACTCGCCGTCGCGTTCGCGTCCGTGAGCACGCGGCCGGCGGCCGACTTCTCCGTGGCGCTACCGCAGGCGTCGAGGAGGGTGACTATCTGAAACGCGGGCACCGCGGCCCACGCCAGGCCGGCGTCGCCGTAGGCGAGCTCCTCAAGCGCGACGAGCAGGGTGTGCGGTTCGTCGACGCCCCGCTCAAGCAGCATCGCAGGCGCGATACCGGCGTCCTCCAGAAGCCGCGCCAACAGCTTGACGTCGAGGCCGTCGCGCTCGGTCTGGGCCGCCTGCGCACGCAGCTCGTCACGCGCTACCGCATGCAGTCGATCCTGCATCGCGGTTTGGACGGGCGAAAGCCCAAGGTCGAATCCCGTGGTCATCATCGATGTGTACTACCGCTCAAGGGGTTCCGCGAGGCGCCGTTCTGCTATCTGGAACGAATGGTCACCGCGTAGCTACGACCGCAGTCATACTTCTCCTCATGCCCGCTACAGGATCGGTAGACGTAGCGCGGTCGATCTTCGACAGCCTGCGAACAATAACGATCAGGAAGGTTGAGCCCAGTGCCCCTGCCTAACAAGTGGAATCCGCCCGCGCGCGAGAAGCTTGCGGTATTACTTCTGACCACCTTTCTCCTCGGCTGGATCGGGGTATGCATCACCGTTCAGGGATTGCAGATCCACGATCAGGGTTACGGTAACGGCATCACCAACCGCCAGCACCTACCTGACCAGATCCGGGACAGGTACGGGATCCCGGGCGTCAGGACACCGCAGCAGCTGATGGATGCGACAAGCCGATGAACCTGACAGCCATCTGGGGCGACACGTGGCGGATCGGACTGACCGTGGTCGGCCTGCTGGCGGTATTGGGCGCTTGGGCGCTGATCATCCCGAACCTGACTCCGTTTGGGAATCGTCCCTTTACGCCGTCGCAGGTCGAAGCCGAGAAAGAGCGCAGCAACCGGTACCGCGGCGTGCAAAAGTTCTCCGTCCGGATCGACGTCGTGTTCTTCGTCTGGCTTGTCGTGGAAGGCGCGCTTCTGGTGCCCTGGCTCTTCGGCCACTACGGCCTGCGTTGATCGCCGCCCTGATCGTTCGATGCCGCACGGCCGGAAAGGATCCAGACCATGACTGACATAGCCAGCCCCGGAACATCACAAGCTGTAATCCAGTCTCAAGCCGAAGCCCAGGAGCTGGCTGAGGCGCAGGCGATGGCCGAACGCGGCGACCGCTTCTTCATCGCCGGCTGCATCGTCTGCGGCACCTGGCTGCTCGGTCCTGTCGGCGCCGCCATCCTGGTCTACGGGATGTTGGTGATGCGCCGGGCGCAACGCCGGGGCGCCACCATCCGGCCTTGGGCGATCACACTGATCGGCGGCTTCATCCTGGTCGACACCTCGGTCAACTTTTTCGCCTGGGGAATGGACCTGTTCCCCGCCCACGACAGTGTGCTCGGGCGCAGCCTCTGGATGGGCTACGGGCAGCTTGTCGACGGCGCCTACATGTTCGGCTACAACACCAAAGCCATGGGCGGCGTGGCCGACAACGGAGAAAAGGGGGTCATGGTCGGCATGGTCCTGATGGGGATGCCGATCAAGTTGGTGGCCGCCTGGGGCTTCCTGAAAATGAAGCAATGGGGTCTGCAGTGGACCCTGATCTCCTACTGGATGTACTTCGCCTTCTGGATGGTCTACCTCACCAACATGATGACGGACTTCCCACTACGCTTCGGCTCGTCGGACTTCGGCGTCATCGGGTTCTGGCTGTTGGTGAACGTGCCATTCCTGGGTCCGCTCGTTTTGCTGCCGTACCTGCACACCGTGCGACGCGATCTCTGGACCTAGCGCATGTGGGTCTTCCGGCGCACTGACGAGATCAGGACGCCGCGCGAGGCGGATCTCCGCCCGACCCTGTTCGGGGCCAACGGTTTCGACGACCGGACCCCCGCGGTGGGGTTCTCCGACGTCGCCGGCCTGGACAGTGTCATCGGCGATCTTCGCGACGTCGTCGGCTACGTGGCGGACCCCGCCAAGTACGAGCCGCTGGGTGCGCGTCCGCCCACCGGGATCCTGCTGTTCGGCGAACCGGGCTGTGGCAAGACGCTGGTGGCCAGGGCACTCGCCGGTGAGGTCGGGGTGCCGTTCTACTTCGTATCGGCCACCAGCTTCGTCGAGCGGTTCGTGGGCCTGGGCGCGTCGCGCATCCGGGAGCTGTTCGCCGCCGCCGCCGCCGACAGCCCGTGCATCGTGTTCATCGACGAACTGGACGCCGTCGGCCGTCAGCGCAGCGATCACGCCGGAGACCGGGAGTTCGACCATACGCTGAACCAGCTGCTCGTCGAGCTGGACGGATTCCTCAGCGCCAAAGGCGTTATCACGATCGCTGCGACAAACCGAGCGGAGCTGCTCGATCCGGCGCTGGTGCGTCCGGGCCGATTCGACCGCCGCATTGAGATCGTCCGCCCGGACTGCGCCGGCCGGGAGGCGGTGCTGCGCTTGCATGCCGCCGGGCGTCCCTGCGCGCCCGATATCGACTGGGCGAAGATCGCCGAGGCGACCAATGGGTGCTCGCCGGCCGAGCTAGCCATGCTGGTGAACGAGGCCGCCCTGCTCGCCGCCCGCACCGGCAGCGAGGTGATCGGGTGGAACGACGTCAAGTCGGCGCTGGACCGGATCGTCGACGGCGGTCTGTGCTCAACGACTCGGTCCGCGTTGGACCTGAACCGCCGCGCCGCGCACCAGGCGGGTCATGTTCTTCTCGCCCTTCGGCTGCCGTTCGCCACCCCAGGAGTACGGGCCACCATCACGTCGTGCGGCGGGGCAGCGGCCAGTAACACGTGGGCGCCGTCCCAGAGCAGGGACATCTCCACCGGTCCGCAACTGCTTGCCGAGGTGGTCGTGCTGATGGGCGGGCGCGCAGCCGAGGAGGCCCTGGCCGGATCCCCATCCACGCTTTGCGAAGGTGACCTGACGACTGCGGCCGAACTCGCCGGCCGGATCGAGCGAGCAGGGCTGTGCACCGACGGTGTGCCGACGGCGGCAACCGAGCTGATGGCATGGGCACAGCGCGAAGCCGACCGGCTCGTCGCGGCCGAGCCCGACGGCGTGGAGGCTATTGCGGCCGCACTCCGCTCGAACCACTCGATGTTCGTCGACGAGATCCGAGCGCTGGTGCCCACTTACGGGGATCGGCATGATTAACGACAGGGAGTGCGTGCGTATTTCGTGAAAACCCTTGAGACAGTTCCCGTCGTGACCGTTGAGAATCAGGACGACCTCACCAGCTTCTGCGTCCTGGTCCCGCGCCGGCCCCGGATCTCCCGAGTAGAAAGGACTGCAATGCCGAGCGGAACCCCGGCTGCCGCGACGCACAGCGAGTTGATCGTCCGCGCGCTCCGCTGTTTTCCGGAGCGCGTAGCCTTTCGACAAGGCGACCGGACGGTTCGTTACGACGAAGCCGAGGACCTTGTCTCGCGGTTCGTCACAGTTTTTCACGCTCTGGGTCTGCGCAATGGAGATGGAGTCGGCCTGCTCTCACCCAACCGGCCCGAGGTGTGGCTGACCCAAGCCGCCCCTGGCTTCCTCGGCGGCAGCTACACGGCGATGCACCCGCTCGGCTCGTTCGAGGACCATCTATACGCCTGCGAAGAGGCCGAATTGAAGATCCTCGTGGTCGATCCCGCCTATGCGGAACGCGGCGCGGAGTTGCTCGACCGGGCCGCGTCGGTCAATCGGCTCTTGACGTTGGGGCCGAGTTCGGCAGGTCAGGACCTTCTCCAGCTTGCCGCAGCTGCGGAGCCGAGCGCGCTGCACAAATGTGAGGTCTCCCCGGAATCGACCACCTGGCTGCTGTATACCGGCGGAACGACCGGTGTGCCCAAGGCCGTCGAACTGCCGGAACGCGCGGTTGCGCAGATGGCGATGAGCGTGTCCGTTGGATGGGATCTGCCGAAGAGCAGGAATTATCTTGCGGTGGCACCGATTTCGCACGCCGCGGGAATGCTCGTCACACCGACGCTGCTGGCCGGCGGCACCGTCACTCTGATGAAAGCGTGGGATCCGCAGGAATGGGTGGCGACTGCCGCGCGCGACGGGATCACGCTGTCCCTTTTAGTACCGACGATGATCTACTCGCTGCTCGACTCGGGCGCCCTCGACACCGCAGACCTGTCAACACTGGAAACGGTCATGTACGGTGCTTCGCCGATGGCGCCCACTCGACTGCGCGAGGCCCTGGAGCGCTTAGGCCAGATCTTCTGCCAGCTCTACGGGCAGACAGAATGCGCGGGCGTCGTGTCCAGTCTTTGGCGACACCATCATCGGCTCGATCGGCCCGAGCGGTTCGGCTCCTGCGGACTTCCGATGCCGGGAGTTCGGATCTCGTTGCGCGACACAGAGAATCAGGTGGTCGCCCCCGGCCAAAGCGGCGAGGTGTGCGCACAGGGCCTCAATGTCATGAAGCGCTACCACAAGCGCCCGGACCTCGACGCCGAGACACTGATCGACGGGTGGCTACACACCGGCGATGTCGCAAACCAGGACGACGAAGGCTTTCTCTACCTCGTCGACCGGAAGAAGGACATGATCGTCTCGGGCGGATTCAACGTCTTTCCCAGCGAGGTCGAGAAGATCTTGACCGACGACCCCAGTGTAGCCGCGGCCGCCGTCATCGGTGTTCCGCACGATATCTGGGGCGAGGCCGTGAAGGCGCTGGTAGTGCCCCGGCCAGGCTGCACGGTGGACGCAGACCAGTTGATCAAGCTGGTCAAGGCTCGCAAGGGTTCGCACTACGCGCCCAAATCGCTGGAGACGGTCGACCAGATCCCTCTGACCCCCCTGGGCAAGCCCGACAAGAAGGCCATGCGGCGCAAGTACTGGGCCGATCTCGATCGACAGATCAACTAGCAATTGTGACTAATTGGTACCAATTAAGTTGTCGCAGAACCGGAGTGGTCGACCGCAGAACGCGACAATCATTCGCTGCGGGCAGGCTCGTCGGGCTGTACATCTTTTGCTGACCCAGCGGACGTTCAACCGGTCGGAACCGGCGCGCGATGCCGTTCACCACAGCGTCGATGCTCAGAGATACAGACTTCGGGCAGCCAGTATCCGGCATCGCAAATCAACGAAGGAGAAGCTCGTGAGCACCCGTGTACAGATGTGGTGTATGTGGTGTGGGCCAGTGGGAATCCTGCTGTGGCTGATCGGCTTTGTGTTCGTGGGAGGCCTCATGCCCCCGCCAAAGCCCAGTTGGACCGCTCAAGAGGTGCAAAACTTCTACCAGACGAATACCAACGGCATCCGCGTCGGCCTGCTCATCACGTTGCTCGGAGCCACGCTGACCGCGCCCTGGGTCGCTGCGATCTCCACGCAGATGAAGCGCATCGAAGGCCGCTACTCCCCACTGAGCTACACGCAGCTCGGCCTCGGCATGCTGGGGATTTTGCTCTTCGTCTTTCCGGTCATGACCATGCAGACCGCGGCCTTCCGGCGGGACCGCGACCCGTCACAAATGCTCCTACTCAACGACCTCGCATGGCTTCCGTTCGTCGGCGTGTGGATGCTTGCCGCACTGCAGAATGTCGCGATCGGGGTGGCCGCCTTCGATGACAAGGAGGGCAAAGTCTTTCCACGCTGGGTCGGCTATTTCAACATCTGGACGGCATCGCTGTTCTGCCCCGGCTCGCTGTTGTACTTCTTCAAAGAGGGGCCGTTCGCCTGGAACGGCGCGTTGTCGTGGTGGTTCGTGGTTGTCGTCTTCTGCGCGTGGTTCGGCGTCATGTTCTACGCGATGCGCCGGGCGATCCAGGGCCAAGCGCTGGAATCTGAAGCTACGCGGGAACCCGGGCTGCGGTAGGTGGACCTCGACCAGATCCCGCTCACACCACTGGGCCAGCCCGACAAGAACGCGCTCCGGCATCAGTACTGGTCCGACTTCGGCAGGCAGATCAACTAACGCCCTGCCCGCTGCGAGACGAGGTCCAGCGCAACGTCCACAATCATGTCCTCCTGCCCGCCCACCAAGCGTCGACGGCCCGCTTCGACGAGTAGCGAGCGCACGTCGATGCCGTAATGGGCGGATGCCGCCTCGGCGTGGCGCAGGAAGCTGGAGTACACGCCGGCATACCCCAGTGTCAGTGTCTCGCGGTCTACCTGGACCGGGCGATCCTGCAGTGGCCGGAGGATGTCGTCGGCGGCGTCCTGCAAAGCAAAAAGATCGCAGTGGTTTTCCCAGCCATTGATGTTCGCCACCGCGATGAACGGTTCGATCGGGCAGTTGCCCGCTCCGGCACCGTGCCCGGCGAGGGAGGCGTCGACTCGGGTCACCCCCTGCTCAACGGCGACGACCGAGTTCGCCACCGCCAGTGAAAGATTCTGGTGTGCATGAATGCCGATCTGGGTGTCGGCGTTCAGAATTGCGCGATAAGCGCGGACTCGATCCCTGACTCCATCCATGGTCAAGCGACCGCCGGAGTCTGTGACGTAGACGCAGTGCGCTCCGTAGGACTCCATCAACTTAGCCTGTTTGGCCAGCTCGTCCGCCGGCGCCATGTGACTCATCATCAAAAATCCCGACACGTCCATGCCGAGCCCGCGCGCGGTCTCGATGTGCTGCGCCGAAACGTCGGCTTCGGTGCAGTGAGTCGCGATGCGAATGGACTTCACGCCCAGCGATGCCGCGTGCTTGAGTTCCGCGATCGTACCGATGCCCGGCAACAGCAACGTGGTCAGTGTTGCGTGCCGGATTTCCTGTGCGGCGGCCTCGATCCATTCCCAGTCCGTGTTGCTGCCAGGCCCATAGGTCAAGCTGCCGCCGGCCAGCCCGTCCCCATGGGCCACTTCGATCGCATCGACACCGGCCCGGTCGAGGGCCGCGACGATTCTCGCAACATTGCCCGTGGTCATCCGATGCCTGACCGCGTGCATTCCGTCACGCAGCGTCACATCCTGGATGTAGAGCTTCGGCTGCATCATTGGACCGCCTCTGCCAGTGACTGCTCGGCCAGCCGCGCTGCGACCTGAACTGCGGCCGAGGTCATGATGTCGAGGTTCCCGGCGTACGCCGGCAGGTAGTCCGCCGCGCCCTCGACTTCCAGAAACACCGATACCTTCCACCGCGGTCGCGACACCACGTCGGGGAGCAATGTGTGGACCGGCTCGTCCTGCTTTACCGGGACGAACTGCACCTGCTGCTTGAGCCGGTATCCAGGCACATAGGTCCCCACCTCGGCGACCATCGACTCGACGGACCGCTGGATGGCGGCATGGTCGGCGTCGCCGATCAAGCAGGACACCGTGTCGCGCATGATCAGTGGCGGCTCGGCCGGATTGAGCACGATGATCGCTTTGCCGCGACGCGCTCGTCCGACGACTTCGATTGCGTGCGAGGTAGTTTCGGTGAACTCGTCGATGTTTGCCCGCGTCCCTGGTCCGGCCGATCTGGACGCGATCGACGCGACGATTTCAGCGTAAGGAACATCCGTCACCCGCGAGATCGCAGCCACCACAGGAATGGTCGCCTGACCTCCACAGGTCACCATGTTCATGTTCGGGGCGCTCAAGTGCTGGTCGAGATTGACCGCCGGTACCACGAACGGTCCGATTGCGGCAGGCGTCAGGTCGATGAGCCGCTTCCCGTGCTGCGACAGCGCGTTGGCGTTGGCCAGGTGCGCCTTCGCGGACGTGGCATCGAAGACGATGTCGATTTCATCGAAGCAGGGCAGATCTATCAGACCATGAACACCATCGGCGGTCGTGGCGACTTCGTGCTTCCTCGCGCGGGCCAAACCATCTGAGGCCGGATCGATTCCGACCATCGCACTAATCTCAAGCGACGACGATCGCAGCACCTTCACCATGAGATCGGTGCCGATATTTCCCGAACCGATCACCGCAACCTTAGTGGCGTTCATGTTTCACCTTTCACGCGAATGTCGCCGAAACCGCACCGAGGGAAGTGAACTCCGCACTAACCCGGGAACCGGCAGTGACCGGGACCATCGGCCCCAATGCGCCCGAAAGCACCACATCGCCCGCCCGAAGCGGTGCGCCATATTCACGAGCAGTGCGGGCCAGCCAGGCAAACGCAACGAGCGGATCTCCCAGACATGCCTTACCCGTGCCGGTGGAGGCCACCACGCCGTCCTTGGTCAACGACATTTCCACATCGGCGGGTTCGAAGTCATCCAGCTTGACCTCTTTGGAGCCCAGCACGAACATGCCGCTGGATCCGTTGTCCGCGATGGTGTCGGTAATCCGGATGTCCCAGTCCCGGACCCGGCTGTCCACAATCTCCAGGGCAGCGACGGCGAAGGCGACCGCGTCGCGAACTCGGTCGACGTCCAACGCGTCGTCATCGAGATCCCGGGACAGGACGAACGCGATCTCCCCCTCGGCCTTGGGCTGGAGCAGGCGAGCGCACGGCACCACACCGTCCCGTCCGCACTGCATGTCGTCGAACAACACGCCGAAATCCGGTTGGTCTACCCCGAGTTGCTGTTGCACGGCCGCCGACGTCAATCCGATCTTTCGGCCGACGATCCGGGCCCCACCAGCGACACGCTGTTCGGTCAATCGCTGCTGAACCCGGTACGCCAGGCCCAGATCGGAGCTGCCCAAAAGGTCTCGGACCGGCTCACACGGTGTCCCCGACACCGCCGCCTCCTGCAGGCGCAAGGCAGCGAATCGCACGCTGTCGTCAGGAACTGCCACGCAACAGAATCTGCCTTAACGGGCCCCTTCCGTTGCGGTCCTCGTTCCTCATGGCGGAACCCAAAACGGTAAACGCCAACACTAGTGAGGCGCAGGTCACAGCGCTCCCTTGCTATCAAGCAAGGGAGCGAGTAGACATTGAGTTGTCTGACAGATAAATAGCCACAATATTTTGTATCATGACAAAATCTACGGGCTCCGGTGTGCAGGACCACGGGTGCAGGAGATCACGCGATGACGATCCAGCTCGACACGCCAGTCCCGACGAGGACCGACGACAATTCTTCCTCAATCGCGAAAGCCGTCAGAGTGCTCCGATCGCTGGCACTGGCGGGCGACCGCGCCGACGGCGTCACCCACATCGCCGAGCTCGCGAAACTTCCGAAAAGCACCACACATCGGGTGCTCGCGGTGCTCATCGAGGAGGGCCTGGTCAGCCGCAGCGACCAGCGCTACCGGCTGGGGCCTGGCTGGTTCGAACTCCAGTCGGCACTCAGTTCTTCGGAATGGCACCGTATCGTGCGGCAGGCCAAGAAACCCCTGGCCTCGCTGTTCGAGGCGACTGAGGCGACAGTCCATTTCGCTGTCCTCGACGGTGGAGACGTTCTGTACCTGGAAAAGCTGACCGGCCGCCACGGCACGGTAGTTCCGACCCGAGTCGGCGAACGCAAACCCGCACTGTGCACAGCGCTCGGGAAGTCGCTTGTCGCACACGCCGATGCGGCCAGTGTGCACTCGCTGCTATCGAAGCCGTTACCGATGGTCTCGCGCCGTTCGATCACGTCGCCTCAGATTATTCTGAAGCAGCTGAACGAGATTCGTCGGGTGGGTGTCGCCTACGACTTCGAGGAAGTCCAACCTGGCGTCTTCTGTGTTGCCGCGCCGGTATTTCGCTCCGGCAAGGCAATCGCAGCAGTCTCGGTGACCCGAGTCGGGGGTACCACCACCACCCGCGGGGACGCGGCAGCGGTACATCGCGCGGCGACCGAAATCTCCCGCTGGGTCGAGGCTGACTGCTAATGGTTCAGTCCTGCGGAACCGGCACTCGCTACGAGCAGCCGCAGAGCCGACCATCGTCTGGCTGATCAGTGTGCGTCCGAGATAGGAAGACGACATGACCGAAGCACTCGGGCTGGGAATGACCCACTACCCCCTGCTTCTGACGACGGACAATCTGATGGCGTTGCTGCTGGCCGGGACCCTGACGGATCCCGATATCCCGGCTGAAGCCAAGGATCCGGTGTCTTGGCCCGAGTCCATGCGATCCGACTGGTCCGATGACCGCGGAGCCGCAGCCGCGGCGAATCACCGCCAGGAACTCGTCGATGGCCTGGCGCGGGTGCGAGCGGCGCTGGACGACTTTGATCCTGACATCGTCGTCGTGTGGGGCGACGACCAGTACGAGAACTTCCGGGAAGAAGTCGTCCCGCCGTTTTGCGTCCTCGCCTACGACGACCTCGAGGTACGCCCGTTCGGCATGATCGCAGAACGTCACCTGCCCAACGTCTGGGGCGCGCCCAACGACGCCCAGATCACGTTGCACGGGGATGCCGCGACCGCACGGGCGCTCACCGACGCCCTCATCGAAGACGGATTCGATATGGCTTACTCGTACAAGAAGCGCGAGGGTGCGCACTTCCCGCACTCGATCCTGAACACACAGATATTCCTGGACTACGACAACTACGGCGCAAAGCTGCCCTACACGATTCTGCCGATCACGGTGAATTGCTATGGCCAGCATGCCATCGCGCGAAAAGGGGGCTTCGCCCGATTCGCTGATATCGCCGACGAGCAACTCGACCCGATGGGACCCAGCCCGGCCCGTTGCTACGCCCTGGGCGCTGCCGTGTCGCGCGCCATGCAACGGACCGAAAAGCGGGTCGCTTATGTTGCCTCGTCCAGCTGGTCTCACGCCTTCCTCAATGACAAGGACTGGCACTTGAAGCCGGACACCCCTGCCGACAGGCGCCTCTACGACGCGATGGTCGACGGCGACCACGAAACCTGGCTACAGGTCAAGGGCAAAGAAGTCGTCGATGCCGGCCAGCATGAGATGCTCAATTGGTTTTGCCTACTCGGAGCGGTTCACGAGCAGTCCCTGGAGCTGAAATGGTCGACGTTCGTCGCGACCGATATCTTCAACTCCAACAAGGCCTTCGCAGTGTTTCAAGAAGAAACGTCATGACTGTCGCGAGTGAACCTCAAACTACCGCCGGCTTCGCCACTCGTCTGATGGTCGATGAAGATGTCGAGGAACGCCGGTTTCGCGTGCACCGATCATCGATGACATCACCACAAGTCTATGAAGCTGAGGTGCGGCGAATCTTCGACCGCAGCTGGCTCTACGTTGGCCACACCTCTGAGGTACCAAACCCGGGGGACTACGTTCGCCGGCCTGTCGGTGGACGTCCGATGTTCATGGTCCGGGCCGCCAAGAGCGGCGAGATCCGGGTATTTCACAACTCCTGCACCCACCGTGGCGCGATGGTCTGCCGCACCGATCGGGGAAACTCGAAGAACTTCCAATGCTTTTACCACGCCTGGACATTCAACACTGAAGGACACCTCATCGGCGTTCCGGATCGTGGCGGTTACGAAGGCCGCGACTTCGGCGATCTGGGGCTGGCCGCCCCGCGGGTCGAGCACTATCGCGGTTTCGTGTTCCTGAGCTTCGATCCGCATATCGTCGATCTTCAGACCTATCTCGCCGGAGCCAGGGAGTACCTGGATCTCGTCATCGACGGAGCGTCCGACGACGTCGAGATTGTGCGGGGTACGCACGAATACGGTATGGCGGCAAACTGGAAGCTGCTGGTCGAGAACAGCATCGACGGTTACCACGCCGCGCCGCTGCATTCGACGTACTTCCAGTATCTCGCGTCGGTCGGAACCGATATCAGCGGCGGCATCACCGGGTTCGGTCGCGACCTGGGAAACGGACACGCTGTCGCCGAGGGCGAGGCGCCGTGGGGCCGGCCGATCGCGAGCTGGGAACCTTCGTTCGGGGCCGAGGCCAAAGTGGAGATTGAGAAGATCCGCGCCGATCTCGTCGAACGACATGGCGAGGCACTCGCGCATCGGATGGCCAACACCAGCCGAAACCTGCTGATCTACCCGAATCTGATCATCAACGACATCATGGCCGTCACGGTCCGCACCTTCATGCCCTGCGCGCCGGACCGGACGGATATCACGGCGTGGCAGTTGGCGCCACGCACCGAACTACCCCTGCTGCGGCAGCGCCGTCTTGACAATTTTCTGACGTTCCTCGGGCCTGGCGGTTTCGCAACCCCGGACGACATCGAGGCACTCGAGTCGTGCCAGTCTGGATTCGCCAGTGGCGGGGCGGAGTGGAACGACATCTCGCGTGGCATGGCGCGCACACCGTTGCAGAGCGACGAGGAACAGATGCGGACCTTCTGGCGTAGGTGGAACGAGCAGTTGCAGCAGCAGGATTCGACCGCGCGGAGCCTGTCGTGACCGCGTTCGAAGCCAGGGCCATCGCTCCGGCAGCGGACAGCATCGACGATGTCGGCCGGCCCCGGGTCGAAGACCTCCTGTACCTGGAAGCGCGCCTACTCGATGAATGGCGCCTCGACGAATGGCTGCAGCTCTACACCGACGATGCCCAGTACATCGTCCCGGCGACCGACACGCCCGACGGCGATCCGGACTGCGATCTTGTGCTCATCGACGATGATCGCGCGCGCATGCAGTCGAGGGTCGAAAGGTTGAACAGCCGGAGAGCGCATCGAGAGTATCCCCACTCGAATACCCGGCACATGGTGACGAACGTCGAACTGGGTTCCCGCCGAGACAATCTGCTCGACGTCAACGCCGCGTTCACGGTATTCCGATTCCGCGGTGACCGCTCCGTGTACTACGTTGGCCGGTATCTCATAGTCCTGACCACCGTCGACGGTGTCCTCCGGATCCGCCGCAAGCGGGTGGAACTCGATCTGGCGGCGCTGAGACCCAACTTTGATGTGGCGATAATTCTCTGACGGCCGATGCCTTGGTAGCCGCGGCTACCTGCCGCTATCGGGCGGCACCTGGACAGGCAGGCCTACCGGGGCTTGGAAGTCCCCGGACGGGGTGGTGTGTCCGCTGTCGGGTCCGACCGGGATCGGGACGCGTGGGCCCGGGCACGCGTAGTCCGTGCCGATGCCGCACATTTGGTTGGTGAACCACGACTTATTCACAACGTCGTCCGGGTAGTAATCGGCATGGGTAGAGAACCACTGGTGTGGGATGGAGAAGAAAACGAACATGATCGAGTTCATGATCCCGAGGAGCGCGAGGAACCGGAGTCCCTGTTTTTTCCTGGCCGATACCTTGAGGTGATGTAGTCCGGCCTCGGCCAAGGTCTCACCGCGGTCGTTCTTGAAGTAGCGCAACGCCGCGATCAGGCCCCACGTAACGCCCCACAGCAGATTTTCATTGACTGGCATTTGATACCAGTGCCCGTGAAACAGTGTGAGCCAGCGGATTCCACCGCCCATGTGGTACATCCCGGTCCGGATCCAGAACAGCTCGATAACGGTGTCCCAGAAAATCATGAACCCGATCGCTATCAGGACCAGACCCAAGCTGCCCAATCGGGGCCAGCGGCGTTGTGCCGCGGCCATCACCTTGTTGCACCAGATCGAGAAGGCGACGAAGAATGCCAGGTACATCCCCGGCCCGATGAGAAGCGGCTCGGCGAAGTTCGCCGCGCCGTTGGCCTGCCAGCCCGGAACATGGCATTGCGGGCAGCCAAGGTTCAGTGGCACGTTGCTGTAATTGAACTGCTGCACCGTGTAGTCGGCCTATGGGTCCTGGAGCGCCCATAGACATAACCAGGCCAAGGCGAAAAGGCCGTCAAATGAGAGGTGTCCGGTGCGCCGAACCGGACGAATAATGCAGATGTAGAGCGCAATCAGACCACTGATCGTGAAGAAGGCCTGCCAGCTCCATGCCGACACCCACTGCCACGTCGGGATTGGCGTCGGTCCATGGGGTGACGGCCTGGCGTGGCCTTGAACCAGCCAGGAAGCCCAGCAGTAGACCGTGAGGGCCAGCCAGGCGGCGCCGACGAAAGCCCATACCTGCACCGGTCGGGTAACCCGCCGATCGGTCGGTGCGGGCTGGCGGTGCAGATCGTCTGAGCTGGAAGCGGTATCCGCCATGCAATCCTCCAAATATCCCAGTCGGACGAGCTAGAGCGCGGACGACCCTCCCTTGAAGAGCTGTTGCGAGATGATCTTGCGGTGAATCTGGCCGGTGCCCTCCCAGATATCCAGGATCTTTACGTCGCGATACCGCTTCTCAAACAGGTATTCGTCGGAGTAGCCGTCGGGGCCCAGCAGCATGAGTGTGCGGGCGGTGATGCGCTCCGCCAGCGGCGGCGCTACTGCCTTCGCCGTGGATGCTTCGACGGCGAATGGCAAACCTTCATCCAGGAGCCACGCCGCGCGTCGGCATAGCAATCGGGCATGGCGCAGCTGCGCGTTGAAGCGGTCGAACTCGACCTGAATGGCCGCCTGGCGACGGGCCGAGTACCCGGAGTCCGGGCCGATGAGAAGCGGTGCGGCTTCATCGAGCGAGGCCTGGGCGATACCGATCGCCATCGAGGCCACCTGATGGCGCGTGGTGTTCAGGGTCGCTAGTCCGTTACGAAATGTCGTTGGCCAATCCTGTTCGTGCCCCAGACAATTCTCAAATGGCACCAGCACATGGTCCAGCGCGAAGGCGGTGGTCAACATCGCCCGCATACCCAATTTGGATTCGTTGTCCTTGACCACTTCGAAGCCGGGCGCGCCGCGTTCGACGACGAATGCCCTGATTCCGCGACTGCCCTGCGCACGGTCGACCGTCGCGAACACGACGACGTAGCCGGCCAGCGCGCCGTGAGAGCAGAAGATCTTGTTTCCGTTGAGTATCCAGCCGTCTGAGGTCCTGGTCGCCGTAGTGCTGATGGCAGCGGCGTCCGAGCCGGTGCCCGGTTCCGTCAGGGCGAAGCCCGTCGGACCATATTCCTTGACCGCCACATCGCTGCGCCAGCGCTCCAGTTGCCCTTCGGTCCCGAGTAGATCAATGACCTTGCCTCCGATGCCGGACTCGATGGCAGCGAGAAAGAGGGTATCCCCATACATCCCGTGTTCGAGAACCGTTGTCGCGGTGACGTATCGTCTGTCGTAGTCGTCGGGTCTATCCGACTTGTCGATAGGTTCGAACCGAAACGACGACGCGTCTCCGGTGAACGGTGCGCTCGCCAGCGCCTTCCGGGCCTGTTCGGGGACGCTGTGGTCGTTATCCGCTTGCCTTGCGAGCGGACGCAATTCGGCGACCGACCAGTCCCGGATCGTCTCGGCGAATCGCCGAGTCTGCGGTGCGAGGGCGAAAGTCATGTCACAGCCTTGTCTTCAGTAACCGAATAGGAGCGGGTCATCGTCGATTGCGGCGAGCGTTCCGGCCGCCCGATACCACCGCTCCACCGGATAGTCGGCGAGGAACCCGTGCCCACCTAGCGTGTTGACACCCGTCACCGTCGCAGACAACGCCGCTTTGGTGGCCGCGGCAACGATTTGACCCGTCTCTCGCGCCAGCGCCACCGGGTCTACCGCCTCACTCAAGCGGATCGCCAGGTCGAGGATCGCTGAGCGGGCATGGTTCAGCCCCATGTCGGCTTCGGCCAGCGGGAAGGACACGCCCTGGTAGGCACTGATCCGCTGCCCGAAGGCCTCCCGCGTTGTGGCGTAGTCGGCCGCGTAGCGCAC
>Ga0209068_10000241_pt1 | contig 32186 bp, 30 predicted proteins | sample ColStrG_CSR_2012_FD_187200 | JGI IMG/M metagenome (GOLD analysis project Ga0209068, IMG submission 187200) | Freshwater sediment microbial communities in response to fracking from Pennsylvania, USA - Cold Stream Run_MetaG_CSR_2012 (SPAdes)... | ecosystem: Environmental > Aquatic > Freshwater >...
TCGGGCACGATCGCGTTCGGCCGCTTCTACCTCGGCCGGGCGCGGCGACTGCTTCCTGCATTGCTGCTGGTCCTGGTCGCCAGCTCAGTGCTGGCCTTGACGGTCGCACGGGACGCCGCCGAGCGCGTTTGGCAGGATGGGCTCGCTTCGCTGGGCTATGTGACCAACTGGTGGTACATCGCCCATGGGCAGTCGTACTTCGACTCGGTGGGCCGTCCACCTCTTTTGCAGCATCTGTGGTCGCTGGCGGTCGAGGAGCAGTTCTACCTCGTCTGGCCTGTCGTGCTCTGGTTGGCGGTCCGGCGCTTCGGGCGCAGGGGTCTGCGCACCCTGTCGATCGTGGGCGCCCTGGCATCGACAACCCTGATGGCCGCCATCGCGGTGTCGCAGAACCTGCCGGCGGGCGGGGACGCGAGCAGGCTCTACTTCGGGACAGACACCCACGCTGTCGGTCTTCTGGTCGGGGCGGCGCTTGCGACGTGCTGGCGGCCCGACCGACTGTCGGCGAACGTGGGTCCGGCGGCGGCCCGGTGGGGACTTGCTGGGTTTGTGGCGTCGCTGGTGGGCCTGGGACTGGCACTGGCCTTGTTCACCCAGGACTCCTGGTTCCTGTACCGCGGTGGCTTCCTGGTGGTCTCCCTGCTCGCAGCCCTGCTCATCGCGACGGCTAGCCACCCCGCATTGGGAGCGGCCGCATCCCTCGGCGCGGCGCTTCCACGCTGGATCGGGCAGCGGTCCTACGGGATCTACCTGTGGCACTGGCCGATCTTCATGGTGACCCGACCGGGCATCGATGTCCCCATCACCGGCGCCTGGGTCGTTGCGTTGTCGTTAGGGCTGACCGTCCTCGCGGCGGACCTGTCCTACCGATACGTCGAGATGCCGATCCGGCGCGGGTCGCTAGCTCGAGCGTGGTCACGGGCACACACCGGGGGGACTGGCACGGTTGCGATGCGGCTGGGCCTACCTGCCGCCGCTGCGGTGACCGCTGTGGCGTTGCTGGCCGTGTCCCTGGGTGAGGTTCCCACGGTGAGCCCGAGCAGCTACCTCGGCGGCGTCACTGCCGTGGGTGACGGAGAGCTCCCGGCGGCACCCGCCCGTGGGGAATCCGCGCCCTGGGCCGCAACTGCCCCCACAACTTCGAGTGTCACCGCGAATCCGGGTACCCGCGCTCAGGCTGGCCCGTCGCCGCAGGCGTGGGCCGGGGCGGCGACCGCGGTCGGCGACTCCGTGCTCCTCGGTGCCCGCGCAGGGGTAGGCCGCGACATTCCCGGTGTGGTGGTCGACGCTGTGGTCAGTCGGCAGCCGGATGTGATCTTCGCGCGCATCATGGCCCGCAAGGTCGCCGGCGCCCTCGCGCCCATGGTCATCGTCTCGGCCGGCACCAACGGGCTGGTCACCAAGGGCGAGCTCACGCGGCTGTTCTCGGCCCTCGGCGACCGCAGCCGGGTCGTCATCCTCACCGTGCGCGTCCCGAGGGTCTGGATGGGCCAGACCAACAGCGACATCTTCGCGGTGGCACGGAAGTACCCGAACGTCCGGGTCGCCGACTGGTCCACGGTCTCATTCGGCCACCGTGACTGGTTCGTGTCCGACGGTGTGCACCTCACCCCCGCTGGGATCAGCGCCTTCGCGGCCATCATCGCCTCGACTCTGCGGGCTCCGTGAGGCCCGGCGCCGCCGCCTCGCGCGACGAGGCACGGACCTCAGGACCGGTTCACGAGCTCGACCAACGCGCTGGACGGGCACGGTCGGCGGCAGTGGATCAGGCCTGTCCGTCGGCGACGTGACGGGTGATCTCGATGAGCCTGCGCATGCAGTGTTCGCGCAGCGGTTCGGGGAAGTCGTCTGCCAGCCTGTTGTACACGGTGCGCCCGTGCTTGCGGGCCCGCACCAGCCCGGCGGTGCGCAGCAGCCGAAGGGCGTAGGTGACCTGGTCCTCGTTCGCGCCCAGCGCCAGCGCGAGGTCGCCGACGCACAGCTCCTCGGTGAGGTCCAGGGCGTACAGGATGCGCAGGCGGATCGGGTCGGCCATCAAGGAGAGCAACCCGGTGAGCCGGACCGCGTCATCTGCGCTCGGCAGCCTCTGGCGGGCGTGCGCCACGCGGTCGGGGTCCAGCGCCGAGGCTCCGGTCGTGGCTGCGGGGCCCGCTTTGGCTCCGAGAGCGGTCATCTGGCGTCCTCAGAAGCGTGGGCCGAAGGGTCCGCGGCGAACGCGGCCCGGCACCGAGCTGAGCAGAAGGACACGGTGATGCCTTCGGCGCTCAGAGTCGACTCGGCAGTCTGGGCGTCGACCAGTGCGCCGCACACCGGGTCGGTCACCAGCGGTGCCGGACCTCCCCTGTCGCGGTCGACGTCGTCGCCGACCGCAGCGGTCGACGTCGTCGCCAGGTACCGGCGCGGATGCGCCGCCGCGGCCGCTGCGCACCCCGCGCCGCAGAAGACAAGGTCGGTACCGAGAACGACGGCGCGCGCACCGGCGGTGGCGACCTCGACCTCCATCCCGCAGACGATGTCTCGGGCGTGGGACACAAACGCCAGCGGATCGCTGGTGAACAGGTCGCGGCAGCCCGTTGAGCAGAAGACGTACTGGCGACCGGAGTAGTCCGCGTGCCCGGGTGCGGCCGCACCGTCGACGGTCATCCCGCAGACCGGGTCCACGAGCTGGCTCGTGGGGGCGTCCGCTGACGCGGTGGCCCTTCCGCTGACGTACCTGGCTGGGTCGGCGTCGAACTTGCGCCCGCACCGGTCCGAGCAGAAGAAGTACTCCGTCCCCGCCTCGGACCTGCGCGCGGGAGCGTCGGCCCGGCGAACCTGCATTCCGCACACCGGGTCCTTGCCATAGGCGGCGCCGGCACCCAGGCGAGCCGCGCTCTTGTACAGGTAGTACAGGTACCCGAACGCGCCGACCGCGACGATGTTGAGCACGGTGGTGTAGTTCCACCCGATGTGCGTCGTGGCGATGTCGCCCGCTGCGGGGGGCGGGATCGCGCCGACGGCGCGGAAGATCAGCTCGGTCAGCAGTCCCGCCGTGCTCATGACGGCCCAGAAGACCAGGCACAGCCGCACGGCCAGTCGGGTGCCGTAGTACCGGCGGTAGATCAGGACCAGGGGGAGGGCGAGCAGGTCGGCGAACACGAAGGCGATCACGCCGCCGAAGCTGATCCCGCCCTTCCACAGTGCCGCCGCCAGCGGGACGTTGCCGATCGAGCAGACGAAGCTGACGAACGCCAGGACCGGTCCGACGATCACATTCTGCAGCGTCGACCAGAAGCCGTTGCCAGTCATGAACAGCGCCTGCCACACGCTGACCGGCACGGCAATGCTGGCGAACCCCGCCAGGATGAACCCGAAGACCAGTTCCTTCCGGATCATTGTCACGTCACTGATCGTGTAGCCGGCAGCCTCGGACCAGCCTGCCCGGGTGCGGATCAGACGCCCCCCCTGCCCCTGGACTCCGATCGCAGCAGGGGAGTCGTTGCCGTTCTCCAGGTCACCGCCTGTCGTCAACCGTGAGCGGGCCGCGTCGATGGCGCGCACGTCGACCACGTGGGGGAGCACTGTCGCCAAGATCGCGATCATGATGATCCCGCCGATGAACTCGGCCACGGCGAACTGCCAGCCGATCAGCAACCACAGCACCAGGCCCAGCTCGATGACCAGGTTGGTGCTGGCGAACATGAAGACCATCGACGAGGTGAAGTCCGCGCCTCTTGCGAACAGCGACTTGGCCAGCGCGCTCGCAGCGTACGAGCAGGAGCTGCTCACCATGCCGAAGAAGCTGGACCTTACGACCGTCACCGGCCGGTGGTCACCCAGTGCCCGCTCCATCTGACGCTTGCTCACGAACGCCTGGACCGCGCCTGACAGGGCGAAGCCGAGCACCAGAGCCCACAGCGTGTCGTAGAACATGTAGAAGCCTTCGAGCAGGCTCCTGCCGATCGTGTCGAGGGCGCCCATCAGGACAGCTCGTCCCGGTCTTCGCCAGCCCACTGTCGAGTCGGCCGGTCAGCCGGCCCGATACCCGACCCGGGTGCGGCCCAGCCTCGCGGCCGTGCCGTGGCTGAGCCGACCGGTGCGCCGCCATCGCTGCGCGCTGCCAGGCTGGACACGGCTCGCCCTTTCATCCGTACGGTCATGCGGTAATGCAACTGTGCACCTGCCGGGGTAATTCCCGCAAGGGTCAGGCGTCGATCGAGTGCCACGGGGGCCCGCGACCGAACGGTGCGACCGAGCGTTGTGCCGAGGCCGAGACAGGGCTGGCGGCGGCCCTGCCTGGGTGGACAATGCCAGGGCCGCGCGGCTACGTCCCGGCGCCGGCGGACCCTTCGAGTGGTCGCCTCACGTCGACACCGGCGCGATCGGCACAGGCGTCGCACCCATCCAACAGCCACGCAGGCCGGTGGCGCCTGCGGGGGTCCTCACCGCTGGGACGAACGGTCTGCCGGCGGCCGGCACCCGGCCGTTACGAGGGCTCAGCTGAACTGTCCGTAGCCCTGCTGGCGCCAGGTGGCCTGTCCGAGCGGGTCGGGCTTGCCGAGCTTGGTGAAGTCGCCGCCTACCTGGAGCGAACCGCCGCCGGTGCCGAACGCGTAGACCCCCAGGGGGCTGTCCGCGCCGGGGTTCCACGGGTCCACAGCGCCAGTCGCGGCGTCGACGGCGACGAGCTTGTGACGGGTGGTGACGGCCAGCGGGCACTTGAAGCCCGATCCGATCGGGGGAGGCGATCCGGTGGCCGTGCAGACATTGTCGAAGTGGCCGCCGAAGTACACCTGCGATCCGATGAGGGTGGCCGCCTGGATGCCGCCGTCCGTCTGCAGCGTCCAAACCTTGGCCCCGTTGGTCAAGGATGCGGCGCCGGCGTTGCCCCCTGCCCCGTTGCCTGCGATGAAGAGCAGGCTGGAGCTGGCGACAAGGCCTGCGACGGGCCAGCCCGGGTGGTACAGCCAGCTGTTCACGGCGCCGGCGGCGGTGGAGAGGCTGACGAAGTGCTTCTGGACGGTGTCACCGTTGACGGCGACGAAGTCGCCGCCGGCATAGACGGTGCGCCCGTCGGCGGAGGCCAGCAGTGCTCGGACGGCGGCGTTGGCGGCGGGGTGCCAGGCTGGGTCCACGTTGCCGGTCGCGTCAACCGATGCCAGCTCCGCGCGAGCGGCCCCGTTGATCGTTGTGAACGTGCCCCCGAGGAAGATCCGGGACGAGGTCACGGCGATCGCCATTACCTTGTTGTTGGCGGTGGGAGCCCACGAGGTGAGGCTGCCGGTGGTCGCCGACACCGCCGCCACCTTCAGGCGTGACTGTCCCGCGACCTTGCTGAACAAGCCGCCCACATAGATCGTGGACCCGTCCGGCGATGCCGCCAGGGCATACGCCTCCTTGTTGGCGCCGGGGTTCCAGGCCAAGAGCTGTCCGGTGAGGCGGTCAACCGCGGCGAGGTAGCTCCGCCCGACCTCGCCGGTGCCGGGCGGGTCCCCATAGGGACGCATGGATGTGAACGACCCCGCCAGATAGATCGTGTTTCCGACGGACAGGATCGCAGCCACCCGCCCGTTCGCCTGGTAGGTCTGGTCGACTGTGAGCGCGAGAGTGGAAGCGGCGAGCGCGGGGGCCGCCTGCAGGGACACAGCGACCGCTGCCACCGCGACCATGGCTGCGCAGGCACGCCCGACTGTGCGGCGGGGCGGACGCGACATCGAAAGTTCCCTTCGGGTGGACGGGCAGACTTCCGAACCTTAGGCCGCTGACCTTCGGTCCACCATCGGCCGACTGACCCATTGCGACTCGGCCAGCCCGGTCAGCCGGAGGCCGGCCACGGAAGGTCGCGTCTGTCGGTGCCGGGCCAGCGCAGCCGAGCCTGCACTCGAGGTGTCTGCGCTCACTGGTACCCGCGCAGCCCGTTGCCTACGCGGGCCGGTGCCCATCTTACCTGCTGGCGAGTGCGTCGGACTCCGGCTTCGGCTCCCACCGTGCCCCGGGGGCCGGTCCAGACGGCCGCGAGCTGTCCTTCGCAGCGGTCTTGTCCGCGTGGAACTCTGCGACGGCAGCAAAGGCTCGGGGGCCGTAGATCGTCGCCGGGCCACCGTTCATCAAGATCGCCACGCCGATCGCCTCTGCCGCCTCCTCGCGGGTGGCACCGTGGGCGACCGCGGCGTGAGCGTGCGCCGCGATACAGCCGTCGCACTCTTGGCTCACCGCGATCGCCAGGGCGATCAGCTCTTTGGTCTTCGTGGACAGCGCGCCGTCGACCAGGGCTGCGTCGTGCAGGGCCCCGAAGCCCCGGTAGACGTCGGGGATCATCCGTCGCAGCTCTCGCGCCAGAGGCCGTAGCTCCTCCTGGACCTGCCTTCCGTGGGTCATGACGATCAGCTCCTTCGGTGTCGGACCGGAGCCCACCGCTGGCGGGCCTGCCTGCTGGCTCGGGACGTGACCGTCAGTATACCCAGGGGGGTATAGGGGGAACAACTGGCGGTGCTCGCGTTGTCCGTCGCCGAGATGCGCTGAGCCCGACCGCGGGGCACCCTGGCATGACCTGCAGTCTTCGTCGGCCCACCGGATGATCGTGGGAAAGGCCCGTTGCGGCAGGGTTGCGCAGCGGGGTGGACGGCCCCCAGATGTGAACGGTCCGCCACGTCAACCGCCCAAGCGTGTCGCGTCCACCCTGCTCGCGACGACGGCGTGGACCCACCGGGGACCGACAGCTGACTTGAGCGCCGACCCCGCAGCTCGCCGGTCAGCCGCGCCCGGTTCCCTTGCCCGTCGAGGCGGGTCGCTTCTTGGCTGCCTTGGGCGCGAGGGTGCGCGCGTACTCATGCGAGCGCCGCACCCATTGCTCCTGATCCGCCAGGGATCCGGGCAGAACGTAAAAGCCGCCCATCGCCCGGCCCGGCATCGGCTCAAAGGGCAGCCCGCCCGCGGCCATCAGGTCTGCGGCGTCATCGGGCCCGAGCTTGACGAACAGGCCGCAGGCATGAACACCGAAGAACATGTTGCCGGCCACCAGGCAAGTGGGACTGCCGAAGACCAGCTTGCGGTCTGCGCCGGCTACCACCTCGACGAGCTCGTCGAAGCGCGCCACCAGCTCGGGCGAGGCTTTCTCCATTGCCGCATGATGCCACGCACTGAGGCCTACGGCGGCCGGCGGTCTGCCGCGCGGTCGCCCGGCGGCCGTGCCGTCCACCCTGGCTGGGCCGGGGCGCTTCACCGGCTGTGGCGGGCCTCGGCTCGCCGACTGGCCCGACCGGTTGGCGGCGTAGGGTCGGGCGGACGATAGCCGTCACAGCGACCGGCGGGGAGGCCATGCCCGACACGATTCCCGGCCTGCTCCTGGGCGCGGCGCAGCGGGACCCGGACAAGGTCTGGCTGCGCGCCGACACCGGCGCCGGCCAGCATGTCGAGCACGCCGGCGACGAGGTCACGTTCGCGCAGGCGGTGGCGCAAGTGGCCGGCACCGTCCGCCGCCTGGGCACCTGTGGGGTGCGCCGCGGCGATCTTGTGCTGGTAACCATGCGTACGACCCCGACCCACCTGCTCGCCTGGCTCGCTCTGACTTCCATGGGAGCCATCGCGGTGACCGCGGACCCCGCGCAGAGCCCAGCTGAGCTCGGCGGGCTCCTCACCCAGGTGCGGCCGCGGCTGACCCTCACCGACGCCCAGACGCTGGCGATGGTCGAGTCTGCGGGAGCGGGAACCCTCAGCGAACGCGGGATCGCGCGTGTGGACGAACTTGTCGATCACTCGCCGTACGCCAGCGGCGGGGCACCGGAACTGCCGGGCCTGCCCTCACCTGACGCGGTTGCCACGCTGATCCCGACCTCGGGAACCACGGGTCGCTCCAAGCTGGTCATGCAGACCCACCGTGCGTACGCGATGGCCGGGGAGGGCTTCCCCTACTGGATGGAGCTGACGGCCCAGGACTGCCTGATGACGTCACTTCCGCTCTTCCACATCAACGCCGCTGCCTACTCGGTGATGGGCTCCCTGGCCTGCGGGGCCGCCCTGGCGCTGCTGCCCCGGTTCTCGGCCAGCGGATTCCTGGACTCCGCCCGGCGCCTTGGCGCGACCGAGTTCAACGCGATAGGCGCCATGCTCGAGATGCTCATGCTTCAGCCGGAGCGCCCGGACGACGCTGACACTGCGTTGCGCCTGGCGTACACCGGGCCGTCGCCGACCAGGCAGCGTCAGGAGGAGATGGAGGCGCGCTTCGGGCTGCGGATCGTCTGCGGGTACGCGCTGTCGGAGTCGCCGTACGGGCTGATCTGGCCGCACGGAACCAGGCCGTTCGGCACCCTGGGTGCGCTCCGCCAGCACCCCACGCTGGGAGTGGTGAACGCCGGCCGGGTGGTTGACGAGGCGGGGGCAGACGTCGCGGCCGGGGCAGTCGGGGAGCTGCTGCTGCGCAACCCCGTCGTCACCCCGGGGTACTGGCAGATGCCGCAGGAGACGGCCGCGACCATCGTCGAGGGCTGGCTGCACACCGGGGACCTGGTCACCGTCGACGCCGGCGGCTGCTTCACTTTCGTCGCGCGGAAGAAGGAGGTCCTGCGACGACGCGGACAGAACCTGTCGCCGGTGGAGGTGGAGGACGCCATCGCTGCGCATCCAGACGTCGCCGAGTGCGCCGTGGTGGCCGTGCCCTCGGAGCTGTCGGAGGACGACGTGAAGGCATTCGTTGTGGCCAGGGCGGGGCACCGCCTGGACTTCGCGGCCCTCAGCGACTTCGCGGCCCAGCGCCTGACCGCCTTCAAAGTCCCCCGCTACTGGCAGGGGCTGGACGCGCTGCCGCGAACCCCGACCGCCCGGGTGGCCAAGCATCGCCTCCCGACCGGCCACCCGCCGGGGGAGTACGACGCGCAGAGCCCAGCCACCGTGCCCGGAACCGACGAACAGGACACCCGATGACGACCTACCCCACCTCGATAGGTACCTGCGACGCCAGCTCCATCACGGTGCTCGGCCAGGACCTGGCCACTGACCTGATGGGGAAGGTCGGCTTCACCGACCTGTCATACCAGCTGCTGACCATGCGACGCCCGACCAGCGGCCAGCTCGAGGTCTTCGAGGCTGTTCTCGTCGCGCTGGCCGACCACGGGCTCACCCCGACCGCGATCGCCGCCCGCCTGACCCTGCTCAGCGCCCCCGAGTCGATCCAGGGCGCGCTGGCAGCGGGCCTGCTGGGAGGAGGCTCGCGCTACCTGGGAGTCACCGAGGACTGCGGCCGGTTCCTCGACCAGGCTCTGGCGCCGGCCCGGGTCGACGATGCGGTGCCGACCGACGACGCGGGCTTCGACGCGCTGGCCCGCCAGGCGGTGGCAGCCAGGCGGGCGGCCGGGATGTTCGTCCCAGGCCTGGGACACCCCGTCCACAAAGACGGCGACCCCCGGACTGCGGTGTTGCTGGCGATCGCCGAGTCGGCGGGCTGTCGTGGTCCCTACCTTCGACTGTTCGAGGCGGTGGGCCGCGTGGTGCCGCAGATCCTGGGCCGTGTGCTGCCCCTTAACGGGGCAGGGGCGTGCGGGGCTGCGCTGTGCGACGCCGGGATACCGGTCGCGATGCTGCGCGGGGTCGCCCTGCTGGCCCGCACCGCGGGGCTGCTGGGCCATCTCGCGGAAGAGCTACGCCGCCCGATCGGCCAGGACGTCTATGACGCGGTCGACCGGGCGACGCTGTACCTGCCGCCGGACTAGATCCGGAAGAACAGGTTCAGGTACCGCTCGGCGACGTCGAAGTCGCCTCGCACCGTCCCCGCGTTGCAGCGCCCGAACGCGGTCAGGACCAGGCTTCCTGCGTCGAACTCGATGTACGCCGGCAGGGATTCGACGTCGCCGGGCTCGTAGACCATCCCCTCGTCGGTCACGGTGACCTTGTAGTCCCCGGCGTTGCGGCCGCTGACCCGCACGCCGATCTCGATCGGCTCAGTCACCGCTGACGGAGAGACCGTGCCCCGCCAGATCTCGAACATGAAAGGCACGAGCAGGTCGGCAACGTCACCAGACAGGCCGTGCGACTGGCCCGAGCCCTGGCGCAGGTCCCACGAGTGGACGCCGTAGTCCATCAGCTGGCCGGCTCCGTAGAAGAACGCCGGAACCGGACCCATGTAGGTATGGGTGACCATCAGCCCGGTCCAGTCGTCGGGGCCCAACGGCTCGAGGATCTCCATCATCTTGTGGAAGTCAGTGCGCAGACGGTCCACCATCTCGACCTGGCTCAGGCCCCGGAAACGAATGGCGCCCTGGTTCGCCAGCGCGCTCATCGCCGGAAGGCCGTGCGCCGGGGGAGACTGGCCGCCGCCACGAGCGACGTCGAACGCGGCGAAGTAGCCCTCGGTCGTATCGACGATGTGCCCGACGATGTCTCGAGTGGTCCAGCCCTCGCAGGGCGTGGCCCGTTCCCATGCCCCCGGCGCCCCGGCGAGGGCGAAGAAGCGCTCGGCCTCGGCTCGCACCACTCGCAAGATCGTGTCCTTGCCCTCGTACGTCATCGCGTTCCACTCGGTCATCCCAAGCACCTTTCTCCCGTGGGCCGTGGGCGGTGGTCCGCGGACCGTCTGCCGCGAGCGTGCCCGCCTGTCGAACGAGACCGCACGAAATACCCGATGTCAATGGCTTCCAGCACGGCTCCGCCGCTCGCGGGCGACTGGGGGTTACTCTCGGCCCGAACGACCCAAGGAGGCACCGTCGTGAAAGACCCTGCCAGTCAGCAACCCGACCAGCAGGTCGCGCGGAGCCGCACCACGATCGTCCTGGACCAGATGAGCCTTCGCCGGTCGATGCGGACGATCCTGGCGTCGGTGGCCGCGTTCTTGATGGTGCTGTGGGTCTTCGACGTCACCCGCCACTTCCTGTTCCTGCTCTTGCTCGCCTGGCTCTGCGCCGTTGCCATGGAGCCCGGAATCGAACGGCTCATGAGACGCGGGATAGGGCGCGGCTCAGCCTCGGCCCTGGTCGGCTCGGTGGCGATCGTCATCTTCATCGCGCTCGCGGTGATCTTCGGCGACCTGTTCTTCCAGCAGATGGTCCAGCTCGTCAAGAGCGTGCCGGGGCTGGTCTCCTCGGCGATCGAGTGGGTGAACCACACCTTCCACCTTCACCTGGACCAGAACAGCCTGCAGAAGAAGCTGAACCTGACGGCCGGCCAGCTCACCGGCACCGCGACCAACCTGGCCGGGGGCGTGCTGGGTGTCGTCTCGTCCCTTTCCGCCGTCGTGTTCGACCTGGTTACCGTCCTGGTCTTCGGGTTCTACTTCGCCGCGGACGGGCCGCGCCTGCAGCGCTACCTCGCGCAAGGGATGCCCCCCAACGCGCAGCGGGTGTTCCTCAAGGTCTGGGAGATCACCGTCCACAAGACCGGCGGCTACGTAGTCTCCAAGATCGAGCTCGCAGCCTTGTCAACCCTCTTCCACGGCATCTTCTTCTGGGCGATCGACGTCCCGTACTGGCTCCCGTTCGCGATCTTCGTCGGGGTGACGGCTCAGTTCATCCCGATGATCGGCACCTACATCGGCATCGTGCTACCGGTGCTGTTCACCGTGTTCACCAGGCCCTGGCAGGCCCTGGCCATCGTGATCTTCGCCTTCGTCTACCAAAACATCGAGAGCTACCTGCTGACGCCCCGGATCAGCCGGCGGACCATGGAGGTCAACCCCGCCATCGCCCTGGGGGCCGTCTTTGTCGGCGCGGCGATCTGGGGACCGATCGGGGCCCTGATCGGGATCCCGATCGCCGCCGCAGCGGTCACCATCCTCGAGACATACAGCCACCGGTACGAGCTGGTCCCCGAGCTGGCGGACGCAGCTGCGAACATGGAGGCAGGAGTTGGCGCCGCCGCGTCGGATGACGCCGAGCGGGGGGCCCGGCGGGGGAGTACCACGAGCGAGCCGGCGGCTTTGGAGACCCTGCCGGGTGGCTACCCGACATGAACCTCCGGTGAACACCCGGCGGTGTGCAACTGTCCGCCGTTATTGCGGTCGGCGCCGGCCGGTCCTCCCATCTCGCAGGTCCTGCCCCTCCTGCTGAGGAAGACGACTCACACTGATGGGCCTCCGGGCGGTCCTCGGCACGGCGGGGGTCCCGGGCCGAATCAGCGACTGGGGTGAGAGCGGGCGCGCCTGGCCGAGCTCAGTCAGCGCGAGGGCGCCGATGAAGTAGGCTCGCGCGCGTCCCTCACCTCGATCATGTGGAGCTCGTAATGCATCTCGTCGACTTCCTGTGGACCTTGCTTGTCATCTTCTTCATGGTCATCTACTTCCTGATGATCTTCCGGGTGGTCATTGACATCTTCCGGGACTCCTCCACCTCTGGCGGCGTCAAGGCCCTGTGGCTGCTGTTCATCCTGATCGTGCCCCTGGTGGCAATGCTCATCTACATCGTGACCAAGGGTCCCGACATGGCTCGCCGTGACCACGCCGACGCACGGGCGATCAAGGACGCCCAGGACTCCTACATCCGCGACGTCGCTGGGTCGACCCCTGCCGACCAGATCGAGCGCGCCCAGGCCCTGCTCGCCTCCGGTGCCATCACCCAGGCCGAGTTCGACGCCCTCAAGGCCAAGGCGCTGGCCTAGCCGCCCAGGTCCGCGGCGAGAATCCGGGCACGGCGCACCGGATGATCGCCGCGGTCCTGGCGATCTTGTTGGTGACCAACCTGCTCAACCACGTGTGGGCACCCACCGCCCACCTGGTCGTGTCCCCGCTGGCGGCGCTGTTGCTGCTCGGTGTGGCCCGCTGGTCGGGGTTGACCTGGACCGAGCTGGGGCTCGGACGGGCCGAGCTCATTTCGGGACTGCGCTGGGGCGGGATCGGCGCCGCGCTCATCACGTCCGCCTATGCAGTAGGCCTGGCCGTTCCCCTGGCCCGCGCCTCGGCAGAACCGTCACCAGGTGCTCGGGCCGCGGCGTTCAGTGCGTTGGTCGAGGTGCCGCTGGGCACCGTCCTGCTCGAGGAGCTCGCCTTCCGCGGCGTCCTGTGGGCCATGGTGGCGGTAAACCACGGGCCGTGGATCGCCACCGCGGCCTCATCTTTGATCTTCGGGCTCTGGCACGTGCTGCCGTCCCTGAGCACGTCGGCGGGCGTCCGGGTGCCGGAAGCGTTCGCTGGCGGGCTGGTCGGGCGAACGGCGTGGGTCGCCCTGAATGTGCTGGCCACTGCGGCTGCGGGTGTCCTGTTCTGCGAGCTCCGCCGGCGCAGCGGCAGCCTCGTCGCGCCGATCCTGGTCCACTGGGCGCTCAACGGGGTCGGCTTCGGCTTCCGCGCCGTGGTCGGTCGGCCCGTGACACGCTGATCCGTCGACGCGACCGGGACTGCGACGGTGGCAGCCGCTAGCGGCCGCGCAGGCCGAGCGAGTCGATCAGCTGCAGGCGGCGGGTCGGTCCCGCGAGCGGGGCGGCCGCCCCTGCTGCCAGGACCTGACCGTCGCGTCCGCGCAGCCAGCGCGCCAGGGCGCCGTCGCCTTCCAGCAAGACGGGATTCAGGGCCGAGACGGCGATGATGGCGAAAGACATGCCCAGGAACCAGGAAACCAGACTCAGGGCGACGCCGAAGAAGCCAAACTGGGCGCTGTTGCTGCGAACCGTCTGCGGCATCCACAGTCTTGACGCTTGAAAGTACGCAGTCATCGCGACGGACGTGAGGATCGCCCCGGGTAGCAGGGGACGCCAGCGCACCTCCGAGCGCAGCATCGTGTGGGCGGTCCACCACCACAAGGCGGTGGTGGTAACCAGGCCGACCAGGATCCGCGCGAACGCACCGGGGGTGCCCAGGAGCAGCCGGGCGAGGAATGCGTTCAGTCCGAACAGTGCGACCGTCCCGCCGAGCCAGCTCAGACCGCGACCCTGGTTGCGGACGCCACCGCCGGGCGGTCGGCGCCAGGACAGCAGGAAGATCCGCTGGAGTGCCGTGGTGAACGAGGTCGCGTAGAAGAACAGCAACAGTACGCCCAGCACGCCCGTCGCGGCGCGTGTCTGCCCAGCGGATGCGAAGGCCTGCGCGACGATCTTCTCGGCGTCACCCGACAGGCCGAACCGGTTGACCAGGGAGATGCGAATCGACCGGGACATGGAAGCGGGCAGCAGCGAGCTCAGGCCGAGGACGAACGGGAAGAAGGAGACGAACAGCTTGGCGGCCAGCGCCACGGACCGGTCGACGATCTCCAGTTCGAGCATCCTGCTGTACCAGCGGCCGACGACCGACTCGTCGATGCGGATGACGTGCGGCTGCACCCAGACCCGGACGTCGGCGACCTTCGCCGACGAGGCCGACGTCACCCGGTGCAGCAGGCCCGACGGCTGCGACATGCCCATCCTCTCGTCCGGCGCGCAGACCCCTGGCCCAGGACCGGACCGACGGCGTGCCACGGCGAGGCCGCACTGACAGGATACCTAGGACCATCGGTCCAACCGGCCCGAGGTGCACAGGAGGTGTGGCTTGGCAGGGCAACGACTGGTCGATCTTGACCCGGCACACCGGCGCCGCAGGCTCCTCAGCACCATCGCGGTGATGATCGGGACCTGGGTGGTGCTGATCGGCCTGTACTTCGCCCTCCCCTTCGATGCGTCCACAGGCGACGAGATCGTCGTGCGGCTGGTCGTCGCCACCGTGGCTCTGGTCCTCGTCGTGGCCTACCTGGTCCGGCGCATCCTCAACGCCGAGCTGCCCTACCTGCGCGCAGTGGAGGCCGTCAGCGCGATCATCCCGCTCTTCGTGGTCGCCAGTGCCGGCCTCTACCTGCTGTTGTCCCACCGTGGCTCGGCCAGCTTCAGCCAGCCGCTCACCCACAGCAGCGCGCTGTACTTCACGGTGACGGTGCTGTCGACGGTCGGCTTCGGTGACATCACGCCGAAGACCGACGCGGCCCGGATGATCGTCACGGGCCAGATGCTGATTGACCTCGTCCTGGTCGGCAGCGTGATCCGGCTGGTGGCCACGGCGGCCACCCGCGGGATGGCGCGTCACCGTCCCGACGCGCCCCCGCAGGAGTAGGTCACGGCTGTGGCTAGGCCCGCGACGCGCAGTCAGCGCAGGTGCCGAAGATCTCTAGCGTGTGGCTGACGGCCACGAAGCCGTGCTCGGTGGCGACGCGGTCTGCCCACCGCTCGACGGCCGGGCCGTCGACCTCGACCGTGCGCCCGCAGGAGCGGCAGACCAGGTGGTGGTGGTGGCCGCGGCTGCACCGGCGATAAGCGGTCTCGCCGTCGGCGGTGCGCAGCACGTCGACCTCTTTTGCGTCGGCGAGCATCTGAAGCGACCGGTACACCGTCGTCAGGCCGACTCGTTCGCCCCGCTGGCGCAGCAGATCATGAACCTCCTGGGCACTGCGGAAATCCTCCAGCTCATCGAGGAGGGCCGCGACCGCTTCGCGCTGCCGGGTGGAACGGACGGCCGGGCCGGAGCCGGCGATCACCATGGATTCTCCTGAAAGCTCTGCCGCGACAAGGGGCCAGCGTACCCGGCGCGGCAGGAAGTGATAATGAAACCGGATGTCATCATGCCCAGATGGACGGAACGCCTGATTGTCCCGGGCGTGCCCGATCCTGCGTCGTGTCGCTGGCCGTGCGCATCTGCTTGAGTAGAAGCAGCGAGCATCCGTGCGTCGGTTCTTCGCCCAGGATCGGCGCGGCGGACGCGTCCGGCCTGGGGTGGTTGGGGGAGATGTGGGCGTCCGTGCCCAGGCTCGCGCGGCGGCCCTGTCGCTGCCCGAGGTCAGCGAGCAGGACCACCACGGCATGCGGTCCATCCGGGTGCGCGGGAGAATCTTCGCGACGGTCCCCGACGACGACCACATGCGGATCATGGTCGACGAATCGGATATCCTGGCGGCGGTCGCGGAGTTCCCCGGTGTCTGCACGCCGTCGTGGTGGGGCAAGCGCCTGGCCTGTGTTGTCGTCGACATCCAGGCAGCGCCGACGGACCTGCTCCCTGAGCTCCTCACTCAGACCTGGCTCCGCAAGGCTCCCAAGGCGCTCCACAGCCTGTTACCCGGTGCCATCTGACGCGGCGCCGACTTCCGATACGGTCCAGCGCCCGGCGACCGATCTCGAACACAGGGAGCCACGGCTGCTGGGGCGCCGGGCCTGCTCAGAAGACGACGATGACCGCGGCGACCATCCGGCCGCCGACCGGCTCAACGGTTCCCGACGCGGGAAGGAACACGGCGTCGAGCTCGTCCACGGCAACTGTGCGCGAAGGGTCAGCGGTGTCGGTGACCGTAGCCGTTGCGAACAGCATGACGCACAGCCGGGCCTGCGATGTCGCAGGTGGGATGGCCCACGGCTTGTCGGTTTCCACGATCTCGACACTCGCCCGACAGATGTCGCGGCGCCACATCACGTTGAGATCCCGGGTGCTGCCCGTGCTGAGGCGGGCGGCCGTCGCAGCCTCCCCGGGGAAGGCGAAGGGCTCGAACTGCGACACGGGCTGCTGAGCGCCGTCGACCGTCAGGTGAAGTCCTGCGGTATCCAGGGGCACGATGATCCGATCGACACCGGGGAAGTCCGAGAATGGGCCGCTGTCTGCGACCTGTGCGATGCTCACCCGCCAGCGAAAGCCCGCCCCGTCCGTGGCGGCCTCGGCCGCGACTTCCCGAGTCGTGCCGGCCCCGTTGCGCCACGGCGTTGACCGGTATCCGGAGCTGCGCAAGACGGTGGGCCACTGCATGATCGTCCCTTCCCCAGCGAGCCGTCTACGTGACCGGAGCCCCTGGACCGGGGCCGGCGCGATGCTCAGCGGATCTAGCCTCAGGTGCCTGCGAGGTCTGCTGTGCACGCAGGCTAGGACGACGCCAGGCCCTGAGGAAGAGGCCACGGCCGGCCGGGCCTGACGGACGGGCTGATCGTCCGTGCCGGGTTCACGCGTCGACCGAGAGCACGGTGGTGCGCCGGCGGGATATCCGTTCCGCCGGCGCACCGTGGATCAGGTCCGCGCGCCTGAAGCTGCGGCGTCCGCAACCTATGAGGGTCGCCGGGTGCCCGAGGTGTGGCGACATCTGCCGTGTGGCAGGTGTCATCGTCAGGCGGAACCGACCCCGCCTGGGGCGCCCGCTGGAGCGCCGAGCGCCGGGTCACCTTGCCCCATGCCCTGCTCGACCTTGGTAACAGCGAGGTTCTTGTCGAACTTGACGGTTACCAGACTCCCGTCGGCCTTGGTCATGTGGGCCTCGTACGTGCCGTCGCCGGCATCGGTCTCCACCCGGTAGACCGTGCCGCCCGGCACAGCCTTGAGTGCCTCGGCTTTCAAGATCACCAAGTCGGCCGTCGAGACGGCCTTCTCGTCTCTGCGCACCGGGGTCGAGCTCCGCGACGGCGCGGCACCACCCGTTCCAGGCCCCGACGCGGTCGAAGGCTGCGCCGCGGCCGTGGATGTGCCGGTCGACGCCGACGTCGCCGTTGTCGACGCCGAGGCACTGACTGTTCCGGCAAGAACCCCGCCGACCACTGTGCCCGCGGCGAGCAGACCCGCTCCGTAGGCCAGCCGGCGAGCACGTGCCGCGGGGCCAGAATGTGACTTCATGATCGATCCTCTCCACTCATCTCCGCACCGTTGCGGTGAACACGACGATGCCGACGCGACCTGCGAGCAACCTGGGTCGCGGCCGTCAGCCAGCCGACAGATCATCCGGTCCCCGCGGCGGTGCGGGTGCTGGCCGGCCCGGTCGTCGCTGTCGCGGATGCGACAGCAGAGGCCGACGAGGATCTGACACGTTGTCCGTCCAGGCGGCGAGCTCGGGCTCGCCGCCTGGACTGCCTGATCCGGACCGGCGCTGCCCCCGCACGGTGCTCCCAGCAGACTCTGGCTGGCAATCGGCGCGTCCTGCGCCGGGTAGGGTCAGTCCCAGGTCGCGCATCACGGCGCGGGAGGTGCTGTGGACGTCGAGCAGACGCAGATCGAGACTGATCGCGTCCTGACCGTGCCGAACGCACTGTCCCTGCTCCGCCTGCTCGGCGTGCCCGTGTTCCTGTGGCTCATCCTCGGTCCGCAGGCCGACGGGCTCGCCGTCTTGCTGCTGATGGTCAGCGGGCTCACCGACTACCTGGACGGCATGATCGCCCGGCGCTGGCACCAGGTCTCCCGCGTGGGGCAGCTGCTGGACCCGCTGGCCGACCGCCTGTACATCTTCGCCACGCTGCTCGGGCTCGGCCTTCGCGGCATCGTGCCCTGGTGGCTTGTGGGGCTGCTGGTCGGGCGCGACGTCGTCCTTGCGGCGACCCTGCCGATCCTGCGCCGGATCGGTCGAGGTCCCCTGGATGTGCATTATCTGGGCAAGGCCGCGACGTTCTGCCTGCTGTACGCGTTCCCGTTGCTCCTGCTCGGCGACTCGGCGGGGACGTTCGCGCAGGTGGCCAAGGTCGTGGGTTGGGCTTTCGCGATCTGGGGTACGGGGCTTTACCTGTGGGCAGGTGCGGTGTACCTGGCCCAGGTGCGTGACCTGGTGGCGGCCGCCCGACCGATGGGGGCCCGCCAGGATGCCTCCATGGAAGGCGGAGTCGGATGAAGGCCGTTGTGATGGCCGGTGGTGAAGGAACCCGTCTGCGCCCGATGACGTCGGGGATGCCCAAGCCGCTTCTGCCGGTGGTGAACCGCCCGATCATGGAGCACGTCCTGCGGCTGCTGCGCCGGCACGGCTTCACTGAGGTGGTCGTGACCGTCCACTTCCTGGCCTCGCTCGTGCGCAACTACTTCGGCGACGGCGAAGAGCTCGGCATGGCACTGCAGTACGCGACCGAGGAAGAGCCGCTCGGCACGGCCGGCAGCGTCAAGAACGCCGAGGCCGCGCTGTCTGACGGCACCTTCCTGGTGATCAGCGGGGACGCGCTCACCGACATCGACCTCACCAAGCTCGTGGAGTTCCACAAGGAGAAGCAGGCCCTGGTGACCGTGTGCCTGACTCGCGTCCCCGACCCGCTGGAGTTCGGGATCACGATCCTCGACGAGGACGGCCGGGTCCAACGCTTCCTGGAGAAGCCCACCTGGGGACAGGTCTTCAGCGACACGGTGAACACCGGGATCTACGTGATGGAGCCGGAGGTCTTCGAGTACGTGACTGCGGGGGAGCCCGTCGACTGGTCGAGTGAGGTGTTCCCCCGCCTGATCGAGGAGGGTCGGGCGGTCTTCGGATACGTCGCCGACGGCTACTGGGAGGATGTCGGCACCCTGGCTAGCTACCACAAGGCCCAGGCCGACGTGCTCGAGGGTCGCGTCCAGGTGGACATCGACGGCTTCGAGATCTCGCCGGGGATCTGGGTCGCCGAGGGCGCCGAGGTCGACCCTGACGCGATCTTGAAAGGCCCCCTGTACGTGGGTGACTACGCCAAGGTGGAAGCCGGCGCGGAGGTTCGCGAGTACACGGTCCTGGGTAGCAACGTGGTAGTGCGCAGCGGGGCATTCGTGCACCGGGCCATCGTGCACGACAACGTGTTCATCGGCCCGCACGCCAACCTTCGAGGGTGCGTGATCGGCAAGAACACCGACGTGATGCGCGCCGCCCGCATCGAAGAAGGTGCGGTGCTGGGCGACCAGTGCATCGTGGAGGAAGAGGCGATCATCTCCACCGACGTGAAGGTGTACCCGTTCAAGACCATCGAGGCCGGCGCGGTGGTCCACTCGTCGGTGATCTGGGAGGCGCGAGGCCAGCGCAGCCTGTTCGGTGCCCGCGGAGTCTCCGGGATCGTCAACGTCGAGGTCACCCCCGAGCTGGTGGTTCGCCTCACCTCCGCCTACGCCACGACGCTGCGCAAGGGTGCCACGGTCGTCACCTCACGCGACCACTCGCGGGCAGCCCGCGCGTTCAAGCGCGCCGTGATCAGCGCCCTGACTTCCAGTGCGCTCAACGTCCGCGACCTGGAGACCGCACCGCCCCCCGTGGTCCGGATGGAGACCGCGAGAGCCGGTGCGTCAGGCGGCATCATGCTGCGGACCCTGCGCGGGGTTCCTGACAGCGTGCAGATCGTGTTCTTGGACGAGGCCGGAGCTGACCTGTCCCCGGCTGGGGTGCGCAAGCTCGAACGGATCTTCCAGCGGCAGGAGTTCCGTCGCGCCTTCCCAGGGGAGATCGGCGACCTGTCGTTCCCGCCGCGCGCCGTCGAGAGCTACGTCCAGGAGCTGCACGCCTCGATCAGCACGACCGACGTCGAGGCGGCCCGCCTGAAGGTCGTGATCGACGCGGCCGGCGGCGTCTCCTCGCTGGTGCTGCCCTCGCTGCTCGCGCGGCTGCCTGTCGAGGTGCTCACGGTCAACAACCGTCTGGACGACAACCACCCGACCGAGCTGCCCGGCGAGCGCGCTGCCGGCATGCGCCGGCTCGGGGAGCTGGTCGCCTCCTCAAAGGCTGCGTTCGGGGTGCGTTTCGACCCACTGGGGGAGTCGGTGTCGATCGTCGACGACACCGGCCGGGCGATCGGGGACGACCGTGCCCTGCTGGTCTTCCTCGACCTGGTCGCAGCCGAGCGCGGCGGTGGCAGCGTGGCGCTGCCGGTCACCACCACCCGGGTGGCCGAGCAGGTCTGCCGGTTCCACGGGGTCGAGGTGCTGTGGACCACGACGTCGGCGGACGGACTCGCCAGGGTGGCCGGCATGCCGGGGCTCATCCTCGGCGGGAACGGCCGAGGTGGCATCGTGGTGCCAGAGGTCGGCGCCGCCGTCGACCCCTACGCCGCATTCGTTCGGCTGCTCGGGCTGGTGGCTCGCACCCAGCTCAGCCTGAGCCAGATAGACGGGCGGATCCCGCAGGCACACGTCGTCCGTCGCGAGGTCCCCACACCGTGGGCCCACAAAGGCCAGGTCATGCGGGCAGTCCTGGAGTCCGCCGGTGACCGGGACGTGGACACCGTCGACGGAGTCCGGGTGGTCGAGGACGACGGCAGCTGGGCCTTGGTGCTCCCGGACCCAGCCGAGGCCGTCACCCGACTGTGGGCAGAGGCGCGCAGTGACGAGCGCGCGCACATGCTCCTGGACGAGTGGACCGACGTCGTGGACAAGGCGGGCCGCTGACCGCGGCTCGCTAATGTTCACCCGTGCCACCATCTGCGCCGACAGCAGCGCCCGGGCCATCGCAGCCGCCGGCGCAGCGGCGTCGCGTCGACGCCGTCCCGGCGCTGCTGGCCCAGATCTGGGACGAGGCTTTGGATCCGGGGTATGCGGCCGCGGCTGCGCGTCGACGGGCACAGCCTGACCGGCCGCTACGCCGATGGGTCGGGACGGCAGTGGCCCTGGGGCTGGTGGGAGTGCTGCTGGCCGCCGCCGGCGTGCAGGCCAACGCGGCCAAGCCCGCCGTCGTCCAGCGACGCCTCGACCTGGTGGACCGAATCCATGTTCAGACCCAGCGCTACGACGCGGTCACCAAGGACCTGGCCGCCCTTCAGGCGCAGGTCGACGAACTGAAGTCGACCGCCCTCGGCGCGTCCGGCGCCGGCCAGGCCCTCGACGCACAGATCAGTGCCCTGGCCATGGTCGCGGCTGGGCTGCCCGTCAGCGGGCCGGGTCTGCGCCTGACCCTGGACGATGCGCTGACCCCCGGCCCGGGAGCGGCCGGTGACCCGGCGTTGGGGCGGGTCCTGGACCGCGACCTGCAGATGGTGGTCAACGGGCTGTGGGCGGCCGGCGCCGAGGCGGTGTCGGTCAACGGGCAACGACTGTCCGCGCTGTCGGCGATCCGGTCGGCGGGGTACGCGATCCTGGTCGACTACCGGCCACTGACCCGCCCGTACGTGGTGCTGGCCATCGGCGACCCCAGGTCCATCCAGGCCTCCTTCGCCGCGGGCGCGGCCGGGCGCGGGCTGCGCACCCTCAGCCAGACCTACGGTGTCCAGTACCTGGTCGAGGGGGTCGATCTGCAGTCGCTGCCGGCGGCACCGGCCTACGCGCTGCGCTACGCCACGACGACAGGGGGCTCACCGTGATCGCCGCGCTTGGACTCGTCGTCGGCATCGTGCTCGGGCTGGTGCTGCACCCCCTGGTCCCGCTGTGGCTGCAGCCGTACCTGCCGATCGCGGTGGTGGCCGCGCTGGACGCGGTCTTCGGCGCCGTGCGTGCCACCCTCGAGGGCGTGTTCGACGACAAGGTCTTCGTGATCTCGTTCGTCTCGAACGTGCTGGTCGCGGCACTGATCGTCTTCCTGGGCGACCAGCTGGGCGTCGGCTCGCAGCTGTCCACGGGGGTCATCGTGGTCCTGTCGGTCCGGATCTTCTCCAACGTCGCCGCCATCCGGCGCCAGCTGTTCGGGGCATGATGGACAACCCAGGAGTGATCGACGGCCAGGTGAGGGGCCCATGGCGCCGGCTCGCCGCGGCGCTGCGGCCCCGGCGGACCCGCAGCCAGGCGGCCGTGGCGGCGCTGTTCGTTCTGCTCGGCGTGGCGCTGGCCCAGCAGGTGCGTTCCAACGCGCAGTTCGACGGGCTGTCCACCGCGCGCGAGACGGACCTCGTCGGCATCCTGGACGACCTGACCGCCCGCAACGAACGGCTGGCTGCCGAGCAGCGGGACTTGCAGGCGACCAGGGACGCCCTCGCGAACGGCACCAACAGCTCGGTGACCGCTCTGGCTGAGGCGAAGAGGAGGGCCGCCACCCTGGCGATCCTGGCTGGCACGGTGCAGGCCCAGGGGCCGGGGGTGTCGATCGTGGTCAGCGACCCTGCGGGCAAGGTTGACGCCGCGAGCATGCTGGACGCGGTCGAGGAGCTTCGTGACGCCGGGGCCGAGGCGCTGCAGATCGGAACCGTCCGCGTGGTGGCCTCGACGGCTTTCGTCGACGCCGCCCCGGGCACGGTCGTCGTCGACGGCACTACCGTGACCGCGCCGTACACGATCCTGGCGATCGGGGACCCGCGCACGATGTCGGCCGCACTGCGCATCCCGGGGGGCGTGGTGGAGAGCCTGCGGGGCCTGGGCGCGGACGCCGCGGTGACCGAGACGACCGCGGTTGCCGTGACCGCCTTGCGGCCCGCTTCGACGCCTCAGTACGCTCGCCCCGCGCCCTAGCCCGCCGGTTGTCACCCACCGATCGCCGCCAAGGCTGACCAGACGCCAGCCGCCTCCACAGAACGGACAGCCCCGTGAGCCAGACGCCCGACGAGCTGAGGTACACCGCCGAGCACGAGTGGGTGAGCCGCTCCTCCGGCGCCGACCTGGTCCGGTTCGGGATCACCGACTTCGCCCAAGAGGCCCTGGGCGACATCGTGTATGTCTCGCTCCCGGATGCGGGGGTCGAGCTCACCTCCGGGCAGACGTGCGGTGAGGTGGAGTCCACCAAGAGTGTCAGCGACCTTTACGCCCCGGTGACCGGCACGGTGGTGGCCCGCAACCCGGCTCTGGACAGCAACCCGGAGCTGGTCAACACCGACCCCTACGGCCAGGGATGGATGGTCGAGGTGCGTGTCGCAGGCCCCGCCGACCTGGACGGCCTCCTCGATGCGGCCGGCTACACGGCCCTCACCCAGGCAACCTGACGGCACGCACGCCTTGAGTACAACCTGAGAGTTCCGTGCTCGTGCGGGTGCGATCCGCCCGATCCGGTTGACCCTCCGCGCGCGCACACCTACTGTCGAGGGCTCCACGACTGTCGAGGTGCGGTCGAGGGTTCTCCGGGAAGGTGTCCAGCATGCCGAGCGACGACGACGCGACCGTGGAGCCGCAGTCTGCCTCGGAGCTGACCTCGACCCTGTCGCTGTCGGGCCCCGAGGCCGAGCCGGAGGCGACCGCCGCGGACCCGGACCAGGCCGCCGTGGAGGGCCTGGACGACGGCAGCGCCCTGCTGGTGGTCCGGCGCGGACCCAACGCCGGCAGCCGCTTCGTCCTGGACGTCGACCTGGTCACCGCAGGGCGGCACCCGGACAGCGACATCTTCCTCGACGACGTCACGGTCTCGCGTCGGCACGCCCAGTTCATCCGGGTGGAAGGCGGGTACGAGGTCAAGGACGTGGGCAGCCTCAACGGCACCTATGTCAACCGGCAGCGGATCGACGCGGCACTGCTGGCCGGTGGCGACGAGGTCCAGATCGGCAAGTACCGGCTGGTCTACCTCATCGGTACCGGGGGAGCCGGGGCGTGAGCGCGGCGGTCCCCGCGCGGGCCTACCTGAGCATCGGTGAGGTGCTGGCCAGACTGCGGCCGGAGTTCCCGGACGTGACGATCTCCAAGATCCGCTTCCTGGAGTCCGAGGGGCTGGTCGAGCCGCAGCGGACGTCCTCGGGGTACCGCAAGTTCGGGCACGACGAGATCGAGCGCCTGCGCTACGTCCTGGCCGCCCAGCGAGACCGCTACCTGCCGCTGAAAGTGATCCGCGAGCACCTGGACGCGATGGACCGAGGTCTGGAACCGCCTCAGGGCCCAGGCGCGGGTCCGCGGGTGCCGATGACGGTCGTGGCCTCGGACGGGTTTCCGACCGCCGAGTCGTTCAGTCGCGACGGGTCGGACCTTCGGCTGTCCCGGGAGGAGCTCATCGAAGCGGCCGGGATCGACGCCGCGGGCCTGGCCCAGCTGGAGAGCTACGGCCTCATCGGGACCCGGGCCGGCTCCAGACACTACGACGGCAACGCGCTGGTGATCGCCAAGACGGTCGCCGAGATGAGCGGGTTCGGTCTTGAGCCACGTCACCTGCGCGCCTTCAAGTCGGCCGCGGACCGCGAGGTGGGCCTGGTCGAGCAGGTCGTTGCCCCGATGCACAACCAGCGCAGCCCCGATGCGCGGGCCCGCGCGGAGGAAGTCGTGCGCGAGCTGTCGGCCCTTTCGGTTCGCCTGCACGCTGCTCTGGTCACGGCGGGGCTGGCGACCGCAGGCCGCCGTTGACCGAGGTGGGTAGGCTGGTCTGGTGCAGCCACTGGACGTGATCGGGGTTCGGGTCGAGATGCCGTCGAACCAACCCATCGTGCTCCTACGCGAGATCGGTGGGGAGCGGTACCTGCCGATCTGGATCGGCGCGGTCGAGGCGACCGCGATCGCCTTCGCCCAGCAGGGCGTCGTGCCCGCCCGCCCGATGACTCACGACCTGATGCGAGACCTGCTGTCCGCGCTGGATGCCGAGCTCACGCAGATCCGCATCACCGAGCTGCGCGAAGGCGTCTTCTACGCCCTGCTGGTGTTCGCCAACGGCACCGAGGTCAGCGCCCGGCCCTCGGATGCGATCGCGTTGGCCCTTCGAACGGGAACCCCGATCTTCGGCGCCGACGACGTGCTCGAGGAGGCCGGGATCGTGATCGCGGACGAGCAGGAGGACGAGGTCGAGAAGTTCATCGAGTTCCTCGACCAGATCTCTCCGGAGGACTTCGGAGCCGGCTCCTGACCGTGGAGCCGGTCGAGGCTGAGGGCTCGGAGTCTGAGGTAAACGTTGAGACTTTGCCCACGGCGTGTCGATGTCCGGCTCGTTGACCACGGGACGGCTCACCCCTAGCGTCGCGAAGGCGGGTGTAACTCCATCCGTGTTCTTCACAGGACTGGAGACCGGCGTGAGCGGCAACGGCAACGAGAGCAGCGGTGGGGTCCTGGACCAACGGGCCGACGTCGTGCGACGGGTGGGGCAGCAGGGACTGCTCTTCGACGAAGAGGTCGACCCGCACCCCGCGGACGTCGGCTACCGCGGGCCGGTCGCCTGTGCAGCCGCCGGAATCACCTACCGCCAGCTCGACTACTGGGCCCGAACCGGCCTGGTCGAGCCGAGCGTGCGCCCCGCGACCGGATCGGGGACGCAGCGGCTGTACGGCTTCCGCGACATCCTGGTCCTGAAGGTCGTCAAGCGGCTTCTGGACACTGGCGTCTCGCTCCAGCAGATCCGCGTCGCGGTGCAGTTCCTGCGCGAGCGCGGCGTGGGCGACCTCGCGGGGATCACCTTGATGAGCGACGGTGCCAGCGTGTACGAGTGCACCTCGGCCGAAGAGGTGGTCGACCTGGTCCAGGGCGGTCAGGGAGTGTTCGGGATCGCCGTGGGACGGGTCTGGCGTGAGGTCGAGGGGTCCCTTGCCGCCCTGCCCAGCGAGCGCGCCGACAGTGAGCCTGAGCTGGCCCACCCAAGTGACGAGCTGGCGCGCCGCCGGCACACCCGCGCCACTGGCTGAGTAGCGAGTAGAGTTGCCTCGCTGGTGAACCCACATGGGAGAGCCCCCGCAAGGGGGCGCCGAAGGGGCAATCCTCCCCGGAACCTCTCAGGCGCCAAGGACTGTGTGGGCGAGGCAACTCTGGAGCGGACGCGGACCGTCCACCGTCGGTGACAGAGGGGGAGGCCCCAAGGCCGGGGCGCAGGTCCCGGTCGACGTCTGCGTCGGAGGCCCCCGCAATGCTCGCTCAACAGCCTGCACAACCGCCTGCTCAACAGACTGCACACCGTCGTGCCCCCAGCCTTGTCGACCTTGAGGGCGCAGCCCCGTTCACCAGCCGCCACATCGGCCCCTCCAGGGACGACCAGGCCAAGATGCTCGCCTTGCTGGGTCGGGCCGACCTCGACGACCTGATCGACCATGTTGTCCCGGCGTCCATCCGCTCGTCGGGGCCGCTGAACCTGGGACGGGGGTGCAGCGAGCCCGAGGTGCTCGCCGAGCTCGCCGCGCTCGCAGCCCGCAACACTGTGATGACGTCGATGATCGGCCTGGGCTACTCCGGGACTTTCACCCCGCCGGTGATCCAGCGCAAGGTGCTGGAGAACCCCGCCTGGTACACCGCCTACACCCCCTACCAGCCGGAGATCAGCCAGGGCCGGCTGGAGGCCCTGCTCAACTTCCAGACGATGGTGTCCGACCTGACCGGGCTGCCCGTCGCAGGCTCCAGCCTGCTCGACGAAGGCACCGCAGCCGCCGAGGCGATGATGCTGGTGCGCCGGGCGACGTCGGTGCAGTCGCCGGTCTTCCTCGTCGACTCCGACACCCACCCCCAGACCATGGCGGTCCTGGGCACCCGGGCCGAGCCGCTCGGCGTGGTCCTGCGCCGGCACGAGCTGTCCGACCCGCTCCCGCAGGAGCCATTCTTCGGGATCTTGCTGTCGTTCCCGGGAAGCACCGGTGCGCTCGGCGATCACGCCGCTTTGATCGCCGAGGTCCACGGCAGGGGCGCCCTGGTAGCAGTCGCCACCGACCTGCTGGCCCTGACCGTGCTGCGCCCGCCGGGCGAGATCGGCGCAGACGTGGTGGTGGGCTCCAGCCAGCGGTTCGGCGTGCCGCTGGGTTTCGGCGGCCCGCACGCCGGGTTCATGTCGGTTCGGGCCGGCCTCGAGCGGCAGCTTCCCGGCCGCCTGGTCGGGGTCTCGGTCGATGCCGACGGCGCCCCGGCCTACCGGCTCGCGCTGCAGACCCGAGAGCAGCACATCCGGCGCGAGAAGGCCACCTCGAACATCTGCACGGCCCAGGTGCTGCTGGCGGTGATGGCCTCCATGTTCGCGGTCTACCACGGGCCGGACGGCCTCGCGCAGATCGCCCGCCGCGCGCACCGGTTCGCTGCGGTGATCGCCGCGGGCCTGCGCGCCGGCGGCATCGAGGTCGTCCACGAGGCCTTCTTCGACACCGTCTGTGCGCGGGTGCCCGGCCGTGCGGCCGGCGTCCTGGCCGCGGCCCGGGACCGCGGGATCAACCTGCGTCAGGTCGACGCTGACACGGTCGCGATCTCCACCGATGAGCTCACCACGCGCGCCGACGTGCTCAACGTCTGGGCGGCCTTCAACGACGGCGCCGAAGCTGCCGGGTCCCTCGGGCACATACAGGACGTCGGCGGCGTGGACGAGGTGGACGACCTGGACGACGCCACCCCCGACGCACTGCCGGCGGATCTGCTGCGCACCTCCGCCTACCTCACCCACCCGGTCTTCCATCAGCACCGCAGCGAGACCGCGATGCTGCGCTACCTTCGCCGACTGGCGGGACGGGACTACTCCCTGGACTGGGGCATGATCCCGCTCGGCTCGTGCACCATGAAGCTCAACGCAACCACCGAGATGGAGGCCGTGACCTGGCCTCAGTTCGCCGGCCTGCACCCGTTCGCACCACTCGACCAGGCGGCCGGGACCATCGAGCTGATCCACCAGCTGGAAGGCTGGCTCCTGGAGGTGACCGGGTACGACGCAGTATCGCTGCAGCCCAACGCCGGCAGCCAGGGCGAGTTCGCGGGGCTGCTGGCGATCCGGGCCTTCCACCGCGCCGCCGGCCAGGCCGAGCGGGACGTCTGCCTGATCCCCTCGTCGGCGCACGGCACGAACGCAGCCTCTGCGGTCATGGCTGGGCTACGGGTGGTCGTCGTGGCCTGTGACGACCGCGGTGACGTCGACCTTGCTGACCTAGGCGCCAAGATCGAGGACAACTCGGGCCGGCTGGCGGCGCTGATGGTCACCTACCCCTCCACCCACGGGGTGTTCGAGGAGTCGATCACCGAGATCTGCGCCCGGGTCCACGCGGCCGGCGGGCAGGTCTACGTCGACGGTGCGAACCTCAACGCCCTGGTTGGCCTGGCAGCGCCCGGCGCGTTCGGTGCCGACGTCAGCCACCTGAACCTGCACAAGACGTTCTGCATCCCCCACGGCGGCGGCGGACCGGGCGTGGGACCGCTGGCGGTGCGCGCCCACCTGGCCCCCTACCTGCCGAACCATCCGCTGGTGCCCGAGGCAGGTCCCGCGACCGGCGTGGGCCCGGTGGCCAGCGCGCCCTGGGGGTCGGCAGGGATCCTGCCGATCTCGTGGGCCTACATCCGCCTGATGGGCGGGCCAGGCCTGACCGAGGCGACCAGGGTGGCGATCTTGAACGCCAACTACATCGCCGCCCAGCTGGCCCCCCACTACCCGGTCCTCTACAACGGGCGGGACGGGCTGGTGGCCCACGAGTGCATCATCGACCTTCGGGCCATCACCAAAGCGACGGGTGTGACGGTCGACGACGTGGCCAAACGACTGATCGACTACGGGTTCCACGCGCCGACGATGTCGTTCCCGGTGGCCGGCACCTTGATGATCGAGCCCACCGAAAGTGAGGACCTCGGCGAGCTCGACCGGTTCTGCGCCGCATTGATCGCCATCCGAGGTGAGATCGTCCGGGTCGGCGCGGGCGAGTGGCCAGTTGACGACAACCCGCTGCGGGGCGCACCCCACACCGCGGCCTGCCTGGTGGGCGACTGGGACCACCCCTACTCGCGCGAGCTGGCCGCCTACCCGGTGGACTCTTTGCGCCAGGACAAGTACTGGGCCCCGGTGCGTCGGGTGGACGGGGCCTACGGGGACCGGCACCTGGTCTGCGCGTGCCCGCCGCCGGAGGCGTTCGCTTGACGGCGCCCACGGCGCTCACCTCGGACGAGCTGGACTACGCCACCTCGGTGGTCCGCCGCTGGGTGCCGCCCACTCCGCAGTACCGCTGGCCCCTGCTCGAGCGCGCCCTTGGTACGACCGTGTGGCTCAAGCACGAGAACCACACTCCGACAGGGGCGTTCAAGATCCGCGGCGGACTTGTCTACGCCGACCGGATGACGGCGCTGCGACCTGAGGTGAAGGGGATCGTGTCGGCGACACGCGGCAACCACGGCCAGAGCCTGGCGTTTGCCGGGCGGGCCAACGGTCTTGACGTCACTATCGTCGTGCCCGAGGGCAACAGCCCGGACAAGAACGCCGCGATGCGCGGCTTCGGCGCCACAGTCATCGTGCACGGCCACGACTACCAAGCTGCCAGGGAGCACTCGGTCGAGCTCGCCGAGCGAGGTCGTCTCGAGGCCGTCCCGGCTTACCACCCGGACCTGGTCCTCGGTGTCGCGACATACGCCGCCGAGCTGTTCGCGGCGGTCGCCGACCTCGACGTGGTGTACGTCCCGGTCGGGATGGGTTCGGGCATCAGCGGGTTGATCCGGGTCCGCGATCTGCTGGGCTCGGCCGCCGACATCGTCGGCGTAGTCAGCGACCGCGCCCCGGCCACGGCCTTGTCCTTCGCCGCGGGGCAGGTGATCACCACCGAGTCGGCGCAGACATTCGTCGACGGGGTGGCCTGCCGGGTCCCGGACCCGGCGGCCATTGCGACGATCAACGCGGGAGCAGCGCGGGTGGTGCAAGTGAGCGAGGACGCCGCAGCCGCCGCAGTGCGCCTGATGCTCGAGTGCACGCACAACCTCCCCGAACCGGCCGGTGCGCTGGCCCTGGCCGGCGCGCTGACCGAGAAACAGTCCCTGGCCGGACGGCGGGTCGGGCTGGTGCTGACGGGGGGAAACATCGACGGCCCGATGCTGGCCGAGATCCTCGCCGGCCGGACGCCGCCCGCGAGATAGGCGGTCGTCCCTACCGGTCCGGCCGGCACCGCATGGGCAGCGCTGATGAGCGTCGACGCGCGCGGGACCGTGGTGACGCTTGGCCTGGCCCGCCGATGCTCGGGCGAGATTCGTCGTGGTGAGCCGGAGGACGTGGGCCTTGTGGCCCTGTCCTGCTGGCCGGCGGCGTCGCACGATGTCGGTGGTGTAGGAGGTGGGAGATGTCTGTGGCCGAGTAGCCGCTGCAGGTGCGCGCCAGGCAGGGCGAGCCGATGTCTCGCTGGTTGTGGCTGGTGAAATGGCTTCTGGTGCTGCCGCACCTGGTCGTGCTCGCGTTCTTGTGGGCCAGCTTCGCGGTCGCAACCGTGCTGGCGTTGGTTGCCATCGTGTTCACCGGTCGCTACCCCCAGGGGCTGTTCGACTTCAACGTAGGCGTCCTGAGGTGGTCGTGGCGGGTGGCTTACTACGCCTACGGGGCTCTGGGAACCGACCGGTACCCACCGTTCACCCTCGCGCGGGTGCCGGACTATCCGACGTACCTGGAGATCACCCGCCCGCAGCGGCTGTCCCGAGGACTTGTTCTGGTCAAGTGGTGGCTGCTGGCCCTCCCGCAGTACCTGATCATCGGAATCTTCCTCGGAGGCACCTACCAGGCCTGGGACGCGGCCACGCGGACCTGGAGCTCGTACTCGGTGCCCGGCCTGATCAGCGTTCTCGTCTGCGTGGCGGCTGTCGCGCTGCTGTTCACCGGTACCTACCCGCGACCGCTCTACGACCTGGTCTTGGGTTTGAACCGCTGGGTCCTCAGGGTCGTCGCCTACGCGGCGCTGATGACGGACCAGTACCCGCCGTTTCGGCTGGACCTCGGCCCCGGCGAACCGGGCGACGACGCCGGGCCCGCGGCGCCCGCGGCCTCAGAGGGTGCCAACCCCGGTGGAACGGAGTCCGACGTGACGCGCCTAGTTGCCCGGGTGGCTGCCCTGGAGGCGCGACTCAACGCGACCGGACCGCAGGGCGGCTGACCTGCCTGCCGGCATCGATCCGTGGTGCGCGGCCGAGCCTGACCCGCGAGGTCGCCCGCAGGCGGCACGGCCGGGCCTGGTACCGCATTGCGCCCCGGTGCAGGCCGCGCCATAGGCGCGCTCCGGCGGTGCGACCCCGACCCGATGCCGATGGCTGGACGGGTCCTTGGTGGCCGCTCGGCGGTCAGGGGGCGGGGACCGGTGAGGTGCCCGCCGACCCGACTTGGGTCTGGCCACCTGGTGCCCCCGAACCGGCGGATCCTGGTGCCGAGCCCGGTGCGGACGCCGTCGAAGCGGCAGGGTTGGGCCCCGACGGTGGCGCCGGATCGGTGACGTACTTCGGGCTCACTGCAATCAGCACCAAAGGACCCGTCTGCCCGCGCACCGTCAGGAACCAGGCGGGGACCAGCACCGGTTGACCGCCGGTGCCCCCGTCCCAACGCATCGCCAGCCCCAGTCGGCCTCCGATGACGACCGTTGGGCTGCCGCAGACCCCGGGCCCGGTGGGCATGGCCGTGCCGGACGGCGCTGGCTCGGGCGGGGCGCACGCGATCGCGGGTGCTCCGAGCATCGGCCGCGGTCCGTTCGACAGCAGCCGAAGAGCGGTGGCGGCGTCCACAAGAGGGTAGGCGTGACCTTTGGACCCGGCAGCGGGGTAGGCCCAGCCGCCGGCCGCCCGGATGCGGTGTCCCTCGACGATCACCTGCGTGCCGTACCCGACCGTCGGCAGACCCGCCACCACAGGGTCCACCTGCACGGTTGACGATCCAGGCGTGACAACGGCAGAACGGGGGTCCAGTCCCAAGGCAGACAGCACGGGGTCCGCGACGGCCTGCAGTGCGGTTGTCGGCGCGGTCGGCAAGCTCGGCGCGGTCGGCAAGCTCGGCGCGGTCGGCGGCGGCGATGCAGGACGGCCGGCCGTCGAGGAGTGGCCGACGACGCTGGACTGGACGACACCGATCGTCGCGCACGCGACGCCACCGGATGCACCCGCG
>Ga0209068_10000242_pt1 | contig 32086 bp, 34 predicted proteins | sample ColStrG_CSR_2012_FD_187200 | JGI IMG/M metagenome (GOLD analysis project Ga0209068, IMG submission 187200) | Freshwater sediment microbial communities in response to fracking from Pennsylvania, USA - Cold Stream Run_MetaG_CSR_2012 (SPAdes)... | ecosystem: Environmental > Aquatic > Freshwater >...
TCCCCGTAAAGAGCGCCCGTAAATAAGACATTGCCATTCAAGCCCAACTGGGCGGCGGTGGCTTCCAGGCGTTCGCGAAAGCCGTCCCCTTCATCCGGACCCGCCATCACCAGCACGGAACCACGAGAATCCTTTCCGCGCTGGCTCCAGCGGGAAAATGCCTCGAGCATCAAATCCGGACTCTTCTTGGATACCAGCCGCCCCAGGAAAAGAACCAATTTCGCGTCCGGCGCTATTTTCCATTTGCCTCGGAAGGAGCCTGGGGATGGAAGATGTGCGGGAACTTCGATCCCATTCCGGCGGACCACAATTTTCGATTCCGCGATGCCACCATTCAGGAATTCCTTGCGCTCTTGTTCGGAGGTCGCGATGATGCGGCTGGCACCGCGAATCAGGCGGCCGCCAAGCGTGCTGTGATACAGCCGCTTCCTCCAGATGCTGCGTACGATTGGCAGGTACATGCCCATGGGTTCCAAAACATAGGGGCGGCTCATGCGGCGGCAGGCGCGGGCTACGCTCGGGCCGAGCAAATCGTAGAGCCCGTAAATGTGAGCCACGTCAAAAGCGCTAAGCCGTTCCCTGCAGAAAGCCGCAGCGGCTGGATTCCAGGTCAAGGAACGGTACTTGGCGCGCGTTCGAAGATAAATCGTTTCTACGCCGTCGCCCGTGGCTTCGAATCCCCATTTTCCGGGGATCGCGGCGGCAAGGGCACGCTTGGCTGCGTCGAAGCCCAAATCGGCAGTCAAAACCGTCACGACGTGACCGGAGGCAGCAAGGCCGCGGGCCAGCGCCCGAACTTTGACCGTGGGACCACCCTGCTCCAAGAATGGGTAATAGGATTGGGTTACGTGCAAAAGGCGCATAGGAAATTGCAAATCGTTGTAGCGCCCGCCTTAAGGCGGGCGCTACACTTTCCTGCAGAGAAGCTATTCCCCGCGCGCGAATTATACTCCGCGAATCGCCTGCAACACTCGACGGCTGCGAATTCCTTGTTGTTGGACAAGAACAATGGAATTTTCGCAAAAGAAGAATCTTCGCTTCCTCTGCTTGCGCAGTCCTTGTGAACGCGAATCCGGATGGGTTACAGTTTCCATTGGAAAAAAGGTAGAGACTGTACGCGATCATGCCAACTTCGGCTCCTCAGCTCGCTTCATCGGACGTGAAAACCGGCGAAGAAATCGAACTGTCTGTGGTCATGCCGTGCCTCAATGAGAGCGCGACGGTCGCTTCGTGCGTGCGCCAGGCGCTCGGCGCAATGCAGCAGCACGGACTTCGCGGCGAAGTGGTGGTCGCGGACAACGGCAGCACAGATGGATCGCGGCAACTGGCCGAGGAGGCCGGCGCGCGCGTCGTTGCAGTGGAGAAGCGCGGGTATGGCAGCGCGTTGCGGTCGGGCATTGCGGCGGCGCGCGGCCGGTTTGTGCTGATGGGCGACGCCGACCAAAGCTACGACTTCACGCATCTGGATCGCTACGTTGAAAAATTGCGCGAAGGCTACGACCTGGTGATGGGCAACCGTTTTCGGGGCGGCATTTTGCCCGGAGCGATGCCGCCGCTGCATCGCTACCTGGGCACGCCCGTGCTCACCGCGATCATGCGGCTTTTTTTCAAAAGTCCGGTGGGCGACATCAACTGCGGTCTGCGCGGATTTCGCAAGGATGCGATTGAAAGCCTGGGGCTGCGAACGCTGGGGATGGAGTACGCCAGCGAAATGATCGTGAAAGCCAGCACCTTTGGATTGCGCATCGCCGAAATTCCCACGACCCTATCGCCCGACGGCCGTGGCCGCGCGCCGCATTTGAACACGTGGCGCGACGGCTGGCGGCACTTGCGCTTTCTCATGCTGTACAGCCCGCGATGGCTGTTCTTCTATCCGGGGCTGGCGCTGCTCGCATTCGGATCGGCGCTGGGCACGCTACTGCTGCGGGGGCCGCTCGTGATCGGTGGCGTCGCATTCGATGTGAATACACTGCTGTTTGCGGCCATGGCGATCTTGATCGGCTTCCAATCCGTCGTGTTCGCGATGTTTACAAAAGTGTTTGCGATTTCCGAGGGGCTCTTGCCGGAGGATCCTCGATTGTCGCGCGCGTTTCGCTACATCACGTTGGAGTCGGGACTGCTCGCGGGCGGTCTTCTGGTGCTGACAGGCGGAGGCGCATGGGTGTTCAGCCTGGCCTACTGGCGCAGCCAGCATTTTGGACCGCTCGATCCGGCACAAACGCTGCGAATCGTGATTCCCGGTGTGGTGTGTTTCACGTTAGGTTTTCAAATCATTCTGTCGAGTTTTTTTCTAAGCGTTTTGGGCATGTCACGGAGATAAAAGACGCCATTCGGTCACGCTACATGAAAGCGAAGATGCCCGTTTCGTCCCGAAAGGCACGGGACGGAACGGCCGCTTCAAACCCCTCTTTTGGTTGGATTTGGTTCTTGTAGAGGCCGCCCGCTTTTTGGGCGGGCAGCGGTTTGTATCACTTAGGACACCCCTGAATTACGACCGGTCCCGGCAAATTATTTCCATGGAAAATTTCCGTGATACGATCTTTCGCGGAATCTGAGTCATAAGAATCGATGGCCTATACTGCGTTTGACCGTTTCGTGGCTTGGTGCCGTTTTCGCGCTGCCGCCCCACACATTCGATTTCAGTCCCGCGTGTGCGATATCGGTTGCGGTGCAGGCGCGCCGTTCCTGCAGCACATTCAGTCGCGCCTCGCATCCGGCGTTGGCCTGGATGAATTTGCGGGCATTTCAACGCAGGCAAACATTTCCGTGGTTCGCGCGGACATCACGGCCCAGTTTCCTCTGGAGAGCGGGCAGTTCGATCACGTAACGATGCTCGCGGTGCTGGAGCACCTTGCGGAACCTGCGAATGTTCTGGCCGAGGCGTTCCGCCTGCTGCGGCCCGGCGGCTCGCTGATCCTGACCTGGCCAAGCTCCCTTGTCGATCCTATTCTGGAGGTTCTGACGCGCGTTGGCCTCGTCAATGATGAGCTCGGATTCGACCAGCATCAGCCGCGAATACCGGTTGCAACGCTGAAAGAGATGTTGAACGGGATCGGATTCGCGCAAATTCAGAATGGCACATTCGAGCTGGGATTGAACAATTGGCTGGTGGCGCACAAAGATCGTTAGATGGAAAAAGACGAGCAAAATTCGGTCGCGCTATCGGTTTTGAAACAGGCGCACGGAAGCGTCGTCTTTGCGAGGCGTGTCCGCGTCCTCTCTGAATCGCTTGCGGCCAAAATTCCCGCCGGCTCTTCCGTTCTGGACATCGGCTGCGGCGACGGAACGATTGCCAGCCTGATTCAGGATCGCAATCCTACTGTGACAATCCAGGGAATCGAATTCGCGCCGAGGCCGACCTGCAAAATTTCCTGCAAGCCTTTCGATGGGATGAACATTCCCCATGAGTCAGGCTCGTTTGATGTCTGCATGTTCGTCGACGTTCTGCATCACACGCACGGAATCGAGAAACTCCTGTCCGAAGCGTGCCGCGTCAGCCGGCGGTACGTGCTGATCAAAGATCATCTGGCAGACAATCGACTCGATTTCAAGACGTTGCAATTCATGGACTGGGTGGGGAACCGGCCGCACGGAGTTGTCCTGCCTTATCACTATCAAAGCACGGCTCAGTGGTCTCAGTATTTTTCCAATGCGGGACTGACGGTAATCACCAGGCAGAACAAGATCGCGCTTTATCCGTTTCCTTTCAGCTTCGTCTTCGGCCGCAAATTGCATTTCATGGCGCTACTGGAAAAATCAGGGGCGCGGCAGTAGAATTTTCAGCTCACGCCTAAGAATCCTTCAAGCCTTCTTCCAGGATTTGCGTCAAGCGCACTTGGAATTCCGCGAAGGTGTACTCCTTCTTGATCCGTTCGCGCCCGCGCGCGCCCATTTCGCTTGCGCGGTTCCGATCACCCAAGAGAAATTCCAGCGCGCTTGCGAGCCGATCGACATCGCCATGCGGGACAAGCAAACCCGTCACGCCCTCTTCGACAATGTCCAGGATTCCGCCGTGCGCCCCTCCGATCACCGGCTTGCCGCAGGCCATGGCTTCCAGAAACACGAAGCCGAAGCCCTCTCCGCTACTGGGCAATGCGAAGACGTCACAGTTTGTATAGCAGCCGAAGAGCTCGTCGGGCGACAGTCCGGAAAGAAAGTGCGCGCGTTCGGATACGCCGAAATTTCGCGCCAGTTGTTCCAGCCGTGGCCGGTCGTCTCCGTTGCCGACCAGTACGAGAGATGCGTCCGGCGAGGATTTCAGAACACGCGGCAAAGCAGCCAGGAGAGTGTCCGCTCCTTTATATTGTTCGGCGGAATTCCACCTGCCGACTGTCAAGATGATTCGCCCGCTTCTTGGAAATCCGGCCGGAGCCGAAACGCGTGCAGATGCGTCTACTCGTCCTTCAAATTCGGGATCGAGTCCCCAGGGAAGCCGCCGGACTTTGCCGGAGAGAATGCGCTGATCGGAAACGAGGTGCTGCACGGTGTCCGCACTCGGACCAATGACCAGATCCGCGCGGCGCAAACCTGCACCACGCAGCCCGCCGAGCGGTTGCCACACCTCAACTCCGTGCGTGAACACGATCGAACGAAACTTCCGACATCGGGCCCGCATGCCCGACACGACGGGCGCCAGATGCGGATGCAATGCCATCACGAGTGCCGGGCTTTGCCCCGCGGCGCGGAGCGCTGCCAGCGCAAATTGAACTTTGTTCCTGGCAAAGCCGGAAACGGAGAACTCCAGTGCACCTACGCGAACGGTGTGCAATCCCCGCGGATCATTGAGGCTCAGAAAACGCACAGACATGGCTCGATCGGATGCAAACTTCGCAGCCGCCGAAGCAATATGCCGGCCGGCACGCTGAACGCCGCCCGGCGCCACCACGCCCGTGAATAGTCCCACAATAGTGTTCATTTGGATCGCGCGGATTGCCTCTAAAGGCGAATTCTTAGCCATCCGAGAGCATCGGGAGAGTCTACCTCACGCCGGGGAACTGTGAAATTGGATGTGGTGATTGAATGGGTCGTACAGCTCGGTTAGTCCTGCGACGCTCCATGTGGGAGAATTGCGCTACCTGGAGGTTCAATATATATGGTGGTGGATGGAGAAGGGTGCGAATCCATTTCCCAGCTAACAGGGAAAATTACTGGGAATCTTCATCTATTTCGCGAAGAGATCCTGCGCAACCGCGTGACTAGCGGGCAGTTAGCAATATTATTGCTGAGATAAACAGGGAAATTTGAGTCAAGTATCAGGGAAGGGTTTTCGTTAATCAGTAATCCGCAACTAGCCATAATGCTCGCTCATTCCATGCGTATTTCGAACATCCTGTTGCTCAACTCCCGATAAAAGCGGCGGTCTCAATGGGTCGATGCAACGCTAGCTCGGAACTCTATTCTTAAGAGTTTCAAAGGCAAAATCCAATCCCGCGCGTGGATTCAAACAAAACACTACCCTGTCTAGGCATGATTGAATATAGCCCGATCGATTACTTCAGCCTGAGATGTTCCGTCAGATCAAAAGTTTAGAGGGGTGTTGCATCGACCGGTTGAGCTGGCATCTCTTATCGGTAACTTGGAATTTGCCCCCCTGCGCCCCAAAAGCCAGTTACCGTTAATCCGAATTATCAGAGGTTGGAGTATTCCAATCGGCTCATCATCGGGTATAGACTCAGGACCGACGTAGTTAGATTTACGGGAAACGCTCTCGTTATTATGCGAATTCGCTCATTCTTCGTACTGGTGGTAGGAGTGGGCATCATGTTATTCGGTAACCAGTACGTTCCACGAACATCGGGGTGGGACATTCGGGCAGATGGCGGCCTACCTTATGAAACAGAAATGCTTGGGTTCGTTATTCTTTCATTTCTCGCGGTCGGAATAGTCTTTTTCATCTTTGATTCTTTAAGCTAGTATCGAAGCGCAAGATGAAAGCTCTACACAGTTCCTGTAAACCGACTGTATCGATGCCAAGAACTCAGTTACCGATAATCCGGGTGATCTCAATGGGTCGACGCAACACTAGCTCTGGACTCTATTGATAGGAGTTTTAGCGGCTAAATTGGTTCGTGGGTGTGGATTCAAACAAAACACTACCCTGCTTAGCTTTGATTGCATACCAGCCGATCGCTCGGTTCACTCTGAAATGTACTCTCGGATCAAGAGATTAGAGGGGTGTTGCATCGACCGGTTGAGCCGGCAGCGTTTCTCGGGAGGTATCTCACACTGTCCGGTCGAAGGGTTGGGCGAAAGCGCTATTCTAACAAATCCGGCTCAGTCCAGTTGTATATGGTTCCATTGGCAAAGATAATTTCGCCCGATCCGTAAACCCAGGTCTCACGGTAATTGGACACCCTCACTTTTTCAGGCTCGCCGAAAATTTGACGGACTTTTGTTTTGGTCATTCCTACAGATAAATTCGTTCGCCAAATTTTTTTTTCGTGCCAATCCAATGGGGGTGCTGATATCTGCGGCGAGTTGGAAACTGAGGGCGGGCTCGTCAAGTTTTCAGTTCGAAACCCGAGTTCAATGAGAGCTGCAAAGACAAAGACGATGATACCGATGTAGAGGGCGAACCGAATGCGCCACCAATGCCACCGGCGAGACTTCATGCTTGGATACCGTCAATGCGGAATAAAAGTTCCGGATTGTTCCCGATAAGTCGTGCCAACTCAACCGGTCGATGCAACACCATCTGCTACAAATCTTTTCTCTAAAGGTGGTGTTTATGAAGTTTCGGAGACGGGTGAAGCTTTCCGCGATGCAGCGGACCGACATGTGGAGTCGCTGGAAGTTGGGACAGTCGTTGCATGAGATTGGACGGGCCTTCGGCAAGGACCATGTTTCCATTCGGTTTATGCTGGCGCAGCGCGGCGGTATCGCTCCGGCCACGCGGCGGCGCTCTGCGTTGACACTCACCCTGGCCGAGCGAGAGGACATCTCTCGCGGAATCGCTTCCGGTTCGTCGATTCGTGAGATAGCCAAAGGGCTGCAACGGGCCGTGTCCACGGTGAGCCGCGAGGTGGCGCGCCATGGCGGGCGACCCGAATATCGAGCCAGTGACGCCGATCAGAAAGCCCGGGAGTCGGCCTTGCGACCCAAGCGATGCCTTCTTGCCACCCACAGCAAGCTGCAGAAGATCGTTGCGAGTAAACTGATGCTGGAGTGGTCACCGGAACAGATTTCTGGATGGCTGAAGATGGAGTATCCCGAGGATGAGAGCATGCGCGTGTCGCACGAAACGATTTATCGCAGCCTGTTCATGCAAGCGCGGGGAGTGCTGAAAAAGGAGCTGATTCAGCATCTTCGAACCAAGCGGCGTATACGCCGCTCGCGGCAATCCCGCGATCGCGGACATCATAGTGGTCAAATCGTGGATGCCATTTCCATTCGAGAAAGGCCTGCGGAAATCGCAGACCGCGCCATCCCCGGTCATTGGGAGGGCGATCTGCTGAGCGGCACCCACAACAGTCACATCGCCACGCTGGTGGAACGCCATTCTCGTTTTGTGGCGCTGGTCAAAGTGCCCAGCAAAGACAGCGCAGCGGTGGTGGCCGCGCTGAGCCGGCAGGTGCGAAAACTTCCCGCGGCACTGCGGCGCTCGCTGACCTGGGATCGCGGCTTGGAAATGGCCAGGCACAAGAGCTTCACGGTCGCCACGGATGTGAAAGTGTACTTCTGTGATCCACAGAGTCCCTGGCAGCGCGGCAGCAACGAAAACACCAACGGGCTGCTGCGGCAATACTTCCCGAAGAGAACCGACTTGTCCGGTTTCTCTCAATCAGAGTTGGACAAGGTTGCCAAGCGTTTAAACCAGCGTCCACGAAAAACTTTGGGATTTGAAACGCCGGCAAGTAGACTGCAGGCGAGTGTTGCGTCGACCCATTGAGACCACCGCTCTTATCGGTAACTAGGAATTTGCCCCTTCAGGCCCCCCAAAAGCCAGTTCCCGATAATTCGACTTATCGGGATTTGAGAAACTTTGACTGTCAGTCCACGACGAATATCGTTGCGCCGTCCTCGGCTCACGTGCCCGAGTTTTTGTACCACGACGAGTGAGAGGGTAGGGGGCAGTTTCGCTGGTGACTAGCCGTGATGACAGCCTGCGGGGAATACCTTAACATCTCCGCAATGCGTTGCTGATCGGCAGGTAGGCAATGAAGAGTCCACCAAAAATAGCGTGACAATCGCTAAAGATCACGAGCAGGATCAGAAATGGGTACTCAGCAAACTAAGGAGACTAATAAAATGCCATTGGCCAACGATCCTTTAGCCTTGCGAAAACTCAACGAGCAGAACACAAAATTCTACCTCAACTTATCTGAATTGACCCTCGAACGGATCACAGACCCCGTACTCTTCAAGTTGGCGAAGCTTGATATGTATTCTGATGCTGTTCGACATTCTCATTTGTATTCACAAAAAACTCTGGAGTTAGCCTTGGCTGATGCCGCGCAAGCAAGGAGCATACTTCAAAAGGAGTTTTCTCTTAAGGGATGCAGGGCACGCAAACCCGATTCCCTCCAACAATTGATCTTTCAGTTTGCTAGTCACGACTCGGATCTCAGCGAACGACAGTTATTGCACAAACTAAAGAAACAGGTGGAACTAGGAATAATTTATTCCATAGATGATCGTCAAATTAAGTTTATTGATCACAACCTAAAGTTGAAAACAGCTCCCATTTCGGGCCTCAAAGATCGCCTTTCTAGGGCCAGGTCCAAAATAAATTCGCGCTGACCGGGTCAGCGCGACCGAGTTGTAAGTAGCGTCCTCCTGAATGCGGATTACTTCGCGTATTCTAAGGCTTGAATTCAGGAGGATCCTTTTGAGCAATTACCCGCATTCCGAGCTGGCGATCATCTATCGACTCGTTAAAGATCTTATCCCCCATTCTAGTAATGCCCGAACCCATTCGCGCCACCAAATCCGTCAGATCGCTGAGAGCGTTAAAACGTTTGGCTTCACGAATCCTGTTCTGATCGATCGCGGGAACACCATCATCGCCGGTCATGGCCGAGTCGCGGCGGCCAAACTTCTGGGCATAGATCAGGTCCCTACAATCCGTCTGGAAGGCCTAACTGACGACCATATTCGAGCCTACATCATTGCTGACAACCGTCTCGCCGAAAAGGCCGGCTGGGACAAGACAATCCTCGCGATCGAACTACAACACCTTAAAACTCTAGATGCGGGTCTTGACGTCACCGTTACGGGGTTTGAAATTCCCGAAATAAATCTAATCATCCAACAGGCTTGCGACAAACACGATAAGGATGACGTTTTTGATATCGCTGACGCAAACCACCCCGTTACTCGACCTGGCGACCAGTGGCATTTGGGCGGGCATCGCGTCCTGTGTGGAAGCTCACTTGAGTCAGTTTCCTACAAGGCTTTATTAAGCACCTGTAAGGCAAATCTCGTTTTCGTCGACCCGCCCTATGACATCCTTGTCGGGGGTCACGCCTGTGGAAATAGCTCGGTCCATCATCGCAACTTTGGGACGGCATCCCGTGAAATGACTGAGGCCAAATTCGCAGCTTTTCTGACGACGAGCTTACGCCTGCTCGCACTGCACAGCACCAGTACTTCAATTCACTTCGTATGTGTGGATTGGCATCACTTGGATGAGCTGCTTGCCGCCTCCAAGCAAATCTACGACGCGCTCCTAGATTTATGCGTATGGGTGAAAGAAAAGGGCGGGACGGGGTCGCTTTACCGATCTCGGCATGAACTGGTGCTTGTGTTCCGGAACGGCAAAATCCGACCCAGGAACAACGTGCAACTAGAACAAAAGGGTCGAACCCGGACCAATGTTTGGGAATACCGCCAGAGAAACAACAACTCAAGGGAGGGAATTGAAGGGAAATCGCCGCGTCCGCACCCAGCCTTCAAACCTGTTGCACTTGTGGCCGATGCAATCCTCGACAGTTCCGCTCGCGGCGACATCGTCATGGATCCTTTCTTGGGTTCAGGCACTACATTGATTGCGGCTGAACGAGTGGGCCGTACCTGCTTCGGGATGGAGATCGATCCCACCTATATCGACACTGCTGTCCGACGTTGGCAACGGCATACCGGTGACCATGCAACGCATTCAATCACAGGAAAAAGGTTCGATGATCTGGCGATTACTTCGGAGGTGATCCATGACTGATTCTAACGATGGTTATCGAGTTGGATTTGGCAAACCGCCGAAGGATAAGCGGTTCGTCAAGGGGCGGTCAGGAAATCCGGATGGAAGACCAAAGGGCTCCCAGAACCCCGCGACCATTCTGGATAAGGCATGTCGGGAGCGCGTCCAGATAACTACTAATGGAAAGACCCGCTACATCAGCAAGTTCAAAGCAACGATGTTACAGCTCACAAATAAGGCCGCATCCGGTGACATTAGAGCGATAAAGGAGCTATACGTTTGGATCACTGGGCTCCGGAACTTCGAGCAGGCGACGATGCCAGCTCCACTTTTTCGGGAAATTGATTATCTGGTGATGGCAAGCATCGTTAAACGGATTCGTCAGTCAGAACCCCTATCGTCCTCGACCGAGGCTGACGCTGTGCCATCAGATTCTTCCACGCTCAAGGAATCCATATGAACAGTCCACTTTCCTTCAATGAGTATGAATTCATTCTTCGACGGGATTTGATGAGTTTTATCGAACTCTCGTTCTATGAACTTAATCCGCAAACAGCCTTTTCGATGAGCCCGCATATCGAGGTTTTGGCTTCCAAGCTGGAAGACTGCCGTCAAAGAAAGATTAAGCGACTGATCGTCAATTTGCCGCCACGGTCCTTAAAATCGCATGCAGTGAGCGTCTCGTTCCCGGCTTGGCTCCTCGGTCATGATCCTGCGGCACAAATCATTTGCGCGAGCTACGGTCAGGAGTTATCCGATAAGCACGCCAGAGACTGTCGGACATTGATGGCGAGTTCTTCCTATCGCAGGCTATTTTCGAGAACAAGTCTTTCTTCAGAAAAACAATCACTCAGCGAGTTCTTGACCACTTCGCAGGGCTTTCGAATGTCGACTTCGATAGGTGGAGTCCTAACTGGTCGCGGCGCCGATTTCATCATTCTTGATGATCCGCTTAAGCCAGACGATGCCCTGTCAGAGACTCGGCGGAGCAGCGTCAATCAGTGGTACGACAATACACTCCTCAGCCGTTTAAATAACAAGGAAAGAGGCGTGATCATCATCGTCATGCAGCGGTTGCACCAGGATGACTTGGTTGGCCACGTCCTCGATCAGGGTTCTTGGGAGATGGTATCGTTTCCTGCCATTGCTAAAGAAGATGAAATTCATTTGATTGAGAACGCGTTTGGCAGGCGCCGATTCACACGGAAGATAGGTGAGGCTCTCCAATCGGAGCGGGAATCCTTAAACACGCTCAAGAGTATTCGCCAGACAATTGGCGAATACAACTTTTCCAGTCAATACCAACAGGATCCTACACCGCTGGAAGGAGCCATGGTGAAAACTAATTGGCTCCGGTACTACGATCCCGGCAGCCGCCCCTCAAGGTTCACGTGCATTCTCCAAAGCTGGGATACGGCGAATAAAAGTGGCGAATTGAATGACTACAGCGTTGGAACCACTTGGGGTGCGTACAATGACCACTATTATCTGCTTGATGTGTTCCGCAGGCGCCTGAACTATCCAGAACTGAAACGCGCCGTGATTGAGCAGGCTCGATTGCACGAAACCGAATGCATATTGATTGAGGATAAAGCATCGGGAACCGCGCTGATTCAAGATTTAGAAAAGGACTGCTTATTTGGCATCAAACCGTATGAGGCTCCGCCCGGAGCAGACAAAATTCTGCGTCTGCACGCTCAGACGGCTCTATTTGAGAGCGGCCGCGTGCTGTTGCCGAATTCGGCGGTTTGGCTTGATGAATATGTGCGTGAGCTAACGAGCTTTCCTGGCGGAAAACACGACGATCAAGTTGACTCCACCACTCAGGCTCTCGATTACCTAAAGAGAAATGCCGTACTTGGCGTTTGGCTAAAACTCTGAGGTCTTGGCGCTGCGCAGCGACCGAGAGGTGCGTTCAAAGAAGCTCAGGAGATTCGTCGATACGTTTTGTTGGTTTCACTTTGAGCGCGTGTGCCCGGACTACTATCCCCAAATAACACTGGAGAATGAAGTCAATATATTGATAGCGATGGTATCGCGCCGCGGATCCCGGCCTGCGAGCTTGAAAAAATGAATTTTACTTCTTCATGCTCTTTGGCCACAGGACGCCCTGATCTTCCTTCGTGACCGGCCCCAGGCCTTTGTAAACAAATTTCTGCACGCGCTGCCCGCGATACGTTTCCGTCACGTAGATATTTCCTTTTGAATCCGTGGCAATGCTGTGCGGGCCGTAGAATTCGCCGGGTTGCCGTCCGCCTTCCCCGAAGGTGGTTAGAACTTCGAGCGTGTCGCGCAGGAGGATGTGCACGCGGTCGTTCTCCCCGTCCGCCAGGTAAATATATTTTTGCTGCGGGTCTTTGGAGAAGGCGATGTCCCAGGCCGAACCCGAGCCGAGCGTGCGCTTCGCGATGAAGGCTTCCTTTATGAACGTTCCGTCCGGTTTGAACACCTGGATGCGGTCGTTCACGCGGTCGCAGACGTACACCAAGCGGTCCACGGACATATCGGCGCAATGCACGGGGTTGCGGAATTGCTGCGGCGGCGGCGCATCCGGATCGTATTTTCCAAGGTCGGTGTCGTCCGGCACATGCCCGTACGCGCCCCAGTGGCGCTTGTACGCGCCCGTATCCGCGTCGTAAACGATGACGCGATGGTTGCCGTAACCATCCGCGACATAGACTTCATTGGCCTGTTTGTCGATAAAAGTCTTCGCAGGCAGCCTCAGATTTTCCACATCGTTGCTGCCTTTGCTGTGGCTGGGCTTCCCGATCTGCATCAGGAATTGCCCGTCCTGCGTGAATTTCAGGACCTGGTTGTCGAGGTAAGACGTGGTCGCAGAGGCCGCCGATTCGTCCGGCGCGCCGCCCACTGGCGGCCGCGCAGCTTTGCCGCGGCCATTGCCGCCGATCCAGACGTTGCCTTTGTAATCGATGGTGATCCCGTGGTTCGAGTCCGGCCAATCATATCCGTTGCCCGGTCCGCCCCAGTGGCGCAGCAAGTTTCCGTCCTGGTCGAATTCGAGAACGGGCGGCGCCGGAGCGCAGCACATGGCGACAGGAGGATTCGACGTGGCATGCAGTTCACCAGGTTCCAGAGAACCCTGGCGGTGAATTATCCAGATGTTGTCCTGCGCATCGACGGAAACGCCGATCGTCATTCCCATGAGCCAGTGGCTCGGCAACGGCTTCGGCCAGAGCGGGTCCACCTCGAACATCGGCGCTTGGACCGCTGCGGCCTCGACCGCGGTACGTCTCTGAAGCGAGATGATTCCAACTCCCAATGCAATCACGAGCGCCAGAAATGTCGCCCCGACATATAGATTTCGTTTCATAAGTTCCTCCCTCAATTCTGACGGAAGTTCCCCGCCTTGGCGCTGAAGATAGAGCGCGCCGATTCCGCAAGTGAAATCTATTGCACAACGATGGGAACGAGCCCGGCGCCTGCGACTCTCCATTTGCCCTTTTCCTTCACAAACATGCGAAGCACGCCCATTTCCCGGACGACGACAATTTTCCCGTTCGCATCTACCCCTTTGATCACGGTGTGGTCGGTTGCCAGCGCAACTTTCCCGTAGACGGCCATTAATTTGAAATGATCCGGAAACGCTCCGGTGCCCGGCTGCCGATCGGTCTTGGCCATGAGGTCCATCATTTCCTGTTTATTGACCACGCGCCCGCCGGGGAGAACGTCGAAAAATTCATCGGTCCACAGTTCACCCATGCTGTCTGGGCCGGTCATTTTCTTGTCGAATTCCGCCTTCATCCATTTCAGCTCCAGCTCGAAGAGCTCTTTTTCAAGCGCGGCATTTCCGGCGGCTGACTGGCTCTTCTCCTGAGCCAGGATGGAAGGTGGCATGCAGCAAGCAACGGACAAAATCAGTACCCATGCAATTCTCATACCGCTTTTTCTCCTTGCCACAGTCGATGACAATCTAAAAGGGAGCGATTTCCCCATTCAGCTCAGATGAATCTTCAAACAGGATGCACCAGGAACGCTGATCGATTTCTCTCAGATTCGCGGAGTCTATCAGCGCATCCAGCTGGGCGCAAGACGTGTAAAGTACAAATTGAGATTCATTCACAAGACCAACAAACGTACTTCAGAGTTGGCTGATCTGATGAAATGAAATTATGCGCTTTCTCACGAGAGTCGGGGGCGCACTTATTCCACATTAGAAAGGAAGCTCTGACTGCAGATTGGGCTGTTTTCAGTTCAGCTGAGATTTTGCCGAGAGATTCGTTTTGACTGCCATGTCGTTATAAATATTCTTGCCGCGGAGTGTTTGGCGCAACTCGGGCCCACCGTTACTTCCGCTTGCTGCGCACATCTCTTGCGCTCGCCGACTCACCAGCCTCGCCGTTCGCCTCCTCCCGAATGCACTGATCAAGGAGAAACTCAATCTCCTTATTTAGGGACCGGTGGTCTCGTTCAGCGAGCTCAATCAGTTTTGCTTTGAGGCTGGCAGGGATACGCAAAGGCAACCGGACTTTCTGTTCGCTCATTGGGTTAGGGTCACGATCAGCATAATTTTTCCGTTTGACATGTGACGTCACAATGATGCATATTGACGTCATAATGACGCCATCGCTAAGGAGAGCCAATATGCCAAAAACAACTAACGCTAGTTTAGTATGTCAGAACATCCGGCTAGTCAAGCAGCTTTATCCAAGTCTGCGTGAGCAGGATCTTCTAGCTTTGCGCTCACTAACCCGAACACTACGTCTTTCCTTTCTGAAGCGGGAGATTTTGTTTATCGATGGGAAATGGTACGTAACGCATTCCGGTCTCCTTGAAATCGCAATGCGGCGGCGCTGTCTTGGAATAAGTACGACCCTACAGGAGAAGGTATCTGACTCGAGCGTCGGGCGCTGGGTATTTAGGGCCACCGTCTATAAATCTTCCCGCTCTCGCGGCTTCGTCGGCTACGGGGACGCCGATCCTTCCAACGTTTCCTCCCTGGTCCACGGCGCCGAAATGCGTGTGGCCGAAACCCGCGCCGTCAACCGCGCCCTCCGCAAGGCCTACGGCATCGGTCTCTGTTCAGTCGAGGAACTTGGCTGGGCCCCCAGATCCAACGACTCCGGTTCGGCCGATCAGCGCAGGGCAAATACCAATGGAAATAACGGCCACCAGAACGGCCAGCCGCGCCTCCGCGACCGCCTCTGCCTCCTCATCCGCCAGTACAAGCTCGATGCCGGCCTCGTCAAATCCTATGCCGCAGATTACTGCGGAACCGCCACGCTCCGAGACGCCAGTCGGGACCTCGTCGAAGCCTTCATCAATGATCTCGCCCTGCGCGCCGCCAAAGACCGTGAAGGACTCGTTTGTCAGCTCAATAGCTATGCCAAATCGCAGGAGGTCGCATCATGAAACGCCATATTGCTGGTTTACATGGTGAATATCGCGCTGGTGAGGTCGCTTTAGAAGGTGCTTTCCTGGCCCAGGTCGATCGAGTCTTCTACCGCTGGCATCCTGAAAGACCGTTCTACGTCCTTCGCTTCATCATCCTCGAACCCAATGAACATCAGGGCCGTTCTTTCACTGGTCGCCTCTACTGCACCTCCAAGGCACTGTGGAATCATCGACGCCGACATACAGAGTGTCCGAACGCGGCGCAAAATCATAAAAAGGGGATGAGTTCGTGTCTGAATGGGTGGGAGATGTGCCCCCAGCATGGTTAATCGAGTTCGTGTACATACGAGGCGCGGTATAGGAGCGGTAGGCAGAGGCGCTCGCCGCAAGCGTCGGCGTAGTTTGATTGTATTAAAGGCTGAAAGTTGGACCGTATCCAAAAACGTCTAGCATAATTTAGTGAGATATCACCATCAAGACCGCGATTCCACAGAGACCATCCATTCCTGGTATGCATTTAGCGCGACTTTCACTTTTGACCACAGAGACAGGCTCAAGCTTATACGCCGGACGTACTACCGATTGAACCGGATTGTTCTCGGTCGCAAAATCTTTCAACTCTGAACGTCGGCAGTGAAGCTCACATCGGCAGCTGGTGTCGCGGATTGCGGACTTTTGACCCCTCTTCCCCCACTCATATTTGCAATGGTTCCGTCAATAACTCAGAAGGCTCGGATGAAAAATATCGTGCTGCAACAAAGAGACGACAACTATTTTAGGCATGATGTGATTTCAGGTCTCATTTGTAATCCATTTTTGGTTATCATCTTCTTTTCGTTAAGGAAGAACCTACGCCCAAACCAGCTCAAGAACCGTTATTGCGTCACTTGATGCCCGAACTCGACTCGATTCGCGGCGTCGCCATCTTGGCAGTTGTGTTTTACCATGGCTTTTATTGGAATATAGATTTTGCCGCATTTCCACCCTGGCAGAGGCTGCTTCTCACAGCAACGTGGCCTGGGCGTCTTGGAGTCAATCTGTTTTTCGTGTTGTCGGGCTTTCTCATTTCAGGATTGTTGGTGGATGCCCGCAATCGGCTAGATTATTACAGTCGCTTCTACGCACGCCGGGCGAGGCGTATATTGCCGGTTTACTTAGCCCTTCTGGCTGTCCTGTTTGTGGCGAGATTTCCACCCAAATTTCTGCTTTTAAGCCTAGCCTATTTGTCGAACTTGACGCCTTTGTTCGGTATTGCTATTTCCTACCCCGTGTTGTGGTCATTGGCCGTCGAGGAACACTTCTACTTCGTTTGGCCAGCAGTGGTTCGGAACCTTTCGAGCAATGCGTTGCTATGGCTGTCCGCTGGAATCATTACGGTATCCCCTGTTCTGCGTTTTGTAAGCTTCTATCACTCACGAGGCTTTGAATTGAATGATTACACTTGGAACTCCGCGGATGGTCTTGCGAGCGGTGCCGCTCTCGCGATCCTCCTGCGTCAGTGGGGGAGCGACAGAGCGAAGGTATTTCGCTTCGTCGCTGTGTGTGGCGTAATTGCTGTCTTCCTTTCGCCTTTCGCGGTTAGCAGCCGTCAATCGGCCATCGGCGCCGCGATGCAGACCGTTCCATGGCACTTTGCCTTTACTGGTGCCCTTGCTAGCTGTCTTCTTATAGGAACTTCGACGTCCAAGTTATGGGTGCAAATTCCATGGCTGCGGTTCTTCGGGTATATTAGTTATGGGCTATATCTGATTCACATGCTCGCATTCTGGGCGTTCGATCACTTCTTCAAATGGCACGGGCTCTTCGGATTGGTGCTGCGATTCATTGTGGGAGGCGGGACCGCAACGTTTCTAGCGTTCTTGTCACGCCGCTATTTTGAAGATGAGTTCCTGAGGCGTCCAACCTGAGCATCAATTCCGACTGATGATTCCTACGTCCGGTGCGTTGCTCTTGCCGTGACTGGAGCATACCTTCAGATACTGCGTCCACCGCAGAAGCTTTGTTTTCGCAACTCGACGTTTCCCCCAGGCATTTTCGAACGGAATTGTGTGGAAGTGCTTTTAGGTGGGTATTTGTGACTAGCCGTCGAGATCAGAGCGCATCTGACATGGAAGATCGTTCTTTGCTTTGCGTTTTTCCGTCGCGGAAGTATTCGTCTCCATCTGCTTTAGTCTACGTGTCTATTAGCAACCCTAAGGATACCGCAAAATATCACTGCCCCTTCTCTGCTGAAGAGATCACAAGAGAGCGCTCAGCTTTGCGCCGGAGAATTTCTTGAAACACCGCGACCAGCTCCTCGGTGCTTTGTTCCCAAGAATATTTCTGAGCCGTTTCGGCAGCATTTCTTCCCAGGCGCTCTCGCAACTCTTCATTCTCGCATAGCATGCGGATCAAGCTGGCAAGCTTTTGTACGTCGCCCGGATTATCGATGATCAGCCCGTCAACTCCGTCTGTGACTAAGGCCGACGCCCCGGCTCGCGCGGAAATGATTACAGGGAGACCGCACGCCATGGCTTCGGAGACCGGCAAAGCGAAAGTGTCTTCTAAGGATGGGCCTACATAAGCGTCGGCAGCTGCATAATAGAATTCAACATCCTTGACTGAAGGAAGGAACCGCACTCTCATTTCGAGAGACTTTTCCCTGATTGCGGAAAGAAAAGTGCCCGGGTCATCCCTGCCCGCGACGAGCAGATCGATCGGCAGGTGGGACAGAACTTCCAAAGCACCTAACAAGGTTCCAAGACCCTTCTTGCGCCAATCGTTGCCGATCAAAAGCAGCGTAAAGCGATCCTCAGTGATCCGAAGTGACTCCCGCGCATTCTTTCGGAGACTACTCCTGTGTCTCGGATTAAATATATTGTGGTCCAGGCCTGTGGACACTAGGGGGAAGGCTTCGCTTCGTCCGAAAAAACGGACAATTTCTTCTGCGGTCTGCGGAGCGGTGAGGACAATCTGCGTGCGGAGATTTCGAAACACCCAACGCTCGAGAATCATGACAGTCTTGTAGTAAATGCGTCTATGCAGCAACCTTGGCCACAGCAGGACGGGATTACGCATAAATTTCAGTTCCGCCTGCACACGCCGAACGAATTCTGCAAAAACAATATGTACCGTAACTGCGTCGGCATCGAGGCAATTTATTCCAGGACTGAACACAATATCGAATTGAATATTTTTTGAACGCGCGTCTCGACGGCGGTGTATTCCATTTGCGATAAACCACCACAGAAAATTGAACAAATGAGGTCCGGGGAACCGTGAGACGCGGTGCCAGACGACCTTCGAGACGTCCAGGTCTTCCACATGCTGGCTATAGACATGAATTTCGAATGCATCAGAGAGTCGGTTGATCCACTCAACGACCATACGCTCGGTCCCGTGACGCTTATCTAGAAACGGTGAAACGACCGCGAGACGGGGCTTGCGATTAGACGATTCCAAGGCCTACACCTACCTAGATATGCTGTTGCGGTGGCGCGATTGCACATTGCCATTTGGACACGCCGTCAAAACTAAAGCCAAGATCGAGGACGACGAGGAATCGAATGAACGACATATGGGCTCGGAGGATTCCCCAACAAGTCCGGTAGCCGGAACAGAATTCCAACCAGAAGCCACAAAAATACGTTGCATGTGTAATTTTCGTAGCCATCTATGCTGGCGTACGTCCAAAGGTACAAGAGTACAAAGGCAAACCAGCCAATTGCCAATGCGATCGGAAATAATCGTGTCTCGCGAAGACTACGGATAACCTTCCAAGCATAATACAGGAGAGAAGCAGTCCAAAGAATCCATAAGAACGGCGCGACTATGCCCATTTCTACGATCATGTTGCCGTACCCCTCTTCCACGCCCAGCCCAAGTCCCGGTTTTCCAGTCAACTTCGCCACATATTGCGTGCCCAAGGAGGCGGTACCAATACCATTCCCGATCCCCCAGTTAGGCTGAGAGAAAGCAGCGAGAAAATTCACAACAGGGTACTCCCATGTCCGAAACCCCAATTGGTAATCGGCACTGGAGGGAAGCAGAGTCTCAGTATAAAATTCCAAGCGTGACCCAGCGTCCTGCGGGAAAAGAGCAAATATGGCCACCAGGCCAAATGTCGCTACAAGTACAGACCAACGAATTGCCTTAATTATGCGAGATCCTTGCTCCAATCGCCGAGAGGCGCCCCAAAGGAAGCCCATTGATAAGACCACAGCCGTCACAAGCATCGATATCAGAGAACCCCTATTGCCACTCAGAAGAGTCGCTACACCCAGAAAACCTATGGCGGTAAACATCCAAATTCGATTCCGTTTAGTATGTAATAGGAGGTAACCCGCCGCTCCCATTGCGAGGATGAAAGCGATTGTGAGATACTGGGCGTAACGGCCCGAACTTACAAAGACAGAGTCCGGTAGATTAAAGGTCTGGCCCGCGGCGGTTGACTTTTGCAGGTTGCCCAATAACTCCAGTTCAGGAGCAAGATTTCTAGGATTCAAAAAACTGTTTCCTAAAATGGATTGCATAATCCCGACAATGCAAATCGATATTGCGAGTAGGACGTTTGCTGTCAAGAATTTCTTGAGTTCCTCATCATTGCGGACCAAAGAATAACCGACAAACAAGAGTGGCACATAATAGAAATATAACTTGATGCCGAGCAGGCCGTACCAAATACTTGGCGAGTTTTGATTGAAAACTTGCAGAAACCCCAGCCAAACAAATAGGCTCAGGAAGGGGAGGAATGGTGGCCGAAACATTTTCTCGCGTCCCTCCCGGACCGCATTGAAGAAAGACAGGTAGACTAGCCCGAGCAAAATATCCTTGCCGAAGAAAAGCACCAGCTCATTGTTCATATACTTTCGGACAAGATCTTCAAACATCAGCCAGACAAGAAACATGTAGAATCCAGTCCGCCAGTTTCGAAGTGCCGTAGCCGCTACTACGCACCCAGCAAATATCAATGCTCCATACGCCAATGTGCGGAAATCATCGTCGGCAATCTTGACGCCAATTCCCAACGCAAGGCACATACTCAGGATAAAGAACCCAAACCCAATGAGAGTTTGACTTCTCATGGCAGAAAAGTGGGCTTTCTGCATTTCATGATCTCACTACCTCGCGAGAAATTCATCGCTTAAACCCATCGAGCAACATTTCGAACGATTCGGTATTTAAGAATTGCACTTCTTTTGATGGCTTCTCTTTGCAGCCGGAAAATGTCGTAGCCAATGCATTACAGTCCATCAAGTGCAGTGTTCGGATGGCATCCCTCCAATTTCACCAGCTCGTAGTTGAGTACTGCAAAATACCAGTATAGATTGTTGGCGTAAGTTAGCAGCGCCACCTTTAAGGACAAAAACATCATGCCCTTCGACGCCGAATATGACCTGCATAGGGGACCAAATCGGCGAGAGATTCGTTTCGGTGAGCTTCATGAGAATCGGGGCAAACCCCATATCCTCTCTACGGAGCGGGGAGGCGAGCCACGCCTGTGTTTCGCGCTTGGAGACAAGATTTCACGAGTTTTATCTTTGTACAAACTTAAGGACATATATGCGAGGCCTTTCGTCTCTTTCTAGCCAAGACGACCACAGTTGCAGGGAGTTGACTGCCAGTTTCAGTTTTCTTTGTGTCAAGCAAATGATCAAGGTACGCAATCCAAGCCAGAAAGATTGGGGCCGGCAATCGAATCGCTTTCCGCCACCATCGAATGGCTTGTGCAGCTAGACGAGAGAACTTGAACTCTGCAAATGAGTGTTTTTCAACTTCAAAACCGTTTGTTGTCAGCAAAGATACAATCTCTGACAATTCGTAACCTTCACGTTTGTGACCCCATGCAGAGTCATGGTTAACTTCGCCAGGCGGCACCGGGACGGAAACAACTAACCTTCCACCCGGGCGAAGAACACGGCTCATCTCCCGAACTGCGGCATTATCATCAACTAGATGCTCCAATACCTCAAGAAGCAAGATCGTATCAAGGTGCTCGTCGGGAAGCGGTAGCACATCTGCGCTCGTCAGGATAAATTTAACGTTGTTAAGATTCTTGTGTCGCAACCTAACGCGATCGAGAGAATCGCAATCAATGTCTGCTGCAACAACATATCTTGCGCGTGCGCTCATATGTCTTATGAAGACGCCAGGTCCGCATCCGATGTCTGCCGCAACCCCTAAAGAGTCGCCGAGAAACTCGCGCACTGGTTTGTACTTGGTAGGTCGCTGAACGGCCATTGCGTCTGCTACAACGAGGTGGTACAGACGCCAAATTCTATAGTTACCGGCAAGGCGTTTTAGTAACGTATTTTCACGATTCACAAGGAATCCGCCAGCACTTCCAAACCACGCCCGGATCTGATTAGATCTTGATAGATTTTGAGATAGCGGTCCACCATTTTGTCTTGCAGAAAAAGAGACAGGGCTCGAGCACGCGCCGCCTTACCCATTTTCTCAACGATATCCGGCCTATCGATTACTCGTTTCATACAATTTGCAAGCGACGTCGCGTCCCCAGCTATGCACTTCAGACCTGCATCTCCCACGACTTCCCCCAGGCCACCGATGTCAGATGCTATTACGAGTTGGCCGCGCATCATTTGTTCAATTGCAGCCAGCCCAGCAGTTTCCTCCCAAATCGAGGGCATAATCACGGCAGAAACGTCCCTCAATTCGTTCCGCAGGCGATCCCCGCTTACGAACCCAATGAATTCGACCGTCGCGTCCAGTTGGAGTTCCCTGGCCATTGTCTGTAATTCTGTGCGTTGAGGCCCATCTCCAATGAACTTCAGCCGAAATGAATAGCCTTGATCTGTCAAACGCTTCGCAGCTCGAATGAGAACAGGCAGGCCTTTCAGTGGGACAAGCCGTCCCACATATGCGAAGCGCAACAGGTCCTTATTTGCTTGGGGAGCCTCCATAGACCCAGAGGTATCACTCGGATTTGCAATTCCGTAGTAGATTACTTTGGACCGAGGCAGCCGAAGGCGCATCGAAACGTGGTGCGTGATTGGAGCGTTGACCGATGCTGTTTGGCACAGCCATCGTCGTAGAAACGTCCAAAAGAACAAATACAAACCTCGCAACCTACCTTCCTTGAAGGCGACACATCTCAGACAATTTTCATACCGCCCCCCCAAGAAGTGTCCCGGACAAACTGACTGGTTGGGCTCGTAAAAGAGTAAGCCATTCGGGCATGAGGCGGTATAGCCGTGGTGTTCAATCACGATGGGCTTTCGAAGAATCGATCCAAGCATGAGAGGTAGCAAGCATGCTCCAGAAAGATGGACCACGTCCGATTCGTAGATAAGTCTTGTGAGCGCGAGAAAACTGGGCTGGCGTACAACTTTGAATTCTAGTTGTGTATCGTCGAACTCCGCGGCAGGCGTTGGCGTGACGACGCTCACACTAGAAGGACGCCCTGAAGATAACGGGGATCGCTTGGCAAGACCACTCGCGAGAAGCATAACGTACTTTTCGGCTCCTCCAATGATCGGAGCAAATCCGTGACTGTAGATGAGCACTTTCACGTTTGCCCCTTGTCGCTACGGCATCGAATCAACGTGACGGCTCTATTAAAAGCCTCCACGTTCATCTCAACATTTTGGCTGGGAGACCAACTTGTTATTCGTTCCCGAGCTGCTTCCCTCATCTTCCTCAATCTATCAGGAGTAACGAGGATCCCGTGCAAAACCGCAGTGAGGACATTCACATCTCCGGCGCGAAAAACGAATCCAGTTTCGCCTTCACGCACGAGATCGAACCGCGCGCCAACACGGTCGCTAACGACCACGCAACATCCGCACAACATGGCTTCGTTCACGACTACACCGAACGGTTCATACTCAGACGGCAAAACTAAAATATCAGACGCAGCATATACCTCAGGCAATCTAGATTGATTTACAAATCCAAGAAACCGAACCTTTTTGGCGATTCCGAGAGATTCCGCATCAGACTCCAGAGCGGAGCGCAAAGATCCTTCACCTGCAAAAACCAAGTACAAATTGCAGTCTGGAACTTTGGCGAAAGCGTGCAGGAGATCCGAGGGGCGCTTCCATGGCTGAAGCTTTGCCGAAAATAGCACGACGACGGCGTCAGGAGGAACCCCCCACCGAGCACGCACTCCAACCCGATCCACTTGCCTTGACTGCTCGGTCCACCAATCGTTATTCACACAATACGGAGTGAGGACAACTCGACTCTCAGGAATCCCGAGAGAAATCATCAAAGAAACTCCGGCAGTTGATGGCACAATCACAATATCGGCGAGGCGAAAAAGGCGCGGCCAGATCAGTTTCTTAACCCAGCGTTTCCATTTTCTACGATCTCGCGGCGACAGGCCGTGCGCGTCCGTACTGAAAAGTACAGCAACTCGCGTTAACTTGGCCGCCAGGATTGCGATCCAGAATGTCACGGAACAGTAGCCCGTGTGCAGGAGGACCGCATCAAATTTAAGCGAGCGAATCAATCGCCACACCTGAAGATTTACGAAGCGAAAAAAAGATCCACCTCGTGGAAATGGCGAACGATTTGGCATAACGATCCACGGATAGCCGTCCAGAAGGGGAATGTCCCACTTCACTTCGACTCCAAAATCTGGGTCCATGTGAGCTTCCGCACCGCGCAGGCTGCAATACGCGACCCGAATCTCAACCCTGGGGTCCTTCGCGAGGAGACGAAAGATTGGGGATGCATACTGAACGGGGTGCGAGGCAACAATGAGCACTCTAAGAGGGCGCTGAGTCACTTTGAGAGGACCGTCAAATACTGCTGAGCGATCCGGCTCCATGAAAAGTAGTTCTGCTGTACCCACAAATTGCGGTCATGTAGTTCCATCCACCTTTGCTGGTCCGTAAGAACACGCACTAAACCTCGTGCCAGGGCTTCCGAATTGCCCAGGGGCGCCCATTCCACACCCGCCTCATCCAAGGGATGGTTAACCTGCCCATTCTGATAGCCGACAATCGGCAATCCGCAGGCGATGCTGGCGATCGCACTGCCCCGCTGAGGAGTAATCGCGCCTCGTACGAAAAGAAAAGCGTCTGCCAACTCCAACTGGCAAGCAACATTCTCAGCAGGTAGGACTCCCTTTGCAACTATTTCCACGTTGTCTTTGCGCAGGGCCGGTGCCAGAAGTTTCTCCGCATCGAATGAGCCTCGACCCAGAACTACGAGACGAAGCCCCAAAAGCGACTTCGCTGCTTCCCGCATGATTGCAATGATTGTCTCTACCTCCAGCGCCATATTGTGCCCGCCGGTAACACCGAATATAACTACGGTCTTTTCTTTATCCGCAGGTGTTGGCTGGCGAGGATTCAGCCGCTCGGGGATATTCGCGCCGATCGGAATGAACGTCGCCTTACGATCGTCTCTTGGCAACCACGTAACGGTCTCGACCGGCACCGTGAAGAGTGCCTTAGCTGCGTTGCGATAAAGCCTCTGGATCACCAGGTCCTGACAGACGCCGCGAATGCCATCGATCCACCGTCGAGACATAACCTGACGTTTAAACTCGTGGAACACAACCGCACATCGGGCGCCGCGAAGGTTCAAAACGCCAAGCACGATGAGCGCTCCGAGAGGAAATCCGCGCTGTGACCAACTCAGTGCCGTGTATTGCATGAGCAGCCGGCTGCCCTTCCACCCTGCGCTCACCTTCCATAGCCAAAGGATCGCGCTCAGCCAGCCGCGCTCCGCCCAAGGTACGCGCACCAGCGTCAGTGAGATATTAAGTTGGGCAAGGGCTTGGCCCAAATTCTTACAGTAATCTTCCACGCCATCCGTGGGTTCATCGCGCCGCCCAAGCAGGGCGACCCACTCTTTATCGGGGGATGATCCCTGTTTGTTCGACGGTGCATCCAAATTAGCGGTGTAGTGGTGGTCCTTCTGACGCATCATCAGACCTTTCCTTTTGTCCCCGAATCATTTGTCCGCAAAACGCCGACGCCGCGAATGATATTGGCCCGGGCGGCCCCAATCTTGGTGGCAAATTCTGGAAAGGCGCTATTCCACATTGCATCATCGGCTAATAAGAGCCCACCGGGCCTGAGATGGGGAAAAGCCAATTCAAACTCCAATTTCATGTGCGAGTACGTATGTAAGCTGTCGTGAATGAATATGTCGAGAGGCGCCAACAGTCTTAGCAGATTTGGAAGAATTGATTCGGACCGCCCCATATGGATTGTCCAGCGTAGCCGGAGGGACTCTGGAACAATCCATCCAGGATCGCGCCCCTCTAGCAGAACATGGGAAGTGTCCACTTCTACTGAATGAAGATGTCCCTTGCGGTTCTTCTCCATCGCCAGCAGTAAATAGCTGGACGAAACCCCATTGGCAACGCCGGTTTCCACGACTAGTTCCGGCTCAAGGGCTCTAACGATCGCATACTGAATGAGAACCTTTTTGGCATACAAGTCGGCAGTGGAAATCGAGGCACGCCCATGGAGGTCTCTGGTTTGCCGGATGTGATGAGCGAAATCAAAATCATCGAAAGGTTCGTCCAAAAACCTCCGTATCTGCCCTGCCTCGCAATCTGTCACCGCACCCAGAAAACGCTCGTCTGCCCAAGTCAGTTCACGGGCGAGAGAGCGAATCGAATAGCTAGGGTTGTTCCTGAAGAATCGAAGCCGCTCTTTAATATTAATGAATAGACGTTTCACTGTCCCATGTCCTCCCAAAAGGTAGCGCAACGTGCACCCAACCGCATTCAGCGTAAGGTATAAGCACCAACTCCATGAGCCTCCACGCCGCCTCAGGGCTATCTCCAAACAGGTTCAATAATCCTCAATTCCATCCGCCCGCACATCACGTCGGCCAACAAGCTTGACGGTAGAAAAAGGGTGATTCTCCAAAACTTCTCGCTGCCAGATGCACAGAACCACTACGTCATTTCACGAGAGAGACTCACGTAATTGGGAGGCGCTGAACCGGAGCAGGAAAAGCAATCCTAAAATAGTGTTGATGCATAATATTAAGAATCAGCGACTCAATTCGGGTTCGAGAAGCCGCGGCAAAGACTTGCTATCGTGCGTGCGCAATCTCCCGATCTTTTCTCCAGGCTTCCACCATCAGTCGCAATCCGTCTGCTATACCAACCCTAGGCATCCATTTCAATTTTTCCTGAGCCTTGCGGATGTCGCTCACGTAGATCCTCTGGTCGCCGGGCCTAAAATCACAATAATTTACCGGCGGGAGTGCCCCAATAAGTCGTTCCAGCGGTTCCCGAAGTTCGGTCCACACTGAGATCGTGTTCGCGGGGCCGCCACCAACGTTATAAATCTGACCGGCTGTATCTTCGATGTCCGCACAAGCTCGGGACATCAACTCCACCAAGTCCTCGACATAGAGCAAGTCGCGCACCTGCTTGCCATCGCCGTATATCGTGAGCTTACCTCCGCGCAAACTGGTGAGGGCAAAATGTGCTACCCACCCCTGGTCTTCTGTTCCGCACTGGTGTGGTCCGTAGATGCAGGACATCCGAAAGACAATCGTAGGCAAGCCGTAAATGCGGTGATAATCTCGAACATATTGGTCAGCCGCACCTTTGGAACAACCGTAGGGCGAATGAAAATCAAGCGGGCAACTCTCGGAAACACCGTAAGGTAGGTTTTCAAACTCGTAGCGCGTGGGGCGTTCCACGATACGCAGATGTTCGATCCCGCCGTACACTTTGTTCGTCGAGGTATACAGGACGACGGGCATCGGTCGTTGCCTTCGGGCCGCCTCGAGAATGTTCAAAGTCCCCATTGCGTTGATGGAAAAATCCTCTTGAGGATTTGAGACCGAAGTCGTCACCGCCACTTGGGCCGCAAGATGAAAGATCGCATCCGCTCCTCGTATCGCATCGTTAACGGCGCCTAGGTCGCGCACATCGCCTTTGACGAACAGCATCTTTTCGAAATGTTGCTCCTGAAGCCAACGATGATTCTCCTCCACGCCCGCACGGCCAAGATTATCAAACAACACAACTTCGTGGCCATTACGCAAAAGGTTGTATGCCAGATTCGTGCCGATAAAGCCGATGCCTCCAGTAATAAAAGCTCTCACGACGCCTCCTGTTTAGCGGCTGTCCCCGCCGTAATCATATTCCCTCGATGCAGGGAAGCTTCTTCAAGCACGGCCAGAATTCGCGGATAAAAGCTCTGCCAAGAATGCATTTGAATCAGCTCCGATCCGGCCCGGGTCAATTTTTGTCTTAGCCCCGCATCTCCGAGAAGCGCAATAACGGCGCCTGAAAATGAACCGGCGTCGTCAGCTATCAACGCATGCTCCCCATTAATGCAGCCTGTCCCGAGCGCGCCGAGGGATGTTGTCACGACTGGAATGCCTAGGCTTAGCATCTCCAGTAATTTCAACCGAACCCCTGTACCGGAAATTATGGGCACAACCCCTATCACTGCGTCCTTCATGGCAACGGGTATTTGAGATGGACCATGGCAAATGATTCGCGAATCGCCCTTCTTGACGGCAAACCGGTCGCTGCCGGGACCGATGATTTGAAATTGAGTCGATGGGAATTTCAGCAACACTCTGGGCAAGATCTGATCAACAAACCACTTGGCGGCATCCAGATTTGCACCCCAGGACATATTCCCAAAGAACCCGATCACTTGCCCCCCGGGGTCTCGCTCTCTCTTCGGAAAGCGCGAAAAATCCACCCCAATGGGTAGTATCTGCGGAGGTTTGACGAGTTGGTATCGCTGCACGAGGTCGGCGGCGTCCTCGTTATTTACGGTACAGACCACTGTCGCCGTTTGGCAAGATCTTGCCTCAAATCGTGTCACCATCCATTCTTCTAGCATCCAGCGGGGGTGCCACATCCCATCGCGACGACGCGCGTCTCTCGCATCGACAGCCTGGACGGAATGTTTGAATAGCACTACAGGCGCGAAAGCAGCGAGAATGGATGCATAGCCAGCAACGACGTTTTCGGTCAAGACCACAACATCGTAATCCCCAGCTCGAACGTGCCGCAGGATTTCATTGCGAGCCGGTCTTGTCATACCGACCAGCGAGGTCGGCGGGATGCCGAACGCAACCGCTGTGGCAAAACGCCGAACGCGGGCCGGTGTATCCATCGCGGGTATAGCCGCGACGCAATCGATCTTCACACCGGGAAGTTCAGGAATGCTAGCCCTTCCCAAAGCGGGATCGCCGATCCACAGTAAATGGACATTGTGGGCCCGGCTCGCAGCCTCTAGCCAGTGAAAAATCAAGTTCCGCGAACCCGTGTTCGGTGGATACGGAAAAGGCTGCGCAAGGAAGAGAACTTTCATTCTGGCCCCAGCGTACCGAATGGATCGTTCTTATAGCGCAAGCCTTTGACTACACCCGGAATCCAGGCTAACAGATGGATTGAAATAAGGAACAGGTTCGCTGCCGCCTGCACAATGCGGGACTTTATGCTTTCAGAAACTGAGCGGATAACACCCCACACTCCGCTCCACCCGTAATTTTTCACACGAAAATATGCGTCATCGCGGGTCATCGCCCAGATCAGACCTGGACGAAACCGCTCCCAAGGATTCATCCAGCGAACCGCGCGATGGATGATCCGAGCTTCTCCGTCGTAGAGCAGGCGGTATCCTTTGTGACGCAGGCGTACACAGAGGTCAGTATCCTCCCTCCAGGATCCTCTTCGCGTATATCGTGTATCGAGACCGCGCACTTCCAAAAGGGCCTTTCTCCAGAAGGCCATGTTTCCCCCGGGCAAATGGTCCACATCCAAGACCTTTGGTGGCGAGGCGTTAAAACCAGACCACTTAAGCTCTCCCCCCGGCCCCACCCCTGCCTCGATCAAAGGGTCGGGATAGTCAGGCGAAACACGTCCTCCAACACCACCAACGCCCTCTTCCAGAAGTCCCTGAACATGCCTGCGCAACCAGTTCGGAACTGCCATTCCATCGTCGTCAATGAAAGCTACGATTTCCCCAGTCGCAAGTTGGAGTCCGACGTTTCTCGATGTGGCTGCGCCACTATGAGGGATTCGTCTGTAGCGAACAAGCACCCGCGAGCGCCGGTGAATTTCCTCGACAACTTCTTGGCCCGTTTCTGTTCCATCTTCAACCACAATGATTTCGAATCTGGCGACGGGGTAGTCAAGGTTAAGTAAGCTCTCCAGACAATTGCGCAAAAATTCCGGCCGCGCTCGCGTCGGCACTACGATCGAGACAAAAGGAAACTCAATTTTCGCACTCATCCCTTAGCCCCCCCCACTTGAATTCGATGGGACAGCGGATTGCAGTGGAGGGGACGACAGATTCCCCGTGGAACAGGACCTCGTACACACAACATTGATAAACTTGTAGTCATTCAACGCCTCTTCAAATTCGCGTGGCTCCCAGCAACAGACCTTTTCTGAACGTTCGTCTATAAAGGAAACTGTATCAAATCGGCCTGCCGCAGCGGTTCGTTCGACGAGCTCAACCGGGGAGATGGCCAGTTGCTTCAGTTGGGGCTCGTTGGCCTCGAAGATAAGCATTCGGACGGAAGGGAGCGTCGCGCGCGCCCCTTCGAGGGCCAATGGCTCGGCGCCCTCCAAATCCAATTTGACAATGTCGGCCCGATTGATACCGGATGCTGCCAAAAAATTGTCCAGACACACACCAGACACGCGAGTATGGCCGGTGGAGCCGGAATCCCCAGAAAAGAGACTGTTGAGCATTGGTTCCTCAGAATTGACGTTAAAATTAAACGTTCCGTCCTTGTCGGTCAGAGCCAAGCGCTCGGCTCGGATAATGTCTCCAAACCCATTGCGGAGGATATTTTTCTGAACCAAAGAAAACGTCTCCGGGTCTGGCTCAAACGCAACGATGCAACCCTTACCCTGCAACCTCGTTGCTGCAAATAGCGCAAAAAAACCAATGTTGCTGCCACCATCGATCACAATATCTCCAGGCTGAATTGCCTTGCTCGCAACCTCCAGAAGGGTTGAGTGAAACAGAACCCCTCGGAGAGCCATGATTATCATTGCGCGGTAAGAAGCTGGGAGGAGAATTTCGAAACCATATTTCGTATCGAATCGGATAGTCGACCCGTCGCGGGAAAGTATTTTTACGAGACTCTCCCTGCTATCGTGGAATATCGGCGAACAATCGAGACGCCCAAGCCGCACGCGCGAATGCGCGGTTAGCCAGTCTCTCAGAGTGGAGGGCCAGCAACCAATGCCCGGCAGACGACTAGTCATACTTCGCATCTCAATATTCATTTTCCCGCTTGCTCAGTTCAATTTCCTTGCACTCCAGCGAGCAGGGAATGTTCAGCACTCCCGCCCACTCATCCATAAAGTGCGTCACTGGCAGGCCCTCGATAATTAGTGCCGGCACAAGTGTCTGGTTGTAGTTTCTTTGGTTGTCGTCATGAACGCCAAAGTAGATGCTGTAAGCGCCAGGCCGCAGCGGCAGATTGGGGAACGTGAGGAATACATCGTGGTCTCCTGGTGTAAGCTGAAAACGATCAAACGACCAACCTGAAATTAGGAGCCCGCGGCCGTCATAGATCAGAGCAGTGACCAATCCGCGCCGAATCGGTTGCCGACTATGCAGACGAACCCGGATGGAAACGGGCTTTGATCCGTCCGAGACGATGTTGGATTCCGTGCCACGCGGGTCTACCACGTCCCATCCCGAAAACCAAAGTGAGTCGTGCGAGGGAAGCTCCTTCCGCTCCGGCGGCAATACCGTGATGGCCGACTGCTCGTACTCGCCAATAACTCCTTCAGCGGTACCATCCATTCGAAGTTGGCCGGCGTCAATCCACATGACGCGCTCACAAAGCCGGCGGATCTGGTTCATCTGGTGGCTGACAAAAACAATAGTGCGCCCACCGCTGGCAACGTCACCCATTTTGCCAAGGCACTTCTTCTGGAAGGCGGCATCGCCAACAGCAAGAACTTCATCGACTAGGAGAATTTCCGGCTCCAAATGGGCAGCAACGGCAAAAGCCAAACGCATTTGCATTCCCGTACTGTAATGCTTGAGGGGAGTGTCGATGAATTTCTCTATCTCGGCGAATGCCACCATCTCGTCAAACTTGCGATCCATCTCACGCCTGCTCATCCCTAGGATCGCGCCGCTAAGAAAAACGTTTTCCCGGCCAGTGAGCTCGGGATGAAAACCGGTGCCGACTTCGAGCAATGTGCCCATGCGCCCGTGAACCTCGGCGAAGCCGGTGGTGGGGCGTGTGACCCGCGAGAGAATCTTGAGCAATGTGGTCTTGCCGGCGCCGTTGCGCCCAATAAGGCCAACGACTTCGCCCGCTTGAATCTCAAAGGAGACATCACGGAGGGCCCAGATTTGCTCGCGTCGATTATTCCCGTTTCTGCGATTCGATCCGAATAGCCGCGCGGGGGCTTTGATGACGTTCGCGAGAATATCGCGCAAGGCGACATATCGGGCGCGCTCACCGATCGCATAGCGCTTGCCAAGGCCAACGCCACGAATCGCAACTTGACTCATGGGTTAGACCACATCCGCAATGGTAGTTTCCATCTTCTGAAAATAGACCAACCCCCCGAAAAGCATCAAGAGTACCATTGCGCCCGAGGCCAAGACCAGCAAGTCGGGTGGCCTGCCTTCCCCGGTAAGCGCCCACCGGAAGCTCTCGATGACTCCGGCC
>Ga0209068_10000243_pt1 | contig 32005 bp, 26 predicted proteins | sample ColStrG_CSR_2012_FD_187200 | JGI IMG/M metagenome (GOLD analysis project Ga0209068, IMG submission 187200) | Freshwater sediment microbial communities in response to fracking from Pennsylvania, USA - Cold Stream Run_MetaG_CSR_2012 (SPAdes)... | ecosystem: Environmental > Aquatic > Freshwater >...
ACGTTATCACCTTTCCTAGCAACAGCTGAGTGGGCTCTCGGAGTACGTCTTTGCACCCGGTTGCAACCGCTTGGATGACCCGGTTACGACACAACCTACGACACAAGGAACCAACCTCGTGCCGACATGGTTCCGTCCATCGTCTCGCTTCGAAAATTCGACATAAGACCGACCGACCCCACGCCGGTTTGGATCGGAAAGGATCGAGGTCCTGGGGCCCCCCGGAAGCCCGGACTATTTTGCCGAAATCTAAAGTCGATTATTTAACGTGATTAACGTGCGCGGGAAGCTGGTGGTGTAAAGGCGCGGTTCACGATTACGCCGGGAACGTACTGTACGCCCTCTCCGCTATGACGTCGGACAAGACCACGGCTGGCACGGTGGCTGCTCCTTGGACCGGAACGCTGACGATCGTCGCCATGGGCAGCGTCGAAAAAAACAAGATGCACAAATTCTGAGTGCCCTTGCTGCCGCCTTCCGGGGTCGATTTACGCTTCTCCGTTGAAATCTCCAAGTGCCTCTTAATGATCGGTTCAACGAACGAGCTTCCCTCGCGCGTTTTCACGCATCCGCAGAAATCACTTCAAATGCTTGGGCGGAGGCGGAGGAGGGGTGGACTCCCCTTCAAAGTACAGGTAAGCGTCCACGGCGCCACCCTGGACCTTCTCCAGGTCCTCCATTGACAGTTCTTCGGTCGGGTCCTGGTTCTGGCTTTCTTTTTCTTTTTCGTCGCCCATGGCTTATCCTCCTTCGACAAATTTGTTCAATTGTTACCGAGGTCGGCCTAGGAAACGAAACAACGCCGGGATTATAGGCCAATCCATCGGCGTGAGTAAAACTTGAGCTTCTGTGCCACCACGCCTTTCTCCGCACGCAATTCCTCAAACGCACCAGGAATTACCTCACGAGCGGCTAGGCTAGGGCTAAAGGGGCTTCGGCTTCCGGGATGGCACGGAGTCCGCTCATCGACTTAATATCGATGCGAAAGAACACAGTCTCAATCGAAGAAACCAGCGACCTGTCGCGTGCTTCCGACAGAGGGATTCGCCACCATTCAGAGCACTGCGCCGCGAGTAGTTCCCGCGCATGTTCCCGCTGAGCGGTGTGGTACTGCGGCACACTCAGTTCCAAGTACGTTCCAGTCACTATTACGCTGAGCCAGTTCGACGAATTCCCTATTTCGTCGGCTTGCAGACAAACCTTGGGATTTTGCCGCATCCACGCAATCTTCTGGCCGACAGTCGAAAAAATGTAGATGCAGTCAGGCTCATACGAAAAGCGAACAGGTACAACATACGGTTGGTTGTCCAACGCACATCCCAGCCTTCCGACAGATACGCGTTTCAACAGCTCACTGCATTCGTGTTGGGAAATTTCAATAATTCGCATGACGGCTTCTCTCCTAGCCAGGCTGCTTTAGACAGCAAGTCTAAACTACCCCCAAACCGCGCTCTTAGGCGCTTGCAGCCTTTATCCGGAACGTGTAAATCAGGCAGGCAGTGCCAAGAGGAAGGCGCAGCTTGGCATCCGCTGCTGAAATTCCCTGTTCCGTTTTCGCTCACAATCTTGGGTATCGGTGTCGCGGTTGCGGGTCTTATCGTCGCAGCCATCGCGCTGATCGTCAGCCTCGGATTCAACTATCTTCAGTACAAATGGCGCGATGAAGAGCGACAAGAACGGGGGGGGACAAAGGGCTGAGGCTCAAGCTGACCGGGCGCGGCAAGAGGCTGAACAGCGTCAAAGGGGGCGAATCCCGCCAGAGATTTACAACATGGGCGGCACTAACCACGCTTCATGAAGAAGCGAATAGCGAAGATCACGACGATCGCTATCACCACCAATTCAACCAGAACTAGTCGGACCATACGTTGACCGTATCGCAACGTTCGTGGGGTATCCTCTCAGCCTTGTGCAGGTGGTGGCCGCCCGACTCCAGGAGGCGAGAATTTGGGAGAGCGACGAGGTTCGGTGTGAAAGCTGGTTTGCTCCTGAACAGGAAGCGATGGCTTTCATGCTGGATCTAATGGTCGCAGAAGGTAAGCTCGTTCGCAGCTGGTCAGGAGAACGGGGGCAATACACTTATCACGAGCCCAACATCAGGGCAGTTTCACATTTTGCAGTTTGATTGATAGAGATTCGACCAAAATCCCCCTGTCCTGTTTTCGCAATGCCCGACCGGCGTAAACTCTTCGCGTTCGCTTCGGAAGGCACTTTCCTTGACCCTCCTAAGGTCACAACGAAAGCTTCAGTGGTGCATACTCCAAAAGCCCGTTTAGCCGTCCGCTTGGGAAATGGATTCTTGTTTTTCCTATAGATCAAGCGACTCCTCTTGGAGTTCATCTCTTATTACCATGACGACCGCACCCATCTCGGTCTGCACAAACAAACACCGGGGAGTCGGGCCCATTCCGTCGGTAGAGGTCCGGTGATCTCTCGGCGACGTCTGGGCGGGCTGCATCACCGCTACGACCGAGTTGCCTGAGTCGGTGCTCGAAATCGCCACCTCGATCCTCGCCAGCCTTGCCTTGTGCTGCGTTCCATCACTCCAAGAAATCTGGAAAATCACGGCTTAATCGTCGCTCAAAATCGAGGGCTCTAAGAGCCTCGATTTCGTTCCGAAGGGTCGGTAAACGTTCCAGAATTTGCTTTTCCGACGGCATGGCAGCTCCGCTGATTGTGTACGGAAAACTGATAAGGCAGAGCGGGCTAGTCAGCCTCGTTTTACAAAGAAACGGATCGCCACGACGACGATCGCGAGTATTACGGCGATCTCAATTACATTCGCTAGTGTCATATCCTGCCTCCAAGAGTGGCCAGATACTGACACGGAGTCTCTATCCTTGCAATGCCTGCTTGCGTCGCGCGCACGCCAACGGACACTAATCGGGTCCCAGGCCACCAGCTTACCCGGGTATCGCAAAGCATCTATCACAATATACGCAACTGCTAACGTCGGAAGACCCAGGATGCCTCCCAGAAAGCCCTTCAAGTACACGATTTATCCAAATGGTCCTGTCCGCGAAGGCGATGTCCCCTGCACTGTTTCGATTGTTTCCGCCTGCTCCGCCTTTTCCGCCAACTCAATCAGCCATTCCCGAACGTCAATGGCGTCGAGCACACCCGCACCTGTTGAGAGCCGCGCTTCCAACACCTGCGATGCGATAGCCCTAAGGAATTGAGCGTAATCCCTCATCGCGGCCTCGCAAACTTGCAGCGGCACCTTTCCCGGTGGTCCGTCTCACTGAAGAAGAGGAATGGCACTGTCACCGACCTTCTTCCACCCTACGAATGATTCGAGCAAGGTCGTCTCGCAGGACCGAGAGCTCACTCCTCAGTACCTGAGGAATGACAACAGGATCGTAACGGGCACCCGGAGCCGATTTGATGAGAGGAAACCGCAAAGACACGAGTCTATCGCGAAAAGTATCCAGTCTTCGAACGCACCCTGAGTCCACCCTGCTTGGGTCGGATGACGATCTTGCGGAAAGAGTCGTCTTTGATGGGATTGCTCGGATAGTAAGCCAGGTCGTAGGAGCTACGCAGTTCCTCGCCGATTTGATGAAAGTACGTGTGTGGGTCGATGTCTTCTGCGTCAAACGCCGTGCCACCTGTTTCTTTTGCGATGCGATCCATCACGCTGATGCCATATTTATTGCGGGCGGTGAGCTTGCCGTGCTCCTTCTCCGTATAGCGGATGGGGAACAATATGACGTTCGCGCTCTGCGCGGTTTCGATCGCCGTCATCATGTCGTGAGAGCTGGAGTTATCTTCGCCGTCGCTGAAGATCAGGAGGGCCCGCCGTCCGTTCTCATTAGCCAGCTTTTCGGCTACGGAGTAGAAGATGGAATCGTAAAACGCTGTGCCGAGGTCGCGCGATTCTTTCGGCCCGAGTTCCGGAAAATGCCCGCCATCGTGTTGATAGCGATTCAGGCCATCCAGAATTTGGGCGCTCGATTGGGTGAAGTCGCTCACCAGGCGCAGATGGTTGCCGAAGCACAGCATGAAGGCACGGTCCTTTGGCCCAAGGACATCCTGAAGGAACACCTCCAGGTCGTGCTTGTGCTGCTTGGAGAAATGATCCTGGCTGCCGCTGGCATCCACGATCAATCCCAAGGTGAGCGGCACATCGGAACTTCGAGAGAAGAAAGCAATCTTTTGAGGAACCGCGTCCTCAAGAACCTCGAAATCGTCCTTAGTCAGGTTTTCGACCAGTGCGCCACGGGAATCCCGTACCGAGAAGGACACATTCACAAGGTTGACCTTGACGCGAACGGGCTCTTGCGAAAAACAGATCGTGAGCAGTGTAAGCAGCAGTGCGGGACGTCGCATGGCGATATAGAGTAAGCCATTGCTTCAGGCGAGAGGGAATGAAATCGTTACTGCCCCCGCATCAGGTCTCGGGAAACATCGCGGGGCCGGCGCCTGAGCGGATTCTTGGCGTAACATCGCGATTACACTCATTGACCGATTCTGTGATCCTCGTCACATCGGGTCGGGCAGATCGCGACTATCATTTCAGCCCACATGAAAGCCGCCGTCTACACCAAGGCCAAATCGGGAAAGGTCCTCGAAGTGAAGGACCTCGAACAGCCGGTTCCGAAGAACAATGAAGTCGTCATACGGGTTTGCGCCGCTTCCGTCAATCCGCTGGACTGGCGCATGAAGAGCCAACGGCCAGGCGTAGATGTCGCTGGTCAGGTAGTAGCGGTCGGAGGAACAGTGACGCAGTTCAAGCCAGGCGATGCAGTGTTCGGTTTTGGCAAAGGAGCCTTTGCGGAATATGCTTGTGCTCCCGAGGGCAAGCTAGTCCGGAAACCGGAGAGCGTGAGCTTCGACCAAGCGGCTGCTGTGCCGATTGCAGGGCTTACTGCCTTGCAGGGGCTCCGCGACAAAGGACACCTTCAGCCGGGGCAAAAGGTCTTGATTAACGGCGCGGCGGGAGGGATCGGCACCTTTGCCGTGCAGATCGCGAAGTCTCTTGGGGCTAATGTAACCGGCGTTTGCAGCACGAAGAATGTTGAATTGGTACGCTCCCTCGGTGCCGATCGGGTCATTGACTATACACGCGATGATTTCACTCAGGACAGTCATCGTTACGACCTGCTTCTCGATAACGTGGGGAACCGCACCTTGTCAGCGATGAGGCGCGTTCTGAGTCCGAGTGGGAGGTGTGTCATGGCAGGAGCACCTAAAGTACTCTCGGCGGTTTTTGCCCGATTGTTCAAAGCATTCGCGTGTTCACTGTTCTTGAGACAGGAGTTCACATTCTTCATTGCCAAAATGAATACAGACGACCTGACGACCCTTTGCGGGCTTATCAAGGCTCAGAAACTAACCCCGGTGATCGACAGACGCTATCCGTTGGCTGAAACCGCCGGTGCCGTCGCGTACGTAGAAGAAGGGCACGCCCGCGCGAAAGTCGTCATCACGTTCCAATAGAGCTGGGAGACGCCGCCCAACCTCGTCGTCTATGGAAGCGGAGTGAAACTAAAACTCCGCACGAACATGTAACGGGTGATATTGGTGGTGGCGAGACCACCCCATCCGGTGCTGTTTGTGCCCCAGTGGTTGATCATGGCGTACGCCGGGGTCGTCGGGACGACGCCAGTGTGCGTGGACACCAGCACGTTGTCCACATAGAACTGGATTGAACTTTTCGTCCAAACGCACTTGTAAGAGTGGAAACCCTGCTCAGGTGCGAAGGGCGCTTGTGTAGAGGTGTATTGCTTCGTGTTCACGCTGGTCCAGCTTGTCCACCAGAGCGTGCCGGGATTCTGACCTTCAATTTCCGGGGTGTCGATCTCGGTCTGTGAGTTGTTCACAAAGATGAAGCCCGAGCTGATCTGGCCGGAGACGGCTACGCCGGACCCCGTGGGAGTGCTTGAAGTCGAAGAAGCGCGCATGACCCACTCGTAAGTTCCGAAGCTAAAAGCCTTTGTGGACTGCAACTCGCCACCCACCGACGCGACCCCGCCGCCCGAGGACGTCTGCGTGACTTTGATGCGCAGCATGCCGGTGGAGAAGTCGAGATACGAAGGAACGAACGTGCCTCCGCCCGGAGCGCCCCAGTTGGAGGGGATCCATTTGGAAGTGTCGAGCGACCCACTTGAAAAATTGTCGAAGAAGGTGGCACCGGCTGGAGCCGACGGCGGCCCGGGGGCCGTGCCTGAGGTGTAGGTGTAGCCACCACTCAAGGTGCCCACCTGGTTATTCGTATTCTTCACTACTACGTCGGCCGCTCCGGCGGCGTGCGCCGGAGTTTTCGCCGTAATCGACGTGCTGCTCACCACGGTGACGCCCGTCGCCGCCGTGCCGCCGATCGTCACTGTCGCTCCCGACAGGAAACCTGTACCCGTGACGGTCACCGCCGTGCCGCCATTTGCTGTGCCGGTATTCGGCGAGATCGCACTCACCGTCGGCGCCGGATTACCCGAACCTTGTCCGCTGGCGCGGAAGGCAACCATCTGCATCGCCCAGGCACCCGAGCTGTTTGGCGCTGTCGCACTGTAGCTTCCTGTAGTGCTGACCGTTTCGTCTTCGGCGATGTCCCCGTCCGGGTTGGTTATGATTCGCGAAACAAATCCCGCTCCCGCCGCTGAAAACCGCCAGGCGGTCGTCCCCGCTCCGAAGATCAAGTCGCTGGCTGACTTGGTCGTGGCCGCACCGCTGCTCGCGGCTGTCCCGCTGCCTGCCGCTCCCGCCGTCACATCCACCGGAGTAGCAGGGTCCACTCCGCTATACTCCAGCACGCGGATATCGACATACCTGGCCGCCTGGCTGAACCTTACCGTTACCGTATTGCTGCCCGCCTTGATGCCCGCAGCGTAGTAGATCGACTGTCTCAACCCCGTCCCAGTCGTCGGTCCGATCGCCAGCGCATAGTTGTTCCCCAGACTGTCGCCCACCATACTCACTGTCGACGTCGTGTCGTTCCACCCCACCACTACCACGTTCAGGTTCCCCGCCGTCTGCGCCACCGGATAGGTCACTGTCACCGACGCGCTCGCCGTCTGCGGGGTCGCCGACTTCAACTGCACAAAGGTGATCGGCCCGCTGGCAAGCAATGTACCGTTGGCGAGGAAAAGAGTTGCCAGGACTAAAACGATCATCTTCATCATGGAAATTTCTCTCTTGTACTGGGGATGGGGATTGGCGGACCAATCCCTGGTGGCCAGAGAAAATTGCAGGGCCTAAAACAAACGGGAACTTCGTAATTGCTCAATAGGAAAAACTCTCCGAGCCGAGCCAGACGAAGGACTCGGAAAAACGGAGAGCTAATGCTGTAGACGAATAAGCGGCAGGCAAACTATAGCAAGATATCTATTTAATGTCACCGAGAATTGTGTGGGTTTTACCCGGTTCTTGAGGATGTTGTTTCCGGTATTGGGTTTGGATGGGCCAGGTTTGCCCGGCTGATCTGTGGAATTATGGGTGTTTTTCAAGCTTCGAGGAGCCGCGTCGGACGCACTCAGGAACAATTGAAATCACAGGAAGACAATTCATCTCGATCCCCTCAAAATCCGCCGGTGCTTAGTACCTTGGGAGTTCAACTCGCCCTCCCGGCACCAGAATCAACGACCGAGAAAGTTTATCAGCCCATTGCGGCACCTTCAGAAACCCGGTGGCCGCTCGCCCGCCACGCCGAAGCTGCGTTCGAGAGCGATCCCGACCCGCCCCAACGTTCCTTCGTCGAAAAGCTGGCCGATCAGCGTGATGCCGTGGGGCACGCGACGCGGCGGAGAAAACTTCGGCAGCGGGTGGTTCGGATCGGGCGCCCAGTCGCTGCGCGCCTCCGACACTTCGATAAAGCCCGCACGCAGCGTAAGAGAAGGATGCCCGGTGAAGTTCGTAAGCGTAAGCATTTCGTCCCGCAGCGAAGGCACAAGCAGCAGGTCAACCCGCGAAAACACGCGCGCCATCTCCTCCGCCACTTTGCGCCGGAAGCGGTCGGACTGCACGAAGTCCACGGCTGAAAGGAAGCGGGATTGGCGGAAGAGATTCGGCCACGCATCCGGCACCTGAACCTTCAACTGATTCAAGGCCCCGCTGAGTGTGAGTTCCTCGAACGCAGCTGCGCCCTCGGCGAAGAGAATCAGATCAAGCGAGTCATAGGGCCAGTCGGGAAGCGAGACCTCAACCGGAATCATGCCCAGCTTCTGGACGACGTCCAGTGCGGCACGGTCGACGCTGGTTGCCGGGTTTTCCTTCATCCATGCGGGGAAATAACCGACGCGCAGCCCTTGCACGGCAGCACCCGAGTCGAAGTTAAGCTTGCTGGGCAGGCTGTTCAGGTCACCGGCGTCAGGCCCGGAAATAGCATGCAGCACCAGTATTGTGTCTTCGACGTTTCGGGCCATGGGGCCGAGTTTGTCGAGCGACCAACAGAGCGTCATCGCGCCGGTGCGTGGCACACGGCCGTAGGTGGGCCGCAAGCCGGTAACCCCGCAACGCATGGAAGGAGAAACGATGCTGCCTCCGGTCTCGCTTCCGATCGCAAAAGCCACCAATCCCGCAGCCGTGGCCGCGCCCGGCCCCGCGCTTGAACCCGACGAGCCTTCCTCCAGCAACCATGGGTTCATCGTCTGTCCGCCGAACCAGATGTCATTGAGCGCCAACGCTCCCAGACTCAGCTTGGCCACCAGCACCGCGCCCGCCGCATGCAGACGTTTCACGACCGCAGCATCCTTGGTGGGCACCCGGTTTCGCAGAGGCTCGGCGCCGTAGGTAGTAGGAATTCCTGCTGTATCGAGAAGATCTTTAGCTCCCCACGGAATGCCGTGCAGCGGACCGCGATACCTGCCGGCGGCGATCTCCGCGTCGGCCTGTTTCGCCTGTCGGAGTGCAAGGTCGCGGGTGAGGGTGATGACGCAGCGCAGCTTGAAGTCGAACTGCTCCAGACGCTTCAGATAAATTTGAGTGAGGCGCTCCGAGCTAAGCTTGCGCTGCTCGATCCACCGCGAGAGCTGTACCAGCGAAGCGAAGGCAATGTCTTCGTCATCTGCCGGCAAAGGTCCCGGATCGGTGCTGCTGCGCACACATTGGTCCCGCTCTGGACCTGCTTTCATACCGGGCAGCACCGGGTTCCACTGGGTCGCAGGAGCGAGCGTCGTTTCCAGCGCCACTCTCCGCGGCCCGGTGCGGCGCTCGTACAGGGCGGCCATATTCGCCCGCCAGCTGCCAGCGGCCGCAGCGAGCTCGGGTTCGGTCATTTCGATCTGAACGAGCTTTTGTGCCTCAGCGAAGGTGGAAGGTGACACTTCAGGCCCGACTGCCGGCCCAGCGCCAAATGCGGGCGGCGCCCCCGGTGGCAAACCGCTGGGCGTCTGAGCATGGCTGTCAGCTGTGATGGCTGCGCCGATCAAGCCAACGGATGTGAGCGTGAGGAATTCCCTGCGCGATTTTGACATAAGTCCCCCAACAGCATTCTGCAGAGTTACCAAAGAATCGCCAACAAGACTTCCGGCGTTTGGCCGGTACCTTTGCCTCGGGATTATGTCAGTATTGCCCGTCACTCAGGCAAGATATTCGTCTGAAATCTATGCCAGGTTGGGGCTGGAACGCGGTAGGACGCTCTAAAGAAGATTCATTGCGTTCACATCCCCGATCCGCAGGGGTACAATTCTCGCCGCAATTGCTTGCTGTGCAAGATCTCTTGTTCGGGAGCAAAGAATGACGCAAGGTCGAAGGTTGTATGTGAAAAGATCGCGGGTTGCGCCTGCGCTTTTGGTGGTCGCGCTCTTCATGGTCCAGCTGACTGCAGTTTCGTTGATTGCTGCCCAAACCCAATCACCATCTGCTACGTCGAGCGCGCCCGCAACCACAACCATTCCAGCCGGCACGACAGCGGAGTCGGGTGCGAGCAGGATCATTACCTCTTACTCTCTGCCCCCTGATTTGCACAAGAAGGCGCACGATCTGAACCGCATCCGGTTCCGGCTGGCTTTAATCGGGTTTGTTTATGGAATCGTGGTCTTGTGGCTGGTTCTACGGTGGAGACTGGCGCCGAAATATCGTGACTGGAGCGAACGTTTCTCCTCGAAGAGCTTTCTTCAGAGCCTGGTGTTCTCTCCACTGCTATTGCTGACCATCGCGGTCTTGACGTCGCCGCTGGATATCTACAGCGAATGGATCGAAAAAGAGTACGGACTCTCCGTGCAGGGATGGGGTTCGTGGGGTTGGGATTGGGTGAAGGCAGAACTGATCTCATTGGTGATTGGCACAATTTTTATCTGGCTGCTTTATCTCGTGATCCGCAAGAGCGTTCACCGCTGGTGGTTTTATTTTTGGCTGATTACGTTGCCCCTGGGCGTGTTTTTGTTTTTCTTGCAACCGCTGGTTATCGATCCAATGTTTCATAAGTTTGAGCCACTGCAGCAAAAGGATCCCGTACTTACCGCCAGTCTCGAACGGTTGGTGAAGCGCGCCGGTCAGGACATTCCCCCCGAGCGGATGTTCTGGATGGGGGCAGGCGAAAAAACGACCGGGCTCAACGCGTATGTGACGGGCCTTGGCGCTTCGAAGCGCATCGTGGTGTGGGATACAACCATCGCGAAGATGAGCACTCCACAGATCGTGTTTGTTGCAGGCCATGAGATGGGACATTATGTTCTGCAACATATTCCGAAGGGGCTGATGTTCTTCGCGGTTCTCTTGCTGCTGGCTTTTTACCTCGGCTATCGCTGTATCGGATGGGTGCTGACGCGCTGGGGCGCCGACTGGCAGATTCGCAGTCTCGCGGATTGGGCGTCGTTGCCGGCGCTGTTGTTGCTGCTGTCGGTTTTTTCGTTTGCGATCAATCCAATCGGCTCCGCTTTCAGCCGGTACCTGGAGCACCAGGCCGATCAGTATGGGCTGGAAGTCACGCATGGGCTCACGCCGGATTCCGCACAGGTAGCGGCGCAGGCATTCCAGGTTTTGGGCGAGGTGGATCTATCCGATCCCGATCCGAACCGCATGAATGTTTTCTTGTTTTACGATCATCCTCCAATTTTCGACCGGGTCCAGTTCAGTTTGACCTACGATCCATGGGCCGGCGGAGGAAGAGGGGAATTCGTCAAGTGATCGGGATGACCGAACATCTACTCCTACGGGCGTGGAATGCCCTGATGGGCCTCTGAACGACAGCCACACCTTGAACCTGCCAGGACGCCATGCTGAGCCCCCGAGTTAAGGGGAACCCGACAAGCGTCCTTGTCCCAGGTTGAGAATTCTCGCGGCCTGAGCAGTTGAAGCGGTTTCGTCCAACCCGCGCTGCCGGGCGACACTTATTGCCCTATTGACTGTGGGAAAGCCGCTTCGAGATGAGAGTAGCGTGGAGGATGCCACTCTTGTCCCAAGTCCCTTCACAGATCACGCGATCGCCGTCTTTCACTTTGCTGACGTCGATGTCTTCCGCTTTCTTGCTGCCGTGTTGTTGGGCGACCCAGCGCGTCGAGCTGTCGTACTGCACGGTTCTTTCGTCGCTGGCGCCCACCTTGCGGACGGTCAAAGTAGATTTATCCTGACTGCTTCGGATGATTGTGCCTTCCCAGCGGGCCTGCTTCGCGGGCTTTGCCATTGTGTCCTGCGCGAATAACGTCGTGGCCAGCGGGAAGGCAAGTACAGACGTGAACAGCAGAGCAAGTAACTTCTTCACCATAAAGACCTCCTCTTACACCGGATCGATTTGTGATGCACAACAAATGGCCCTGGGCCCGAGAACGACAACTTCCGAGTGCCGGAGCGCTCGCTAAGCGGCAAGCTTCGAAGGTGCAAGTCAAACTACTAACGAGCTTTCAACACCGCCCCGGCTGAGTACGAGACGTCGAATACAAGACGTTCAATACAAGATCTGGCTTTCCCCTTTTTGCGCGATCAGCTGCTGGAAATGGTCCACGATCTTGTCGCGTCGAATCATCAGCGCTTTCACTTCATCCTTGGTCAGATAGTGTTTGGTCTTATCGGTCAGTACATTGGCGTCCAGGGCCTTTACTTTCTCCAGCAACTGCCGGTCGCATTTCACCAGGTTAGCGGCGGGATCTTTCAAGTCTTTGTGCTGTCGAAATGCGCGAGTGAAATCAATTCTCCAGATCTTCCAATCGTCAGTGATGAGAACATTAGTCAGGTTGGGATCGGAATCGGAGACCAACGCGTCCAGGACCCGGAGTTTGTACATCTGCCTGTCCCAGGCGTCCGGATCGGGCACTTCGATCTTACGCTTGACGCGGTCCGCCTCATCCATCTTCACCGGCAGCCACCAGCTGAGCGAGCCGGCATCGCCTTTCCACTTGCGTTCCACATACACGGGTACCATGTCGTCCAGGCCGAGCAGTTCAGCCAACTGATAGGCGGCAATGTTGTATTTGTAAGAATCGACGAAGCCCAGTTCCGTGCCGGAGGCAAGCTGCATCGAGGCCTTGTGTTCATCGATGGACTGAAAGGAGGCATCGTGGGTGACGGAGCCGTCGCTGAGGGTGAGCCGCCAGGTGTTGGTAATGCCTTTAGCGGCCGGCTTGCTGCCCACCACCTTCGCGGTGAGCAGGAAATTCGTGATCTGTTCCTTGGTAAGAGCAGGCTCATCCGCGGCGCGGGTAACACCCGCGCAAATCAGACAAACCAAAGTCGCGACAATGAAACTCCGCAACAACTGACGAAGCACGTGCATCGGAGTACCCTCCCCCGAAACGCCCACAAAATTTACGCCATTAAGCTGCTATTCAGCAAGCGAATCTGCGGCGGCAGTTTTTCGCCGAAAGCCAAATATGGATCCGCGTGGACTGAAAGCTACCAATCCTTATGGTCGGCTGAGGGAAACTCAGCCTTGAGAGTTGATTTTGGCGGAGGCGTCTTGGGCGGCGGCGCTGGCGCTGGAGTACCACCCCCCGTGACCAGATTCAAGTCCTGGTCTGACAATTCTTCACGCTGCTGCTGATTCTTAATTTCAGTCATGGCGCTGCTCCCTGAAAGGACTTGCTGAGGCAGGCCGGGGGAAAGATTGCGCTGCTGCGAGGAAATTATATACCCCATTCGCGTGGATTTGTCCAATACCAGCACTCTCCTTCCAAACGGGGTGGGCATCACGGACGGTTGCGGCCAGCCGCCTTTCCGCCTGATCCTTCGGCCTGCCGGTTAACCCACGGTATGACACCCCTGTCAGGACTCGGAATTGCCACTTGCGGCTCTTGTATCCTGTGTTTGACGCTTTAGTTTGGACGCAGGACACCGGGGGTGGCGTGTCCGCGACAGGCTTTAGTTCGCGGTGTTCGCCAAATCCTGAGGTTGCAGCCCCGGAAATTACTTTTCGTGCTGGGAGATCGCATTTTGGAAATTGAGCAGCCGTATCTTGAGGTGGAAGGCGCGCCGGAAGGCCGGAAACTGCAACTCGTCGGCGCAAACTCCTGGACCATTGGCCGCTCTCCGGATAGCGCATTTGTCGTCGAGGATGACGCCATGTCGCGGAGGCACGCCCTGATTCAGCAGATGCAGCCCGGCAAGTTCTACATGATCGACCTGGGCAGCCGTAATGGCTCCTCCCTCAATGGCCGCCGGATCACCACCTCGGTCGAATTGCACGATGGAGACTCAATTCTTTGCGGCGAGACCACGCTGGTGTTTCACAATCCAGCCGGAGAAAAGGCGGCGGCAGCGGCGGTAGACGAGGCCGCGAAGCTGGATTCCGAAGACGAACGCGCCACGCTGATTTTGTACCAGAAACGCCTGATCACCGTGTTAGTGGTCGACATCCGCGGTTTTACCGAAATGGCCCGGCAGCTCGATGAAGCGCTGCTGGCGCAGGCCATGGGGACCTGGTTCCGGGAACTCGGCTCCATGCTCAGGCGGAGCGGCTGCGCCACCGACAAATACATCGGGGACGCGGCCATGGGAGTCTGGGTTCACGAAGGGGAGATTCCGGATCAGGAGCAAATCCGCTGTGTGCTGAAGACCCTGTTGAAGATCCAGGAGTTCACCGCCAGTTTGCACCAGCAATTCCCGCTGCCCTCCCCGGTGCGCATCGGAGCCGGAATCAACACCGGGCTTTCCGTGATGAGCAACAGCGGCCCGCTCGAGCATCCCGACTTCAGTCCTCTGGGGGACAGTGTCAATACCGCGTTCCGTCTGGAAACTGCGACCAAGAACACTCAATGTGATATTGCTCTCGGCCGGCTGACGTTCGAGTGCCTGAGCGGCTCGGCGGACGCCGTGAAATATTTTGAAAAGCGATTCGCGGAATTAAAGGGTTACAAGCAGCCAGTGGAGACCTGGCTGACTTCGTACGCAAAGCTCGGGGAGTTTCTGGCTCGCGGGGAAGAGTGAGCCACAAGTCCGCCCAGTTCCTGAAGGTTATGAAGCTCAGTTACGCATCGATTGCTGGGCCAAGCAATTGTTTCAATGCCTGGACGTATTCGGTGAGGGCTTGGCGGCCGGTTTCGGTAATGCGATAGAGGGTTTGCGGCTTGCGCAAGACGAACTTCTTTTTGACCGCCACGTATCCGGCTTCTTCGAGCTTGAACAGTTGCGCGCCCAGGTTCCCGTCTGTGGCCTCAGTCTTGGCGCGGAGCCACGTAAACTCAGCCTCTTCCACGCCGCTGAGCAGCGAAAGCAGCGCCAGGCGCAGCCTGCCGTGAACCACTGGATTAAGCGAGGGTAAATCAGGCATGGATTGGACCGCGTCGTTCGGGCTCCGGCGCTTTGGTGGCCACGCCGTAGATGCCGAACGCGATCTGGCAGAGAAAGATGGCGATCAGAAACACGATCGTGCTCTGGGCATCGGTGCCAAAGCACGTAGCCACAGCCGTCACCCACCACACGACTGCGCACGCAAACTGAACCTTCCAGCGAAGAATCAGGGCTGAGGCTCCGTTGGCCATGCCAAGGATGGCCGATATCACGGCCGTAAAGAGATGCTGATCGGTCAGTCTTCCACTCAGGCCGAGGGCTAGAAATAGCAGAAACATCGAGATTCCCAAAGCAATCCAGATAGAACCGATTGCCCGGCCCAGGGTGGTCCCCGGACGATTGCCGGTCTTTAGGGACGCAATGACAATACTGATGATGCCACCGATCAAGACGGTGACCGGCCAAGCCCACCCGCTGTGACCCCATGCGGACCAGGCGAGGGCGAGATAGTAGACAACGCCCCACAGAACGAACGTCCATCCCCAACTCTCTGTGTTCCGGCGCCCCTCGGCGATCATGCTCTCGATGAGGTTCAGCCTGTCTTTCAGTTCCTGCTCGGTGTTGTGGTCCTGCATGGCAGTTCTCCTTGAAGGCGAGGGAAGGGATCCCATAGCCTTCTTTCGCATTTACAGAGTACTCTATATTACAGAGTATGTCAAAGAAAATTCCTGATCGTGATGCAGAGGCAGCCAAGGTAGAGAAGGCACGGTACACCGTGAGGAGATGTTCCTGATGAACCAAAAGCGGCTCGAAGCCAGTCGGTGTACAATGCCGCCTCGGAAGCGGCGTGGGGCGCAGTTTGCGCTGATTTACAGCCGGGCTGAATTGAAACCACATTGCTCCGCAGGGCAGACCGGACCGGCAGGGTTAGGGCCAGGGTGGAGCAGGCATGACCAGGAAACTCGTGGTGAACCGGGCAAGGACACTCTTCACAATTTGCGTCATGCTGACGGTTCCCGCTGGCGCGCAAAATACGGCGAGTCCTGCGGCTTCTGGCGTCACCCTGCTGGATGCGGTGCGCTACACCCTGGAACATCATCCTTTGATTGGCGAACAGAAGGCGCAGGTCACCAGCAATCGCGGGCTGACTCTGCAGGCTTCGGGACAGTTCGACACTCTTCTGCAGAGTGGGCTTTCGCAGAGTCACCTGAACAACCCGATCAGCAGCTTTGACGCCGCCCAGTTGGGGATCCCGGTCGGCACCAGTCAAGTGTCGAATTTGACGAATCTTACGTTTTCAGCGGGCAAGTTGTTTCGCAATGGCATCAAAATCAGCCCCTCTCTGGCCCTGAACCGGGACTCGAGCTATTCGGTGAATCCGGTTCTCAATACTTCACAGTTGGGCTTTGTTGTGACCGTGCCATTGCTGCGCGGGCTCGGACGCAGCGCGGTAGATGCACCCGAAATCGCGGCCGCGACCGAGGTCGACGCGAGCCTGCTTGATCTGAACCAGTTGATGGCACAGTTGATGGCCAACACGGTTTCCAGCTATTGGAACCTGGTAGCCTCCCGAAAACTGGTGGACATCGCGCGGGAAGCAGAACACCGGGGCGAAGTTTATGTCGACAATGTCAAAGCTCTGATCGATGCTGACCACGTTCCCCGCAGTGATCTGGACGAAGTAGCCGCCAATCTGGCTGACCGCTCGGCCAACCGAATCGCGGCCGACCAGCAAGTGGTGATCGCGAGGCAACAACTGGCCCTCGATATGGGCACGAGTGCCTACGATCTTTTTACGGTGCTCGATCCCACCGACGATTTTCCGCCCGGGGAGGACCAGACTCTACCCGCGGACACTTCCGGCGCCTTGCAGTCCTGCCTGAATCAGGCTCTGCAGCACCGCGCCGATTACCTCGCGGCCAAGCGCAGGATCGACAAAGCCCGGGTTCTCCGCGTGGCAGCGAAGAATGCGCTGCTGCCGCAGTTGAATCTGAGTTTTGAGAGCGGGTATACGCGTCTGGACGAGGGGCGCGCCCTGGGACACTTTTTTGCGTCGCCGGCGGCGGGGAATGGCGGCCCGGACGCGACCGTTGGCGTCTCCTATAGCTTTCCGCCTGCCAATAGCGAGGCCCGCGGCCAGGTGATGCAGGCGGACGCGTTCGCCCAACAGAATGAGCTGCAGGCAGTCCAGGTGGCCCGTAACATCAGTACTTCTGTCGTAACCGCTCTTGAAGGCGTTCGCAATGCAATTTTGCGAGTGAAGAAAGCCCGGGAATCGGTGGAGAGCTTCCGCTTGTCTCTGGATGGACAACGGGAGCGCTATCGCGTCGGCATGAGCCCTGTGGTTGATGTGCTCACCGTGGAGGATCGGCTGAATAATGCGCTCGGCAGCCAGGTCCAGGCACAGCTTTCGTACGCGCTGGCTCTGATCCAATTCCGCCTGGCCACAGGAACCATCATTGCGCCGGATCAGCCCGCGCAAACCGTGAGGCCGCAGACGTTCAGCACGCTGCCATTCGATACTGATGCCGGAGTCTGTCGATGAGGGCCAGGACATGAATGAGGTTCTGTTTCGCCGGGTCTCGGTCGAGCGGCTGTCCTCGCCGGAGCAACTTGACCAGTTGCTGCGGGTCACCGACCCCAAGAGCTGGCTCGGGCTTTTCGCGATCGGCATCCTGCTGATCACGACCGTGATCTGGGGATTCAAGGGCAGCATCGTGACCACCGCAGCCGGACAGGGCGTAGTGGTCCGGTCGGGGGGCGTCCTGAACGTAGTGAGCCACGGCGCCGGCACGGTACTGAACCTGAACGTGCATGTCGGCGACCGCGTCAACGCGAACCAGGTAGTGGCGACCGTGGCCCAACCTGCCCTGGTGGAGAAACGCGATGCCACCCGGGCGGCGCTGGCTGAAGCCGTGAGGGAACGGGAGCATGCCCTGGAAGTTCATCAGAATGTGGGAAAGATGCAGATCGAGGCGCTGGTCCGGCAGCGAGCCAACGCCGAACGGCAGATCAAGGAATTGCAGGACCAGGCGGCGTTGACCAACGAGCAGATTACCTCCGAAGAACAACTTCTGGCCAAGGGATTGGTGACGAAGCAGCAGACGTTGGCCATCAAGCAGAAGCAGATTGCCATTCAGGACGACATTGCCACTCGCAACGCCCAGCTCAAGGAATTGGACGCGCAGAAATTCCAGCTCGAAATGCAGCCTGATCAGGAAGACGCCGACATGCGCTTCCGCATTTCCGTTGTGCAGCGAGACCTGGCCGGACTGGAAAAAGAGCTCAGCATGGCCGAGAACGTAGTCAGTCCCTACCCGGGTCAGATCCTCGAGCTCAAGGTCTCGGCCGGCACCAATGTGCAGGCCGGCCAGGCCATCATCAGTCTGCAACCCGACGCGCAAAATCTCGAGCTTTTGGCCTACGTGCCCTCGTCGCAGGCGAAGAACGCCAGGGCAGGCATGGAAGTTCAGATCTCGCCTTCAACGGTGAAGCGCGAGGAGTTCGGCTTCATGAAGGGCAAGATCGCCTACGTATCCGACTATCCGGCGACTACGGCCGCGCTGATGCGCAATTTCGAGAACGAGCTTCTGGTTTCGTCCCTGACCAGCGCGGGACCGGTCACCGAGATGCGCATTGCCTTGGAGCGCGATGCTCGCACGCCCACCGGGTTTCAGTGGTCGACGTCGATGGGGCCATCGACCAACATCACCAGCGGGACGATCTGTTCGGTGCTGGTGGTCACGCGGCGGCAGAGGCCGATCGCCCTGGTTCTGCCCTATATGAAGAGCGGATTGGGACTGCAGTAACCGAGGCTGAAGGAACAAAGGAACAGAGGTATGGCGAGCCACGCATCGTCGATCACCGGGGGAACCGCGCCGGAGGCTCGCGTCGCTTATCAGTTTCCGCGCCAGCGCGTGCGCACGCCCACGGTGCTCCAACTGGAAGCCACCGAGTGTGGCGCGGCCGCGCTGGGAATCATTCTCGCCTACTATGGCCGCTTTGTTCCGCTCGAGCGCCTGCGCGTGGCCTGTGGAGTCTCCCGCGACGGCAGCAAGGCCAGCAACATGCTCAAGGCGGCGCGCGAATATGGGCTGGTTGCGAAAGGCTACAAGAAAGAAATTAACCAGTTAGCTGAGGTCCGCGTACCCTACATCGTGTTCTGGAACTTCAACCATTTCATCGTGGTGGAGGGATTTTCTTCGGGCAAGGTTTACATCAACGATCCAGCCACCGGTCCACGGGTAGTTACGGATGAAGAGTTCGACTTGTCGTTCACCGGACTCATCCTGATTTTTGAAAAGTCTTTGGGTTTTGAAAAAGGCGGCGTCAAGCCGTCCATTGTTGACTCTCTGAAGAAGCGCCTTCCCGGAAGCCGGCTGGGGCTGACCTACGTGGTTCTGGCAACTTTGACCCTGGCATTGCCCACTCTCATCATCCCTTTTTTTTCACGCGCCTATATCGACGACTTCCTGGTGGAAGGAAAAATAACCTGGCTGGCGCCATTACTGATCATGATGGCAATCGCCTGCATGGTAAAGGCATTTGCGTGCTACCTGCAGCAGAACTCGCTGCTGCGGCTTGAGCTCAAGCTATCGTTAAGTTCTTCCGCCAAGTTTTTCTGGCACGTGCTGCAGCTTCCGATGGAGTTTTTCTCCCAGCGCTTTGCTGGGGAGATCGGGTCTCGCGTCGAGCTGAATGATCGGGTTGCCACTTTACTTTCGGGCGACCTCGCCACCAGCATTGTCAGTATTCTTCTGATCGGCTTCTACGCCGCCCTGTTGATCCAGTACGACGTTGTTCTCACCCTGATCGGGGTCGCCATTGCACTGATCAACCTGCTGGCTCTGCACCTGGTATCTCGCAAGCGGGTCGATGAAAATCGCCGCCTGCAACAGGAATACGGAAAATTGGTGGGCGTTTCCATGTCCGGGCTGCAGATCATCGAAACCGTGAAGTCGATGGGTACGGAGCAGGATTACTTCGCGCGCTGGGCCGGGTACCACGCCAAGGTCGTCAATGCCGAACAGGATCTTCGCGCGTCGTCGCAATGGTTGAGCGCGGTGCCGCCGTTTCTGACCGCGCTGAACGTGGTTGCGATACTGGCGATTGGCGGATTGCGCGTCATGAACGGCCTCATGACCATGGGCATGCTCGTGGCTTTCCAGATTTTGATGGGGAGTTTTTCTGAGCCGGTGAACCGGTTGGTCGACCTGGGAGGCGAGTTTCAGCAGGCGCAAAGCGATCTCAGCCGTCTGGACGATGTGCTCAACTTTCCGCCGGATCCTGTCCTGGTGTCGTCGGTGACTGAAAAAGACGAAACCGGGAACCACGGGGCAGAAAAACTGGAAGGCTACCTGGAACTGCACAACATCACTTTTGGATACAGCCGCCTGGACCCACCTTTGATACGCGATTTCAGTTTGTCGCTGACACCGGGACAGCGGGTGGCGTTGGTGGGCGCATCGGGCAGCGGAAAGTCGACTATCGCGAGAATCGTGGCCGGACTTTACCAGCCCTGGTCCGGCGAAGTGTTGTTCGATGGCAAGCCGCGCCACATGCTTCCGCGCAGCATTTTGAGCAACTCTGTCGCCTTCGTGGATCAGGACATTTTTATGTTTGAGGGAACCGTCCGCCAGAACCTGGTGCTATGGGACACGACCATTGCAGAACCGGTGGTGGTCCAGGCCGCCAAAGACGCGGCCATTCACGACGACATCATGAACCGCGCCGGTGGATACGACGCGGCCCTCGAAGAAACAGGCCGAAATTTCAGCGGGGGCCAGCGCCAGCGTATGGAGATTGCGCGCGCGCTGGTGGTCAACCCCCGCATTCTGGTGCTTGATGAAGCGACCAGTGCGCTGGATCCCCGGGTGGAGAAGAGCATTGACGACGAGCTGCGCGGCCGCGGTTGTACCTGCCTGATAGTCGCCCATCGCCTGAGCACCATTCGCGACTGCGACGAGATCGTCGTTCTCGACGAAGGAACCGTAGTGCAGCGCGGCCGCCATGAGGAACTCATGCAGGTCGATGGTCCCTATACCAGGCTGGTCCAGGCTACCTGAGCCATGGCCTTAGATCCAACCTTCGAGAAAATCGGCACCCCGGAAGCCCCAGCTTCCAACGCGCCGTTTTCACTGCGCGATGCGAACAGCGTCTGGATCATCGAACGGGGCAGGCTCGATCTCTTTCTCGTCTCCGGCCTGAACGGCCAACCGACCGGCGCCCGTTTCCCGGTGATGCGGGTGGAAGAGGGCGAAGCAGTGTTTGGCGTCGGAGAAAACGTTGCTGTCAACGCCCAGTTGATCGCTTCCGCATTTCCTGACACCAGGCTGCTGCGAGTTCCCTCGACAGTCTTCCGGGAACTGGCGTCGTTGGACGGCAACGGTCCTGCCCGGGCTCTGCTGGAAAACTGGATCAACCGTCTGTCCAGCGTAGTCTGCGGCTCGCAGCCCGCGAATCTGGTTGCCATCGATCCGGGCGATTCCTTTGGGTCAGGAGGCGGTTCAGCCGACGGTGCCAGGGGGATCGTTGCCAGGGATGGAGTGGTGTGGGTTGCGCTACGCAATGGGACATCGCGCTTCCTGGGGCTAGAATCCGTTTCCAGCCCCGATCAGTTCTTTCCCGTTTCCAGGTACGGTTGGCTGGAAGTTGCGCCCGACAGTGTTTTGAGTTGCGTCGATTCGCAAACCTGTTTCCGGCTCGATTCTGAAGGCCGCGCATTGCAGGCATTTCATGCCATGGCGTTATCTCTTCTGGTCCAAAAGCAGCAAGCGGAACGCGAAGCAGAACGGAAACGTCAACACACCAAGAACGCCGCCGATAAGACTCTGCTGCACGGCGTGTTTCTCAGGCTGGCAACTCCGTTGCGCGGGGTGTCTTCGCTGGAAGAGGGCGAAGAGACGATCCCGGATCCGCTCTTTCTCGCCGCCCAGGCCGTCGGTAACAAGATGGGAATCAAGTTGAAGCCCCACCCTGACATGCTGCTGGGTATGAACGTTGCCGATCCAGTTGCCGCGATCGCCCGGGCTTCGAACGTGCGCGTTCGCCAGGTGCAGCTCCGAGGCAAGTGGTGGAAACAGGATGTGGGTCCGTTGCTGGCCTTTCGCGACACCGACCGTCGACCAGTGGCATTGTTGCCACGCTCGGCGACGGCTTATGACGTGTACGATTCGGTCGACCTGACCACGCTGCCCGTCACCGAGCAGACGAACTTCACGCTTAGCACGTTTGCATACATGTTCTACCGCCCGTTCGCGGCAAACGATCTGGGTCTGGCGGACGTGCTGAAGTTGGGGATCGGCGAATGGAAAAGCGAGGTGGTGACAATTGTCCTGATGGGCACGGCTGCCGGCCTGATGGGAATCGTCACACCCTATGCCACCGGCCTGATCTTTGATCGGCTGATTCCGGGAGCAGAACGCAGCCAGTTGATGCAGATGGCGCTGATCCTGCTGATCATTGCGATTGCCGGATCCATGTTCACGCTGACCCGCAGCTTTGCCGTGTTGCGTCTGCAAGCCAAAATCGACAAGGGACTGCAAGCCGCGGTGTGGGACCGCCTGCTCAGCCTGCCGGTGCCGTTTTTTCGCAGCTACACCTCCGGTGACCTGGCCTCTCGCAGCCTGGCCATCGCGGAGATGAGCAGGATTTTGACTGGCTCCCTGCTCTCGGCCATTCTCTCCGGCATCTTTTCCGTCTTCAGTTGGGGTCTGCTCTTTTACTACAGCGGGGAACTGGCGCTGTTGGCCACGGCTCTGGTTTTCTTTGCCTGCGTGGTTTCCGCGGCTTGCGTGTACCTGCAGGTTCGCTATCAGAGGGAATTTTTCCGGTTGAGCGGGCGCATTTCGGGATTGCTTCTTGAGCTGGTGACGGGCATCGCGAAATTGCGGGTGGCGGGCGCGGAACACCGGGCGTTCGCCAGCTGGGCACGAGAATTTTCAGCGAAGAAACAAATCTCGACGCGCGCCCGGCAGGTGTCCAACGGGCTTACCGTTTTTAACTCGGTTTTTCCGGTAATCAGCCTGGCCGCCATCTTCTATTGTGTCGCGGTAATCCAGGAGGGTTCGCTCTCTCACCCCATGTCAACGGGCGATTTCGTCGCCTTTATCGCCGCTTTCTCACAATTCCTGGGGGCGGCGTTGCTGGTCAGCTCGTCGCTCATGTCGGTACTCGGCGTGGTGCCTTTATACGAACGCGCGAAGCCCATTTTTCAAACCTTGCCGGAGACAGCCGCAGGCAGAGCGAGTCCAGGTAAGCTCGCCGGCGCGATCGAGTTGAGCCATGTCACCTTCCGCTACCGGCCTGATACTCCGCTGGTGATTCGCGATCTGTCGGTCGAGATTGTGCCCGGCCAATTCGTCGCCTTCGTAGGTGTGTCGGGCAGTGGAAAGTCCACATTGTTTCGTCTGTTGCTGGGGTTCGAGACTCCGGAGTCGGGGACGGTCTACTTTGACCGGCAGGACCTGGCAGGGCTGGATGTGCAAGGGGTTCGCCGCCAGATGGGGGTGGTGCTGCAAACCAGCCGCCTGATCAGCGGAGACATCTTCACCAATATTGTCGGTTCTTCCCCGCTGACCATCGACGACGCCTGGGAAGCGGCGACCCTGGCGGGTATCGATGAGGACATCAAGCGCATGCCGATGGGAATGCACACCATCATCGGCGAGGGCGGGGGAAGCATTTCGGGAGGCCAGCGGCAACGTTTGATGATTGCCCGGGCCATCGTGGGCAAGCCCCGAATCCTTCTGATGGATGAAGCCACCAGCTCTTTGGACAACCAGACGCAGGCGGTTGTGGGCCGCAATCTTGAGCGGCTGCGCGCCACCCGGATCGTGATCGCGCACAGGCTGAGCACTATCGCCCACGCCGACCGGGTATTTGTCGTGGACAAGGGGACGGTGGTCCAGGCCGGGACCTATGAGGAATTGCACAACCAGAAAGGCCTGTTCCGGGACCTGGTAAGCCGCCAGATGACCTGAGAGCAGGACGGTCCAACGAATTCCGTGACCGCTTCGGTTAGGAAGGGAAGCAATCATGAGAAAAGTGCTGCAGTTGTTAGGAGTGCTGGACGATACCGATGTCGCGTGGATGGCGAAGCACGGCAACCGGCAATACGTGGAAGCCGGCACTGAACTGATCCGCGAGAGCGAGCCGATTCAGTGGTTCTACATTCTGCTCGAGGGAGAGTTGTCGGTGCTCGCCCGGTCTCTGGAGAACAAACAGATTGCCAGACTCTATGCGGGTGAAATCGTTGGCGAGATGTCATTCGTGGACTCGCGGCCACCCTCGGCCTCAGTCGTCGCGCTTACCAATGCCTGGCTGCTGGCCATTCCCCGGCAACTGCTGTCATCACAGCTCACCCGGGACACTGCGTTTGCTGCACGCTTTTACCGTTCGATCGCAATGTTTCTTTCCGATCGTCTGCGGGTGACCGTTAGCCGTTTGGGCTATGGTAATCCCAGCCAGGACGATGGCGACGAACTGGCTGACTCTTCGCTGGACGACATCTCCCTGGCAGCAGTCCGCTTTGACCAGATGCTGCGCAAGCTGCGTGGGGAGTACAAGTCCGATTGAAGGCGGATTGCCCGGTGGACGCGGCGTTTACAGGACAAGCGGATGGGAGTATAGTGCCGAGGTTCTGGTTCCGCCGTCGGGCGATGGGGCGCGGCGCATGAGCTTTCGGACTCCGGGGACTGTCCGCACAACTTCGGGATCCGGAGCGGTTTTGCGAAATTGAACTGGGAGGAAGGATACGCTATGGCGAACGAAAACGTCACACCGTCAACCGATGAGCATTATCTCGCCGATCCACAAAATCAGCAGAAGTGGGCGCAACTGGTGACCCGCGCCTGGGCAGATGAGAGCCTCAAGCAACGGCTGCTGAACGATCCGGCGCCGTTGATGCATGAGTATGGAATCGAAACGCCCGCGGGACTTGAGCTACGGGTGGTGCAAGACAAGGACATAATCGCTTGCATGATCCAGCCGCAGATGCCTGCTGGGGAACTGACGCCGAGCCAATTGAGCGATGTGGTTGGAGGCAGCGGCAAGGCCGCGAGCAAACCGGTGGTATATCTCCAGTACACGTTCAAGACGGTATACGTCACGTCCGTCACGTAGTAACGGTCGCTGGGGATTGTGGGTGGTGAATACCTCACCCGAATATCATTGCTGCCAGGCCCGGTTCAGCAACCGCGGCGGCGGAGTGGGCCGCACCCTGTCGGTTCCGACCGCAGCCATCCAGGTGGCCACCACGTAGCGCATGCCGCGGGTCACGGGTTTGGCGGTGTGCGCGTAGTCGTGCCAGCTGGGAAACGTAACCACCATTCCGGTTGCAGGCCGGATCCAGCGGTCGAACTTGGAAAAATAAAGCTCGCCACCCGCGAAATCCTGATTCAGATACCAAACCACGGAAATATCCCTGTCCATACTTCTGCGCCACGAAAAGGTGTCACGCTCCTCGTCGTACACCACGTCCTCGTCGTCGTTATGGGGGAGAAAGAAACCGCCCGGCGGATAGATCAGGAGTGCGGGAGATTCCCAGTAATCGATTTGCACGCCATAATACGGCTCGATCAACTCATCAACGATTCTCTGCAACGTGTTGTTCAATTGCAAGCTCACGGGAGAGGCATCGTGGATCAGGACATTGCGAACGTTTTTGTCTACCTGGCCACCGATGGTCGCGTCTTGAAGCGCCGCGGGATCGACGGCACCCACGATTTCATCGCACACGGCTAACGGCACAAAACCGTCAGCCACCTGGATGTGCTCGGCAGAACTGCTCTCTTTGGAAACTGATATCACCGGCAACGCATCCTTCTTGTCTTCATCGTTAATCTTTGGTCTTTGTCTTTGAAAACTTCGAAGAGCCATTCGTAAAGTATTTTCTCGCGGTTTCAGGCGGTCAGTGAAGACGCAGGAAAATCTTCAGGAAGGCGCAAGCCTCTGCGTTTATCGAATTTCCATTCGGCGTTGACGCCATTCTGGTCCACGTAATGAAGAAAACACTGCACCGCATGCTCTCCGGCAAAAACATCGCGCCAGTGAAAACATTCAGTTCCACGATAAAGCACGGCGTCTCCCGGCTCCAGGTGAACGGCGGAGACTCCTGCCGGACCTTCGATCCAAAGCGGCCACGGGGTATCTGCTTCGCAGCCGAGATTCAGACTGACGCTGATCTCGCACGCAGGCCGGTCACGGTGCCGCACGAGGACATCACCCCGTTTGTATACCCGCATATAGGAATAGGTCGGATACAAACTGAGAGCGCTGGCCTCTTCGATCTGCGGCAGCAGCGTCAGGAGGAGCGATTCCATGCGAGGTTCGGCATAGAGCGCGGGAGTGTTGGGAACCTGGGTGTCGCTGCGCATCTCGCCCCGATTCATCAGGTCCAGGGCGTGCATGTACAGCTGCCCCGCTTCCGGCGGTTTTAGGAGGGAGCGCAACAATGCATATCGTTGTTGCGAGAACAGTTGCAAAAGCGTTTGGGAAGACTGCGGTGAAGACGGCGACGTTATCGTGCCCACGGTTCGTACCTCAAGTTTTTTCAACCTCATTCCCAAAGCAGCATGCAGGGCATTTGCTCGGGCCCGGCCAGGCGCAACAACTCGTACCCGATGCCGGCGGTGCCCTGGAACAACGAAAGACTATCGGCCACGCCGGGCACCTGGGCGTACAGCCCATAACCGCCACTCCGTGCGGCTCGGCGGACGAGCAAGCTGGCGCTGCGCCGGGCCTGGTCGAGCGCTTCCGAGGATCCCAGGTGCCGGCTGGCTTCGACCAGCAAGTCCAGCCTGCCCAGGTTGCCACAGCAGACGTGGTCCTCGTCGCTCAGCGGAGTGGCTCGCGTGGTCTGAACAGCGTTGGCGATGTCCTGGCGGATGGCGGGCGTGTCGAGCAGAGGAAGGCCGCCCAACCGCCCGAGACCAATCCCTGCGGCCCCGTTGCACCAGGCCACCATGTACCGATTAGCGTTCTGGCCCTCCCCATAACGGAAGTCCGGCCAATTTCTAGCGCCGGCGGAGTAGACCGCCGCTTCGTACGCGATGCCTTCCTCGGCTGCTTCCCGGAATCGCGCCTCGCCGCTCGCCTCGCTCAGGCGCAGCAGGGCATAGGCGATGCCGGCGGCTCCGTGGCCGAATCCGGTCAACGGGCGCGGTACCCAGGTCGCGGGCCAGGCGCGATGGCCAGTGTCCGTAGGGACACGTTTTTTCAGCAGATGATCGCCGCACGCGACGGCTGGTTTCAGGGCGTTGCCGTTGCTGCCTGCAGTCGACAACGCCAATAAACCGAGAATGCCGCCAGCGGCGCCGCCGAAGACGTCCAGGGCCTCGTCGCGGGCAATGCGTTCGGGGATGAACCAGGCTGCTGCGCGGGAGGCCAGGTGCAGCAATTCTTCGTCGTCCAGCCAACTTGCAATCCGGACCAACGCGTAGATCTGGCTCCCCAGTCCGGCTGCGCCACCCAGGGTGGTCCGGCCGGTGAGCGGTGGAATCGGCTGGCGCAGTGCTTTGCGCAGCTGCAGCAAGGCCGCCAAAGCCAGATCCCGGAAGCCGGCTCCCCCAGTGAGCTTTTCCAGCGCGGCCAGAAAGAAACTTACGCCGATGCGGCCGTCGTACAGGTCGTCGGCCATGGGCAGGAAATTCATCCGATCCACCGAGGGATCGAAAGCCAGCGAAATCCAGGTTATCCCACCGTCTGCGCCGCGGATCGCACGGGCTCGAATCTGATTGGCAATGGCCACGGCTGCCGCAATGAGTTCCGCCCGGGTCATCGGCGGAAGGCTGGATTCTGCGACGTCATCAGCTGGCGCGTGAAGCATCCCGGATGGGCGCTGCGTATAGCGGGCATGCAGGGAGGCATGAAGGAAGTCGGTCTGGGCCCGCAGGTCTTCCTCCCCCAGTTTGCCCAAGCAGGACGCCACCCGATTCAGGCCGGTCTCCGAAAAATAACCAGGTGCGACCACACGGCCATCGGCGAGCAGGGCTTCCGAGTCGCTGAAGAAACTGAAAAAGGGAATGTCGAGCCGTTCGAGAGCTTCCACCTCTGCCCGGTAGATTCCCCACGGCGGCGGACTATCGGGATCGGGATGAACCACCACGAAGTCGCGGGCCAGCCGTTCCAACTCGATGCTGCTATCGGCCCCGTCGCGCAGAAATTCTGGATGCAGCCGGCGATTGAAGATTTGCGCGTAAGCCTTGGTCATGCGCAGGAGGCAGCGCAGTTTCAGCCCGCGGAACCAGCTCAATGGGCCGTCTTCAGCAAGCAGTTCCTCGCGGCGGGCGAGCAGCAGGCGATACATGTCAGTAAAGCCGCTGGTCATCTCCGCGATGTGGTCTTCGGCCGAGACGACGTGTCCGCCGAGCAACGGACGGTTCTCCTTCTGGTCGGTCTTCGAGCTGCGGTAAACCAGTTGCATATGGTCAGTGTTGATGTTTTCCCAGTGAACATCGAGATAGCCGGTCTCCGAAGCCTCCTCGGCGCCGATGCCGCTGACGTCGTAGCTCTTGCCCGGGTTGCCGACGATCCAGAAGGGCAACAGGCCAGTGCGCCAGACCGAGTCGTGCATAATTTCCAGGGCTCGCTGGTCGGCGGAACCGGTGCGCAGGCCGTCCCACGAACGAGGCAACGGTTGCAGCATGGTCTCGAGGTCCAATAACACCGGCTGCTCGCCATCGGCCATCATGTTCTCCCGATGGAAGTCGCTCCCTCCCAGCACATAGGCCAGACACAGGAGCATTCCGATGCGGCGGTAGTAGCGCTCGACTTCTTCCGGGTTCTGGCAGGCCCGGTGTTCAACAAACTCAACCCAACCATGGGTCGTGCGATTGAGGAGCGTCAGCGTGCGCAAAGGCAAAGCGTCTTTGGATTCAGCGTGCGAGTTAAGCCAATCGATGAAAGTCCAGAATGCCTCGTCGATGCCCAGATCCTTGGGTTTGTAGACTAACTTCAAACCTGAAGCAAAGGTGGGGATAATGACGTCGCGGCGGCCATTATGGGGGTCGGACATGCCGAGCCTGACCTGAACCACCGGGCCAAGGTCGATGCCCTGAAGGAACACCTTCACCAGCTCCGGCCGATCTTCGTCAATGCGATGGCAGAACTCGGCGACCTGGTCGGTCCAGTGACCAGCCACTTCAGACGTCAGACGGGCCAGCACGGCATACTCCTTAAGAAAGGCCCGCAGGCCGCCGCCGCGCATGTGAGTAATGAAATCGCGGTAGAGATCACGCGGTGGCGGCGAGCTATCCGCGGCCGGCGATTTGAAAACCGACAGCGGATCGTGTTTGGCCAAAAAACGGCGAAACTCCAGTCCTAGAGGCAGCCCGGCTACATAAGACAGCATGCTCAGGAGCTGCGCCTGGAAGCTGCGCAGAGCGTCCTCGACCAGGTTGTCGAGCGACTTACCAGCACCACTGCGGAGTTCGTCCGTGGCACCGGTGACGAAGGGCACCCAGACCTCCCAGAAGGGCAGGCAGTTCTCTGCCCAATCCGTCAGCGGCAGGACCCAGTCGTCCTGAATGGAGTTGTCACGCGAGTCGCAGCCGTGAAGCAAGTCGTTGAGCCGGTCGGCCCAGACGGGAAGTGCTTCGTTATCGGCCAGCCGTGCGGTACCCAGCAGAGGCAGGCAGGTCTCCGGATCGAGTCCGTCGAAGGCAAGCCGGCGGGCGAGGATATCAACGTCGCCCTCGACGGAGAGCGCATGCTGCCACTGCTGGAGGCGGACGACAGCTTGAGATTCGTCGGCACAAAATTCAATGCCACCGTGCCGGCGTTGGTGGAGCGGCGTGGCACGGCCAACCAGACTGCGGAGCTCGGGGTCCGAGTACTTCATGAAAACACTTCACGAGAATCTCGCTCGGCCAGCCGACGGCGGTTGACCTGTTGCAACCTCTACTCCGCAGGTCAGCCACCGGCGGCCAAGGGCACGAGCGATTGCATCCGTGGTTGCTGATTCGTGGTTGCTAAGCGTCACGCCAACTTTGTAGTGACACCAACTGCCCCAATTACGCCATGTGTAGTTCCATCTGGCGGCTTGGGATGGGGACAGCAGGTGCAGCCGGTCCCGTCGCTGGAGGTGCACATGAGGCCGCCGGTAACCAGCGCCAACTCGACATCGTTAAGCGCGCCTGCGGCGTGCTTCTGGGCCAGGACATCGGTGACCGCATCGTCATAGTCCTGGGACGTGAACTTGTAGCCGGCCACCTCTGCGACCTTCACAAATTCTGCTACGGTTCTTGTTCCGGCACCCTTCGGGATGGCCTGGATCTTCTTCTGCAGGTCTGGGGTGGTTTCGGCTTTTTGCAGGAACTGCTTAACGGTTTCGATGGACATCGTTGTTCTCCTTTGTCGTTTTTATTTGCTAAGTTGACGATGCGGTCTGAATCCTCGTGGTTAAGTGCCGAATCGCTGTGTAATGGTCTGAGCGTGGCAGCACGTACATTTCGTCCCATCGCTGGAGACGCACATAAGGCCGCCGGTAACGAGCGCCAACTCGGTGTCGTTCAGAGCGCCCGCCGCATGCTTCTGGGCCAGCACCTGGTTCATGGCATCCTCGTAGTCCTGAAGCGTGAACTCGAACCCGGCGTTGGCCGCGATCTTCACAAACTCAGAGACTGTCCATTTCCCAGCGCCCCTGGGGATGGCTTTGAGCTGTTTCTTCAGGGCCGGCGTGGTTTCGGCCTGGTCGAAAAACTGTCTGACGGTTTCGATGGACATGGTAGGTTCTCCTTCCCACTGGCTGTTGGAAATTTGCTGTTGAAGCCAATTCGCAGGCGGGGGTCCCGCGTAACACTAAAGAAGTGCCGAGCTTCCTCGGCCCGGACGGGTCGGAAACCCGTCCCCACATGAGCATTCGCCTCGGAGCCGGGCAGAGAACTTGTGGTCGGCCGCTTACACCCGTGGAATGGTCTGCTCTCTCTGGCTTCGAAACGAGTCCGCCAGAAGAGTGAAAACGAGTCGATGGCTTGTGTCAAGCAAAATCTCAGAAAAAAAGAAAAATACGGCGGCCCTGTGCTCGCTTCGGCTGTTTCCTGAGAGAAGACCCGACGAACAGAACCGGCCCGCAGACCGATGTGCTATGGACGATCGCCGGAAAATGGACCTTTGCTCATTTCTCCGTCCTGCATCCGCCATATTTCCAAAGGATTGCTGTCTTTCAGTTCCTCCGGCAACGATGCATCGGGGAATCCCTGATAGCAGACGGGACGGCTGAACCTGAAAATCGCCTGGCTACCCACCGAGGTTGAGCGGCCATCGGAGGTTGCGGGATAGGGGCCGCCGTGTACGGTAGCGTGGGAAAGCTCAACCCCGGTAGGAAAGCCGTTAAATACAATCCTGCCGACCTTGTTTTTCAGAATCGCCAACAAATCGTCAAACTCGCGGAGATCGTCTTCGGTTCCATGAATGGTCGCGGTCAAATGTCCCTCCAGATGGCGAGCGATCTCCAACATTTGCCCGCGACTGGAGTGGCGAACCACCAGGGTCGTTGGGCCGAAGACCTCCGCAGCCAGGTCCGCGTTTCGCAAAAACGACTGGACATCAGTTTCGAAAAGCGAGGCACTCACCCCGAGTTCGTCACCGCTGGCGGAGAGTTCTGCCAGGAGCCTCACCCCCTGTTCCTGCTTACGGCGTGCAGTGGCCGATTGATAGGCAGACCGTATGCCGGGGGTGAGCATGTGAAACTGGTGCGAGTCCTGGACCAGCTTCTGCACTTTGCCGATGAAAGTTTCGGCCTCGAAACCGTCGGCCAGCAATACGATTCCGGGTTTGGTGCAGAATTGGCCCGCTCCCTGGGAGAGAGAGGCGAACAGTCCGGCGGCGATGTTGTCGCATCGTTCCCGCAGCGCGCCCGGCAAAATGAAAAGCGGATTCGTGCTGCTCATCTCGGCAAAAACCGGGATGGGTTCATGGCGGGCGGCCGCGATATCCATGAGCGCTCGTCCGGCTTTGAGGGATCCGGTGAAACCCACGGCTTTCACCAGCGGATGTTTCACCAGGGCGACACCGACCGTGGTGCCGGAATCGAGCAGCAGCGAGAAAACGCCTTCCGGCAAGCCGCATTCCTGAACGCTTTCCTGCAACAACTGACCCACAATTTCACTGGTGCCCGGGTGCGCCGGATGGCCTTTGACTATGACAGGATTTCCGGCGGCCAGAGCGGATGCGGTGTCCCCACCTGCCACCGAGAACGCGAGCGGAAAGTTACTCGCCCCAAAGACAACCACGGGCCCCAGGGGATGCAGCATGGAGCGCAGACCGGGTTTGGGCGCGGGCTTGCGACCGGGATCAGCCCGGTCAATGCGCGCCATGACCCAGGAACCTTCTTCCACCACTTCAGCGAACAGGCGGAGCTGGTCGCAGGTGCGCATAGTCTCGCCTTGCAGCCGCTTTTTCGGCAGAGCGG
>Ga0209068_10000244_pt1 | contig 31986 bp, 31 predicted proteins | sample ColStrG_CSR_2012_FD_187200 | JGI IMG/M metagenome (GOLD analysis project Ga0209068, IMG submission 187200) | Freshwater sediment microbial communities in response to fracking from Pennsylvania, USA - Cold Stream Run_MetaG_CSR_2012 (SPAdes)... | ecosystem: Environmental > Aquatic > Freshwater >...
GGGCCTCACCAACTACATGCGCGGCTTGCAGTTGCGTCCCGCTAAGGTCAAAGCGTTCTTCCAGGCCCCGAGCGTGCGCTACGCGGCGTGACAGATTTAAGATATGTATTTGTGTGTCGAGTTAGTAGCTATGAAGTGAATAATAATCTGCAAGCCTTGAATCGAGGTGCCATCAAAAGCGAGGGGCGCGCCTGGCGAACGCGCCGTGTTGGAGTCGATCGTATTGGCGATGGCACGGGCTAGCTGATCCAGCGGCATCGTAGCCGGGTCCGGCGCGTTCTGCGCCAATACAGAAGATGCTGTGAGCACAAACCCTGTCGCAAACATCAACGCTGCACGCACGAAGCGATCCTCCGGCTTCAAACAGCTCTGAACGCTATTTTTTCCCTTTCCAACCCTACTCCGCCGCCATCCGGGAACATAGGGCCGTTTCAACTCGCCGACTCGCACCTCAGCCAGGTCTCGGGTGGCGGTGGCAGCGCCCTAAGCGATTTCGCCTCCGGCGTCATACGCTCCAGCAAGATCATCCGTTCGCTGCGTGGCGAGAGGATCACGTCATCGCCGGCGCCCGGGTCGCCTTCCGGCACCGTATATTCGCAAAAGTAGACCCAGCAGCCGCCGTCAACGGTCTTGCCGCTCGGCAGCGTTATGGCGCTGCCGTGCACCAGCAGGATCTGGGCGTCATGGCACCAAGCACCGTCGGGGACAGCGCCAGCCTGGACGGGAACCGTCAACGCGACCAATGCCAAGGCCACCGCCGAAGCGCGCGCCACCCGCCATGAGCCGGAAGAGGGAACCCGGGCCACGCCCTACTCCGCCGCCACCCTCCGCACCTGCGCCGCATCAATCCTTGCCTCGATCACCGGCCGGAAATGGTTGATCAGCCCCTGGATCGGCCAGGCGGCCGCGTCGCCCAGCGCGCAGATAGTGTGGCCCTCGATCTGTTTGCTGACTTTGAACAACAAATCGATCTCCGACTTGTCGGCCTCGCCGCGCACCAGCCGCTCCATCACCCGCCACATCCAGCCGGTGCCCTCGCGGCACGGCGTGCATTGGCCGCAGCTCTCGTGCTTGTAGAACGCGCTCAGCCGGGCGATGGCGGCGATGATGTCGGTGGAGCGGTCCATGACGATCACGGCGGCGGTGCCGAGGCCCGAACCGAGCTTGCCCAGCGCATCGAAGTCCATGGTCAGGTCGTCGCCGCATTTGCTCGCAGGCAGGCAGCGCACCGACGAGCCGCCGGGGATCACGGCAAGCAGGTTGTCCCAGCCGCCCCGCATACCGCCGGCATGGCGATCGATAAGCTCGCGGAACGGAATACCCATCTCCTCTTCGACCGTGCACGGCTTGTTGACGTGGCCGGAGATGCAGAACAGCTTGGTGCCGGTGTTGTTGGGCTTGCCCAGCGTTGAGAACCAGCCCGAACCGCGCCGCAAGATATCGGGTGCGACGGCGATGCTCTCGACATTGTTCACCGTGGTTGGCGCACCGTACACGCCCATGTTGGCCGGGAATGGCGGCTTCATGCGCGGCTGGCCCTTCTTGCCTTCCAGGCTTTCGAGCAGAGCGGTCTCCTCCCCGCAGATATAGGCGCCGGCGCCGTGGTGGACGGTGATGTCGAAGTCCCAGCCGTGGATGTTGCTCTTGCCGATGAGCTTGGCGTCGTAGGCCTCGCGCACCGCCGCCTCCAGCCGCTCGCGCTCGCGGATGAACTCGCCGCGCACATAGATGAAGCAGGTATGCGCGCGCATGGCGAAGGAGGCGATCAGGCAGCCCTCGACCAAAAGATGGGGATCGTGCCGCAGGATCTCGCGGTCCTTGCAGGTGCCCGGCTCGCTCTCATCGGCATTGACCACGAGGTAACTCGGGCGCGGATCGCTCTTGGGCATGAACGACCACTTCATGCCGGTGGGGAAGCCCGCCCCGCCGCGTCCGCGCAGGCCCGAGGCCTTGATCTCGTCGACGATCCAATCGGGTCCCTTGTCGATCAGCACCTTGGTGCCATCCCAGGCGCCTCGCTTGCGCGCGCCAGCCAACTGCCAATCTTGGCGGCCATAGAGATTGCGGAAGATGCGGTCCTTGTCGGCGAGCATGGCTGGCGGGGCCTTTCGGGCAGCGTTTGGCGTCAACAAAGCAGGAGAGGGCGGAAAGTCAAGGCTGGCAGAGGACAATTGCTCGATGGGGGCAACGGCGAGCGTGGTGATCGCCTGCGCGAGACACCCAGCCCGGCCAATCGAGGCGCGTTCGCATGTCGCGCCCCTCCTCCATCAAATCACCATGATTGCTTTTGGCCGCCAAACCCCCGGTTTCCCCAGACTTTCCTGACAGCAAAATCGTCAGAGGCTTGCACACACGCCATGCGAGACCGGGTGAGAGGGCCAGCAAAGCCTCGCGTTCAAAGTTATCCACAGGAAATTATGCTGGTGGGTTGGCGTCCCTTCGCCTCGGCCGACTGGCAAATGCACTGTCAGATTGCGGTCTAAGCATCGGATTTCTACTTAGAATTGCGTGTCAATAGGGTGGACTCACCATGATGCGTTCCGGCCACCCTGCGGCCAGGCACGCATCAATTCCGACGGCTGACGAGGTTGAATGGAAAATTTTTCGGCGCTAAGGGAATAAAGGTGAAAACGGCAAGAACGGGACGGTGACTGCGGATCAGACGGCAAGACGACGTTGGTAATGCGGGGACATGACCATGCGCTGCTTTTGTATTGCGCTTGCCATTTTGGCAGTGAATTCAACGACCAACGCCACAGCCGGCAGCCTGACCTACACGCCCGTCAATCCGTCCTTCGGTGGCAATCCCTTCAACTCCAGCCACCTGATGGGCATCGCCAACGCCGAGAACCAGCACAAGCCGTCGCCGACCGGCCCGTCCGCTCCCCTGACCGCCTCCGAGCGCTTTGCCCAGCAGCTCCAGTCGCAGCTCTATGCCGGACTCGCCCAGAAGGTGTCCAACGCCATTTTCGGGACCAACGCCCAGAACAGCGGCACCTTCGTGTTCGGCGACCAGAAGATCACGTTCATCAATGACGGCACCAACGTCACCCTGACCATCTTGAACACCACGACGGGTGAATCGACCGAGATCTCCGTTCCCTCGGCCAGCCTGGCGGCGCCGTAGCGACACATGCTTGCGGGGTAACGATCTCAATTCGTCTGACGGTTCGGTGGCTTTCTTTCGCGCGGGCGGGATCATGGCTGCGTTGCGTACACGGGTTTGTGGCCTCTTGTTGGTTGCCTGGGTTTGCGCCGGATGCGCGCAAAATCTCGCGCAAACCGTGGCCCAGCCGGCCGAGGGCCTGCTGCCGCCGGTGCTCAATCCCATCACCGCCATCAACCGGTCCTTGCGCGAACTGCCGCCGCCCGAGCGCAAGGTCGCCGTCGCGGTCTATGGCTACACGGACCTGACGGGACAATTCAAACCCAACGACACTGTTCAATCCCTGTCGCGGGCGGTGACCCAGGGCGCCACCAGCGTGCTGATCAAGGCGCTGCAGGACGCCGGTCAAGGCTCCTGGTTCACGGTCATCGAGCGCGAGCATCTCGATAACCTCTTGAAAGAGCGGCACATCATTGCCGACATGCGCGAGCGCTATCTTGGCGAGAAGAACCTCAACGCCAAGGCCCTGCCGCCGCTGCTGTTTGCCGGCGTGCTGCTGGAAGGCGGCATCATCGGTTATGACACCGACACCAAGACCGGCGGCCTTGGCGCCCGCTATCTGGGCATTGGCGGCAATGTCAAATTCCGCCAGGACACGATCACGATGTACTTGCGCGCCATCAGCACCAAGTCGGGCGAGGTGCTGCTCTCGACGGTCGCGCACAAGACCATCGTCTCGGTCGCGATCCAGGGCGATGCCTTCAAATTCGTCGACCTCGACAAGATTCTCGAAGCCGAGGGCGGGGTCACCACCAACGAGCCGGGCCAGATCGCGGTCCAGCAGGCGATCGAGAAGGCGGTCCACGCCCTAATCATCGAGGGTGCGTCGCACCGGCTGTGGGCCTTCGCAGACAAGGCGTACCAGACCCAGCAGATCAGCAGGTTCAACGCCGAGCAATTCAACTCCGGCCCGATCGCCGTGCGCGCCGAGCCGGCAGCCGGCTGGGCCGCGTCAGCCGATGCGGCGCCCGCCGCCGCGACGGAATCGCAATCAGGAGCGCGACCTCCGCTGCCCTGGCTGACCTTGGCCAATGCCGCGACGGCCCAGGAACAGCCGCAAACTCAATAGGTTACGTCACATGGGCCTGATCATGGATGGTCTGATACGCAACAACAAAAATACGGACGCGCGGCGCCCCCTCACCCTGTCCCTCTCCCCAAAGGGGCGAGGGAACGATCGAACTGAACGGCGCGATCTTGCGTCCCCTCTCCCCGCTGGGGAGAGGGACAGGGTGAGGGGGTGCAGTGCCCTCGAACATCCGCTGTTGGGTCGTATTCGCCGATCGGATCGCACACCAACGGCGCCCGGGCGCGCTGTTTCCGCGGCCGGTTGGCTCGGTGGAATTCGGCACGTGCTCCGGCCCGCTGGGCCACCTGCGCACGCTGCTGTCACGGTCTCTGCTCATGACGAGCGGGGTGGAACGCGGAGTTTGGTTCGGCCGATGGCCACCACCCGCCGCGTTGCGAAGGACGGGCACTCGGGCACGGTCAAGGCCGTCTCCGCGCGCACCGTCGGCAAGTTCAGTCCTATTCCGGCCGCTCCACGTGCCGGGTCTTCAGGCGGGGCTGAAAGTAGTTCAGAGGAGATGGGACTATGAAGCGCACACTCTTGATGACGGTTTCGGTTGTTGCACTCGCATTTGCGACGCCGGCGATGGCGGCTGGGCCGCAGCCTAACCAGAACGATGCAACTATCAATCAGGTCGGCAGTGGTAATACCGGGCAAGCCGACCAAGCTGGCGGTAATAATTACTCTGACATCGAGCAACTTAGTGACGGGAATGTCGCCTATACTGGACAGAACGGCACTTTGGGTGCTGCAAATGACTCTGGTATCACTCAGTATGGCTCCGTGGGTTTTAACACGGCAAATGTCTATCAAGGCGGTAACAACAATATCAATACGTCGGGCGTAACCCAAGAATGGGGGTACTACGACAAAGCAACGATACGACAGGGCTTGGATGGTGGATCGTTTACGACTAACAATTCAACCGTCCTGCAAGCTGGTACGGGCAACATTGCTACCGTAAACCAGAATTAACAGCACGAACGTTATTCAAGGCGGATCCATATTGGATCCGCCTTGATGTCGCTAACCCCTATTTTCGTGCGAGCGAATTGCCGTTAGGTCTGTGTACCATTCTTCCAACCGCAGTTGCTATGCTGAAGACTTCGGCAGCAGGATTCGAGAGGATTCACTTATGTCCTGGCCAGCTCAGTTGTGGGTTACGATGCTGCTCGCCGCACTTCTCGCCCACACCCCACCTGCCTCCGCCAAGGACGACGGCTCGGACTCCAAGCAGACCCAGGAGGACCGCGGCGACACCAACTCCCACGACGACGGCTCCGAGCATGGGGACGGCGGGACCGGCATCGACCAGATTCTGCGCAATGACTCGTTCGTGACCCAGCACGGCGCGAACAACACCGCGACGGTCAACCAGCAAGCCTACCGCACCGGCGGCGGCTCGGATGGCGAGCGCGAAGACGGCGCGCACGCGCTGGAGACCGGGCTGATCGGCAATTGGGCCAAGATTTATCAGGACGGCTACATGAACACCGCCGCCATCACCCAATCGGGCACCGACAACGCCGCCGAGATCGACCAGAAGGGCAGTTATGATCACGCAACCATCAGCCAGACCGGCTCAGGCCACGAGTCGACGGTCAAGCAGACTGGAAGCGGCTTGCAGGTGGACATCCAGCAGACGGGCGCCGGCCGCCAGTTCGACATCACGCAGACCCGTCAAGGCAACATCACGATCCGCCAAAATGGCGGCGACGGGTCATCGCCACCGATTTCGATCGTCGAGCATTAGAGCACATTCCGACCGTGCGGACGCACCCGCCGGGGCCAGCCTCAACCCTTTGTATCCTGTCCTTCTCCCCAAAAGGGAGAAGGAACGATAGGCTCACCTGCGGTCCCGTTTGCGCCCCCTCTCCCTTGGGGAGAGGGTTGGGGTGAGGGGTCGAGTTGTACGTAGGCGCCGCAACTCGCCGTGTCGGCGGCTATCTCATTCGATCGAAAACGGCTCTAGCAGCGCCTGAGACCGGCCGACGGTACCAACAAGGAGTGTCCGCCATGAGCGCACCAAAAGCCCTGCTCGCGATCGCGGCCGGCCTCGCCATCGGCGCGGGCGGCGCGGCCGCCGCCTCGGCGCCGGTGATGGGCTGGATCGAGATCGTGCCGGCCGGCAAGGACCAGATCAGCGTCATCGGCCACGCGACCGCGACGGTGGCAACGGCGGGCAAATTCGTGCTCTCGCTCGACCGGCGCAGCAAGGGCAACTCGGCCAGGACCGGCCAAAGCGGGACCTTCAAGGCGGCGGCCGGCGAGACGGTGGTGCTGTCGAAAACCGGGATCAACGTGGTCGCCGGTGAGGACCTCAGCATCGAGCTGAAATTGAACGTCGACGGCAAGGACGTCTCCGTCACGACGCTGCACCCTGGCATCTGAGGCGACCGTCGCGGTTAGGCAGGACTTCTCCCCCTCGCTTCACCCGAACAGCTTGCGCAGCTTCTTGGCCACCCGCTTCGGATCGGTGGCCTGGCGCATGACGTGCAGCGTGTCGCGGTAGTCACCATAGCGGTTGATGGGGATTTCGCCGAGCTCCGGCCAGTTTTGCGCGATCGCCGACTTGATCAGCAGATTGCCGCGCTTGGCCTCGGGCGGCAGGTCGAGCATCAGCGTGTAGATTTCGCGGGCAATCAGCGGATGCAGGTGGTTGACGAAGGCCTGCGCGTAGGTTTGCGCCGCCGACCAGGCCGACATGCGCAGTTCCATGTAAGCCAGGTCCAGCTTGGTCAACGCATCGTAGCCGGCGACCCCCTCCAGCCAGCGCTCGGTTGCATCGGCCACGTCGGCCGACGGCGGCATCCCGAAGCGCGGCACCAGTTCGGCCGAGCCCATCGGCGTCTCGGGCGTGTCGGTCGGCCGCCAGAAAAAGGCGCGGCCGATCTCGCCGCCAAGGCCACCGAGGAAAAAGTCGAAGTCGCGTTGCAGTGGCCGGATCGTTGGATGGCTGACCATATTGGGGCCGGTGACGCAGTGGCCGGCGGCATAGAGCCAGGTGTCGCGCTCGGCCTGCGTCGCCTCCGTCAATGGCAGCAGAATGTGGCGCAAGCCGAACCGCTCGGCCAGGTGCTTGGCGATAACCACATCGCGGGTCGTGGACGGGGCCGCGACGGTGACGAAGGTGAGATCCTTGAGGATCGGCTTGTAGGCTGCCAGCAGAAAGCGCGTTTCGTTGCCGCCCGTCAGCGCCACCACCACCCGGCCGCGCGCCAGCAGCGCCTCGGCCTGTTGGCGCACGATCGCCGCGACCCGGGCAGCACTGGCGGCAACCTGGCCGGCATGGGTGAACGGCTGCGAGGGCCAATGCCGGATGGTCTCAAATGTCGAGAGATCAAGGTAGTGATTGCACAAAAGCCGCCTGATGCCCGTATGGGCCGTGAGACCGGATGGAAACCAGCCCTCGCCGGCCACGTCGAGCCCGGTAAAGAGCGCCGCGTCGAAGCGGTTGCGATAAGCCTCGTCGTCAAGCAGCAGGCCCGCCGTGGCGGCCGCAGCCTCTTGCGCCGGGTCATAGACCAGCGACAACGTCCCGTCAGCATCGAGATAGACGCGCTCACAGCCATCGGCGGCAAGAAGGCAGGCCCAGCTGCCGCCGAACTTGTAAATTTGCTGCTCGATGGCGGTGTCGCGCGCCGCCGCGTCAATGGGCCAGTCGATGCGGATGCCGCCCTCGACCAATTTTGCGCCCACGGCATCGATGACCGCGCCGATCAGGTAGCCGATTGGGCGCCCGTTGCGGTCGCTGATGGCCTGGGTGGGGCAGTCCGGCGCGGCGCTCAGGCACCAATCGCCGAGCTTGGGCAGGGCGCGGAATGCCGGCTCGCTCGAAGCCCCCCGGCCGATGCGGAATTGGCCGGTCCAGGACTTGTTGGCAGGCAGGCTGGCGGTCAGCATGGCGCCGATCCTTCGAGCGGGATGTGGCCCCGGTTTGGTGACCATCGCCGGCATATCGCGCGATTCGCGGCCACGAGGCCAGCAATGACGGCTTCAGGCCTTCTTGGGAGCGGCTTCCGCAGCCTTCTCGGCACGGATTTTCTCGCGATCTTCAAACGCGGCGCGCCATTTACCAACGCCTGATCCGTCGAAAAGCTTGGGATCGGTCAAGGTGCGCTCACCGCCTTCGGGCGCGGACAATTGCCGGGCGATCTGGGGGCCAGGCTTGACTGGCTTGCCCCGCTCAAAGCCGTCGAGTACCGCATCCAAGCTGTCGGCGGTCAGATCCTCATAGGTATCGGAGCCGATCAGCACCATCGGTGCGTTGACACAGGCGCCAAGGCATTCGACCTCTTCCCAGGAAAACCTGCCGTCCGCCGAGACCTCGAAGGCGTGGGCAGCGATCCGCTTCTGGCAGAGCGAGAGCAAATCGCCCGCGCCGCGCAGCCGGCACGGCGTGGTGCCGCAAACCTGCACATGCGCGACCTTGCCCACCGGCGACAACAGGAACTGGGTGTAAAATGTCGCGACCTCGAGTACCCGCACATAGGACATGCCCAGCATCCGGGCGACCGCCTCGATGGCCGGCTTGGAGACCCAACCTTCCTGCTCCTGCGCCCGCCACAAAACTGGAATGACGGCGGACGCCTGCTTGCCAGCCGGATATTCCGCGATCTTGGCCATGGCCCAGGCCTGGTTGGCGGGCGTGAAGACAAAACTGGCGGGCTGCTCGGGATAAAGTCGGCGGACGGACATCGCGGTTCTTATCAGTTGCTGGGGGCTGGATAACCCCCCTCTCTTACTTCTGCTCGATGCACCAGGCAATGTCGAGCATTCCGGGGCTCGAATAGGCATCCAGGGCCAGAAAGCAGGTGGCGGCCACGGACCCCTTCTGCAGGGTCACAAGCGCCGCGTCCTTGTCAGGTTTCTGGGCAACCCGCGAGGACACGTCCTGGGGCACCAGCGTTACCGCCTTGATCTCATAGCCCTGGCCCAGCAACGCGGCCATCTTGACGTGCTTGATCTCGGTGGTGGCGGCATTGGCCGATTGGCCCATGGCGGCCCCACTCAAAGGCAAGAGCAGCAGCGCGCCAAGCGCGAATTTGATCATGGCAGCCTCCCAGGTCAGAACCCCTGCACCGCCAACGACTATTGCCCACGGGCTTCCGGCCCAGCAAGCGCCGACGATGCGTTATCCAGGGCTAACAAGCGGCGGCGTCCCGCGCTGACGCTCACCGAGGCGATCGAGGTAGCCGTGCCACATATCGCCAATATGCTTGGCGGCGGTCGCTGGCGACATGGCGACCAGCACGCCGTCGGAATGCTCGACCACAAGGCCGGTTTCCAAAAGCCTCGCCAACGCATCCTCGGTGTCGAAATCGACGTGAACACCGAAGTGCTGGGTGAGGAATTCCTCGATCGCAGTCTGCGCATCGCCAAGTTCATTGCGATGCACACTGGTCTTGGCAAGCAGCGTATAGAGCAGGAGTTCCTCCTTGATGTCCTCTTCCTCGGCCCGTTCGGTCAGCAGGGCGAGGGCACCTTGATTGTTGGAGATGTTCTGGAAATACAAATTGCGCGTCACCTTAAGCATGTATTTGGCCCGCCGGTGCACGACCTGCGCGACCTGCTGGCTCGCGGCGCCGGCCAGACCCAGCACGGCCAAAATGGCGCCTATCGGCGAGAGCGCCGCCGCTATTGCCTTGGTGACGATGCTGACAAGCCCCATGCCGATGCCCCCGCTGGCCGAGGCGCCAATGGTGATCTTGTCGGCCTGCCTTAACTTGATGCGGGTGTTGGGAAACATGATCTCAAGGTCGGGCCGGGGCACGTTCTTGAACATCTTGACGTAGATATGCCTATCGTCGACGTCTTCGGGCATCATTTTGCGTTGCTTGGCCACGATCTTTCGCGCCTTGGCCTCGTCGGCGCGCTCCGCGATCATTACTTCCTTGACCCTGGCCTCCACCGGTTTCAGCGTCAGCAGCAGGAAGACCCGGTTGAAGACGGTCACGGTGATTGGCTTCTTGCCGCGCAACTTGCTCAGAAAATCGGGCAGCACATCCTCCGAGCCCTCCCCCCGCACGAAGACCAGGATGTCCTCGAACTCGCCGAGATTGACCTCGAGTTCCAAGCCATAGGGGTTGTATTCATCGATCACCGCCTGCAGATTCTCTCGCGGGATCTCGTCGTAGTTGGCCCGCTCAAGCATCGCCCGGACGGCGGCAAGGAAGGCCTGCTTATGGGGTCCGTCGCTGGCATCGGCGGCGATCACGGTGTCGCTGATATCGCGGTCGGGATTGAAGGGCAGGTAATCCTCGATCAACTCCTGTTCGCGATCGGCATAGGACAAATGCCGCCAATGCGCCATGTAGGTGAAGCAGGTCTTGACTTCCGCGGCATCGAAGCCGGGCCACAGTTCTGGCGCGGCCAGTGCATTCATCAGCGCTGTGCGTGACACAGGAATGAAGCGATCGCGCTCGCGGTACAACTGCCCGACTTCGGTGGCCAACGAGACGGTTGCGACTGGAGCCGTGGCCCTCGCAGGCTCGGCGAGCGGCGCCGATGTAGCCAAAGTTTGCGTCATGCGCCTCTCTCAACACTTGCCACGCCGATTGCGATCAAGAAGCCGCGCATACTTGGCCCGGTGGCATGGCGGAATGTGGGCTGTCACCCGATTCCAATGCCCTGATTGCTGAAATATCCGCCCCTGTCCCCTACGGTGGCTGTCAACCCACGGCAGCGTCATAGCACGCCGAGCGGCTGCCCACCAATCCGTTGACGCGAAACGAACGATCAGGTCGCGGTCATGCCCCGAAGCCGCTCGGTACGCCGCCGCAGGAGTTCGGCGCCGACCAGCAGCAGGGTCGAGAACACCACAAGAATGGTGGCCGCCGCAGTGATGGTCGGGCTGATTTGCTCACGGATGCCCGAGAACATCTGCTTTGGCAGCGTGCGCTGATCGGGTCCGGCGATGAAGAGCGCAACCACCACCTCGTCGAAACTGGTTACCCAGGCAAACAGCGCCCCCGAGATCATGCCCGGCAGGATCAGCGGCAGGATGACACGCCGGAACACGGTCACCGAGTCAGCCCCGAGGCTGGCGCCGGCGCGGGCAAGGTTCCAGTCGAACGTGGTCAGTGTCGAGGTCACCGTGATGACGACGAATGGCGAGGCCAGGACGGTATGGGCAAGCACCATACCGGGAAAAGTGCCAATCAAGCCGAGCCAAGCATAGAACATGTAGACCGCGACTGCGGTGATGATCACCGGCACGATCATCGGCAGGATCAAAAGGCTGAGAATGAAGGCGCGGCCCGGCAGGTTCAGCCGTGCTAGGCCCAGCGCGGCCAGAGTCCCCAGGATCGTCGCGAGGATCGTGACACAAAACGCAAGTTCAAGACTGAGGACTACGGCCTTGGTCCAACGGTCGTTGGTGAAGAAGTCCTGATACCATTGCAGCGACAGCCCCGGCATCGGGTAACTGAAATAGGGCTCGGCATTGAACGACAGCGGAATGACGGTGATGATCGGCGCCATCAGGAACAACAGAACGAGCCCAGTGAACGCCCAGGTCGCGTAGTAGGCAATGCGCTCGAAGGGGGTGGCGTAGGAGGGGGGGTGCATTTGGGGATTAGGGGTGAGGAAGAAAGGGACTAGGGACTAAGAAGGTCGGGGTCAGAAATGTGATTCCGGTCGGAATCGAGTGGCTCTGAAAGGCGCGATCTGAGGCTAGTCAACATACGTCCCACCTCACGGACGAGACTTTCGGCCGGAGCGGTTGTAGTGCTGCTCAAAAGTCCGACACGGACGATCAGATCCAACTGTGTCTCCAATTCCGCCAGGGACCCGAACGCAATCCCGACAAATCGCGCATAATCCTTCCGAGTGCCCCGCGCATTGCCTTCTGCGATGTTCGACGGAATCGAACAGGCCGCCCGCTGCATTTGGCTGGTCATGCCGTACTGCTCATTCCTTGGCATCAGCTTGACGATGTCATAGATCATTACAGCCAAAGCCATGCTCTTTTGCCAGACGACGAGGTCCTTGTGGGATTTCACGCTGCCCATGATCACCTCTCAGTCCCTAATCCCTGCTCCCTCACCCATCTTCCTCACCCCAACTTCACCTTATCGATGCCGACAACGCGATTGTAGATATAGAACATCACCAGCGTCGCGGCGAGCAGCACTGTTCCCAGCGCGCACGCCTTGCCCCAGTTGTTCTCGCTGTTGAGGGCATCGGCGATGATACCGGACACCATCTGGTCCGCGGCCCCGCCGACCAGCGCTGGCGTGATGTAGTAGCCCAGCGAGAGAATGAACGTCAGCAGGCAACCCGCGCCAATACCCGGCAGGGTCAGAGGGAAATACACCCGCGCGAACGAGTAGACCGGTCCACCGCCGAGCGAACGGGCAGCGCGCATGTAAGAGGGCGAAATGCCCTTCATCACCGAATAGATCGGAAGCAGCGTGAACGGCAACTGGATGTGCGTCATGGCGATAATGGTGCCGGCACGGCTGAAGATCAGCTTCAGGGGCGCGCTGAAGCCGATCAGATGGGCGAGATTGTTGATCGGACCATTGTCCTGGAGCAGCACATACCAAGCGGTGGTCCGCACCAGCAACGAGGTCCAGAACGGGATCAGCACCAGCAGCATCAGGATGTTGGCGAGCCAGACCGGTGAATTGGCGAGCATATAGGCGACGGGATAGCCAAGCAGCAGCGTGAGCACGGTCACGGTCAGGCTGATGAGGAAGGTCCGAGCGAGGATTTCGACATAAACGGCCCGGTCGGGATCGACCGCGACGACGCTGCCGGCGTCATCACGTTGCAGATCGAAGGCGCTAAGCAGGTAGAACGGGGTGATTGCGGGGCCGGCCTGCTTGATCTTTGCCCAGGTCGTGGTGTCGTTCCAGATGTCGCTGGCCGCCAGCATCTGGTCCTTGTAGGGCGGCGCGGTCAAATCCGCGGCGGCGGAGGTGCTCGAAATGATCTCGGAGCGAATGCCGCTGATCTCGTAATTCATTCGCTTGCCGATCTGCGGTCCAAGATTGTTGGCCTGGGCCTCCTTGAGATCGGCAACGAGGGCAGCGAACACCGGTTCATCCGGAATCGCCTTGCCATCCCAACCTTGCAGCGCGGCAAGCGTACGCGGCAGATTGTTGGCGATGCTCGGGTCATAGACCGAGCGGCTGAGCATCATCGTGATCGGCACGGCAAATGAAAGCAGCAGGAAAAGCAGCAGCGGTGCGATCAGCCCGAGTGCGCGGAAGTGCCCGTCACGCTCGGCGTGAGCCAGCTGCTGGCGCAAACTGCCGCCATCGTGGACTGTGGCCGACACGGTGGCGGTCTGTGCCATCAATCTATCCCGGACATTGGCAGCCATTGACTATTGCCCCCTCTCCCCGGTGAAGACTGGAGAGAGGGAACAAGGCCGGCTACTTGGCAAGCCAGGCCTTGAAGCGCTCACGCAGCGCATCGCCATTGTCGGCCCAGAACTTTACGTCGACGATCAACGCCGTCTTCATGTTGACAGCCGCCGTCGGCAGATTGGGCAGCACATCCTTGTCGACATTCGGGATGGCGTCCTTGTTGGCCGGACCATAGGAGATGTAGTGGGTCTGGTCAGCCATGCGGACCGGATCGCTGGCGTAGGAGATGAACTTGTAGGCCGTTTCCTTATGCGGTCCGCCCTTCACGATCGACCACCAGTCCCAATCGAAGCCCTGGTTGTCCCAGATGATGGCGAACGGCTTCTTGTCCTTCTTGACGGCGTCATAGATGCGCCCGTTCCAGGCCGAGGTCATCGCCACCTGGCCATCGGCGAGGAGCTGCGGCGGCTGGGCGCCCGCTTCCCACCACACCACCTGATCCTTGATCGTGTCGAGCTTCTTGAACGCGCGGTCGACTCCGGCCTTGGTCTTGAGCACGCGGTAGACTTCCGACTGCTTGACGCCGTCGGCGATCAGCGCCCATTCAAGATTGACGAATGGGTTCTTCTGCAACCCGCGCTTGCCGGGGAACTTCTTCAAGTCGAACAGGTCGGCGGTCTTGGTCGGGCCCTCCTTGAACTTGGTCGTGTCATATGCCAGCACGGTCGCGTAGACGATATTGGGAACCGCGCAGTCTTGCAGGTTGCCACCGATGAACTTGCCGCGATCGAGGCCAAGCTTCTTCCAATCAATTTTTTCCAGCACACCCTCGGCGCAGGCCGCGAGCGCGGTCTGGGTGTCGATGTCGATCACGTCCCAGGTGACGTTCTTGCTCTCGACCTGGGCGCGGATCTTGGCGATCTCGCCCTTGTAGTCCTCGGTCGTCACATCGTTGCCGGCCTTCTTGAACGGCTCGACGAAGGCCTTGTTCTGGCTCTCCGAGTAGGCGCCGCCCCAAGATACGACATTCAGCTTGTCGCCGGCGCTCGCGAGCCCCGGCAATGCAACGACCAGAGCGGCCGCCGTCATCCAACGCATTCCGTTCATTGTCCCTACCTCCACCTTGTTGAATTCATGCTTGACGAACATCCGCATCGGCTATCAGGCCGCATCGAGCGCCCGGCAATCCTTGGTTCGCCAGCCCACGGTCACGGCCTGGCCAGCGTTGAGTTGTACGGCGCCATCTTTGTTGGGCGCTTTGACGACGAAATCGGTGCTGCCGGGAATATGCACCCGCACCCGCACATGGTCGCCGAGATAGATGGTCTCGGCAACGGTGCCCGAGAGCCGGTTGGCGACCTCGGGCGCGGCCGGATTGATCTCAACCCGTTCGGGGCGCACCGATAACGTGGTCGCCCGGCCGGTGCCGGCGACATTGATCTTGAGGGCTTCGAGCATGTGCCCGCCCGCGATTTCCACGCCGCAGGTCACACCGTTCAGCGACCGGATGGTGCCCGCGATACGGTTGTTCTCGCCGATGAAGCGGGCCACGAATGCGCTTTGCGGACGCTCGTAAAGATCGGCGGGGCTGGACAATTGCTCGATGATTCCATCGCGGAATACGGCAATGCGGTCGGACATGGTCAGCGCTTCGCCCTGGTCGTGGGTGACGTAGACGAAGGTGACGCCAACGCTGTCATGAATGTGCTTGATTTCGTATTGCATCTGCTCACGCAGCTGCTTGTCGAGCGCCCCCAGCGGCTCATCCATCAGCACCAGCTCTGGATCGAACACAAGCGCTCGGGCGACCGCGACGCGCTGCTGCTGTCCGCCCGACAGCTGCGCCGGCCGCCGGTTTCCCATCTGCGGCAATTCGACCATCTCGAGCACGCGCTTGACCCTGGCTTCGGTCTCGGCCCGCCCCTTCCGGCGCACTTGCAGCGGGAACGCAAGGTTTTCGTTTACGGTCATGTGCGGAAAGAGCGCGTAGTTCTGAAACACCATGCCGATGCCGCGCTTGTGCGGCGGCACCCGGTTGATCGGCCGGCCGGAGAGGGTAATCTCGCCATGGGTGGCCGCCTCGAAACCGGCAAGCATCAGCAGCGTTGTGGTCTTGCCCGAACCCGACGGGCCAAGCAGCGTCAGGAACTCGCCCTTGGCGACGTCGAGATTGAGGTTCTTGACCACCAGCGTCCGGCCATCGAAACTCTTCTGCACGTCGATGAAACGAACGTGCTGCTCGATGCCTCCTGTCACGCCGCTGTCACTGGCACCCGGCATACCTGACGCTCACCCTCTTCAGCCATGCCGCCGCCGATATCGAGCAGCGAAAAACCCTCGCGTCCCGCCGGTTCAATTCGCGGCCGGTCGCTTCATGCGCAGAACCGCTCTTGAGCTTGCAGAATTCACACTCTGCTTGTCAATGCGCATATGTCAACTGGCCTGATCAAACGGCTGAAATGCCCGATATGTCGATTTCATGCTTAACCCAGAGCCACGCGCCGGCAACGCGGACAAAGGCCGGTGCGATCGCCATTGCTCTTTTCACTGATGTTCCCGACAATGATTTCTTGCAGCCTGCTGTCGCGGCTTGCAGAGGGCAACGTGCCCACATTTCCGCCACATAGTGCATATTGTTGACAGATTAGTTTCGTATCAGGTAGCCAACACCTTCTTGTTGGGGGGTTTTCTGTATTTCCGACATTCCAATCCCGCAACGCATTTCTGTGAAAGTTCGAAAGGATCATCCATGTACCGAGCGATATTGACTGCGCTTGCGGTCGCCATTCTGGCCGCGTTGCAGCCTGCGCTTTCAAGCTCCGCCCGCGCCGGCGGCCTGGCCTCATTCTACGGCAATGATTTCGCTGGCAGGCCCACGGCCAACGGCGAGACGTTCAATCCCGGCGCCTTGACGGCCGCCAGCCTGTCGCTGCCGTTCGGCACCATCGTGCGCGTCACCAACCGACGCAACGGCCGCAGCGTGGACGTGCGCATCAATGATCGTGGTCCCTATGTGGGCGGCCGCGTCATTGACTTGTCGCTTGCCGCAGCCAGCGCCATCGGCATGATCAATTCGGGCGTTGCGTCGGTCGACATCGAGGTCATCGGCTCGCGAGGCGGCACACAAGTGGCATCCTTGGCCCGCCGGCATCATCGCGCCGCTGTTGAGGTCGCGGCACGTAGCACGCGGCACCACCACGCCGCCATTCAGGTGGCATCGGCAAGAGCCTCCTCCAGACAGATCGCGCTCGGCATGAGCCACCATCGGCGCGGCCACGGCCAGACGCAGCTGGCGAGCGTCAAGCTCAGGCATCACCACACCCGCACGACGATTGCCACCGGCGACCAGACCAACGCCGAGGGCTTCACGGCTGATGGCGCCGACAGCAACTCCGACACCAGCAACTAGCCGACCACCTCCGAATTGGGGCTTCGGCGCGCCAATCCCAATCGGGTTTGGCGCGCTTTTTTGTTGCCCTCGGGTCAGCTATTCGCCGGCCTGGCCAAGTTTTGACCGCAATGGGCTAGCCGGGTAGGTGCCCAGAACACGCATCTCGTGCGAGAAGAACGACAACTCCTCGAGCGCCAATTTCACTGGCCGGTCGGCGGGATGGCCCTCGATGTCGGCATAGAACATGGTCGCCGAGAAGGTACCGCCGAGCTGGTAGGATTCCAGCTTGGTGATGTTGACGCCATTGGTGGCAAAGCCGCCCATCGCCTTGTACAGCGCCGCCGGCACGTTGCGGACACGGAATATGAAGGTGGTGATGCAATCGCCCTGGGCCGGCGCCACGTCGTCCTGCTGCTTGGCCAACACCACGAACCGGGTGGTGTTGTGGGCTTCGTCCTCGACGTCTTCTGCCAGCACTTCAAGCCCGTAGATGCTGGCCGCCAGAGGAGGCGCCAGCGCCGCGCGGGTGGGATCCCCCCAAGTCGCGACCTCGCGCGCCGCCCCCGCCGTGTCGCCCGCCACATGCGCTTTGAGGCCGTGCTTGCGGATGATCTTGCGGCATTGGCCAAGCGCGTGAACGTGGCTGTAGACGTCGGTGATCTGATCGAGCCTGGCGCCCTTGGCCGCCATCAGGTGGAAACGCACCCGCAGAAAATGCTCGCCAACAATATAAAGCATCGAGCTGGGCAGGAGGTGATGGATGTCGGCCACCCGGCCGGCCACCGAATTCTCGATCGCGATCATGCCCAGATCGGCATCCCCGGTCGAGACCAGGCCCAGGGCGTCCTCGAAGGTGGCGCAAGGCACCGGGATGCAATCGGGATAGACCTCCAGCGCCGCGATGTGCGAATTGGCGCCGGGCTCCCCCTGATAGGCGACGCGCAGGGCGCTGGTTGGGCGCAAGAGAGACTTGGGCATGTGGCGGGAATCCGTGGCAAATCTATCGTGCAGCGCCAAGTTCACGCCGCGCCCGTTCGAGGTCGGCCGGAGTATCGACACCCAGCGGAACCGTGTCAACGAGGGCAACGTCGATCCGCATCCCATCTTCCAGCGCCCGCAGCTGCTCCAGTTTTTCACGCAATTCGAGGTGCGAGGGCGCGAGGGCAACGAAGCGTTCAAGCGCCAGTCGCCGATAGGCATAGATGCCGATATGGTGATAGAGCGGCCCCTCGCCGTGGGGCGCCGAGGCGCGCGTGAAATACAGCGCCCGGAGCCGTCCTGGCACGCCCCGTACCGGTGTTCCAACAACCTTGACGACATGGGAGGCGGTGCGGTCGGCGGCGTCCCTGATTTCAGCCGCCAGGGTGGCGATGTCCGGTCCCTTGCCAGCGAGTGGCGCGAGGCACGCCTCGATCAATCGCGGCTCCAGCGTCGGCAGATCACCTTGCAGGTTGACCACGATTTCCACGTCGCCGTCCGGGTCGAGCTTGGAGATGGCCTCGTACACCCGGTCCGAACCGCTGGGGTGATCCGCCTTGGTCAACACCGCCTCCCCGCCGGCCGCCCGCACCACCGCCGCGATCTCCTCGGCGTCGGTCGCCACCACCACCCGGCCCAACCCCGCCTCCATCGCGCGGCGCCAGACATGCACGATCATCGGCGTGCCAGCGATGTCGGCCAGCGGCTTGCCCGGCAGCCGCGTGGCCGCCATCCGGGCCGGAATCACGGTCAGAATCTGCGCCACGTTGAATGGCCTCCCGCTGATGCATCAGGTCGCATGGCGTCAGGTGGTAATAAGAGTAGGGATGGCTGGCAAGCGTCGCGAAAAGTACCGTTCGGGCCGCCGGTTCCGGCACCCTCCCAATCGACATGGACTGATCGACTTCAAACACGAGGGCCCTGCCCCGGCAAGCCTCGAGGGACGGCGATATATGAATTCTGGAACATTCAACAAATGGCTCGGCGCGTTGCTTTCGGCAGCGTTGTTGATGTTTGCGTTGCGCACGATCATCATGGAATCAAAGCCCGAGGGGCCGCCAGCCAAGCCTGGCTACGATGTCGCCGAGATGAAGGAGGCGCCCGCCGGCACCGCTGCGGTCACGGCGCCCGCGGTTCCCGATCCGCCGGTGGCCGAAGCGCTGAAGAAAGCCGACGTCGATAGCGGCAGCAAGCTCAGCAAACCCTGTCAGGCCTGCCACTCGTTCGACAAGGGTGGAGCAAACAAGGTTGGCCCCAATCTGTGGGGCGTGGTCGGCCGCAAGGTGGGCGGGGTGGATGGCTTTGCCTATTCGGACGGCCTCAAGGCCATGGGCGGAAACTGGGACTATGACCATCTTTACAAGTTCCTGGCCAATCCAAAGGGTATGGTCTCGGGCACCAAAATGGGCTTCGCGGGCTACCCGAAATTTGATAACCGGGCCGATGTGATCGCCTACCTGCGCACGCTTGCCGACAGCCCCGTGCCGTTGCCCTAGGTCGCGGGCGGTGGGTTCAGCCATGCCAAACCCCGCGCGCCAGACCGGCGCGGCGGGGTTTTGCTTGCCCGGATGACGCAAATTTAACTAGGCCTCGGGCGCCTCAGACCACATTCTGCCGGGCGGTGATGCTGTAATCTTCACGCACTCATGTTCCTGCCCCTAACCTGACCCGAGACCGCGATGCGAAATTTGCCATTGGCCGCGCTGATCCTGAGTTGTACCGCGCTGATGGCGCAATTGTCTCCAACCCTGGCTGCCGACGAATGGCACCACGCCCTTTCGCTGATCGGGACGCCGCAATATCCGCCGGACTTCAAGCACTTCGACTGGGTCAATCCTGATGCGCCCAAGGGCGGGTCGGTGACCTTGAGTGATGTCGGTGGCTACGACACGCTCAATTTCCTGCCGGCGGGGGCCAACACCGCTTCGGGGATTGGCTTGATTTATGACCAGCTGATGGCATCCAGCTTGGATGAACCGGCGACCGGGTACGGACTGATCGCCGAATCCGTGAGCTATCCGGAAGATCGCTCGTCCGTTACATATCGGCTGCGCAAGGAGGCCCATTTCAACGACGGTACGCCGTTGACGCCTGACGACGTGATCTGGAGCTTCCAGAAGGAAAAGGACGTCAGCCCGTTTTATGCGGAGTACTACAAGAATGTGGTGAGCGCCGAGAAGACCGGCGAGCACGACGTGACCTTCAAGTTCAGCGTCAAGGGCAATCACGAGCTGCCCCAGATCGTCGGCGAAATGCTGGTGCTGCCAAAGCACTGGTGGGAGGGCAAGGACGCCAAGGGCAATCCGCGCGACATCACCAAATCAACCCTGGAGCCGCCAGTTGGCAGCGGTCCCTATCGGATCAAGTCGATCGATGCGGGCCATTCCATCGTCTACGAGCGGGTACCCGACTATTGGGCCAAGGACCTGCCAATCAACGTCGGCCAGCACAATCTCGATACCATCAGATATGTGACCTATGGCGACCCTACCGTCGCCTTCGAGGCGCTGAAGGCGGGCGAGGTCGAATTCCGCGCCGAGAACAGCTCAAAGAACTGGGCGACAGGCTACGATTTCAAGGCCGTCACCGCGGGCGCGGTGAAAAAGGAGCTGTACCCCCTCAAGACGCCGCAAGGCATCCAGGGACTGGCATTCAATACCCGGCGCAAGAAATTCTCTGACCCGCGCGTGCGCCAGGCCTTCAATCTCGCCTTCGATTTTGAATGGTCCAACAAGAACCTGTTCTTCGGTCAGTACACCCGTTCGCCCAGCTACTTCACCAACTCCGAGTATGCCTCGTCCGGCCTGCCGACCGGGCGCGAGCTGGAGCTGCTCAACGAGAACAAGGATCAAGTTCCTCCCGAAGTCTTCACGACCGAGTACAAGAACCCGGTGAACAACACGCCCGACGATTTGCGCGAACATTTCCATCAGGCCCTTGAACTCCTGAAGCAAGCGGGCTGGGTTATCAAGAACGGCGCCCTCGTCAACGACAAGACCGGCGAGGCCATGACGCTCGAAGTGCTGATGGACGACAACACCTTCGAGCGGATCCTCAACCCCTATTTCCAGAACCTGAAGCGCCTCGGCATCACGGCGACCATCCGGCTGGTTGACGCCGCCCAATTCGTCGCGCGCACCAAGACATTCGACTATGACACGGTCATCGGCGTCTTTGCCGAGTCCGAATCGCCCGGCAACGAGCAGCGCGACTTTTGGAGTTCCGCAGCCGCCGACGCGCCCGGCTCGCGCAATACGATCGGCATCAAGAACCCGGCCGTCGACAAGCTGGTCGATCACATTATTCTGGCCAAGGATCACGACGAGCTGGTCGCGGCCTGCCGTGCTCTCGACCGGGTGCTGCTTTGGAACCACTATCTGGTTCCCAATTGGTATTTGGCTGGCGCCCGCATTGCCTATTGGGACAAGTTCCGCCGCCCCGGGCACGGCCCATCGCGCAGCGACGGCTTCCCGACCATCTGGTGGTACGATCCGACCGCGGCAACGAAGGTCGATGCGAGCAAAACCAAGTGATGTGCCGGCTTATGGTACCGGTGCTGGCCGTTGTCGCGTTCGCGTTCGCCCCAACGCTCGCCTCGGCCGCCCAGCACACCCACGGCCTGTCGGCCTTCGGCGACCTCAAATACGCCGCCGGCTTCAAGCATTTCGACTACGTCAATCCGGACGCTCCCAAGGGCGGACAGCTGCGAACCACGGGCACCCTGGCCTCGCTCACCTTCGACAGCTTCAACCCATTCATCGTGCGCGGCGAGCCCGCCCAGGGTCTGACTGAACTTGTGTTCGACAGCCTCATGGCCCGCGCCTTCGACGAGCCCGACGCCGTCTACGGCCTGATCGCCGACTGGGCGGAAATCGCCGACGACAAGCGCGCGGTGATTTTCCACATCAACCCCGCCGCCAAATGGTCCGACGGCTCCGCGATCACGGCCGGCGATTGCGTCTATTCCCTGGGCGCCCTCAAAGAGAAGGGTGCCCCCCAATATGGGCTCCAGCTGCGCGACGTGGTGGCTGCCGAGGCCATCGACCCCCAGACCGTGCGTTATTCGTTTCGGGGCGACAACCTGCGCGACTTGCCGCTGGTGGTCGCCAGCCTGCCGGTGCTCGCCAAATCCTGGTGGGGACCGCGCGATTTCGCCGCCCCGTCCCTCGACATCCCGCTGACGTCCGGCCCCTACAAGATCGGCAAATTCGAACCCAAGAGCTTCATAACTTTCGAGCGGCGCCCCGATTATTGGGCTAAGGACCTGCCGGTGAATGTGGGCCGCTACAATTTCGATGCCATCAAGCTCGACTACTACGCCGACAGCACGGTCGGCCTCCAGGCGTTCCTGGCCGGCGACATGGACCTTTGGGAAGAATTCTCCTCGCGCAGCTGGGCAAAGGACTACGACGCCGTGCCCGTGCGTGCCGGCAAGATCCTGCGCGATCAGCCGCCGGACAATTCGCCCTCTGGCACGCAAGGCTTCTTCTTCAACCTGCGCCGGGCCAAATTCGCCGATCCGCGCACGCGGGCCGCGCTCGATCTCGCCTTTGATTTCGAATGGACGCAGAAGAACCTGTTTTTCGGCTCCTACAAGCGCACGGCGAGCTACTTCGAGAATTCGCCGCTGCGTGCGCAGGGCAAGCCCTCCGCCGCCGAACTTACCCTGCTTGAGCCGTTCAAGGACAAAGTCCCGCCCGAGGTCTTCGGCGAGGCGCTCCGTCCCGCGGTCAGCGACGGTTCGGGCCAGGACCGCGGCAATCTCGGCAAGGCGCGGCAATTGCTGGCGGCGGCTGGATGGCAGATCAAGGATGGCAAGCTCGCAGATGCCAAGGGCGAGCCGTTCCGGATCGAGTTCCTGCTCGATGCTCCCGGCGCCTTCCCCCGCATCCTGGGTCCGTACGTCAAGAACCTTCAGGTGCTTGGCATCGACGCCTCGATCCGCGTGGTCGATGCCGCCCAATATGAGGAACGGCAGAAGTCGTTCGATTTCGACGTTGTGAGCGCCCGCTACACCATGCGGTTGACCCCGGGGGTGGAACTGCGGTCGTTTTTCGGCACCGCCGCCGCCGATGCTCCCGCCAGCGAAAATCTCGCGGGAATCAAGGATACCGTTGTCGACGCGCTGATCGAGAAGGTTGCCGCTGCCAAATCCCGCACCGACCTGACAACGGCCGCCCACGCTCTTGACCGGGTGCTGCGCGCGGGCCGCTATTGGGTGCCTGAGTGGTACAATGACGCCTTCCGCTTGGCCTTCTGGGACCGCTTCAGCAGGCCCGCCGTCAAGCCGCTCTATGATCGCGGCGTCAACGACACGTGGTGGTTCGATGCCGCCAAGAACGCCCAGCTGGCCGGAAAGTAGCAACCGATGGCCTTTTACATCACCAAGCGCCTGCTGCTGATGGTTCCGACGCTGTTCGGCATGATGCTGATGAGCTTCGTCATCATCCAGTTTGCGCCGGGCGGGCCGGTGGAGCGGCTGATCGCGCAGCTGCATGGGCACAGCGCCAGCGAAGCGGGCAGCATTGGCGGCGGCAATGGTGATGTCGGTGTCAGTGCCGCCTCGCAGGCCGCCGGCAATGAGGCGTTCGGCCAGTATCGCGGCGCCCAAGGCATCGACCCCGAGCTGATCGCCAAGCTCAACAAGCAGTTCGGCTTCGACCGGCCAGCCCACGAGCGCTTCTTCAAGATGCTCTGGAGTTATATCCGGTTCGACTTCGGCGACAGTTTCTTCAAGCAGCGACCGGTGCTCGATCTGATCCTGGAGAAGCTGCCCGTCTCGATCACGCTCGGGATGTGGACGCTGCTGCTGTCCTACGGCATCTCGATCCCCATGGGCATCCGCAAGGCGGTTCAGGATGGTTCGCGCTTCGATGTGTGGACCACGACGCTGGTGATCATCGGCAACGCCATCCCGAGCTTTTTGTTCGCGGTGCTGCTGATCATCCTGTTCGCGGGTGGCAACTACCTCAATATCTTCCCGCGCAAGGGTCTCGGCTCGGACAACTGGGACCAGCTGACCTATGTCCAGCGGGTGTTCGACTATCTCTGGCACATCGTGCTGCCGATCGGCTCGATGGCCCTTGGCGGCTTTGCGGCGCTGACGTTTCTCACCAAGAATTCGTTCCTGGACGAGATCAAGAAGCAGTATGTCGTCACCGCTCGCGCCAAGGGCCTCAACCAGCGTCAGGTCCTCTATGGCCATGTCTTTCGCAACGCGATGCTGCTGGTCATTTCGGGCTTTCCCGCCGCATTCTTTGCTGCCTTCATCGAGGGCTCGCTGCTGATCGAATATACCTTCTCGCTCGATGGCCTGGGTCGGCTCGGTTATGAGGCGGTGAAGGGGCGCGACTACCCGATCGTCTTCGCCACGCTCTACATTTTCGGGCTGATTGGCCTGTTGCTTCAGCTCGTCTCAGACCTCACCTACACCGCCGTCGATCCGCGCATCGACTTCGAGAGCCGGGAGGTCTGAGGCGATGACCGATCAAACCGTCGCCAAGCAGGCCGCCGTCGCCGCGTCCGCGGTCGGCCCAGCCAGGCTCCTTCCCAAGCTCTCGCCCGCCAATCGGCGGCGCCTTGCCAATTTTCGCGGCAGCACGCGCGGCTATTGGAGTTTCTGGATTTTCGCGGTGCTGTTCGGTCTCAGCCTGCTCGCCAATTTCATCGCCAACGACCGGCCATTGATGGTCGGCTATCACGGCAGTCTCTATTTTCCGGTGCTCAAGGACTATCCCGAGACGACGTTTGGCGGCGATTTCGAGACAGCGGCCCAATTCCGCGATCCGTTCCTGCAGGACAAGGTCAGGCAGGCCGAAGGCTGGGTTCTTTGGCCGGCGATCCGCTATTCGTGGGACACCGTATTGCGCGAGCCCCCTTCCGCGTTCCCGACCCCGCCGTCCTGGACGCTGTCACTGGAGGCCCGCTGCGCCGGCTATGAGCTCAAGGTCGCCGACCCGAACTGCGTTGTCGGCAACTGGAACTGGGTTGGGACCGATGATCAGGGCCGGGATGTGCTGGCCCGGATCATCTACGGTTTCCGGCTTTCGGTGCTGTTCGGGCTGATCCTCAGCGTGCTGTCCTCGGTGATCGGCATCGTCGCGGGGGCCTTGCAGGGGTATTTCGGCGGCTGGCTCGACCTGTTGTTCCAGCGCTTCATCGAAATCTGGACCAGCATCCCGGAATTCTTCGTGTTGCTGATCCTCTCGACCGTGTTCGCGCAAGGCTTCTGGACGCTGCTTGGCATCGTGCTGCTGTTCCGCTGGACCAGCCTGGTTGGCCTGGTGCGCGCCGAATTCCTGCGCGGGCGCAACTTCGAATATGTGCGGGCCGCTCGCGCGCTTGGCCTGTCAGACCTGCGCATCATGTTCAAGCACATGCTGCCCAACGCCACCGTCGCCACTGTTACCTTCCTGCCGTTCATTGTCTCGGGCTCGATCGGCTCGCTGACCGCGCTCGACTATCTCGGTCTGGGGTTGCCGGTCGGTTTCCCCTCGCTGGGTGAGTTGCTGCAACAAGGCAAGGCCAACATCACCGCGCCCTGGCTGGGCTTCACGGCCTTCCTTGTCATCGGCACCATGCTGAGCCTGCTGGTCTTCATCGGCGAGGCGGTGCGCGATGCACTCGATCCGCGCAAGACCTTCAGCTGAATCCAGCCCTGAGCCGTTTCAGAACACTTGTTAGCGAATTGACAAGCTGCCTTCTCGCGGCGTGAACGGGACATTGACCAATTGAGTTCATATTTGATCGGTTCTGTCCTGGTGAGATCATGCCGCGCTTCGAGACAACCGACACCGCCGCACTTGGCGCCACGCTCCGCGCGGCCTGGACCACCATGCGCGGGGCCGATCCGGTGTTCGCCAGTCCCTATTTCTCACCCGAATTCCATGAGGCCGTCGCCAGCGTCACCCGCACGGCGCGCCTTTTGGTCGTCGAGGAGGCCGGTGCTCCCATGGCCTTGCTGCCCTTCCAACGCCGCCCGGGAGGCGTATGTGGGCCCATCGGCGGCCACCTCAACGACCTTCACGGACTGATCGCCGGTCCCGCTTTCGGGGTGCCAGCCGGGCTTGTGCTGGAGGGTGGCGATTTGCCGGTGCTCTCCCTTCGCCACGCCCCCATCGGCACGACCGCGCTGGGCGCCCGGTTCGGTACGCCGCACGGCTTTCACGTCATCGATCTCAGGGGCGGCTATCCGGCCTACGAGGCCCGCCGCGAGCCGTTCGCCAAGTCCGCGTTCCGTGCCATCCGCACGCGCGCCGACAAGGCCCGCAAGCAATTTGGCTCGGTGACCCATGTCTTTGAGGATGTCACCTCGGCCAGCCTGGAAAGGCTGATCGCCTGGAAGCGCGACCAATATGCCGCCACCGGCCAGACCAGCCTGTTCGACATCGGCTGGGTCCGCGAATTGATCGAGCGTCTGCACACGTCTCGAGACCCAGAGCTCAAGGGGCAGCTCTCAGGCCTCTATTTTGGCGACGATCTGGTCGCGGCCCATTTCGGCCTGCGCAACCGCGATGTGCTGCACTACTGGTTTCCCGGCTACGATCCCGCCTTCAGCGAGTTGTCGCCGGGCAACATCCTTCTGCGCAACATGGCCGAGGCGGCCGCGGCGGAGGGATGCAAGGCTGTTCACCTGGGGGCAGGTGATTACCGGTACAAGCAGGAATTCGCCGATCAGAACTTTCCCGTGACGGACGGAGTGGCGTTTGCCCGCTCGTTCATGGGACGGACGGCGGCGGCGGCGGGCCTGGCACTCGCACGCATGGACCGGGCACTACCGGAGGCTTTGGCAGGCCTACCGGGCAAGGCACTGAGGCGGATCGACCGGCAATTGGCGTTCAAGGCGGCGTGAGGGAGCAAGCAGGTCATGGGCACGAAAATCGTCACAAGCGTATCATATCACCACTTCGAGCGGTCGCCTTCGGCGTTCACGCGGCACTTGGGCGTGTCGACCAGCCCGGAGGCGTTTGCCCACCAGCTGGCCTACTTCAAGAGCCGCTACACTCCAATGTCGCTTGACCAGCTGCTGGCCGGCGACCTGCCCGACAACCCCCTCCTGCTGACCATCGACGATGCCTACCGCTCGGTCCTGGACATCGCCGCTCCAATGCTGGCCGAGGCGCGCGTTCCAGCGCTGCTCCTGACCAATCCGCTGGTCGTGCGCGGGGGCTACGCGCCCATCGACAATGTGCTGAGCCTGGCCATGACCGAGTTGGGGCCAACGGGTCTCGGCATCGCGATGGGCCTCGGCGATCCGTGGAGCTGCGATGTGCAGCGCGTGGTGCGCGAGGTCCTGCCAAAACTGGATGTCGGCTGCCGTGAAGACTTGAAACAGCGGTTGCTGAAGCTCCTTGGTATCCGCGAGGCCGACCTGGTCGAGCGGATGAACTTGTTTCTCGATCCAACCGATCTCAAGCGCCTGCAGGGCATCCACAACTTCGCTCTCGGCAGCCACACGCTTTCACACATGCACCTGCGCGGGCTCTCCAAGGAAGCGGCACGAAGCGAAATCGCCGACGGCAAGCTCCAGCTTGAGCAGATGACCGGCGCGACCGTCCGGGCCTTCAGCTTTCCCTATGGCGGCAAGCAGGACGCAACCGAGGCCAACCTGGAGCTGGTGCGGGCCTCGGGCCACGAGGCGATCTTCCTGGTCCAGAACCGGACCAACGCCGTGCGGCCGGCGGCCGATGTCTGGTATCGCCAGGGCATGGCCGACCAGCAAGGGCTGGCCCTGCCGGTCAAGCTCACATGGCTGCCACGCATGGGTGAATTGAAGGCGGCGCTGAATTGACCTATTCCGGTGGTGAGTTGAGGTGACGCCGGCGGCCGGCGCCATCCGCCGCAACCGGAATGACCAGGCCCATGCTCGAAATTCGTGACTTGTCGGTCGACTTCGGCCAGGGCGAGGGGGCGACCCACGCTGTCCGGCACGCCTCGTTTCGCGTCAGCAAGGGCGAGACCGTGGCGCTGGTGGGCGAATCGGGCTCGGGCAAATCGGTTTCGGCACTCTCGATCCTGAGGCTCCTGGCCTATCCGCCGGCCTCGCACCCCTCGGGGCAAATCCTGTTCAAGGGCGAGGACTTGCTGAAGGCCGATGAGCGGCGGTTGCGCCAGGTGCGCGGCGCCCAGATCGCGCTCATTCCGCAAGAGCCGATGAATTCGCTCAATCCGCTGCATACGGTGGAAAAGCAGGTGGGCGAGATCCTGAAGCTGCACGGCAATTTGAGCGGCGGCGAAAGCCGCGCCCGCGTGCTTGAGCTGCTGGGCCGCGTCGGCATCCGCGACGCCCGACAGCGGGTTGGCGCCTATCCGCACCAGCTCTCGGGCGGCCAGCGCCAGCGGGTGATGATCGCGATGGCGCTCGCCAACAAGCCGGACGTGCTGATCGCCGATGAACCGACGACCGCCCTCGACGTCACCATCCAGGCGCAAATACTGGCGCTGCTGAAGGACCTGCAGGGCGAACTGGGCATGGCGATGCTGCTGATCACCCACGATCTGGGCATCGTGCGCAAATTCGCCGAGCGGGTCTATGTGATGCAGAAAGGTGAGGTGGTCGAGGACGGGACGGTCGAAGCGGTGTTCAAGACCCCCAAGCATCCCTACACAAAGCATCTGCTGGAGGCCGAGCCCAAGGGCGTTCCGCCCAAGATCGACAGCAGCGCGCCCGTGGTGGTCGAGACCGACAATCTCAAGGTTTATTTCCCGATCAAGGCCGGGTTTCTGCGCCGCACGGTCGACTATGTCCGCGCCGTCGATGGCCTGACCATGCGGCTGCGGGCGGGCGAGACGCTCGGCGTCGTCGGCGAGAGCGGGTCGGGGAAGACGACGCTCGGGCTTGCCGTCTTGCGGCTGATTTCGAGCGAGGGAGCCATTGGCTATGTCGGCAAGCGGATCGACGGTTTGAAATCCAAGGAAATGCGTCCCCTGCGCAAAGAAATGCAGGTAGTGTTCCAGGACCCATACGGTTCGCTGTCGCCGCGTCTGTCCGTCGGCCAGATCATCGAGGAAGGGCTGACGGTTCAGAACAAGGATTTGACGCCAGGGCAGCGGCGCGAGCGCGTCGGCAAGGCGCTGGAAGAGGTCGGCTTGGAGGCGGTGATGCAGGACCGCTACCCGCACGAATTCTCCGGGGGGCAGCGCCAGCGCATCGCCATCGCCCGCGCCATGGTGCTCGAACCGAAATTCGTCATGCTCGATGAACCAACCAGCGCGCTCGATATGTCCGTACAGGCCCAGATCGTCGATCTGCTGCGCGATCTACAGAAGCGCCGCCAACTTTCCTATCTGTTCATCAGCCACGATCTGAAAGTCGTGCGCGCGCTGTCGAGCTACGTCATTGTCATGCGCAATGGCAAGGTCGTGGAAGAGGGCCCGACCGAGCGCATCTTCAAGGCGCCCGAAGCCGACTACACCAAAGCGCTGCTGGCGGCGGCGTTCAACCTGGAAGCCGCGCCCGAGGGTGTGGTGGCGCAATAGCCATGACGATTCTGTTGCACACAACTGGCATCGATCCCAAGCCATGGCTGGCCGCCATCGAGGCCCAGGCACCGCGATCGCCCGTCATTTCTGCGATGGATGCGGACCGCTTTGCGGAGGTGCGGCAGGCCTGGGTATGGAAGCCACCACCCGGCGTGCTCGGGCTGCTGCCGAAGCTCGAAGTCATCGTCAATCTCGGCGCCGGGGTCGATGCCATCCTGGCCGACACGACCGTCCCGCAGCACATCCCCATCATTCGCGCCGTCGACCCCAACATCACCATGCGCATGACCGAATGGGTGGCGTTGCAGGTGCTGTTCCACCATCGCCAGGTGCCCGCCTACTTGGCGCAACAGCGGCAAGGAACCTGGAGACAACTGCCGCAAAAGGCCGCCAGCGCCTTGACAGTCGGCATCCTGGGACTGGGCGTGCTCGGTCGGAGCGCCGCCAAGCCGCTCATGGGGCTCGGCTTCCGGATCGCCGGCTGGTCGCGAACGCCGAAGCACGGACTGGGCTTCGACACCTACCACGGCGAGGCGGGCCTCGGCCCATTCCTGGCCAACACCGACATTCTCGTCTGCCTGCTGCCGCTGACACCCCAAACCATCGGCTTGATCAATATCGCATTGTTGCGCCGCCCCAGACGCACGGGTCCGCTTGGCGGTGGCATCCTTATCAATGGTGGGCGAGGCGGCCAGCAGGTTGGCGCGGACATCCTCCAAGCCCTCGGCGAGGGCACGCTGGTGGGCGCCAGCCTCGATGTGTTCGAGACCGAGCCGCTGCCGGCTTCGAGCCCATTCTGGTCGCATCCAAAGGTCGTCATCACCCCCCATGTGGCCGCCGACAGCGATCCCGAGGCGATGACAGCCTACGTTCTGGAGCAACTGGCCCGGCACGCCGCTGGACAGACCATGGACAATCTGGTGGACCGCAACAGCGGCTACTGAAAACGCCCGGGACGGTGGTCGAAATGATATTGCAGGCTTGCTTGAACGGGGCCCGCCCGGTGGGTGCTCATCCGGTACTGCCGGCGAACGCGCAGGCCTTGGCTGCCGACGCGCGCAAAGTCATAGGTTGCGGCGCAAACGAACTGCACCTGCATGTTCGTGACGCGGCCGGCAAGGAAACACTCGACCCCGACGTCGTTGATCTCACGCTGAAGCTGGTTCGCCAGTTGGCGCCTGGAACCCTGGCCGGAGTGAGCACGGGTGCCTGGATTGAGGGCGATCCGGAACGGACTATGCGCCTTATCGGCAGTTGGCGAATATTGCCGGACTATGCCTCGGTCAATCTTGGCGAGCCCGCCGCACCAATGGTGATGGAACTCCTGCGGCGGCGTAACATTGGCATCGAAGCAGGCATTGCCACGGTCGCCGATGCCGAGCGGCTCGTGTCGTTGAATGTGGCACCGACCTGCCTTCGCATTCTGGTGGAACTCGATCGGGAGACGACATTCGAGGAGGCCAAGACCGCGGCCGATGCCATCCTCAAGATTCTCTCGCGCGCGGGGTCAGCAAAACCCATTCTTCTGCACGGGTTCGACGCCACCGCTTGGCCCATGCTCGCCCACGCTATACAGTCGGGTTACTCCGCCCGTATAGGCCTTGAAGACTGCTTGACCTTGCCCGACGGCACGGTGGCCAAGGACAATTGCGCGCTGGTTCTGGCGGCACGGCGAATGATGGATCGACGGCTGAGCGCTTGACGTAACGTCCGATCGGCCCCACCCATCGCACTCATGTCTGCCATTCCCGCCACTCTGAAGCTTTATCTAAAGCTCGCCATCGACCGGCGGCAGATTCTCGCGCGGCACATGGCGTTGAGAATCGGGCTGGGCGTCATGGCCGCCATCGTCCTGCTGGCCGGGATCGCGCTCGTCAATATCGCACTGTTCCTGCTGTTGCGCCCGGTGCTTGGCGATCTGTGGGCCGTGCTCGTGGTGGCCCTGGTGCATTTTGTCGGCGGCGGGGCACTCGCTGCCTATGCACTGTCCGAGCCGGCATCGGCCGAGTTGACCGCACTGGCCGAGGCTGAGACCGCTGCGCTTGCGGCGCTCGATTCCGAGGCCCATGACACGCTGGCCTCGCTCGGGGACGCCGAAAAGCGGATCGAGCGGATCGGGGCCGGCCTGTCGCTGACCGCCAACGCCCTGCCCGGTTTGATCGGGCTGCTGAACCGCCCCGCCAAACCCAGCACGCCTCCAGCCGAGGACGGCGCGGCCAAACTCCCTGATGACAAAGCCTGAGTTGTGGGCTATCGAACCGGCTGACCCGTCATCAAGCGATCACTGGAACGACAATGAAGAAACAATCGGAAAAGCAGAAGCAGAAGACCAATAACCTGGTGCGCAAGGCCTTCGTGGCCAAGATCAAGCGCCAGAAGAAACTTGCCGAACGCAAGAAGTCCGCCGCTGCCTGATCAAGGCGTGGATCGGGTCGTGGGCGGGTTCGGCATGGCCGACAAGCATCATCGCGTTAACATGATTGATCATATTGCCTTTTCATCGCGATTACTTCCGCTATACTTTCGCACATCTTCCACTGCAACGGGACAGGTCGACCGTCGGACGTGGGGTGGAAGACAACGG